>Ga0181526_10003617_pt1 | contig 12470 bp, 9 predicted proteins | sample PEATcosm2014_Bin_35_FD_119750 | JGI IMG/M metagenome (GOLD analysis project Ga0181526, IMG submission 119750) | Peatland microbial communities from MTU Mesocosm Facility, Houghton, MI, USA - PEATcosm2014_Bin06_30_metaG | ecosystem: Environmental > Terrestrial > Soil > Wetlands > Peat | place...
ACCCCGGAAAACCTCCTCCATCCACGGCCAGCCAAGCAGGCTCTGCTTGTTCGCAAAGAGCGTGACGGCGGGCGACTCCGAGTTGGCCATGATGAGCCCGCTCTCGAGCGTGACCCCGTCGGGGCGCGAGCCGAGCTCGGTGATGACGTAGCCGATGACGACGTCCTTGGTGATCCAACCCGATCCCGACAGGTTTCCGAGCGAGTCCTTCGGGGTCTCCTTGAACTGCCTCCCGAGGTCGTAGGCGAACCCGAGGCTGGGAAGCAGGAGCAGGAATGTCCCGTAGCGGCAGAGCCGCGAGCTCGAGCCTAGGTTGCAGGCGCCGACGGTAAGGATGATCCCTGCGTACACCCACTGCCACCACTTGAGCGCCGAGTTGAACCGGATGAACGAAGCCCCGTAGATGTCGTGGTTGTAGACGAACTCGGTGCCGACGAGGGCCACGGCCCAGACCGCCAGGAGATAAAGCGAAAGGTGCCGGCGGTCCCGGTTGAAGAAACCGAGGACCATTATCCCCACCACCGGCCAGAATATCAGGAGCCAGCCGAGCCACGGGGTGTGGTCCCCGGGGGCGGTCAGGCGGATGCCGATATTGCCGCCTATCGCCTGCTGGGTGAACTCGACAAGGTAGGGGTACTCCAGGCCCACGGCGACCGCCGCGCCCACCAGGCCCGGGACAATGCTCGACCTCTCGCCCTGGAGGGCCCGGTAGGCGAACCACCCCCCCACAAGGAGGCATTGCAGCGGTAGGATCCACGCGTTCGAGATGAGGGCCAGGGGCACCGTCGCGGCCAGGAGCGCGTGGTTGACCGACCGGGTCCGCCCGGAGGCCCCCGTCTCCTGCGCCGCGATCAGCGCAGCAGCCAGGGCCAGCAGGACGAATCCCGAAAGCGGCGGGTGGTAGTCCCCCTTGGTCAGGAAGTAGCTGAGCGGCTCCATGGGAAGGTCCCGGGGCTCGATGCCCGGGATCGCCATCCACGACGCGACCTGCATCCCGAGCGGGGTGCGCACATCGCGGACGATCGAGCCTCCCAGGAACCGGACCAAGTCGACGGAACTCGGCCCAAGGATGAGCTTGTGCGCCAGAATCGCGATGCCGTTGCCGCCGATGATCAGGGCGAGCAGGCCGATCCAACGGCCAGGCCGCCACGCGCACAGCCGTGCGAAGCACGTGCCGATGAGAAGCACCAGGAACCCGACAAGCGTGCAGAAGGCCAGGTGGTAGCTCACGCCGGGGCCCACCCCCAGCAGGCGGCCGAGGAGGGCGGCCCCGTAGTGCTGGAAGCTGTAATAGCCGTTGGCGGTGAACCGGGCCAGCCACAGGTCGGGCGGCGGGAGGCGGCCGCCCCGCATGTACGACTCGATCAGGGCGAAGTTCGGCATCTTGTCCTCGCTGTAGTCGACGTCCGGAAACGTGTAGCGCCAGGCCAGGCAATAGAGGAACCCCGAGCCAAAGAGGGCCTCCGAGCCCATGTTTTCGCGGACGGCGGCGCGGTTGCGCCAGATGAGCCACACCGAGACCGCGGTCGTCAGCGGCAGGAAAGGCAGGCGGGGCCCCAATCCGAACGAGTGCTCCAGGCAGAAGCAGACAAGGCAGATCCCCATTACCGAGACCACCCGCGCCAGGGCGTAGTCGCCCACGAGCCTCCGCGCCGCCAGACCGGCGCCCAACAGGTTGATCCATAGCGCGGCAATCGCCAGACAGAGGAATATCAGCGACATTCCGGCCTAAGTTGGCAATCCGGCCCGCTTTATCGAGCCCAGAGTTGGCCGCGGACCGCCGGCGGGCGGCGCCGCCGGGCCACCTTCAATCCTCGACGACATCAAAGACCATGCCGAACGGGTCCCGGAAATAGAGCGAGCCTCCCCGGTCGGCGATGATCCTGCAGCCCGCCCCCTTGAGCAGACGCTTCGCCCGGGCGATGTTCTTGACGCTGAACGAGGGGGTGGGCGGCTGGGCCCTCCTCGAGCGGTTCACGAAGAGCCGAAGGACGCCGGTGTCGAACTCCAGCGACGACTTTGTCCTCCCCTTCAGCTTGAACCCAAGCACGTCGCCGTAGAACCGCTCCGCCCTCGCGAGGCTCTTGAGGTGGACGGCGACGCAGTTGTTCGACCGGAACCTCATGGAAGCAGGCCCTTCGGCAGGTCAGGCGTGCTGCGGCAGGACGAACAGGAGGACGGCGAGGATGTGGCAGGTGCTCCCGCCGAGCACCAGGGCGTTCCGGAAGGCGAACCGGTAGCGCAGCCTGTGCGCCAGCATCAGGAGCGTCCCCGCGGTGTAGCAGAGCCCCCCGGCAAGCAGCAGCCAGATGCCCCCGTGCGGCACCGCGGCGACCAGCGGCTTTATCGCCACCACGATCATCCAGCCGACGAACAGGGCCGCGAGCGTCGAAGTCAGGCGGAAGCGGTTGCCGATGAAGAACTGGAATACGGCGCCGGCGCCGCACAGCCCCCAGACGATCGCAAGCAGCGTCCATCCCCACGGACCGCGCAGGCTGACCAGGAGAAACGGCGTGTATGTGCCGGCGACCAGCAGGAAGACGGATGCCCGGGCGAGCTTCAGGACGAAACTCCTCCCCCTCTCGGAGCGCCACGCATGGTACAGCGTGTAGATGAAATAGAGCAGGAAGACCGTCAGGCCGAAGACGCTGCAGCTCACGATCTGCCAGGCGTCGCCGTGGAGGCAGGAGGAGACGATGAGGAGCGCAAAGGCGGCCGTGCCAAGCGCGAGGCCGAGTCCCTGCGTCACCCAGTTGGCTATCCTCTCCCCCCGCGATCCGATGGCCGCACCGGCCGGCGCGGGCGCATCGCCCTCGTCCCCCGCCCTCTGCCGCCGGACGGCCCTCTCCGCCGCCTCGTCAAGCACGCGTATGGGCCAGATGGGCCTCGGGCTCGCAAACTCGTCGGCGGTCCATTCCTCGCCGTCGGAGTAGATGCTCCGGGGCATCAGGCAGGTCCCGAACGTCCAGTCCGCCAGCGGCAGGCAGAAGAAGCCCGAGATCGACTCGTTGCAGTCGATCACGGCGTGGTGGCGCAGGTGGAAGCTGTAGGCGGGCCGCCAGATGAACCCCCACCGCGGGCTCATGATGAGCGGCTCCCATTTCTCGAGGGACCAGTGCTCGATGGCATGGACAAGCTCGTAGATGGCGAGCGACGAGGCCAGCGACGCAAACCCCGAGAAAAACCACGGGAAGCTCGGGAAGGCCCACTGGAGTAGGCCGTAGAGCGGCGCGAGGATGCAGCCGAAGGTCACGAGCGTGTACCAGGGGAAGAACGACGCCTCGTGCTGCTCGACATCCTCGATGGGGTACTTGTTCTCGATGAACATGATGCCCTTGCCGCCGCGCACCGGCTTGCGCGCAATGCGGGTGAGCGCGTGGTGCAGGGTATGCTGGCGGTAGAACCTGCTCAGGAGGGGGATAGCCGGCTTGTGCAGCACATAGCGGTGGAAGATGTATTCCACGTAGCAGTTGAGTAGGCTGAGCGCGAAGAAAGCGGCGAGCCCCTTCCAGGCCGGCGCCAGGATCTGCGCCTCCCAGACGCCGGGGAACGCGAGCTTGAGCGCTCCGAGCAGGACCAGAAGAGAGGCCAGAATCGTGGCTATGAAGAGCGGCAGTGAAAATGCCGGGTGTTCATGCCCTTCGTGCGGGGTAGTTGTTGCCATAAAATTGGGGCTGGGCGCCGTCCCCCCTGACCAAGCTACACACTATGGGCGGGCGGCGCCTATTGCAAGATGGTGGACCCTACTGGACTCGAACCAGTGACCTTTTCCATGTCAAGGAAACGCTCTAACCAACTGAGCTAAGGGTCCGCTGTGGCAGGTCGGAAATTAAGCGATATTGCGGCTCCTCACAGCAAGGAAAATTCCGCGCGCGCCTGCGCGACGTCCCGCGAGATCTGGGCGCAAAGCTCGTCGATCCCGCCGAATTTCCTCTCGGGACGGAGGAACCGGATCCATTCCACCACAACCGGGTCGCCGGCGCGGTAGGGGCACGGCACAAGCGTGTGGATCTCCAGGCGCGGCTCCACGGCGTCCTCGACGGTGGGGCGGAGGCCGTAGTTGGCCACGGCCGGCAGCCACCCGTAGGACTTCGCCCCGGAGACGCGGACGGCGTAGACGCCGTAGAGCGGCCTCAGGTCCGGCGACCAGCCGAGGTTCAGCGTCGGGAACCCCAGGGTCCTGCCGAGGTGCTTGCCGTGGACCACCGTGCCCTCCGCCGAATAGACATAGCCGAGGAGCGCCGCGGCCCCACGCATGTCCCCGGTCTGTATCCTCTCGCGGATCCTCGTGCTGCTGATCGGCTCGCCGTCAAGGTTCACGCGGGGCGCGCTGAACACGGCGATGCCGTGGCGGCGGCCCTCCGCCACGAGCAGCGCCACGTCGCCCGCGCGGCCCTTCCCAAAGCGGAAATTCTCCCCCACGTAGATCCCGGCGAGCCCCGGCAGGTGGCTCTTGACCAGGGGGACGAAGTCCCCGGCTGCAATCCCGGCAAAGTCCCGGGTGAAGGGCTGGACAATGACGGCATCGACTCCCAGCAGGCCCAGCTTCGCCAGCTTGGCGGGCAGGTCGAGGATCATCCGGGTCGGGTTCTCGGGCCTGAAGAGGACGCTCGGATGCGGCGCGAACGTGAGCACCGCGGACACGCCGGCGCTTATGCGCGCCGACTGCACGGCGCCCTCGATGACGATGCGGTGCCCGAGATGGACCCCGTCAAACATCCCGATCGCGAGGTGGATCGGCCTCGGCGGCAGCGCCACCCGGTCGAGCCCGTCAAACTGCGCGGGGAGGCTCATAGCGCCACGGCCGGCACCGCCTGGTGCACCGGGATCAGCCTCCTCTCGATCTCGGGGATCGGCAGCGCCTCGATCTGCGCCAGGGTCAGGGCCTGCGACACGGTGAACCGGTCGGTCGCCGTGCGGCGCAGGGCGCAGAGGTGGGCGCCGCACCCGAGCTTCGCGCCGAGGTCGTGGGCCAGGGTGCGGACGTAGGTTCCCTTGGTGCAGCGCAGACGGAAGTCGATCCTCGGGAGGTCAAGGCGGACGAGGTCCCACGCCATCACCCGGATGAACCTCGGCTCCCGCTCGACCTCCTCGCCCCTCCTCGCCTTCTTGTAGAGGGGCACCCCGCCGATCTTTATGGCCGAGAACATGGGGGGGGTCTGGTACTGGTCGCCGAGGAATCCCGCCATCGCGGCCCGCACCTCGGCCTCCGAAAGCGGCGGGACCGGCCGGGTCTCCATCAGCTGGCCGTCGGCATCCTGCGAGTCGGTCGTCTTGCCCAGCTCGATCGTCCCCTCGTACTCCTTGTCGAGGCTGATGAGGTACTGGGACACGCGGGTCGCCTTGCCCAGGAGGACGATCAGGAGGCCCGTCGCCATGGGGTCGAGCGTGCCCGCATGCCCGATCTTCCTCATCCGCAGCTTCCCGCGCAGGCGCGCGATCACATCGTGCGAGGTGTGGTCGGCCGGCTTGTCGACAAGCAGCACGCCCTCCAGCTCCCTTTGGGGCACCAGCATGGTCCTCTAGGGTTTGGCGCCCGCGCGCTCGGCGTCCACGAGGCGCAGCCTCTCCCCGATCGCCGCGAGCAGCCGGGCGCGGAATCCCTTCGCGTCCCTCACGTTGAGGCCGGCCGCGCACGCGTGGCCGCCGCCGCCGAACAGGCCGGCTATAAGGTCCAGCCTGCAGAGGGGGTCGCGCGCGCGCAGGCTCGCCTTTATCCCCCCGTCCTTCCTTTCCTCGATCAGGACCCCCACCTCGACGCCGTCCACGCAGCGCGCGTAGTCGACCAGGCCCTCGGTGTCCTCCGCGGTCGTCCCCGTCGCCGCGAAGACCCCCTGGGAGAGCGTGCCGATGCACACGCGCCCGCCGAATTCCATCTCGAGCGACGCGAGGAAGTTCTGGAGGAGGCGGAGCTTCCCCGGCGACTCGCGCTCGTAGAGCTCGAAGCCCGCCTGGGCGGGCGACGCGCCCCTGGCGACGAGTTCCCCGGCGAGAACGAAGCAGCGCTGCGAGGTCGAACCGTACCGGAACTGCCCCGTGTCCGTGATGATCCCCGCAAGGAGCGCGGCCGCCGTGGCCGGGTCGACCGGCATCCCCGTGTCGATGAATATGCCGGCCAGCATCTCGCACGAGGCCGCCGAGGCGCTGTCCACGATGTTTATCGCCGCGAACCCGCCGTTCGACAGGTGGTGGTCGACCACCCCCGCCGGCGCGGGAAACCGCGCCTTCAGGCGCTCGCCGGCCCTCGCGTGATCGGCGCAGTCGACGAAGACCGCGGCGGTCTCCGGCGCCAGGAGGAGGGCCTCGTCGGTCCGTATGAACCTCACGTCCTTCGTGAGGTACTCGAGCCGGCGGGGGACCGTGTCCGAGTTCACGCAGACGGCCCTTGATCCCGACGACTCCAGAACCCGCGCGAGCGCCACCTGGGAGCCTATGCAGTCCCCGTCGGGCCGGGAGTGGCCGACGACGGCGACCTGGCGCCCGCGGACGGCGGCCAGCAGGCGGACGAAGGCCTCCGAGAATTCAGGATAGAATTTCCCCATGGCTCGCGTCGGTCGGGGCTTCTCCCGATGGCTCGATCTGGTCGAGCGCATGGATGACCCGGGCCGCCCTGTCGCTCGACTTGTCGAGCACGTAGGTCAGGCGCGGGATGAACTTCAGCACGATCCGCCGGGCCAGCTCCCCCCGGATCTCCGTGGACTTGCGCTTGAGCCACCGGAACCTGTCGGCGACCTCCGCCTCGTCGCCCAGGATGGCGACGAAGACGCGGCCGTCGCGCAGGTCGGGGGCCACCCTCACCTCGGAAACCGTTATCGCCACGGACTCCTCGGCATGGCGGCGGCGCAGGATGTCGTTGATCTCGCGCTGCACGAGCTCGTTGATTCTGACGATGCGGTTGGACACGGACGTGCGCCGGGCTGGCCCGTCAGAGGGATGCCCGGACCTTCTGGGTGTCGTAGCACTCTATCACGTCGCCCACCTGGTATCCGTTGAAGTCGTCCAGCTTGACGCCGCATTCGAGGCCGGCGCGCACCTCGTTGGCGTCGTCCTTGAAGCGCTTGAGCGTTCCCACCTTGCCCTCGTGCACGACCTCGCGGCCCCTGCGCAGGCGCGCCGCGGCGCCGCGGTTGATCTTGCCCTCGGTGACGAGGCAGCCCGCGACGAAGCCCTTCGCGAGCGGGAAAGTCGCGCGGACCTCGGCGGCCCCGAGCTTGATCTCCTTGATGTCGGGATCGAGCAGGTCCGCCATCATCTCGCGCGCCTTGTCGCCGAGCTCGTAGATGATCCCGAAGGTCTCGATGCGGACTCCGTTGTGCTTGGCGAGCGGGGTGACGCCGTTCTCAAGCTTGGTGTTGAAGCCCAGGATGGTGGCCCCCGCCGCCGCCGCCATGATGACGTCGTTCTTGGTGACGAGGCCGACGTCGGTGGAGACGATCTCGAGCGAGACCTTCGTGCTCTTGATCCCCTCGAGCAGCTGCCGGACGGCCTCCGCGGACCCGAACACGTCGGCCTTGACGATCACCTTGAGGACCTTCTGCTGCGTCGCCGCGATGTTGGCGAAAAGGTGCTCTATGGAGACGTCCTTCTGCGCGGAGTCGACGGTCGTGACCTCCTTCTTGAGGCGCTGCGCCTCCTCCTCGGCGAGCTTCTCCGCCTCCCGGGCGTTCTTCGCGCCCCTGAACGCGGCGCCGCTGCCGGGGGTGCCGGACCAGCCGATGACGCGGACAGGCATCGACGGGGGGGCCTCCTTCACGGGGTTGCCCTGGTCGTCGAACATGGCGCGCACCTTGGCCCAGTGGGAGCCGCAGACGATGGCGTCGCCCGTGCGCAGCGTGCCCTTCTGGACGATCACCGTGGAGAGCGGGCCGCGGCCCACGTCCACCTGCGACTCGATCACGACGCCCGAGACCTCCGCCTTGGGGTTCGCCTTGAGCTCAAGGACGTCGGCCTGGAGCAGGATCATCTCGAGAAGGTCGTTGACGCCCGTCCCCTTCACGGCCGACACCGGCACCGTGATCGTCTCCCCGCCCCAGTCCTCCGGGGCGATTCCCCTCTGCTGCATCTGGGCCTTCACCTGGTCCAGGTTGGCGCCCTTCACGTCCATCTTCTTCACGGCGACGATCTGGACCACCTTGGCGTTGCGCGCATGCTCGAGCGCCTCGTCCGTCTGGGGCATGAACCCGTCGTCGGCGGCCACGACCAGCACCGCGATGTCGGTCACCGAGGCCCCGCGGGCGCGCATCTTGTTGAACGCCGCGTGGCCCGGCGTGTCGAGGAACGTGATCTTCCGGCCGTTGTGCACGATCTGGTAGGCCCCGATGTGCTGGGTGATCCCGCCCGCCTCCCCCGCGGCGACGTTCGCCTTGCGTATGGCGTCCAGGAGCGTGGTCTTGCCGTGGTCGACGTGGCCCAGGATGACGACGACCGGAGGCCGCGGCTCCATGTCCTTCGACTCGTCCAGGACCGGCTTCGCCTTGTCCTTCTCCTTCGCCTGCTGCTGGGTGGTGGCGTCGCCCCGGTGCTTGATGTCCAGGACAAACCCGTACTTCTCGGCCACCTTCTGCGCGACCGCCTCCTCGATCGTCGAGTTCATCGAAGCGAACCCGACGATCTGGTTAAGCTCCGAGATGAGCTTGAACGGCTTGAGGCTGAGCGCGACGGCGAAGTCCCGCACGATGACGGGCGGCTTCAGGTGGATTATCTTCACGTCACCCCTGATGGTGACGACCGGCGCAGCCGCCGATGGCGCGAGCGTCGGAAGCGGGCGCGGGGCCGAGGGCGCGCGCACGGGAAGTGGCGGCGGGGCCGCGGCGGGCTTTGCCGCCTCGACGGGCTGCGGGAGCGGCGCAGGGGCCGGGGCCGGGCGCGGGGCCGCTGGGGGGGGCTTTGCCAGCGCAGCCGGGGCCGGATTCGGGGAAAGCGGGGCCGAGCGCTGCGGCGTAACCGGGCGCGGGGGGGGCGGCGAGGGCGCGCGGATGGAGGGCGCCGGTGCCGGCCGGGCCGGCGCCGCGGCCTTGGAGACCGTCTCCCGCTCGCGGGCGACGTCCTGCGCCGTCTTCACGAATATCCCGGCGGGCGCCCGGGAATGCGGCGCCTCCTCCACCTTGGCCGGGGGGGAAGCGGGGACGGCCGCCGCGGGAGCGGGCGCCGCCTTTGACGCGAACTCCTTGTCGATCTCCTCTATGTAGATCTTGCTGACCGTGCTCGAGACGGACTTCGTGTCGGCCGCTACATATCCACGCTCCTTGAGGAGGGCCAGCATTTCGCGGCCCTCCATGTTGTGCTTCTTTGCGAGCTCGTGGATTCGGACACTCATTCGGCGGGCGGGGGCGAGCCTAGGTTGTGACGCGCTGGATCACGTCCTGCGCCTCCTCGGCGGTGAAGCCCGCTCCCACGAGGTCGTCGGCGACGACACCCTCGAAGGCGGCGGGAGAGTTGATTCCCATGTCGACCAGGCGGCCGGCGATCGCGGGATCCAGGCCGAGCGCCTTGACGAGGGCCGCCACGGCGCTTCCGCGCGGATCGGCGCCCTCGGCCTTGAACTCCTCGATGTCTATGCGCCATCCGATGAGCCGCGACGTCAGCCGCGCGTTCTGCCCCTTGCGCCCTATCGCGATCGCCAGGTCGTCGGTCGCCACCTTCAGGAGGATGCGGCGGTTGCGCTCGTCGATGATGATCTCGCGCGGCACGGCGGGCTTCAGGGCCTCGATGACCATCTCGCGGGGGTCGGCGAAGTACTTGATGATGTCGATCTTCTCGCCGCCCAGCTCGCGGACGATCGTCTTCACCCTGGCCCCGCGGGCGCCCACGCACGCGCCGACAGGGTCGACCTTGGCGTCCTTCGAGGAGACCGCGATCTTCGTGCGGTAGCTGGGCTCGCGGGCAAACGCCTCGATCTTGACGGTGCCGTCGGCGATCTCGGTCACCTCGAGCTCAAAGAGCCTCCTGACAAACTTGGGGCTCGCGCGGGTCAGGATGATCTCGGGGCCCCGCGGCGTGTTCTCGATCTCCAGCAGCAGGCACCGGATGCGGTCGCCGGGCTGGTATTCCTCCCCGGGCACCTGCTCCTTGGCGGGCATGACCGCCTCGGCCTTGCCGATGTCGATGTAGATGTCGTTGCGCTCCCTGCGCCGGACCGTGCCCGTCACGATGTTTCCGACCTGGTCCTTGAAGTCGTCATAGATGCGGTCCTTCTCGAACTGGCGGAGCCTCTGCATCACGGCCTGGCGGGCGGTCTGCGCCGCGATCCGCCCGAGGGTCGACGGGTCGATCTCCTTCTCCACGAACTCGCCGATCGCGGCGCCGGCCTTCACGGCCTGGGCCTTTTCGACGTGGATCTCGGTCTTGGGGTTGCTTACCGAATCAACCACCTTCATCAGGGCCCACGCATGGAGCTGCCCGTTCTTGGGATTGATGTCTATCTTCAGCTCCTGACCAGAGTTAACCCCTTTCTGGGCCGCGGTCTTAAGTGCATTCGCGATCGTCGCGATCATGTCGGCGCGCGGAATGCCCTTTTCCTTCTCCATGTACTCCAGGACGGAGAGAATTTCGCTGCTCATAGGTTTGGATGGTGGGAAAAAAAAAGCGGGCCCCAGGGCCCACTTTAAACTAAAGTGAGTGTTTTAACGAACGTGCACGATACCCTTCGGGCCCGAATCTTGTCAAGCCTACCCCCCTGCGGGCGGAGGCACTTCATGGGCGCCGCCCGCAAGCAGACAAGCATCGGAAATTGGCGGAGGAGGAGGGATTCGAACCCCCGGTGAGCTTGCGCCCACGTCTGATTTCAAGTCAGGTGCCTTAAACCAGCTCAGCCACTCCTCCGGATTCGCACCAACAAGGTGCTGGGGGGAGGGCCAACGTCAACCGATTAGGCGGCCGCAGGCGGTTAGCGGAGTCCGTAGAGCTGGCTGCCGCTTAGGTGGGTGATGCCCTTGCTTTGCCACGGCAGATAGAACCACCGGCCGAGATGCCGCCGGGTCCCCCGGAGGACGCGGCGAACCTCGCGAACGAGCTTGCCCTGGCCATTGCGCCCGGCGGGGTTTTCCCAGGCCCGCTGGTAGTCGCTTTGGCGGGGCGCGGCCTGAAGCTCCGCGACATCCTCCACCTTTCGGGCGATCGCCGCCACCAGGTAGGGCCTGGCCGAGACAAACTCGATCCGCTCCTTCGCGGACGCCGGGTCGGCCACACGGAAGAACGGTCCACCGGCCCGCGCGTCGGCCAGCAGCACCGCGACAATGCCGAAGCCGTTGGCTCCGCTGAAGACGCGAAAAAAGAGCTCCGGACTCACCTGGTAGAAGCCATGACCGCTCAGGTTGTTGCCCGCCGTCATGGTTACAAAATGCCCGCCCACCGCGAGCAGCCGCATCGCGTTGGCGAGGGTCTGCGGATAGTTGAAGACATGCTCCGAGGTGCCCCCGTCGTAGACGAGCGTGTACTTGCCGCGGAGCTCCGCGGGGACGGGAAGATTCAGATCATGGACTATGGTCGCCCCCTCATACGCGGAGGCGTCGATCGAGTCCTGCTTTTGCGCCCCCAGGGCCTGAAAGAACCGCTCGGCGTAGCAATGGCGCATCTCGCCTATCGCCTCCTCGGTGATGCCCAGGTTCGCCCGCGACAGCTCCCGGGCGACATGGGAGCGCTTGGGAAAGAAGCACTGCCGTCCGAAGGTCACCGTTTGGCTGAAATCGGCGCCGGCCTTCCGGGCCGCCAAGAGGAGGCGAAAGGCCTGGGTATCAACCGCCATACTCGTAAGCCCTCACAGATCGGGGCGCCATTTTCAACGATTCATGGGTCCGGAATCTCCGTCGGGCCCGAACTCATCCCACCGGGCTGGGCCGCACCCAGGCCGTGTCGCTGATGCCGATTGCCCGCGCCCCGGCGCCCTTCGATTCGACCTCCGCTATGTAGCGCCGGGTGGCGGGTGGGAGCTCGAGCCATATCTTGATGCCGATCACCAGGCCAAGGATCGCAAAAGGCGCAAGGAACAGGGGCCACCACTGCCAGTTCCGGGTGGCGATGTATCCGATGCTGAACGACTGGATGGAGCTGCCCAGGTAGGCGAACCCGTCCACGACGCCGGCGCACGTGGCGGTCGCCTTGCGGCCGCCAAAATCGGTAGCCGCCGTGCCGGACATGATCGAAGTGATCCCGACCGAGCACATCACGATGGCGACCCCCGACATTCCCACGAGCACCGGGGACGAATGCAGGGCCGCCGCCATCACCAGGCAAAGCACAAGGACGAGACCGCAGAGCATGGCGGCGGGCGGGCCCCGGCGCGACTGGAAGCACTTGTCCGAGACAAGCCCGGCGCCGAATCCGCCGATGATGCCGAAGATGCAGAGGAGCCAGCCCCAGTGGTCCAGGAAGAACTCGGCCCCGGGCTGCCTGACTTCATTCGCGAACACGAAGTACCACTGGGAGATGCCGTTTCGGAAAACCCCCGAGGTGAGCTCGACGACGGCGATCAT
>Ga0181526_10003619_pt1 | contig 12463 bp, 11 predicted proteins | sample PEATcosm2014_Bin_35_FD_119750 | JGI IMG/M metagenome (GOLD analysis project Ga0181526, IMG submission 119750) | Peatland microbial communities from MTU Mesocosm Facility, Houghton, MI, USA - PEATcosm2014_Bin06_30_metaG | ecosystem: Environmental > Terrestrial > Soil > Wetlands > Peat | place...
ATAACGGCGAGAAAGCGATAAACCTATTGTGTCCAATCGACGCAAACCAGGCCAGGTATGCGGGAGAATTCGGAAAGGTTATTCGTCACTAAGGTGAATCCATGCCGCAAGCATTGTCCGCCAATCAGCGTATCGTAAGCGCCGATCCGGTTTCCGCTCGCTTCGAGCTCGGCCCTTATCCTCCCGGAGAACCGGGCATCGTCTTCACCAAAATCGAGAACCTCGACTCCCCAGGCAAGAAATGCCTGTAGTTGCCAGACATTTTCGTTGACACGAGAGCCCTTGAACACTCCGTACCAAAGCTCGTGAAGCACAATGGAAGAAATCAGCAGGGTCGAGCCTTGCCGGATCGTCCTTTCCGCCTTGATCCTGGCGGACTCTGGCTTTCGCCGAAGAATGGCAACGCAGGCACTGGTGTCGAGGAAGTAGTTCATTCGAAAATCTTGCGTTTAGGAGCCTTCGGCTGCTTACGCCAGTCTCCCTCGAAGGCATCGGCAGCTCCATGCCGGTCCATTTCCGCAAACCATTCTTTAACGTTGGTGATAACCGGCTCCAGGATCACCGTATCGCCTACCTTGCGAACACGCACACGATCGCCCTTGAATCGCATCTCCTGCGGCAGACGAACGGCCTGACTGTTACCGTTGCGAAACAATTTAGCGATTTTCGTCATAACCCTTGTCTGACCGCAAGTATATATTATGAATATATATCCGGCAAACGAAGCTGTGTGCCGGGCTTAAAGCGACCGCTCTAGTGCCGGAAGTGCCTCACACCCGTGAGCACCATTGCCAGGCCAAGCTTGTTGGCCGTGTCAATAACTTCCTGATCGCGGACCGAGCCGCCGGGTTGAATAATGGCCGTTGCTCCCGCCTTGGCAATCTCCTCGACTCCATCAGGAAACGGGAAGAACGCATCGGAAGCGGCGACCGATCCCTTGATCCCGAGCACGGATTTCATCGCGCCGAGCTTTGCCGAGTCCACGCGACTCATCTGGCCCGCGCCGACGCCGGTGGTCTGGCCGTTGCGCGCGTACAGAATAGCATTTGACTTAACGTGCTTGCAGACCTTCCAAGCGAACAGCAGGTCGTGCATCTCCGGCTCGGTCGGCCTGCGGTCGCTAACAACCTTCAGATCGGCCGCCGTCAGCGGTCGCACATCGTTGGCCTGGAGCAGCACGCCGCCGGAAACATTCTTCAGCACCCACTTCTGCTCCATGGGAACCACTTGCACCAGGCGCAGGTTCTTTTTCGCGGCGAAGATCTCGCGGGCAGCGTCGTCGAATGCTGGAGCAGCAATGGCCTCCACAAACAACTTCGCCATCTCGGTCGCGGTCTCGCGGTCGATCGGCCGATTCACCCCGATAACCCCACCGAACGCCGAAACCGGATCGCACTCCAGCGCGCGCTTATAGGCCTCCGCCAAAGTCGCGCCCAGTGCCGTTCCGCACGGATTGGTGTGCTTGATGATGGCGCAGACGGGCTCCTCGAATTCCTGTGCCAGGTCCCAAGCGGCTTGCAGGTCAACGATGTTGTTGTAGCTGAGTTCCTTGCCTTGAAGCTGCTTGCCGTTGGCAATGCCTTTGCCCGAGCCATCCGAATAGAGCGCTGCTCTCTGATGCGGATTCTCGCCGTAACGCAGATCGAAGACCTTCTGGAACGCGAGCCGCAGGGTCGCAGGAAAGCCTTCTGTTTCCTCGCCCTCAAACTTCGCACCTGCGTTCTCGGGCGCGGCAATCCTCTCCAGCGTTGAGGCAATCGCCGAATCATAGGCTGCGGTAATGGCAAACGCTTTTTGCGCCAGTTCCCACTTGGTTCTCAGCGACAGCTCGCCGCCGGATGACTCCATCTCTTTCGCGATCGCGTCGTAATCGGACGGCGAAGTGACGATGGCGACGTCCTGAAAATTCTTGGCCGCCGACCGCACCATCGAAGGCCCGCCGATGTCAATGTTCTCAATGATGTCTCCGAACTCCACGCCAGGCCTGGCGGCTGTCTTCTCGAAGGCATAGAGATTCACCACCACCATGTCAATCGGCTGGATACCGTGCTCGCTCACCGCGGCGCGGTGCTTCTCGTTACTGCGAACATGCAGAATGCCGCCGTGCACCTTCGGGTGCAGAGTCTTCACACGCCCATCCAGCATCTCGGGAAATCCGGTCAGCTCCGAGATGTCCTTCACCGCAATACCCGACTCGCGCAGCAGTTTGGCTGTTCCCCCGGTGGAGATGAGTTCCACTCCCATCGCGGCCAGCCTGCGCGCAAACTCCACCAGCCCGGTTTTGTCGGTGACGCTTAGAATTGCCCTTTGAACTCTGCTCATTGGTGCCTCGGTAGGGATGATTTAGTCCGCCCATCGAGCGGAATGAATCTACAGCAGAAGCGGAATATAGCACGTCAGCACTTTGCGGTCAGTGACGAGCGCGCCACTCGGAGGCACAAAAAATCCGCAACCAAGGCTGCGGTTCGATTGCCCAGATCCAGCCATGTCACTTGCCGGCGCCGGCGGCCATTTTCTTTACCATCGCAAGCACCAGCTTGCGATCACTTTCATTCAAGCTTGGCGAATAACGTCGAATCTGGGTGAGGAAGCGCACCTCGTCCTCGCTGAGGCGCGGCATGGTTTTGCTTCCATTCTGATGAACGCCCCCAAAAAACTGCGCGAGCGGCATCTCCATGGCGGTGGCGATTTTCGCCAGAGTATCGAGAGACGGGATGGTATGCCCGTTCTCAACCCGCGACAGATAACAGCGCAGCAGACCGGTGCGCTTTTCAATATCGCCTTGAGACATGCCTTTTTGCAAACGGTAGTTGCGGATGGTTTCGCCGATGTTCATGGGAGACTTGGTGTCCTGAGAAGTGCTGGCCATGGGGGTGACTGCATAGTAATCATCATGTCGTCCGCTGGCAAGGAAAATCTTATGCACCATTCTCGATGCCAGATGAAATGCCCTCCGAATTGTGCATCTGCCGGTAACTTCTAAGGTACTAAGGTGTACTTAGGAATGGCTAAAAGGTGCTGTCTGGAATTCGCTATCAATTTAATAGAACTGTAACAATCCTGCGCGACCTTACCTCGGCGTTAACAGCAATTCCATGTACACCAATCCTTCCACTCCTTCAACCGGGCCAGGTTCCACTTCCTTGAATCCTAACTTGCGGTACAAGGCTACGGCCGCCGCCATGGTCGGTGGATGCGTATCCAGCCGAAGCCGCGAATATCCCAATGCGTGACTCTCTTCGACCACCCGCGCCACAAGGTCCTTGCCAACTTTTCCCCCGCGAAAAGTTGGGCGCACGTAGAGCCGCTTCATCTCGCAGGCGCCTTCGAGCGGAAACGGACGCAATCCAACACAGCCGACCGGCTGTCCCGCCACCGTTGCCAGCAACAGCTTCCCCTTCGGCGGCGTGTAAACCCCAGGCAGCGAGGACAGTTCGGCTCCTACTGACCGGACACGGTATTGCGGTGTCAACTCCGCCTGGTATTCGCGAAACAGGTCGCGAACCTGCTCCAGCCCGTGCCCGCTCACTGCTTCCACGATTTCGCTCAATTCACACCGTCGATTTCACAGCCCGCCAGTTGCGTGCTTCGCTCCAGTTGCCACATGGGGGTGGACCCTCGGCGCTCACCCGTGAAGTGTCTCGCGGACTTGCACGGAATAATTATGGATTCCTTTGGGTCAGTCAAGGAATTAGCGTAGCGGTTCGAGCTCGGGTAGAGGGGCGCTTCAGCGCCGCGTCCAAGCGCGCCTAAATGGCTTCGGGCCGGACGCTACAGAGTGGGCGGCGGGGCTCCGCTGAAGCGTCCGCCGGAGGCCATCCGCTCCTCTGCTTCTTTCAGCGCCTCCTGCGGATCGCGCCCCGTGACGGCCTTGTACCACGCGGGATGATGCGTCCACGCCCAGCTCTCGCTCACTGTGCCGCGAGTCATCGCCTGAATCGTGCCCGGCTCGCCAAAGGTGCTGAGGTAAACGTGGAAGAAAATCCCGAACAGCATGATGAGGGCAGAAATGTCGTGGATCACATATGAGAGCGAGACCAGGATGCGCCCGAATGTCGTGGGAAACCACATGATCACGCCGGTAATCAGGTAGGCGATAGAGCCGCACACAATCTCCCAGAACATAAGTTTCTGTCCGCCGTTAAAGAAGCCGGTCTCAGGAGATTCCGTGGAGTCGCTACGGATGACGTACCGCCTAATATGCTTCATCCAGCGTGAATCCGCCGGGGTCCACGTCATCACTTGCCACCAATTCATCGCTTGCAACGCAAAGAAGAAAACGAAGCCCAGCCCGAACCAGGGATGCAGGAAGCGTGTCATGGCGCCGCCGCCAAACAAGGGCGTGAAGAAGCGGAATATCCACGGCAGATAGATCCCGAACCCGGATAGCAGCGCGAGGAAGAAGAAGATGCCGACCATCCAATGCAGAAAGCGAGTGTACACGGGATGACGAAACAACTCACCAGCATAGACAAGGGTCTGCCCCAGACGGTCAATTGCATTGGGACGATGTACGAAGCGGTCGGCCGAGGTTGCCATCTAGTTCTCCCTTCCCGGCGGCGGTGGTGGCGGATCAATTACCTTCACTGGCGGCGTGGGCTGCGTGCGCAGCGGGCCTTCGAAGACGTAGTGCATCACTACGCCGACAAAGCCCAGCATGGCGCCGATCAACCCGAGAGGTTTGAAGACGCTCTTCCAGATGGTGAACGCCAGTGGAATTCGTGGGCTTGCCGGCAGGTTGCCGTACTTCTCCGGCTTGGTAATGTCGTGCAGCACATAGATGACGCTGGTGCCGCCGATGGTGTCTGGATCGTACACGCCGGCATTCTTGAATCCCGAGACATCGCGCAACTGCTTGGCACGATTCTCCGCCAGAAACTTCATATCATCCTTAGTCCCGAAGTGCAGGCAGCCGGTGGGGCAGGACTTGATGCAGGCGGGCTCCAGGCCGGCTCCTACTCTGTCAGAGCACAGCGTGCATTTGTAAACTTTCTTCGTCTCCGAGTTGTACTTGGGAATGTTGAACGGGCAGCCGGAAACGCAGAACTGGCAGCCGATACAGTTTTGCTGCTGGAAATCAACGATGCCGTTGGAGTACTGCACAATAGCGCCGTCGGCCGGACAGGCACGCAGGCAGCCGGGATCGGCGCAGTGCATGCACTGATGCTTGCGCATCAGCCAGGCGAAGCTGCCGTTGTCGTGCTCGTCCTCGTTGAACTTGATGAGGTTCCAGTAGTTCCAGTCGGTGTCGGGCATCGTCTGGTAGGTGTTGTCGAAGTGCGTGGTCTGGAACGGCATGTCGTTCCATTCCACGCAGGCCACCTCGCACGCCTTGCAGCCGATGCAGGTGGTGACGTCAATCAGCTTGCAGACTTTGTCCTGCCGTTGTGTGCCCTCGCCGGCAATCGGCCCAGGATGGGCCGAGATTTGCTGGATTCGTAATGTTCCGCGATCACCCATCTCGTCCCTCCTTTACACTTTCTCCAGCTTCACCAGGAATCCTTTGAACTCTGGTGTGTAGGCATTCGGATCAATGACAGTTGGCGTCAGCAAGTTGGCCGGTGTCTTGGCGGTCCGGCCCGCGTCCTCGGAAATTCCCAGAAAGCCCCAATGGATCGGCATCCCGATCTGGTAGGTCTTCTTGCCGTCAACCATCATGGGCTTGATGCGTTTGGTGACCATGGCTTTCGCAATGTAATCGCTGCGCGCGCTGGTCACCTTCACTTTGTCGCCCCCCTTGATGCCCATTTCCTGCGCGAGCTCCGCAGGTATCTCCACAAACGGTACCGGCACTAACTGCACGTTCATGGGATTGTTCTTCGTCCAGTAGTGATATTGCTCGGTGAGCCGGTAGGTGGTGCAGACAAGGTTGTAGCCTTCCTTGGCCGTTCCGTATTTGTCCAGTGGAGTCTTGTACTTCTTCACCACCGGGTTGTTGGATTGGTCGGGATGCAGCAGATTCGCGATCGGGCTCTCAATCGGCTCGTAGTATTCGGGAAAAGGCCCATCCGCCATCGCGCCCAGTGGCACAAAGATGCGGCCAACGCCTTCCGGATTCATGATGAACGGACCCATATGCTCGTCCGGCTTCGAATCGGGCTTGAAGTCGGGCACATCGTTGCCCACCCACTTCTGCGCGGTTTCGTTCCACCAGACCTGTTTGCGCGACGGGTCATAGGGCTTGCCGGTCAAATCGCAGGAGGCCCGGTTGTAAAGCACCCGCCGGTTGGCCGGCCATGACCACGCCCAATTCGGGTAGATCCCCAAACCAGAAGGATCGTCCGTGCCGCGCCGCTGCAGCATCGCTCCGGCCTCGGTCCATGAGCCGCAGTACAGCCAGTTGCCGCACATGGTGGTGCCGTCATCCTTCAGCATGGCGAAGCCGGGGAGTTGCTGCCCGGCCTTGAACTGCGTTCCGGTTTTTTCGTCGGTAAAGTCGGCCAGCGCTTTGCCATTGATCTCCTTCGCCACCTCGGCCAGCGAAGGATGCGCCGGAAGCGTGTAGGTCCACGACGCTTTCAAAATCGGATCGGGGAACTTGCCTCCCTCTTTCTGGTACAGCTCGCGTATCTTCAGGAAGATTTGTGCCAGAATGTCCTGGTCGAGACGGCACTCTCCCGGAGGAGGAACCGCGATATTCTTCCACTGCAGCCAGCGCGCCGAGTTGACGAAGGTCCCGTCCTTCTCCGCGAACCCGGCTCCCGGCAGCCGATAGACCGTGGTGTTGATCTTCTTCATCTCGTCAGCGGAAATGCCCGGCGCCATCCAGAAGCTGCTGGTCTCGTCGGGATAGATCTCGCAGACCACTAGGAAATCGGCCTTTTTCAGTGCGTCAATGTTCTTCTGCGTATCCGGGCCAATCATTACGCCGTTCATGCCAAAGGCGTAGAATCCCTTGACCTTGCCGTTGTACATGTCGTTCCAGATATTGACCCAGGAGTAGTTGCGGTCCAGCCTGGGCAGCCACGCAAAGCCGAAGTCGTTCTCCTTGGTGGCATTGTTCCCATACATCGCCTTCAGGAACGACACCATGAACTTGGGTGTGTTGGACCAGTAATTGAACGACTCCCAGTCGTTGGGTTTTGCGGGCTTGGGCGTGATGCGTTCCAGAAACGTCTTCAGGTCCTTGTCGGCCGGATTGGGCATTTTGAGGTAGCCGGGAAGGATGTCGAAGATCCCCGCCATATCGGTCGCGCCCTGAATGTTGGAGTGCCCGCGCAAAGCATTGACGCCGCCGCCAGCGCGGCCGACGTTGCCCATCAGCAACTGGATCATCGCCGCGGTGCGGATAATCTGCGTTCCAAAGCTGTGTTGTGTCCAGCCCACCGCATAGATGATGGTGCCGACTTTCTTGGTGTCGCCATCCTTGCGGATGGACGTGTAAAGATCATAGGCCTTCAAAAGCTGATCTTTCGGGATGCCCGTAATCCGTTCCACCATGTCGGGCGTGTATCGGGAATACTGCTGCTTCAGCAATTGATACACGCATTGCGGATGCTGCAGCGACAAGTCATAAGCGATGTTCGGCGGCAAGGAAGGAGGCGGAATCGGTCCGCCACCCATTGCTTTCGCGCCCGCCGGTCCCTGCGCCTGATAACCCTGTCCTTCTCCTTTGTGACCTTCCGTGCTGCCATGCTCGGCTGCCGGAACACTGCCCTGGGGCTCGTGTCCTTGCGGAGCGCCTTGGGTTGGGGAGCTCGATGCTGCTAGGACCTTGCCGGTTTCGTTCCCGCCCTGCTGGTAGTTCCATGTGGCCTTGTCGTACGTCTTGGTCCCGTCATCAAAGCCGGAAAACAGGCCGTCCTCCGGTAGTTTGAAACCTTCTTTGATGAGGAACGCCGCATTCGTGTAGTTGACGAGATATTCCTTCGCCACCCGGTCATTTGCGAGGGCGTAGTTGATGAGCCCGCCTAGGAATGCAATATCGGTGCCGGCGCGAATTTGCAGGAAGAGATCGGCTTGGGAGGCGGTGCGCGTAAATCGCGGATCAACAACGATCGTCTTGGCGTTGCGGTTCCGCTTCGCCTCAACCGCCCACTTGAATCCGCAGGGATGGTTCTCGGCCGGATTGCCGCCCATGATCAACATCATGTCGGTGTTCTTGATGTCGATCCAGCCATTGGTCATCGCCCCGCGTCCGAAAGTTGGTCCCAAACTTGAGACCGTGGGGCCGTGTCAAACCCGTGCCTGGTTTTCCAGGCACACCACCCCCAAACTCCGCATCGTTTTTACGACGAGGTAATTGAACTCATTGGTATCGGTACAGCCTCCGGTGAAGGCCACCGTCTCCAGGCGGTTTACCGTACGGCCCTGCGCGTCCGTCTCGATGAATGTTTCATCGCGGGTTTTCTTGGTCCAGCGCGCGATCTCCTCAATCGCTTTGTCCCACGAGATGTCCTCCCAGTGGTCCGAGCCCGGACGCCGTACCTGCGGTTTGAGCAAGCGGCGGTCATTCTGAATGTCCTGCTGCAGTGACGCGCCTTTGGGACACAGAGTGCCGCGGTTGATGGGATGGTCGGGATCGCCTTCCACGTGGATCACCTGCGGCGTGACATTCTTCGCTTTGTCGCCGATGGTGTGAATGATGACGCCGCAACTCACTGAGCAATACGGGCAAGTGCTGCGCGTCTCGGTGGTGCGTGAAATTTTCAGGCTGTCGGCCTGCGCCAGCAGCGGCTGCGCATCAAAGCCGAAAACCGTAATCCCGACGGCACCCACGACGCCGGTCTTGAAGAATGCTCGCCTAGAGACATCCATTACGAGGCCCTCCAGAATGAACAACTCGCAATCTTGAAAATGTGTAGGGAAGGAACGCAAGCGCTCGGGAAGCGCCAGAGTGCAACAACGAAAGAAGTGTGCGCTGTGTGGTGCTCATCCTTGACAAGCCGTTTATACGACCGCCGAACCCACACCCAGGGCCCAACAACGCGCAACAGCGTATAACGGGAAAGCCGCACCGGTCAAATGGATTCTGTCCTTCGCTGAACTCCTGTCCTTCGTTTGATCAAGGCGCATCGCTGGCGGCAAATCCAGGCGCGAAGCGGCGGCCTCGAATTGAGTCCGGCGCGTAAGCGCCGGGTAGAGTGGTAATTGAGCGGAGCCGCCTAGCGGCGACCGGCGTTCTCACGCACACACGGCAGGGACGGCATACCCCAAAGCCCTAGAACCCCATGAGGTTCGTGCTGATCTTCGTGTACCCATGCTCGGCTGCCCACAGGTCCAGAGGAGCGGTCGCGATCTCATCCACCAGCGGTACCGCCAGACCGTCAACCGTCATGTCCACCGACTTCAGGTAATGCTTGCAGGAATCGCAGGCTTCCACGCGTACCGCCAGGTCCTCGGCCGAATAGCGCGGCAACTTCTGATAGTCCTCCTCGCCGCAGATGGGGCACAAAATCCGACGGAACTCCCACTCCGTCAGGCAGAAGGAACAGACCAGAAAGCGCTTCCCTCCGTCGCCCTCTGGACGCAGCACAGCCCCCTGGGGCTTGGCGACACACACTGGACATACCGAGCCCGAGAACCCTGCCAACTGCGCAGCCGGCGTAGCGGCGAAGTATTCGGCCTGCGGTTGAAACAAAACCCGGGCGAAGAATGAGTCTGGTCCCGAATCGAGCTCGGCGGCAGCCAGGAAATCCCTAAGCATCTCACGCTGTTGTCCCGCAGCGCCCCGTCCAATCTCCGCTGCCTTTTGCGCCAGCTTCGCGGGGCCGTTTTTCTGGACCAGTGCCAGCAAGGCGGGCAACTGCCGCAGCGCATAGTCCACGTCAAGTTGCTCGCGAAATGCAACTTCACGATTCAGTTTCGCGGCAGGCGGCGAAAGAAGCTTTTCGTACAACGTCTTCTGGAAGTCGAGGATTCGGCAATAGAACGCGAGGATCTCGGCGGCGCTGGGATGCTTGGCGGCCAGATCAATGGCCCGCTCGATGCGCTTACTCCAATCAGCCTTCTTCGTCTGAATCATGGCGAGGATTTAAGTCTCCCTGATGCGTCGGCAACAATATATCAGTCACGATGCTGTGAGCGACGAGTGGCCTGCAGTCCACCTATGCGGATGAAAATTAGAACTGTCATCCCGAGCGAGCGCCCGCCTTTCTTGCGCGGCCCGCTTCGGGTCGGGCGGGCGCGAGTCGAGGGACCTGCTGTTTGCTTGTGCCGCGATCGTCCATGTTTTTCGACAGCGGAGCCGAGGGGGGGACCCCTATATCGCAAGGATCGCGCTCGCAATCACTCTCACCGACCATCTACACTATCTTGGAACGTAACCCTTATGCGATCTCTTCTCGCCACCTTCTGTCTCCTCCTTGGCGCTCTCCACGCCCAGGACCAGCCTCCTGCCTCCGAACTGCCGCTTGTACCCGGCAAGGTCATTACCATCACCCCCCAATCCGGCTTCTACAACGAGCCTTCGATAGCCGTGAACCCGACCAATCCATCGCAGGTCGTGGCGGCTTATCAGAACCAGGCGTCGGTGGCCTACTCGCAGGACGGTGGCACTTCCTGGAAAATCGCCAACGGCACCTCCGCCAAGGATTACAGGGTTTCCGGAGACGTCTCCATCACCTACGACAAGCACGGCGCGGCCATCCTCTGCTACATCGCCTTCGACAAGCTGGGCACCAGGAACTACTGGGCGCACGGCGCAACCCGCAACGGCATCTTCGTGCGCCGCTCGCTCGACGGCGGCGCCACCTGGGAGGCCGACGCGCGCACCGTCATCGCCTGGCCAACCAAGGCGGGCATTCCCTTTGAGGACAAGCCCTACATCGTGGCCGACAATACCAGCAGCAAGTACGCCGGCGATCTCTACATCGGCTGGACGCAATGGCGCATTGACGAGTCGGTCATGCTGCTGTCGCGCTCCGCCGATGGCGGCCAGACCTGGTCGCAGCCCGTCGACATCAGCTCCCATCACGGACTGCCGCGCGACGACAACGGTGCGGTCGAAGGCTTCACCGGCGCGGTCGCGGCCGACGGCACTCTCTATGTCGTTTGGGCCGATAGCAACTCCATCGCCTTTACCTCATCGCGCGACGGCGGCAAGAGCTTCGCCAAGAGCCGCACCGTCATTCAAACCGCCCCACTCTATTTCGATGTTGCAGGACTCGACCGTGCCAACGGCTTTCCCGAGATTGCCATCGATCCGCGCCACGGGCGCAAGGGCCGCCTGTATGTCACCTGGAGCGACTATCGCTACGGCGACATCGGCGTGTACTGCGCCACCTCCGACGACGGAGGCAAGTCGTGGAGCAAGGCGGTGCGCGTGAACTCGAATCCACCGCACGACGGTACCGACCAGTTCTTCCAGTGGCTGGCCGTGGATCCCGTGACCGGCGCCGCCAACGTCATCTTTTATGACCGCAGGCTCGATCCTAAGAACCAGAAGACCACCGTCACCCTCGCGCGCTCCACCGATGGCGGCCGCACCTTCACTAACTACGCTTGGACTCGCGCCGCCTTCGTCCCGCACCGGGACAATTTCCTCGGCGACTACATCGGCGTGGCCGCGCTGAACAATCGGGTCTATGGCGTGTGGGCCGAAATCGCACCGCCCAAGGAATCAACTGCCAAGGCACCAGCCCCGCCCAAGGAGCCGGCTACCAAAGAATCCGCCCCACCCAAGGAAAAGAATGACGCACCGCCCCCGGCCGAGCACCATCCTCAGACCGTTGTTCGCGTGGGCGTAGCCGATTTCAGCGGCGCAGGCCGGTGAGCAGGCCTTGTGCGCTGGGGCTTCCCGCATTGCGGACTCCCCTCGAATTGTCATCCCGACCGAGGACCTTAGTCCGAGCGGAGGGATCTGCGGTTGCGGGCAAATAAATAGGCGGCGGTGCCACCCGCCGAATCTCCAACGTCGCAACAAAAAAGAGCAGACTTCACGCGCAGACACAGGCCACCCGCCCTTGCGCGACTTTCGGCGTATTCTAGAGTTTCAGAGAGGCGGGTGAGCAATCATGAAGCTCGGGACTGTTCTAATTGGCGTCGTGATAGCGGTCGGCTCGGCCACTCTCCGGGCCCAGGACGAGCGACCGCAGCTCACCGAGCCCAAACCGCAATCCACCGCCGCGGTCGGTCCCACGGCTGTCACCCCCGGCCAAAGCCAGCCGCAGCTCACCTCAGGTCCGGCAGCTTCGAGCGAGAATAGCGATGCTCTTGATTCCATCACCGTGCCTGCCGGCAAGAAGATTCCACTCACCTTGAAGCAAGGCATCACCACCAAGAACGCCCAGGTGGGTGATCCGGTTTACGCACAGACTTCAATTCCGATCGCGATGAATAATCACATCGTGATTCCGGCCGGAACCTTCGTGGAAGGCGAGATCACGCGGGTGAAAAGGCCTGGCCGGGTGAAGGGCCGCGGCCAGTTGCTGATCAACCTCAATTCCATGATGTTCCCCAACGGCTACACCATCGGGCTGCCCGGCGCAGTGCAGGGCACGCCGGGAAACACCGGAACCAACGG
>Ga0181526_10003620_pt1 | contig 12461 bp, 8 predicted proteins | sample PEATcosm2014_Bin_35_FD_119750 | JGI IMG/M metagenome (GOLD analysis project Ga0181526, IMG submission 119750) | Peatland microbial communities from MTU Mesocosm Facility, Houghton, MI, USA - PEATcosm2014_Bin06_30_metaG | ecosystem: Environmental > Terrestrial > Soil > Wetlands > Peat | place...
AAATGGAGCGCTGCCGAAATCGTTTGCCACCTTGCCGACTGCGAATTGGTATTCGGATTCCGGTTGCGCCAGACTCTCGCCGAAGATGGCCCGACCATCCAGCCCTTTGATCAGGACAAGTGGGCTGCGAATTACTCACGCATTCCGGCAGCCGACGCACTCGCCGCCTTCTCCGCACTGCGCAACTGGAATTTGCGCATGATTCGCGACGCGCTTCCCGGCGCGGCGGCCCGTTCCATGACGCATCCCGAGCGCGGCACCATGACCTTTCAAACCGTTGTCGAAACCATGGCCGGCCACGACCTGAATCACCTCGGCCAAATGCGCCGCATCGCGGGCCAGAACTCTTAGCCGGTGCCGCATTCATTGCAACGTGACGTACACTGTTGCCGGGCAGGGATGCGGCGCCGCGCCTGCTGCGTACCGCACAGCGCGCGGAGGACGATTGTATGAAGATGATCGGCATCCTCTTCGGCGTCGAGAACAGCTTCCCCAGCGCCCTAGTCGAGCGGATCAACGCCCGAAACCCAACCGGCATTCAGGCTGAGTTTGTTCAAACGGGCGCGGTGCATCTCCATCAAGCGCCGCACTACGCCGTCATTCTCGATCGCATCTCCCACGACATCCCGTTTTATCGCGCGTTCCTCAAGCACGCCGCGTTGAACGGAACTGCGATCGTCAACAATCCCTTCTGGTGCTCGGCCGACGACAAGTTCCTCAACTACGCGCTTGCCGCGCGCCTCGGTGTCGCAGTGCCGCACACCGTGTTGCTCCCGCACAAGGAGTATCCAAACGGGACCTCGGAAAAATCGCTGCGCAACCTCGAATTCCCGCTGAATTGGGACAGCGTGCTTGCCGCCATCGGTGAGCACGGCTTCCTGAAGCCGATCCATGGTGGTGGCTGGCGCGATGTGCATGAGTTCCGCGGCCGCGATGAATTCTTTCGCGCCTACGATCAATCGCGCGACCTCTCTATGGTGGTCCAGAAGGCCGTCGAATACACGGAGTACTTCCGCTGCTTTGTGGTCGGGCCAAAAAAGGTTCGCATCATGCCTTACGATCCGCGTCGGCCGCATGCCGAGCGCTACCTGCCAAGCGCCGTGCGCTCCAAAACGCTGCGCGCCAAGCTGCTCCACCGGCGCATGGAGGAGGATTCCCTCAAGCTCTGCCGAGCCCTGGGCTACGACTTGAATTCGGTGGAATTCGCGGTTGAAAATGGGATCCCCTACGCCATCGATTTCATGAACCCCGTTCCCGATGCCGATGTGCACTCGGTCGGCGAGGCAAATTTTCAATGGATCGTCGATCAGACGGCCGATTTTCTCATCGCCCGAGCCAACGCTTCATCGCGTACTCAAGCCATCCACTGGCCTGCGCTTCTCGGCGCGCCGTCGCTTGCTAAGGAGCGCAGAACAGCAACGCCCCGCGCAAAGAAATCGTCGGCGACGCGTTCGGCGCCGATACAGAGCTGAGCCGCCGTTCTACGCCAGCGCAATCTTCAGAGTAATCCCGATATCCGAGATCTTTTTCGTCGGCATCTGGACCCTTAATCCTGCATCGTCTTGCTTCCAGCTCAGATCGCCCTCGTGCCCCAGCAGTTCCACCTCGAGAATCTTGCCCGGCTTTTGCGGGCTGGCCAATCCAAGAGTCTTCACCACGGCTTCTTTCTCCGGCCATCCCATCACAAACGCGTAAAGTGTTCCGCCCTTTGTCGTAAAGCGCACATCCTCGGAGGTCATGTCGTTCTGCTTGTCTTCGTTAAAGTTTCCGGTGACAATCTTCACTTGCGTCGAGGGGCCTTCGCCGTAAATCTTCCATGGGCGTGTCGCATAGATGCCTTCGCTGTTGATCTGCATCCACGTGGTGATGCCTTCCAGCACCTCCATCTCCTCAAAGTCCAGTTCGCCTGAGTTGGGCAGCGGGAAATTCAGCAGCAGGTTGCCATTCTTGCTCACGATATCGGTGAGCAGATCGATCACCTTCTTGGGAGTTTTGTACTTGATGCCGCGTTTATAGTGCCATTGTCCGATGCAGGTATCGGTCTGCCACGGATTCTCTGCAATGCCGTCTGACACGCCGCGCTCGTGGTCGAGCGCGCATGTGCCAATGGCGCAATCCGACGCCTCCTTACTCGTGTAGACCGCTTCGACTCTGCCCCCGTTCAGTCGCGCGCTTTCGTTGTAAAGGTGCGACACCATCTTTAGGCCATATTCCTCAAAGGGAAGGTGCCCATCGGTGTAGAGAATGTCGGGATGATACTTGTCGATGAGGTCGGTCATCCGATTGAGATAGTGCTGCCGCCAGGAATTGGGAATGCCATCGTCGTTCCAGTCCAGCTTGCCGATGAACGGTTCGCAGCCTGCATCGTGATAAAGGTCAGCGTACCTCGGATCGACGCCGTCGTAGGAAACGCCGGCGAGTGGCCCGGTCTTGTCGGCGCCGTGGCTCACGGCGAACCATTTGTAGCTGATCCAGAGGTGCTCGCTCACGCCGAAGCGCAGCCCGTGATTGTGTGCAGCCTTTTGCCACAGGCCGACCACATCCTTTCTTGGCCCCATGTTTACCGCGTTCCACCGCGTGTACTTCGAGTTCCACAGGTCGAAGTTGTCGTGATGCACACCCATGCTGAAGAAATACTTAGCGCCGGCCTTCTTGTAGAGACCCATCAGATGATCCGGGTCCCATTTCTCCGCCTTCCATATGTTCACCAGATCCTTGTAGCCGACCTTGGAAGGATGGCCATAGGTTTCGCAGTGGTACAAATATTGCGCCTGGCCCTGCACGTACATGTTGCGGGCATACCAGTCGCCATCTTCAATGGCGGACTGCGGTCCCCAATGAGCCCAAATGCCGAACTTGGCATCGCGAAACCAGTCAGGAATTCTGTAGGCTTGCAGAGATTCCCTAGTTGGCAGGAAGGGGGCCCCTTGCGTCGCAGGTTGGGAAAATGCGCGCTTCGACAAAGCCAGGGAGGAACATGCGCCGCCCATCAATTGAAGCAAATCTCGACGATTCATTTTCATGAGGAATTTTTCCCTTTCCTGTGCTCATCCGAGCATGCGAATTGAGTTCTGCGCCGGCACTGGCCACGATCTTCCTTCCTACTTTGTGGCGGAAGCAGCGATCGCCTGACGGAGGTTTTGTTCCGCTTCGGCACTCCAATAGCCGCAGTCGAGTTCGAAAAAGATTGAAGTATAAGGAATCGCGATTTTGGTCTTGATGACGAGGATACGGAAAATCTGGGCCGTTTGATCAAGCTTGGCGATAATCTGCTCGTGCTGCAGAGTGATTGTCTCCGTGGACTTGAGTAGCTTTGCGAGTTGAGCGCGATAACGCGACACCCCCGGTGCATCCCCTTCCGCGATAAATTGCAGCTCCTGGTCAAGATAAATGTTTGCGTGAACATGCTTTTTGGCTGCAATGGCGTTGAGAACGGTGCGAGAGACCTCCAACTGCCCGGCCCGTGAGACGATCGTCTCAATGCCGGGCCTGGACTGAGCCGGATATGCCGAGTCCGCAACCACAATCCAGTTGCGATGGCCAAAGAGCGGCAAAAAGGCTTTCAGTTGGCGTTTCCAGTCAGCTCTCGCGATCCCCTGCGCGACGGTCATGGCTTCTATCCTCAATCCCGGTTCATTTCAGTTCTTCGTCCGAGCAAACGGCCACCTTTCCGCATTTTCCAGAGGCCATCAACGCATAAGCCTCGTCGGCGCGTTCCAGCGGAAAGCGGTGCGTGATGATGTCGGCCGGATGCAGCTTCCATCGCACCAGCCGCTCTACAAGCTCTTCCATTAACCAAGTCGACGTGACCCACGAGCCGTAGAGTGCCTTTTGATCGTGAATCAAGTCGTGCGAAGGATTGAACTCGACGCGCCCGCCTTCGCCGAGAAAGACAATCTTGCCCCACTTGCGCGTCGCGCGAATCGCCGTGGCCCGCGCGGAGTCGTTCCCCGAGCAGTCGACGGCACGCTCTACGCCCACGCCGCCCGTGAGCTGCCTGACTTCGGCAACGTTGTTGGGGCCGGAAGCGAGAACGGCGTCGCAGAGGCCGAGATCGAGCGCGATCTTCATGCGTTCGGGAACGACGTCGATGCCAATGATTTTTTCCGCGCCCAGCTTGTGGCAGAGCGCGCCCGCGGCCAGACCCACGGGCCCGAGGCCGCTGATGAGCACGGCATGGTTGCCGTTAATGCCGATCTTTTCCAGTCCTTCGTAGACCGTTCCAAATCCGCACGCAACCTGCGCGCCATCGCCATAAGTCAGTTCCTCGGGCAGCGCAATGAGGTCCTTCTCCTCGGCCACCATGTACTCCGCCATACCGCCGTCGCGCTGCCATCCGTAGGCGCGGCGATATTTCTCGCTGGTGCAGGAGATCATGTAGCCGCGCCGGCAGTCGTTGCACACGCCGCAGCCCGAGATATGGTAAACAATCACGCGGTCGTCCACTTTGAAGCGGCGGCAACCGGGCCCCACGGCCACGATTTGGCCCGCGGGCTCATGTCCGGCAATCACACTCTGGTAGCCTTCAGGGCCTTTGCCGAGATGCTCGTGATAAATGGCGCGAATGTCGGAGCCGCAAATCGTTGACGCCTTCACGCGCAACAGGACTTCGCCGTGGCCCGGCACTGGCACCGGCACGGTGCGCATCTCGACAGTGGAGTTGCCCGGAAGAAACGCTGCGGTCATCGTGGCTTTCATTTACTTTGCTCCCGGCTTCTCGTTGATCTGAGCTCGAAGTGCCCCACATAATCTACGGCCGCGTGATCTCTCCGTTTACGTCCCAAAGATCTTCCCAGGTTTGGCCCTCTTTCCACAAAAAGACCTGACCTTTAATCAAGCGGCAGTTCCGATCGATGACCGCGATCGAGCGCATCTCCTCGTCTGTGAGGGGCTCTCCAATAACGCTCTCGAGATTGGCGCGGTAATGATGAACGGAAAAGGGAATCGGCGTTTGCCCGCGCTGCACGGCCCATTTGATGCACACTTCGGCCGGTTCAATGCCGTGGCCCTCGGCGATGCGCGTAATCACGGGATCTTCGGTGGGCGCGGTGTCCTCGGCGGTGCGGTCCCGTTCCGGCCGTCCCGGCGAGCCGATGGGGCAGTAACCGATTGGCTGCATACCGTTGTCGAGCACGAAGTGGAAAAGCTCAGGCTGCTGGAAGTGTGGGTGCAACTCCATCTCGTTCACCGCTGGTTTGATGCGGGCGTCGCGCAGAACCAGCTTCAACTTGGGGATGGTAATGTTCGAGGTGCCGATGTGCCGCACCAAGCCTTTGTCCACCAGTTCTTCCATCTTGCGCCAGGTCTTCATGTAGTTCGTATGGATGTAGGGCCTGGCGTCGGGAGAGCGCGAAGCAACATCGCAGCCCGGCGGATGAAAATTCGGGAACGGCCAATGCACGAGGTAAAGATCAAGATATTCGAGGCGCAGATCGGCCAGCGACTGGCGGCAAGAGGCGATCACGTCATCCTCACCGTGCTTGTCATTCCACAGCTTCGAAGTGATAAAAAGATCTTCGCGCCGAACCCCCGAGCAAAGAATCTCCTCAAACGACGTGCCGATATGGCTTTCGTTGCCGTAAACCGATGCGCAATCGAAATGCCGGTAGCCTGCTGCGGCAGCGCCCTTCACCACCTCCGCGACTTTTGCTGCAGAGACGTGATCGGAGCCAAAGGTGCCCAAACCAATCGCCGGCATCGTCGCCCCACTGTAAAGAGTTCTCTGAGGCACCAAAGATGGATCAACAGAATCTCCAGCCGAGATCCCAAAACTGCCCTGCCGTCGCATTTCTTACCCTCTTTATGAGCCTGGCCAACCGAGAGTATACGATAAAGGTATCGTTATTGTAAACGCATATAATGAATCCGAATGAGCCCAAAAGCTGACGGTGAAGCAGCACTCAGCCGCTAGAGCGCGACTCCCGTCCAGAGCTGGTAGCTTGGAGAGCAAGACGTTGATAGACACTGCGACATACGCCGAGCGAAGCGCCGCAGGGCCGAGCAGTATTTCATCGGAAAGGCGTAAGCAGTATTCGTGATTAGAAAAGCAGGGTGAAGGCTAGCCAGACTCCAACACGAGATTCGCATACTGAATCGTGTCACCGGTTCGAATGATCCCTATGGCCTGCGGCACTCGTTTCCTCAGGTTGATGTGGGGCTCGAAGTCAAGAGCCACTCCGGCCAACGACGACTCGAACTTCACGATCGTCTCAGGTGTGTTTACCTGGTTAAACTCCTCAGCCATGAATGCTCTGGCCACGTTGAAGTTTCCGCGAATGGCGGCCAATACATCGAGAACCCGAGGTATGTCATCCACCAGTGAAATATCGATCGTCTCGATTTCCTTCCAATACGGAAATCCCCGGTCCGCAATCACCAGCGTGTTGGTATGACGGACCAGGCTTAACAGCAGGTTGATCCTCGGGTTTAAAACTCCCGATTTCACCATAAAGCGCAATCTCCCGAAATCATCTCTCGCCTCGAGTTCCAGCGACTGAAACGATGTCCAACCCCATCACCTTTCATGTCTCTGCACTGTCCTCAAAAACGACCTGCCGCCTGCCCTCAGCTCCCACCGTAACGGCACGATAGGTTGACAGCAGTTTCGGGGATCTGGCAACGGCCGGCACTAACCCGTGGTTATGCATGCCGGTTCGTGCCCGTCGCCGTATTCAATGGCACGGACGACTGATCATCCGTCGCCTTCTTATCGGTCGAAGCCCGAACCACAAGTTGAGGCTGGATGATGATGGTTTTGTTGCGCGGGTGAGTTTTGGATTCCAATAACGACAACGTCAAGCGTCCTGCGCGCTCGCCGATCGTGTCGGTCTGCTGGTCGATGCTCGATAGAGGGATCCGAAGTTCAGAATCGTAATGGAGGTTCCCGGATCCGATAACCGCGATGTCCGCAGGCACTCTTAATCCCGCATCGAGAATTGCATGAATGGCTCCAATTGCCATGGGGTCGTTATAGCAAAACACTCCATCGGGGCGAGGATTCAAGGCCAGCAATTTCAGCATCAATTCGGCGCCGCTTTCCCTGCTTTGCACATCCACTAGCCGCGGCATAGAGACATATCCCGGCGCGGACTTCATGTCGTGCTTGGCAAGGGCATTTTGATAGCCTTTCAGTCGCCCGGCCCCGGGGCTATTGTCAGGCCCGCGCAAGTGGGCAATTCTCCTGCACCCGACCTCAATAAGATGCTCCGTAGCCAAAAATCCGACCGCCTCGTCGTCGGTGCCAACATAGTTCGCACCCAGCTCCGTGAGATTACGGTCGATCAAAACCAGGGGCAGCCCTTGTTTTTGGATCCGCGCGAATACCGAAGGGTCGGTGGATGACGAGGCGATGACGAGAGCATCCAGCCGGCGCCCCAGGAGCCGGGTGATCTCGTGCTTTTCCAGTTCGGCATCCTCTTCCGAGGTCGAAATGGTAAGGCAGTAACCTTTCTTCAGAAGTGCCCTTGAAAGCGATTTTGCCACTTGGGCAAAGAACGGGTGCAACAGGTCGGGCACCACAAGCCCAACCAGATAGGTCTTTCCGGTGACTAAACCACGTGCAGCTAGGTTGGGGGTGTAGTCAAGCTCCTTCACACGATCCAGAACTCGCTTCCGCGTGGCTTCGCTGATGTCCTCGTGGTTTCGGAGCACCTTTGAAACCGTGACCACCGAAACACCGAGGTCACGCGCGATATCTTTCATCGTTGTGGGCACAGCTCTTTATACCATAACTGCCGTAAAGTATGCGATAACTTTATCGATAATCTTAACCAAATCTTTCGGTCTGGCGAACGCATAAGCCTTGCAGGTCGAGCATCAGTCAGAGGGCTATTCAGACAGCACGAAAGAGCCTTGAACCTCGAAGGTCCCTTCCACCGTTGGAGCGCCGTTATTCGGCTGCCCGCCGCCGATCGACAAAGAGTATTTGCCCTCCGGGATGATCCGCTCGCCCACTTCGGTAACCATGCTCAAATCGCGTGGCTTCAGGTCGAAATGCACCTTTTCCGACTGGCCAGGATCGAGGTGCAGACGCTGGAATCCGCGAAGTGCGCGGATCGGCGCGCCTGCGACATCCGGAAAGCTGAGATAGAGCTCAGCCACCTCGTCGCCGGCCGCCTTGCCCGTGTTGGTCACGGTAACTTCTGCGGTGATGGGCTGGCCGGCAGTCACCGCGTTTTTGGGCAGCGTGAGGTCGCTGTACGAGAAGGTCGTAAAGCTGAGGCCGTAGCCGAAGGGGTAGAGAGGTGTGCCCTCGAAGTAGCGATAGGTGCGGTTTCTCATTGAGTAGTCCTCGAAGGACGGAAGCTGCTCGACGCCGGTGTAAAAAGTCACGGGCAGGCGGCCCGCGGGATTGTTTCTTCCGGAGAGGGTTTCTGCCACTGCGGTCCCACCTTCTTCGCCGGGATACCACGCATCGAGAATGGCATTGACATGGTCCTTGGCCCAGTTGACCGCGAGGGCGCTGCCATTGGTGAGCACGAGGACAACAGGCCTGCCGGTGGCAACAAGTGCCTCGAGCAGATCCTCTTCCGGCTGGGGCAGATCGAGGCTGGTGCGATCGCCGCCCTGGAAGCCGGGCTCGTTCACCTCCATCTCCTCGCCTTCCAACTCGCTGGTGATGCCAAGAACGGCAATCACCACGTCGGCACCCCTGGCCGCGGTAATGGCCTCGGGCTGCGGCTTCAAATCGAGCTTCGACCAGACCAGCGTGGAGTTGGGAATTCCGTCTCCCATCGGGGAGTACTGCACGCGCAGAGCAGCGGGCTTGCCGGCTTCAAGATGCACACGTCCCAGCTTGGCCTCGTTGGGATTGCCTCCGAAAGCGGAGGCAACGCCTTTGCCATTCAGCTGCAAGCGGAAAAAGCCGCTGGCCTTGAGGCCAAGACTGTAGTCACCCGTCTCCGGCGCGGTAATCTCGCCCTCCCAGCGGATACTGAGCGGGCGAACGTTGACAACTTCAGCGGGCAATGGCTGCGCAGCGGCATTAAGTGTCGCTTCCGTGCGCTCTGCCAGCGGCTTCATGGCCTCAGGATGGTTGATGTCGCTGAAGTCGAGTTCGGAGTAGCTCACTCTGATGCCTGCCTTGCCGTCCACAGTCAACGCCGAAGCGGGGACGGGGTCCGCATCGAGGCTCAGGAACTGTGTTCCGGGCACGTACTGAATGGTGGCGCCCGCAAACTCCTTGTGAAGGCCCTCAAGAATAGAAACGGTGTGCGTCGGAGTACCGTTGTAGTTGCCGAGCAGAACTCTGGTCTGATTTGCGAGAGGCCCGATGACTGCGATCTTTATGTCGCTCGCCTTAAGCGGCAACGTGCCATCGTTCTTCAAGAGCACCATGGACTCATCAGCCAGCTTGCGGGCCTGATCGCGGTGCTTGGGGCTGTCGAGCTCCTTTTCGTCAATCTTGGAATAGGGGACCATCTCCGGGGGGTCGAACATGCCGAGTTTAATCCGCGCTGTGAAAAGGCGAATGAGCGCGGTGTCCATCGCGCTCTCGGGAAGATAGCCTTGCTGCACGGCCTCGAGATATGGTTTGTAGTCGTAATCGTTGAGGTTGGTGCTGGCGCCGAAACATTCGTTGTCCATACCGCGCATGACCGAAATCGCCGCGGCCTGGGGCAGCGTCGGCCGGTAATGGTGGCCGGAGAAAATATCGCGGACTGCGCCACAGTCGGAGACGACGTATCCTTGGAAATCCCATTTCCCTCGTAGCTGGTCCTGCAATAGATATTCATTGGCGCATGCCGGCTCTCCGTTGATCGAGTTGTATGCGCACATCACCGATCCAGCCTTGCCCTCGACGATTGCCGCCCGGAAGCCGGGCTCGTACGTGTCGAGTTCGTCGTGCTTGCTCACGTCCACGTCCGCAAAGTGGCGCGTCGGCTCCGGGCCGCTGTGCACAACGAAGTGTTTGGGCGTCGAAATTACGCGATAATACTTTGGGTCGTCGCCCTGCATGCCGGTGACAAAAGCCACACCCATGCGGCCTATCAGGAACGGATCCTCCCCGTAGGTCTCTTGGCCACGCCCCCAGCGCGGGTCGCGAAAAAGGTTAAGGTTTGGAGCCCAGAAGTCCAGGCCTCCCATTATGCCGGTGTGCCCAGCGCGTACGTCTTGCACATGCTTGATGCGCCCCTCGACGCCGATGTCCGTCGCCATGGCATGAATCCCCGGCACGTCAAAAGTCGCGGCCAGGCCGATCGGCTCAGGAAACTCGGTTACGCCGTTGTCAATTACTCCGTGAAGTGCCTCGCTCCACCAGTTATAGGCCGGAATGTTAAGCCGCGGAATGGCGCGGGCGCCATTTATCAATTGCGAAGCCTTTTCTTCAAGCGTCATGCGGCCCACAAGGTCAGTCGCGCGTTGTTCGGGCGGCAGGCTTGGATCAAGATACGTCGGTTTCTGCTGAGCTTGAACACTCCAGTTGCAGCACAACATCGCGGCAATTCCCAAATGTATCCGGAAATATCTCATAATTCCCTCGCTGAATCCGAAGTGGATATGTTCCTTGCGGAGACGGAGCGCTCGGAGCACGAACTGAAGGTTGCCGGTCTTGGTCGATGATCAGTCGGCTAAAGCTGGAGAACTCGATTCGCATGGACATTCATCATTGGTTGTGTCGTCGCTAATGATTCAACGCTCACTACGTCTCCACCTGACAACGACGCAACCCGCATCCTAAGACCGCCGTCCTAACGACGGCAATGGCCCCCGCTTAACCTGCCTTCCTGAGAACGATCGTTATCTGATGTCCAGCGTAAGTTGCTGTACGATCCACCTCTGACTCCGGCCCGATTCCGATACCGTGCTCCTCTTTCACCAACACGATGTGGAGTTTTTGCTCGCTTCGCATCCCCGGGTACGCGCCCGAGCGATCTCCAATCGAGAGAGTCTTGCGACGATCATCCCAATGCAAGCGAATCGTTGCTCTGGCGCCATGCTCGTATGCGTAGCTATCCCCGCTGTCCTCGTAAAGCAGGAAGTCAGCATCTTTTCCGCCATAAATGCGAATTTCCATCGGGTCATCCGCATCTGCAGTGGACTGCACTACGGGCCCCATAGGAACAATGCTGCCTTCCTTCACCAGGATCGGAATCTGATTCAACGGGGCAGCTGCCACAATCGTCTGTCCACCGTGAAAGGACTTTCCAGACCAGAAGTCTATCCAGTCGTTGCCCGCCGGCAATACGACCCTGCGACTCTCTGCTTTCGGCTGGGTCACAGGACTGACCAATAGAGAATTACCAAACAAAAATTCGTCATCGACATCTCTTAGTGCAAGCTCACCAGGATAAACAAATGGCAACGCCTGCATTACAGCCTCTCCGCGACTGGTGACGCCCCAGGCACTGGAGTAAATGTAAGGCATGAGGCGATAACGAAGTTGATCGTATTCAGTCAGGATCTTCTCCACGTCTGGACCGTAGTTCCACATCTCAGTCTTGGATTGATATCCATGAATTCGGAAAATGGGGCAGAACGTGCCGAACTGGAACCATCGAATCAGCAATTCATGGTAATCCGCCGATGTATATTGGTCGGCTGGACGAAAGAAGCCTCCGATATCTGTCGTCCAGTATGGGAAACCAGACATCGCAAAGCTGAGGCCGGCTGGGATTTGCCGCCGTAGGGTCTCCCAATTCGCTGAGATATCGCCTGACCAGGATATGGATGCATTGCGTTGCTGCCCGGCATATGCCGACCGCGACAAGATCACGACCCGCTTACTTTCGGTTGTGGCCCTCTGCCCGTTATAAACTGCCGAAGTCTCAAACAGTGGATATGCGTTACGCACGATCCTTCCCGGTCCCAGGTAAGTATTGTCGTCCTTGAGAGGATCGCCTTCCGGCTCAGAAGCATCCAGCCACCATCCATCCAATCCATCACTGAATAAATTGTGGTCGATGTCGGACCAGTAGAGTTTCTGTGCCTCCGGGTCGAAGAGATCCGCCCAGTTCTCAGGCTCTCTCGTTTCTCCTGGCTCTCCGGTACTCGCAGCGCTTGTAAGCAACAGATGGGCATCTTTAAACTGGTGATCGACTGCTGTCTCTGAACCGAACTTCGCCCATACTGAGATCACCATGTGGAAGTTCTGGCGATGGAGCCCGGTCATCATCTCCTCAGGATTCGGATAAGAACTTTCATCGAATCTCATGGCATTCCAGCCGTACTTACCCCAATACTGCCAATCCTGAACGAGAACATCGACTGGAATGTTCCGCTTACGAAATTCCGCGGCGGTATCCAGAACCTGCTGTTGGCTCGAATAGCGCTCACGACACTGCCAGAAGCCGTAAGCCCACCTGGGTAGCAGCGGAGCAGCCCCCGTGAATTCCCGGTACTCAGCAACTACCTGATTTGGTTCCGGTCCGTAGATGAAGTAATAATCAATCCCTTGTCCCACTTGAGATCGAAAAGCCATTGTGTCTGATGGGGCACGCACCGAGAGCTCCGTGCCGCCT
>Ga0181526_10003621_pt1 | contig 12461 bp, 3 predicted proteins | sample PEATcosm2014_Bin_35_FD_119750 | JGI IMG/M metagenome (GOLD analysis project Ga0181526, IMG submission 119750) | Peatland microbial communities from MTU Mesocosm Facility, Houghton, MI, USA - PEATcosm2014_Bin06_30_metaG | ecosystem: Environmental > Terrestrial > Soil > Wetlands > Peat | place...
GGGGGAGCAGAGGCGCTTCCGCTACGCTCCAGCGCCTCTGCTCCCCCGAAATACCCCTTCCCGATCCTCTACTGGCTCCCTTTTACTCCGCCCCAGTGGTCTACTTTTACTCCGCCCTTGACAGCTCGTCTGGGAGAAGAGGGCCAGCAATCGATGGCCGCAGTTTTCCCCTGCAGCGGTGGCACGTGAGAGGGTGAATCTCCCTTAAATTGGTTGGGAAAGTTCTCCGAAAATGGGGCTCCGGCTTCCCGCGAGCTGCGGAACAGCATCGATGAGACGCCGGTGGAAGATTCGGAACCAAACTCCTCTCCTGAGCGCGCGTGCGCCCTGGTGCGGTCTTGTGCAGCCTGAAGCAGCAAATAAGGAGCGCTGTTTGGTTCGATCCCCAGGACATAGAATCTGCCAGTGGCTTTTACTCTCCGGTTGGCAGGACTTCTTCAATCCGAGCCCAGGGTCCACCTTGAAGCACGAGGTACTTCAGGTAAAGTTCGGAGCCTGTGCGATCTGCCGATGCGAGCAAGCGACGGGCAGCCTCCTGAACGCGTTCATCTGTCAGGGTGGCGTAGTCAAAGTTCTCCTCGATCATTCCCTGGGAATGGGGAATATTGAGCAAGTCAAGAAAGCTGACAATCACGGCACGATACTCGTGGAGAAGATACTTCTTCAGCAGGTCATCCACGATTGGGTCGGGAAGTGAAGGGGTTGCCGCCGTCCAGTTGACCAGCCGTTCAATCGGGCTTTTGCGGACAAAGACCTCTCGCAGGTTTTTTGCTTTTGCGAGAGAGGCAAAGAGGAACTGTTTCTCTGAGCCCTTGGAATCAGCCCAAAAATTCCGGCAGACGGCGATTCGTATCTCATTGGGCAATTGTCGCCAAACACGATTTGTAGAAACTGGCACCTGCGGTCCTCTCACATGTCGAATCTGAAACATCAGCTTCAATGATAACGGTTGCGGAAACAGATATACGGACAGCGGCGACTTCACCGCTGGCGCCACACCCAGGGTCCGGCGGATGCCTTTCGACGTCTCCCGCACGGCGAGGCTCTTTGAAGCTTCCGTGCCATACACCGTCCCATGGCTTCGAACTGGCTTCTTGAACTGAATGTGCCCTAGTCATTGGGCCTTCGGTTCTCGGAAGCAGCGGTGCAGCGTGTCTGCTTCCGGGTCGCCGAGCAGCCCGGTGAAACGCCTGCTCTCAATTCGGCACCAAACTCCCCTGCGGGCACGCCATGCTGCGTGGTGCGACTCGGTGCAGCCAATCGCAAGACCCGGCGGGGTAGGTTTGGTTCAAGTCTGAGGAGGCAGAAACCAGTGTTCCAACAAAGATCGGCGCTGGGTTGCGCAGGCCCGCACTGACAGCGACTCCCGCGCCAATGCAAACAATAAGGGACGTTACTGCCACTCCGTTCCTTGGGACAGCTTGAACTCTCATCATGATCTTTCCTTTCCTTTGCGTTGGCTTTGAGCCAATTCGCATAACTCCTCGATCAAATCGTCAATTGTGAACCCAGCCGCCCCGGCGCGCGAGACGGTATCTCCCACGATTTGTGTCAATTGCCGATCCCGCTCAGCGTCTGCCCGATTCATTTTCTGGGTGCTGATAAACGTGCCCGTCCCTTGATGTGTCTCAAGCAATCCGCCCAGTTCAAGCTCGCGATAGGCTCGGACAACGGTATTGGGATTGATGGCCAGATCGACAGCTAGTTGGCGTACAGTAGGTAGTTGATCGCCAGCGGCCAGCGCGCCTGACGCAATGCCACCGCGAACCTGATCGATGATCTGCCGATACACGGGTACGCCGCTATGCAGGTCAAGCAGAAAGCGATTACGGGGCGGAGTGGATTGCAATTTCATCTCAGCATCACTGTACTATAAGACTAATACATTATGCCAAGAGAAAAATGTAACTTGCCTATGAGCGAGTAGATCGTCCAGGCTCTCAGCGAACAAAAGAGACCACATAAGTCCCGGAGTTCCGATTGAATGACCGGCAAGCGGGGCCCAGCGTGAGCCAGCTTACGTCGGGGAAGAGTAGGCGACAAAATGCCCCCAGCCTTCTAACAACACCCTTTTGGGGGAATCCTACATTCTGCTCGAAGCGTCTGAGTCCGGATTTCTCCACGCGTCTTCCAACTAAAGTCTCGTTCGAACTCTCCGATATCGGCGGACCAGCAGAAGGACTGGCAAGCCAAGTATCGCAAGCCATATGAGCAGAACGGGGCCGTCTTCCTCCAGGAATAGCACTACGCTGAGGACCGTCTCTGCCGCATTGCGCACGCCGGTCACAAATGCGTTATGTAGGCGGTTAGAGACGGACACGGAGGACGGGTTCAACTGGGCTTTGTACTCTTCAGTGAGTTGCAGGTCGACGGAGGCGAATTCCACTCGGTGTTCGAGAGCTTGCTGCTCTGCCTCCATGGCTTCAATCTCTCCGCGGACGCGCGCGATCTCCTGTTCGACCTGGAGGACATCGTCGATCTTTCCCGTGCGCTGCTCGAGGATTGCTCGCAGCCGCCCTTCCGTTTCACGGGAGTTTTGCAGGCGCGCTGCCAGATCGGTGTGCTGTTGCGTTACTTCTTCGCCGGATTGGGATTCGTTTTGGACGCGGCCCAGCGTTCTGAGTTCGCCAATTGCGGCGGCGAGGTCTGGCGCGGGAATACGCAGTGATGCCTGAAAGCTGCGCGGAGCATTCTCGGCGGTTGCGGCGGTGAGTTGCGCTGCATATCCGTGATGACGCGCGAGGACCGAGTCAAGCGACGAGCGGGCAACACCGAAGTCCTTAACGATAATGGAAAGCGTGACGGTGCGGGCAATCATCGGGGCGGAGACCGCCTGAGGCCGGTTGTCTGACTTACCCATCAAGGCATTGTTCATTTTCTCGTCGGCAGGCGCTCGTGTGGACGCCGCCTTGAATGAGTCGAGTTGCGCAATTCCCCCGATCCCTGCGGAAGGCTCATCCTTCAGGACGCTCTTTTGCATACTCTGAGCGGCGGTCGGAGCGGTGTATCCCGATACAGGGCTCTGGGACATGGTTGCCATCTGAGGAGAAGATCTTGGGTGGTTTTCGTAATACATCATGGATGCGACAAAGGCCACTAAGATCAGAACTGCCGTAACCGCACCTCCGCCGCCGATTGCCCACAGCCTCCAGTTCCAAAAACTGAGTTGGATGGAGCGACCCGGCTTGGCAGGCAAAGGACTGGGTGTGTTTTTGGCTGCCTCGGTCATTACAGACTCCTCCAAGCTCGACGGGACAGGCGAGACTGTCCACTGAGAAAGGGACTGAGAGGTGGCGCGGAACCGCCCGGCGAGACCAGCGCATTCAACGCAGTGGTCGAGATGGGCAGAGACGACTTGAGCATCGGCTTCAGAGAGTTCGCCGTCGAGAAAGGCCATGACCTCTTCGGGAGCAACGGAATGTGTAGTAGTGTTCATAGGCGCTCCTTGGATTGAGCGAACTCGCGAGTTGTTATATTGGAAGCCGGAACTGCAAGCAGATCGTGTAGAGCCTGTCGAGCCCGGAACAACCGCGAGCGAACCGTGTTCAGCGGCAGGCTCAGCAGATCGGCAATCTCCGCATAGCTTAATTGCTCAAATTCACGCAGTAAGAGGATCTCCCGATCCAGGCTCTCAAGCTTTCCCACCGCATCGCGCATCAGAGCCTTGGCTTCGATGGCGTCTTCGATCGCAGGCTCTCGATCAGGGGGCTGTTCGCCCAGAAATGTGGCTCGAAACACTATTTTGCGGCGATAAGCTCGAAGGATCTTGAAGCTGACGGCGTAGAGGTAAGTTCGAAAGAGAGCGGTCGGTTGGTAGCGCGCCGCTGCGCGCAGAATCGCGAGGAAGGTCTCCTGGGTCAACTCTTCGGCCTGGGCGGGATCGGCGACGCGGCGTCGAAAAAACCCAAAGACCGGTTGTTTGTAGCGTGCGAAGAGCGCGCTGAACGCATCGGTCTGGCCGCGCGAAAAGGCGACCATCAATTCTTCGTCGCTTGGCGGGGGTTGGAAACCACCTTCCGCGGAATCGCTGGGCGCATCGTTCATAGTGGGTTGCCTTCTTGCCTCCGAGTGTAGAACGAACGCCGGTAGTGCGTCTTGCATGATGTGCCGCCTGAGTCCTTCACAATCGGTAATGGGTTGGCGAAGCTAAAAGTTCCCTGAACGCGATAAATTATTCACGGCCACAATCCATCTTTTGATCATTTCTGGTCTAAGTTCCGGCACCGATGGGGTTGGAGACGGATTGGCGACAATACAGGAGTAGCATCGATTCTGGACCCTGCGGCGATTTGCGGGAGGCATGCATAGAGCGGCGGGGATGGGCCTGATGACCTTCCAATTGTTCTACTTCGGTAAGCGTCCGGGTCTCGCCGTATAGGCAGATGAACCGATCTGCTCGACCATGACGTTGTGAGGGAAACAAGAGCAGATGGCACGGCCGGCGGTTCGGCGAAACGGCTTCGGCGCACTGCTAAGGAGAACCGTCAGATCGTAGAGCGTGAGCGTCAACGATGAACCGCAGCAGAAGACGAGAGGTTAGCGAAGCAGCGTGGGCACTTCCGTGAGAGGGAAGAACGCAAGCAAATAACGCCTGAACGCGTCGAAAAACATTGAGATCGCGATTCGTCACTCACGAGTCATCGGCCCCAAGGCGGCGTGCCGGATGATTGACAAAGATATGTGATGGCGATGCTTGACGGGATTTCCGGCGCGGACCATAATGCCGACAGTGTTCCGCTAAATTTTTACTCGGCGTTGTGCCCCCCTTCCACGTCTTGCGCGGCACAAGGGATGTGTTTGCTCCAAAAGCACCTCACTGAACATTCCCTTGTGATCCCTAAAGATTAGCGGTGAGGTGTGTCCGCATGTTCGATTTTGCGCGTTCTGAGCCCTTGCGTTGCCTGTCTCTTTTTCCCATCATCGCTTCCATTTGGATTCGCCGGGCTTGGCACGCCAAGCTTGTGCCGGCAGCAGTGCCGGCGGCGATCCTATGCCTGCTTACGGCGGGCGCGCACGCGCAGACCATCTACACCGTGACGCTGATCACCGACACCCAATCGACGGACTCGTCAGGAAATCCCGGCCTGGGGCCGGGCGCGCCCGGCGATCTGCGCTACGGCATCCAGCAGGCCATCGCCAACGGCGGGATGCAGATCATCCAGTTCGACACGTCGATGTGCAACGCAAGCGAGCCCTGCACGATTACGCTGAGCAATCCGCTGCCACCTATCGAGAATAACGGCGGCCTCAATCTCATCATCGATGGGGGAACCTTCGGCTGGGTCATTATCGACGGGGCGAGCTCCTACCGGGTGTTCTTTGTCGATGCCGGGACCGTGACGCTGAGAAGCCTGCAGATTCAGAACGCCATGGCGCAGGGTGGCACTGGTGGCGTCGGCGGCGGCGGCGGGGGGCTGGGCGCGGGCGCGGGACTGTTTGTCAACCAGTCCGGGGCAATAGTTTACGTGCAGAATTCGTACTTTCTTAACTGCACAGCGCAAGGCGGCGGCGGTGCCAGCGGCGCCCCCGAGGGAGGTGGCGGCGGCGGCATGGTTTACGGCGGCGGTACCGGGAGCAGCTGGGGCGCCGGCGGCGGCGGCATTCTCGCCGGCGGCGGCAGCGGCTGGAATGGCGGCGGCGGCGGCGGGAATGGCGGCGGCGGCGGCGGCGGCGGGAATGGCGGCTGCGGCACCGGCGGCGGTGGCGGCGCCGCCTACGGCACGAATTCTCCTGGCAGCGCTGGTGACGTCTTCGAGGACTTCTACGGCAACTACACGTGCACCGGCGTCGGCGGGAATGGCGGCTTCGGCGGCGGCGGCGGCGGCGGCGGCGGCGGCGGGAATGGTGGCTTCGGCGGCGGCGGCGGCGGCATGAGCGCGAATGGCTATTTTTCCGGGAATGGCGGCTTCGGTGGTGGTGGGGGCGGCGGCTACAACGGCGGCAGCGGCACGTATGGCGGCGACGGCGGGAATCCCATCGGGAATGGCGACTTCGGTGGAGGTGGCGGCGGCGCGGCCCTCGGGCCGGCGATCTTTGTCAACCAGGGCAGCCTCTACGTCTTCAATAGCGGCGCCTCCGGCTCCACGGCGACTGCCGGCTCGGGGGGGAGCGTGACTTTTCCCGATTCTGAGCCTGGTGGACCTGGCGTGGCCGTTCCAACCCCGGTCTATAACTACCAGGGCATGGTCAACTGTTGGGCAACGAGCGGAGGTATCGCCGGTGCATTGAGCGGCAACGAGCCCAGCGATTCGTACAGTGTGCAGATCGCGCTCACAGCGCCCTCCCAGGTGACCGCTGGAGTGGAGACCAACTCGCTGACGGTCACGGCAAAGGATTCCAACCACAATTTGATTCCGGGCTACGTCGGCCCGGTCAATCTGACCAGCAGCAATGCCGAACCGTACTTTGCCTCCACGCCGGTTGCGCTTGCCTGCGGCACGGTCACGGAAGATTTCGGACTCGGCAGAGTCGGATCATCGACAATCACCGCCGCCGACGCCACGAATAGCGAGTGGACCGGCACATCCGGATCCATCACCGTTGTCGCGGGGCCGGCGGGCGTCATCGTTGCAAACCCGGGTTCAACGCCACAGTCGGCGTTGCCGAACACGGCCTTCGCTAACGCGCTGTCCGCAACCGTGACGGATACATCCGGCAATACCATTGGGGGCGCAAGCGTTACGTTCACCGCGCCCTTATCGGGCGCTTCAGGAGTGTTCTCGAACGTAACGAACACAGTCACGGTAACAACCAACTCTTCGGGCGTTGCCTCAGAAACATTCACGGCCAACGGGACGGGCGGGCAGTATACCGTAACCGCATCGGTCGCCGGCGTAGCAACTCCAGCGAGCTTCTCGCTAACCAATGATTACGCGCCGGCGATCACCACGAATCCGATTAGTACGGTGGCCTGGGGCACCGCTACCTTCACCGCTGCGGCCTCGGGTGGCCCCGCGCCCACCGTGCAATGGCAAGTGAGTATCGATGGTGGGGCAACCTTCACCAATCTCAGTGGCGCCACCTCAGCGACGCTTATCCTCAGCGGAGTGACGGCGGCGATGAACGGCTACCTGTATCAAGCCGTCTTTACCAATTTCCTAGGCTCGGCGACCACGATCCCAGCGATGCTGACGGCGGGTTACGCGCCGGCGATCACCACGAATCCAACCAGCGTTACTGTCAATGCGGGCGGCAGCGCCACTTTCACCGCCGCGGCCTCGGGTTACCCCGCGCCCACCGTGCAATGGCAAGTGAGCATCGATGGCGGAGCGAGCTTCAGCTCGGTCAGCGACGGCGGAGTCTATTCGGGCGCGACGACAAACACGCTGGTGCTTACCGGCTTGACGTTCGCCGCGAACGACTACGAGTATGAGGCCGTTTTTACCAATGTGGCAGGATCGGTTGCCACCACCGCGGCGCATCTGACGGCGACGACGCCGGCGTTCGTGGTGAACACTGCAGCGGACACGAACGACGGCGCAAGCGGCTGCATTTCGGGCAGCTCTACGTGCAGCCTGCGCGACGCGCTGCAGGCGTCGAGTAGCGCGGGCACAGGCAATGTCACCTTCGATACGACGGTCTTTGCCACAGCGCAGACCATCACGCTGACCAGCGACACGCTGTCTATTACGTCGAACACGACCATCACCGGGCGGACTTCAGGCAGCGGGGCCACGCTGACCAATTTGGTGACAGTGGATGGCAATCACGAATCCCAGGTCTTCAACGTGGCCAGCGGCGTGATCGGCGCAACCATCGCCGACCTGACCATCGCGGATGGAAATGCAACCGGCGGCAACGGAGGCGGCATCAACAATAGCGGCACGCTGACCGTGACCAACTGCACCTTCTCCGGCGGCTCGGCGCTCGCCGGCGGCGGCATCTACAACGCCGGTACACTGGCGGTCTCCAACAGCGCGTTCTCAGGCAATTCCTCCTCCTACGCAGGCGGCGCCATCGAGAACGCCGGAACGCTGACGGTGGCAAACAGCACCTTCAACGGCAATGCCTCAGCCTACTCTGGCGGCGCCATCGACAGCGACCAGGGGACCACGCTGACGGTGGCCAACAGCACCTTCAGCGCGAATACCGCGACCAACTCTGGCGGCTATGGCGGCGGCATCTACGCTGACGACGGCAGCGCGCTAACGGTGGTGAACAGCACCTTCAACGGCAATGCCGCAACCAACGGCAACGGCGCCTATGGCAAAGGGACGACGCTGACGGCCAACGTGCTCAGCCCTGACGCCATAACCGGCAGCAGCTACGCCGATAACGGCGGCAGTATCATTGCCGGAGTGAACGGCGTTACCAGCAGCAGCATCAACCTCGCTCCGCTGGGCTACTATGGCGGATCGACACAGACTATGCCCCCTGTGCCGGGCAGCGCGGGCATCTGCGCCGCATTGGCCACGGGCCTTGGCAACGACGCTTCCAATAACCCCATTACCCTGGCGGCAACCGATCAGCGCGGCAATCCGCGTTCGACGACGCTCTACTCCAACGGCGGCGCGGCCTGCGTAGACGCGGGCGCGGTGCAGACAGCCTACTCGCTGGCCTTCATCATGTCGCCCTCGGAACCACAGCAGGCCGGAGCACCGTTCACGCCGGCCCCAGCGGTGCAGTTGAGCGACAACGGACAATTAGAGGCGCTTCCCGGCGCGCCGATCACGGTGGCGCTCAACGCCGGCACCCTCAGCAGCGGGTCAACCACGGTCAGCACCGCTTCGACCGGTGTATCTACATTCGGCGGACTGATAAACTCCACATCCACGGCGTTGCCGAGCGATTACATGATGGCTTCGGCCCACGCTGGCCCCTACATCGTCACGGCCAACAGCACCGACTTTGACATCGATCTGCCGCAGACCATTCACATCACTCAGGCCCTTCCCTCGACGGTCATCTACAACGGGCTGAGCCTCAACTACTCGACCAGCGCCACATCAACCTCGGGAGGCGCGGTCACCTTCGGCATTGACGGAAACTCCACCCCCCGAATCGCGGGCATGGTCGGCAATACAGTGACCATCTCCGGCCCAGGCACGGTTATTGTGGATGCCAACCAGGCGGGCGGTGGCAGCTATGCAGCGGCACCACAGGTGCAACAGACCATCCAGGTTACGCCGATCACGCCGGTTGCGATTGCGGTTTACTCCGGCCAGGGGCAATCGGCATATAGTGGTAATGCATTTGCCAATAATCTGACGGTCCAGGTGACGGATGGCAGCGGCAATGGCGTGTGGAATGTGCCCGTGACCTTCACCGTCCCCTCGGCGGGTGCAAGCGCCACGCTTTCCACCTATGCTGTTGCTACCGATTTGAACGGCATGGCCGCCGTAACGGCCACGGCAAACACGACGGGGGGGGGACCTTATGCGGTGACGGCCAGCGTGATCGGCGTCAGTCCTAGCGCCAGTTTCAGCCTGACCAATCTGCAGCCTCCCACCTTCACGGTGACCACGCTGGTGGATGACAACCCCAACGGCAACGGCACCGGAAAAGCCAGTCTCTGCAACGATACCTCGAAGGGCGCCACACCCGACTCCGATTGCAGCCTGCGCGACGCCATCGCGGCGGCCGCCGCGGTCGGCACCGCGACCGGCACGCCGCTCGTCAACTTCGCCCCTACGCAGAGCACCGGTTCCGGCAGCATTACCCTGAGTGCCAGCACACCCGGCGATTACAACGTGACCACCGGCGGTACGCTCGCCATCGGCAACAACATGAACATTGTGGGGCCGGGCGCGAACCTGCTCTCCCTCGACGGCCAATTCGCGGTCGAGGTCTTCAATATCGCCAGCGGCAGCGCCGTCTCCATCTCTGGATTGACCATCACCCTCGGTTGCGCCATTGGAAAAGGCGGCGGAGGAATCTACAATAGCGGCAAGCTGACGGTGACCAACAGCACCTTATCCAGTAATTCGACGTCGGAAACCGGTAGCGGCGGAGGAATCTACAATAGCGGCAAGCTGACGGTGACCAACAGCACTTTCACCGAAAACATGGCACCGGGATCTGGTGGCGGCGGAGGAATCTACAATAGCGGCACGCTAACGGTGACCAGCAGCACCTTCAACGGAAACATCGCGATAATGACTGGCTATGGCGGCGGCATTCTCAACGCCGGCACGCTGACGGTGACCAACAGCACCTTCTTCGGGAATATCGCGCAATACGGTGGCGCCATCTTCAGCGGCCAGTCTGACACCATGCTAGTGTCCAACAGCACCATCTCCGGAAACTCCGCGGGCACCACCGGATTTCACCCGTGGGGCTACGGCGGCGGAGGAATCTCCGCTGTTAGCGCGGTGACGCTGTCCAACAGCATCGTCGCGGGTAACAGCAATTTGACCGACGCCGACGATTTCGCTGGCCCCCCTTATAACGGTCAAGGCAATATTGTTGGTTATATCGACCTCACCCAGGTCAGCGCGGCTGTCGTGAACCTCGCTGCGCTGGGCAATTACGGCGGGACGACTGAGACCATGCTTCCGCTGCCGGGCTCGGCGGCTATCTGCTCGGGCTTGGCCAGCGCGGCCGCCGGCGCGGGTTTGACGACCGACCAGCGCGGCGTGACCATGATCCTGACCACCTCGAACGCCGGCAAGTACACCGGCGTGGGCGGCTATTGCCCCTCGGGCAGAATGGACTCCGGCGCGGTGCAGACCGATTACGCGCTAGCCTTTGCCCCTGACCCGTCATCCTTCGGTACTTCTCCCGGCACAGCCATGTCGCCCGCTCCCGCCGTCACGCTGACGGAAAACGGAGCCGCGCTTACGGCAAGCTCGGAGAGCATCACCCTGACGGACGCCAATGCCGATCTGGCCACCTCGCCGGCAACGGCTTCGACGTCCGGCGGGACCGCAGTCTTCAGCAGCCTCATCTTCACCAACAACACGAGCGGCGACGCGCTGACGGCGACCCTACCGCTCACCTCATCCCTGAGCATATCCGAGCCGAGCACCAGCTTCAGTGTGGCGCCCACGGCAAGCACCGTCACCGCTGCCGCAAGTCAGACGGCCACCTTCAGCGCTAGCAGCCAGAGCGTAGCGCTCTCCGCTTCCGTTACCAGCACGGCTGGCACAGTGAATGGCGGCACAGTTATTTTCACCGTGTTCAATGGGGCTACGCAGATCGGCCTCTCCACCTCTGCTGCCAATGTCGCCAACGGCACTGCATCGTCCAGCTACACGCTGCCAGGCGGGACGAATGTGGGAACCTACACCATCGTGGCCAGCTACTCGGGTGCGAGCGGGTTCGCCTCCAGCAGCGACAACACGCACGCGATCAGCATTAACCCAGCGACGGCTTTGATCGCGGTGACCCCGTACAGCGTGACCTACGACGGCAACCCGCACACGGCTACGGGAACTGCAACTGGAGTAGATGGTTCCAGCCTCATTTCCGATCTGACGCTCTCGACAACCACGCATACGTCTGCGGGAACATATTCGTCCGACGCGTGGAACTTCCACGATCCGAACGGCAATTACCAGGACGCCAGCGGCGCGGTAAGCGATGTGATCTCCAAGGCAGCTCCCGCGGCGACGGTGACGCCGTATAGCGTGACCTACGACGGCAGTGCGCACACGGCAACAGGCACGGCGACGGGCATCGGCGGCGTAGCGCTGTCGACTTCGGGTTTCACACTTTCGGGCACGACGCACACCGGCGCTGGCGCCTATGCATCCGACGCGTGGAGCTTCACCGACGGCAGCGGCAACTACACGACGGCCAACGGCACGGTGAGCGACGCTATCGGCAAGGCAACGCCCATGGCGACTGTGACGCCTTACACTGTCACCTATGACGACAGTGCGCACACAGCGACGGGTACGGCGACGGGCATCGGTGGTGTAGCGCTGTCGACTTCGGGCTTCACGCTCTCGGGCACGACACACACCAGCGCTGGCACTTACGCATCCGACGCGTGGAGCTTCACCGACGCCAGCGGCAATTACACGACGGCCAGCGGCACGGTGAGCGACGCCATCTCCAAAGCAACGCCCACGGCAACGGTGACGCCCTATAGCGTCACCTATGACGGCAACCCGCACACTGCGACGGGATCGGCGACGGGCATCGGCGGCATAGCGCTGTCGAGTTCTGGCTTCACGCTCTCGGGCACGACGCACACCAGCGCTGGCACTTACGCATCCGACGCGTGGAGCTTCACCGATGCCAGCGGCAACTACACGACGGCCAGCGGCACGGTAAGCGACGCAATCTCCAAGGCGACGCCCATGGCGACGGTGACGCCTTACTCCGTCACCTACGACGGCAGCGCGCACACGGCGACCGGCACGGCGACGGGCATCGGCGGCGTAGCGCTCTCGAGTTCGGGTTTCACACTTTCGGGCACGACGCACACCAGCGCTGGCACTTACGCATCCGACGCGTGGAGCTTCACCGACGCCAGCGGCAACTACACGACAGCCAGCGGCACGGTGAGCGACGCA
>Ga0181526_10003623_pt1 | contig 12456 bp, 13 predicted proteins | sample PEATcosm2014_Bin_35_FD_119750 | JGI IMG/M metagenome (GOLD analysis project Ga0181526, IMG submission 119750) | Peatland microbial communities from MTU Mesocosm Facility, Houghton, MI, USA - PEATcosm2014_Bin06_30_metaG | ecosystem: Environmental > Terrestrial > Soil > Wetlands > Peat | place...
CCCCACCCGACTTTGACGCGACCCTGGCCCCTACAACGCCAGGATGCTATTCGGCGCAAGAAAGAACGGAGGCACGATGGCCGGGATATTCGACAGCGGCAATACTTCTTCGGGTAGGCCGATGCCCAAGATATCCGACATGAACTTTCGCCTCTTTTGGCAGCGCCCGTAGCACGCAGGAAAATCATCGCTGAGTTTCTTACGAAGCTCTTCGTCGGCGAGAATCAGCCCGTCTTCCATGCGGGTTGAGAAATACACCGGCGAACCGGGGATGACATCCGCTTGCATCGCCATACCGGAGTGCAGGGCAACCTCCGAGTCCTGGTAAATCGGCGAACTGAGCCATTCATCCAGGTGAATCAAATGGCCAGCATTGAGGAAAATCTCGAATCGCTCGAAGGGCAGGCGCTCCTGAATCAGGCGCCACAATTGTCCCCCGGAAGTGCCCGGTTTGAGGAGGGCGAACCACTCGCTCATGGCTTCGAAATAGGGTCCGGCATAGTTCGCAACATAGTCAGCAGCTTCACTCGGAAGGTCGCGCGAGGAGGACGCGATCCATCCCGCGCGAGTGCTATTGCCGCCCCAATAGCAGATGTTCGTGGCAAGGGTCTGTCCACGCTGGATCTTTTCATCCTTGGGGCTGGAAAGACCGAGCCTCGCGGTACGCCCCGTAGTAAACGTGATGTGGCAGCCGAGCGGCTCGCCGTTGATGACGGCCAGCGCGACCACCTCATGATCCGTCATGCCCTCCCGCATTCCGAAAATCATGCGCTTCATCGCGTCCGAGGCTAGGCCATTCGTGTATTCGAAATAGGCAATCTCGGAGGGAGAGCAGAAGCTGCGCAGGCCGTAACCCGGATGCATCAACAAATCCGTGGAGTTGACCACACGGTTCCTCCCCGCCAGCGTCCGCAGCGTGTCGGCGAGGTAGGAGGGGATATCAATCGCATACCGGGAGTCGGGATGTTCTCGATCAGAGAAATACTTCCATCCCACACATCCGACCATGGAGGTTTCGCCGATTTCTTCTCCGGCAAAAATTTCACGGATGACCCGGCTCTGGTCCCGCGGCTGATTAAGCAGGGAGAACGGCTGAAAGCGCTCCTTTCTCAACTTTCCATCGTTAAATAGCGGACTCACGGCGAGGTATGCTTCACACTCGTTGCCGACGACCAGCAGTGGATTCCGGTCAGGAGAAATTATGAGCAGAGCCTCCTCGAATCGCGGATCGAAACCGGTGAGGTAAGCTAAATTAGCAAAATGCTCGCGGTCGCCGTAGACCACCAGATGCGTAAGTTCCCGTCCGCCCATCATGGCGCGCAGGTTGTTGATCCTTCTCTCGAACTCGGAGGTGGGCGCCTGCGGGGGATAAGTGGCCCGGCCGAATTCGGGCCAGTCGATTTGGATGATGCGATGAGGCCCTGCCTTCGTTGCCATCGGGAGCGGCTCCTCTTAGAACAAAAACTTCACCGATACCTGGCCGGTACGGGGATCGCGTGTAGCCGACTAAGTGTCACTTTCCAGGCCTCGCCTTGTGGCTCGGGATCTTTGGTAGTGGTGTCATTTGATCTCATGGCTTGTTGGTTTCCATTCCATTTTTGATCAGTTTGGCAAATAGATTGCCGATTAGCGCACCACGCTCAAGACGTGGCACAGGGCGTCCCCGTTGCCGTTCGGGACACAGGAAAATCCGATCGGTTCCCCTGCTACGTTAGCTCCAGAAACCCTAGTTGCTTGCGTGACGTAAACATGCGCCATCCCCTGTGCCCTGACGTGCCGAGATGGGGAAAAGAGCGTACCAACCAATACTCCCGCTAGGAAAGTGGCTAGAAATGCGAGCATCTTAAGCCTCATGGATTTCTCCTTCGCTGTGATTTTCAGGAATGCGCTACGGATATGGTAGGATACGGGGAACGGAAGGCCCTGGCTGTCACCAAGGCCTTCGAGGGCTACATTCTTCACGCTTCGGAAATTTATTCTACGCTCGGAGTGTGGCATATGCAAACCATTCCTACAAGGTCAGAGCTTCGTGGTCTTTCAAGCGACGAATTGCTTCGTCTAATTCCTTTATCGATAGATCGCTTCCGGCTCGGAATGAGGGCTCGCCTTGGGCTTCCCCCTCGTGTCTCTCAAACTTCTTTGCAAATTGTGGGTCTCGGTCAGAGAGGTACTGGTAAATTGCGTCAACGGAAGCGCCGAGGTCTCGAACGGATTCCTGGTGAGCTTTTGCAGTCGAGAAAAGCGTGACCAGCATTTTTCTTAATTGCATCCCAACAATTCCTCCATTCCCCAAACGTGGTCAGTGATTCCCGCTTCCATGGCGGGTGTGCATCTGAGCGTCTGGTGAATCCTCACGAAGTTGTAATGGGCGAAGTGTAGCGCAACCTGGGCGCGTAGATTCTCTAATTTCTTCGAGAAGGCATTGGTGAGCCGAGTAAAGCGCCGCATCATCATGCGCATTGTCAAGTTCGAACGTTCAATGTAAGAGGTCGAAATGCGCGAAGGAATGGGCTGGCCGGTTATGACCGTGGGTGTCGTCTCGATGACTTCGGCTGGGCCATACCAAGCTGGCCCCTCGCCTTCACCCCGCGTGCTCCCGTACACCTTCACAAGTTGGGCGTAGTCAACGTCTGCACCAAAGACAGTCTCAACGGCCAAAAGGTATGCTCTAAATCCATCGGTCGTTAATTGCACGCGGCTGGTTATTCGGCTTCTTAGGTCGTCGATTAGGGTAAGTGCCGTTCTGCCGTCTCGCTTACCGATGCAATGGGAAATGACGAGTTTAGTATCTGACTCGATGCCCACGAATACGTATTGGTCGCCACGCTCGGCGGGATCGTCGCCATCTTCGAGGCGCTGCTCCTTCTTGAACACGTAAGTCCAGATTTCATCGACCTCCACGAACCTAGCTTGAATCCTCTGGATTCTCTCGTCGAGCAGGCGAGCGCATATGGTTCCGGCGCGTAGTAAAGTGCGCAGAACGGTCTTATGTTCTACACCAACCATGCGGGCCGTAGAGCGCACGGAACATCCTTCCACGAGAGCGTTGACGATCTGAATTCGCTTTTCCATCGGCGTGATGTTCATTTTCTCCTCCTCCATTTGTAAGGTTTTGAGGCCCATGAAACGGGGCTTAAATGCCCCTTGCAAATGGTGGAGGACGGGCGTATAGTGCGTGTTGGAGTTTGCTTCCTTGCAAGGGTTGCGGCTCCGGTTCTTGGGGCTTGCCGCTGTTATCAGCAGCGACAAGCCCTTTTTGTTTCTAATGAGCGTTAACTTCTTTTTGTTCTGATTCTCTGGTCCAACAATATTTATTTCCCTGCATACTACGCTGGACTTCACAGAAAGCCTCGGATGCCAGTCGTCGGAGGGTTACATCAACAGAATTCCTGCGCTTTTCAGTCGAGAATTCGTAACCTCCCATCGACACCAAGTACTCGACTTGATTTTTTGTGAGCCATTGAAATTTGTGGTCTCTCAGAATTTTCTTGCAAGCGTTAACCAATGTTTCGTGTTTGAAAGGAAGGTTGTCGGCGTATTCCTCATCTTTGCTCGGGCCGCTATCCGGGAAAGCCTCTCCGAGGTATTCCGGTCTATATCCGGCAATCGCCATTACCTGCTTAATTGATTCAGCTTCCCTGGTCAGAATACGAATTTGCCGCTGTATTTCCGCGTACCTTTCAGTGATCTTCTTAATCGCCGCATCCATGAGCCGTAGCTTCCTCGCTACAACGTACATTGTATGTACTGACATCGTACATGTCAAGTGATTTTTTCTCTCCACTTCCATATATTTTCTCCTCTCTGGGTTATTGTTATGGGGATGTCAACTTCCGAATATCTCGCTGGTATCCGTGTAAAAGTCGAACGGGCCAAAAAGCACATCCGTGACCTTGATGTCGAAGTTCGTTCTTTTTTGGGGAGCGATATCAAGCCGTATGTTGTTGCTCGTGAGCGTGAACCTAAGACGGGCGATCTGGTTTTTTATGTGACGAGCGTTCGGGATGTTCCGTTGGAGTTTTCGGCGATCTTGGGGGATGCCCTTAACAACCTTCGGGGGGTCTTGGACTATCTCGCATATGCGCTTGTCGTCAGGGAAAAGGGGCACGCGCCGGGGCGGAAGGTAAGCTTTCCGATCTTCTGTGACGCCAAGGGATACGAGCTCGGCAAGGCGGGAAAAGTAGGTGCCATGGGGCAAGCGGCTAAAGAAGCTATCGACGCGATCAAACCATACAAAGGTGGGAATGACGCGCTTTGGTGCCTCCACCATCTTAACAATATCGACAAGCACCGTCTTTTGATTGTTGCGGTTATCGCTCGTCAGGATTTCGACAAAGGCCTTAAGCGCAGGGGGATACTTGAGTTTCGACGGAGTCCGGTGAAGGTGGGCAACGAACTGCTGAGGGTTCCTGCTGACCTTGAAACAGACGTATATGTGGAGCCCTTCTTTGAAGTAGCGTTCGCCGAGTCGGAGATTGTCGAATGTGAGCCGGTTGTCCCAACGCTCAATATGTTTACGGACGCGGTCGAGGGCGTGCTTGCTAGGCTTTCTATTTTTCTTTGAAAGTCGGGGGGCGCTCATTTCTCACCCCTCAGACTTTCAAATGACACCACTACCGGATCTTTGGTTCGTTTGCGCAAATTGTGCTGTTCTTGCTCATTTCAGACTCAAATCTGTATTAATTTGCGCGCAACACGCGCATAAGCTGCGCCACTTGAGAGAGCGATGTGCTTTGTTTTCAGCAACTTCTTAGCTTCCTTTCCGATATTCTTATATAACTCCTTTGTTTCCGTATACTTCTTAGCTTCGTTTCCACCACCGATCCGTTTTTTCATTAACTTACTGGCTTCGTTCGTACTATTTTTTGTTTCTTCCGGACCCCGGTTTTCCCGCGTACCGGGACTATTGCGCTTTTCATCACGGTCCGAAGCCCGTCCATGACAATGTGTCCACCAAATGACCACGATTATAGGCTACCATATACCTCTGAGTTTGTCAAGTGAAAAATGCGCAGTGTCCTGATTGGAGGGGTCCTGTAGGGGGATGTCATCCTGAGCGAAGCGAAGAATCTGCATTGGTTCGCCCCGGACCGGAACTGCAGATCCTTCGCGACCTCTGCCGTAACCTCGTATAACGCGCCCTGGCGGGGCAAGCGGACGCGCCGCGGCAAGCATGACTTCTATCGCAATCGCAAAGCAAGCCGCCTTTGCCGCCCTGCTGCTTCCAAGCAGCAGGGCGGCTCGGCCGTGCTCCTGGTTATTCAACGCAGACCCAATCGCCCGGGATACCCCCCACCGACCGGGATCGCCAGATAGCCGCGATACTCGCCGGTGCTTTTCTCCACCGCAAGTCCTGCGATTTCCCCGCGAGAATTGATAGCGCATGCGGTCTGAAGTTGCAGGGTCGAATCTTCAGGAATCAGAGTGTTGAGGTCGGTCTGCACCCCGTTCACGACCACGAAGGCGCGCAGAATTGTAAATGTCGCGTCCAGCGAGACGCCGCCCACCTCGCCCGCGTCGTTGATGGATAGGGCGGCGCTGTAGGTGTCCCCCGGGAGCGGGGGCACGTCCTGCATTCCGGTGCTTTGGCTCCAGAGGAAGCCGTGGAACACGGCATCGCCGGCCAGGTCTGATACGCCTACCACCTGGCCCCGATTATTAATATTATGCGCCTGGTTTCCAAACGCGCCACCCAGGCTGCCGAGATCGGTGGCGGCGCCATTCTCCCAGAGCAGGGCGTGGACCGGTGCAAGATACAAACCGTTGATCACGTTCAAGGTCGAGCAAGCTCCCGATGCGCCGGCCACCTGTCCGGAGTCGTTGATCGCTATAGCGAATCCGTCCGGATCGCCGCCGTAGGTGGGGAGTTCTTCGATGTGGCCGTTTTTCCAAACCACAGGCTTATCCTGCAACACCTGATATTGGCCCAGGGCGGGATTATATGGTGGGCAGGTCGAGTCGGGCGTCGTGTTCTCAGCGTTGCCGGCCACTTCGCCTCGATTGTTGATCATACTGGCCGCTCCGTTGTAGCCTCCCAGCGTGGAGAGCGGAGTCATCGAACCGCCTTGCCACAAAAAGCCTAGACATGTGCCCGACGACGGAGCCCCGGATGCTTTGAAACCGCAGAAATCTTCGCCGTTCGGATCTGAGTCGGAGGTTTCGGCCTCGCCCACGACTTGGCCGATGGCATTCGGTGAGTTAAAGACTGAGCTGGATGACCCTCCGAGCGTGCCGAGATCTCTCTTGAATGCGCCTTGCCAGAGGATCGCGTGCCAGTTTCCGTCAGCCACGCTCGCCTCCCCGCTGGCCACACCCTGGTTGTTCACGTAGAACGCTTGGCTATACGCCCCGCCGAACGGGTCGAGTTCGATAACCGTGTAGCGAGGACTGCGTGAGTCCTCCTGGGCCGCCAGTCCGGCTGGCGCCACCAGCAGACCGAGCATGCCCAGCGACATAACGAGTGACCTGAGTTTCATGTTGCCTCCTATTAGGGATCGTTCGGGCGACTACTCGGCCTGCAACAGATTCGAGTTTCGCAGCCCCAAAACTCCGCAGCCCTTCCTGTGAGAGAGTGAGCCGCGGGCTTCGAATAGCATGAAGTCTGCGCTGCCTAACCTTCACTGCCCGATTTTGTCCCTCTATTCCTAGTAACGGAAAATGGAGACAAAAACTGGAACCTGCGTGGAGGAATTCTTCGCACGGCCGTCCGGCGGCGCTGCACGGCCGGCCGGCTTGGCGGGTAGATAACCCTAGCTGCGGTGTGCTATCCTCTATGCCTATCAGGCTTCAGACTCCGGTACATCAAGGGTTATATGAGCGGTCCGCCGACACACGGGATAACCCAATTGCTTCAGGCTTGGGGCAACGGCGACGAGCAGGCGCTGGAAGAATTAACGCCTCTCGTTTATCGGGAGTTGCACCAAGCCGCTCACCGTTATATGGCGCGCCAGGCGCCGGACCACACCCTCCAGACCACGGCGCTGGTCAATGAGGTTTACCTGCGGTTGGTGGATGTCCGCGAGCTGACTTGGCAAAACCGTGCCCATTTTCTTGCGGTCTGCGCCAAGCTGATGCGGCGCATTCTCATCGATTTCGCTCGTTCCCGGGGCGCCGCGAAACGTGGCGGGGAAGCTCAAACGGTCTGCTTGGATGAGGAGTTGATCGTTTCTGAAGAACCGCGCGCCGATTTGCTGGCCCTTGACGATGCCCTGAACCATCTGGGCGCTCTTGATCTGCGCAAAAGCCAGGTGGTGGAACTCCGCTTTTTCGGCGGTTTGACGGTGGACGAGACGGCCGAAGTGCTGAAGGTTTCTCCGGACACCGTGTTGCGGGATTGGAGGCTGGCAAAAGACTGGCTGGTACGCGAACTGAGCAGGGAGCCGCAATGACGCCGGAACGCTTTCAGGAAGTCGAGCGATTGTACCACCTGGCTCTTGAGCGCCCTGAGAATGAGCGGAATGCCTTCCTGAGAGAAGCCTCGGCGGAGGATCAGTCTCTGGTCCAAGAAGTTGAATCCTTGCTCGCCCATCACAGCAAAGGCGAGAACTTTCTGCCAGCACCCGCGGCGGGACTGGCGGCAAAGGTTTTTGCCGGGGCGCAGGGGCCACCCCACGAATCCAGGGAAACCGACCCCCTCATGGTCGGCAGAACGGTTTCGCACTACCGCATCCTGGAGATGCTGGGCGGCGGGGGCATGGGCGTCGTCTATAAGGCCCAAGACACCAAACTCAAGCGTACTGTCGCGCTGAAGTTTTTGCCGGACGAACTCTCCAAGGACCGGCAAGCTCTGGAACGGTTCCAGCGCGAGGCCCAGGCTGCCTCCTCGCTGAATCATCCCAACATCTGCACGATACACGCTATTGAGGAGCACGAGAGCCAGCCCTTCATTGACATGGAATATCTGGAGGGAAAAACCCTGAAGCAGGCCCTTGCCGGGAGCCTGCTCAAGACCGGCGAAGTACTGGAGTTGGGCATCCAGATCGCCGACGCTCTCGATGCCGCGCACGCCAAGGGGATCATCCATCGGGACATCAAACCAGCGAACATTTTCGTAACCCCGCGTGGCCAGGCGAAGGTCCTGGATTTCGGTTTGGCCAAGCTGGTTCCAAACGCCAGGCGGGCGGCGGAAGCCGTGGGAGCCACTGCGCTGCCCACCGCGTCCATGGAACCCGAGCATCTCACCAGTCCTGGCGTGGCCATGGGCACCGTGGCCTACATGTCGCCGGAGCAGGCGCGAGGCGAGGAACTGGACGCGCGCACCGACCTGTTCAGCTTCGGTGCAGTGCTTTATGAGATGGCGACAGGCCGGCAAGCGTTCGGCGGAAACACGGCGGCGGCCATCTTGGGCGCCATCCTGCACGAAGCTCCAACGCCACCCCTAAACCTCAGACGTGATTTGCCACCCAAACTCGAAGAAGTCATCGACAAGGCGCTCGAGAAAGATCGCGAGGTGCGCTATCAGCATGCGTCGGAGATGCGGGCGGATCTGAGGCGTCTGCGACGCGACACCGAAAGCCACCTCATTGCGGGGCGTGTCAAAGCCGCAAGCGAAGAACCGGGCGTTGCAACTGCACGCTTTCGTCGTGTTCCCGTGCTCTTAGGCATCGGGGTTGTAGCAATACTCCTGCTGCTGGCCGGCCTTTTTGTTTACCGCACCCAGCAAACGCGTCTAGCCGCGCCTTCGGAATGGGTGCAACTTACGAATTTCACGGACTCGGCAACTTCGCCAGCCCTTTCGCCGGACGGGCGTATGTTAGCCTTCATCCGAGGGCCAGACACTTTCTTTGGGCCGGGGGAGATTTACGTAAAGATGCTTCCGCAGGGCGCGCCCGTGCAGCTCACCCACGACGGACTGGCGAAGATGAGCCCGGTATTCTCGCCCGACGGCTCGCGCATCGCATACACAGTGGCCCCTCCATTTGACACCTGGGAGGTACCCGTATTGGGCGGAGAGCCTCGCCGCTGGCTGCCGAACGCTTCGGGCCTCACGTGGATTGACGGCCAGCATCTCCTGTTTTCAGAGATCAAAAGCGGTCTCCACATGGCCGTGGTCACGGCCGCCGAGAGCCGCACTGAACATCGGGACATTTACGTGCCCCCGCCGGAAAGGGGCATGGCTCACCGCTCGTATCTTTCCCCTGACCGCCAGTGGGTACTGCTCGCTGAAATGGACAATGGCGGATGGCTGCCGTGCCGGCTGGTCCCCTTCGATGGCAGATCGTCCGGAAAAGTGGTGGGGCCGCCAGGCGCCGTATGCACCAGCGCCGCCTGGTCGCCCGACGGAAAGTGGATGTACTTCACCTCCGGTGCCGGAGGCCGATTCCATATCTGGCGGCAGCGGTATCCGGATGGCAAGCCGGAGCAGGTAACCTTCGGCCCCACGGAAGAGGAAGGCATTGCGATAAATCCCGAGGGGCGGTCGCTCCTGACCTCGGTAGGCATGGAAGAGAGCGCGGTTTGGATTCGCGACTCGAATGGCGAGCGCCAAATCTCATCGGAAGGCTTCGCCGAATGGCCTTCCCTTTCTCCCGACGGTGCGAAGGCTTACTACCTGGTGCGCCCGCCAGGAAGCACGAGATCGTTCACCAACGGGGCTTCGGGGGGAGGGGTTGTCGAGAGCGGGGAGCTGAGGGCTGTCGAGTTGAAAGGTGGGGGCTCAGAGCAGCCTCTTCCAGGGTTCGCGGTCACCGGGTACGACGTTTCACGTGATGCCAGAAGGATCGTGTTTGCCGCACAGGACCCGCACGGCAAATCGCATCTGTGGATCGCCTCGACAGACCGCCGATTCCCTCCCCGGCAGATTCCCTCCTCCACGAGCGACGACAGCCCGGTTTTCGGGCCCGACGGCGACATCTTCTTCCGCGCCACGGAGGGCGGTTCCAACTTCATCTACCTCGTGAAGGAGGACGGGACTGGCCGCCAGAAGGTATTGCCGAATCCGATTCTGGACTTCTACAGCGTCGCTCCGGATGGCGAATGGTTGATCGCCGGTGCGCCGCTTCCCGATGAAGAAATCACTGCTGCACTGTGGGCCTATCCCGTTCACGGTGGTACGCCTGTTAGGATATGCGCGGGGGTCTGCAGCGGTCGGTGGGATCGCGCGGGAAAACTCTTCTACGTGGCGCTAATCGAGATGGGAAGTCGCAGTGGTCGCGCGCGGACTCTAGTCCTGCCGTTACCGCATGGTAGGGACCTCCCGCCACTTCCGCCTTCCGGCATCAACTCTCCAGAGGATGTGAAAGGCCTGCCCGGCGTGAAGGTCATTGATGAGGTGATCTCACCGGGGGCCACCACGTCGGTCTATGTTTTCACGCGCAACTCCGTCCACCGCAACCTGTACAGCATCCCGCTACCATGACGTTAGGGATTGCCCATCAGGCACGCAGGCGTCCACATTCCCCGAGAACCGATCGCTCGACCGCCCCGGCCCGCGCGGCCAGTTTCCGAGTGAGGAGCACACGATAACCAATCTGCGCACGGGTGAGCTCATCACGACAGGTACTTTTGAGAGAGACCTCAGCGCCCTGTGGGAAGAGCGGGGATCGCGCAGCCTCGAACAGAAAGCGCGGGAGAAGGGTCAGGCGCTGTTGGCCAAACACACAGCGCCGCCATTGCGGATCGAGGTGCGGAGCGAATTGGCAGCCATCGTCGCGAGCGCCGACCGCGATTGGGCCGGAAAGAGTTAGGCAGACTCGAATCTCAAGACATTATAGGAGGTGCAGACCGTGCGCTTGAAGGGAAAAGTCGCGATTGTTACCGGTGCTGGAGCGGGGATCGGGGAGGCGATCGCTCGCCGCTATGCCCACGAGGGTGCGCGCGTCGTCATTGCGGAGATTGATGCGGCGCGGGGAAAAGCGAATGAGGATGCGATCCGGGAAGAGGGAGGCGAGGCGGTTTTTGTCGCCACCGATGTGGCTTCGGAGGAACAGATCAGAGAAATGGCCAACGTGACGTTGGCGCGGTACGGACGTATCGACATCCTGGTGAACAATGCCGGCATCCTCATCGGGCAAATGGAGGCGCGCGCCCACGAACTGACCAACGAAGCGTGGGACCGCACCATGGCGGTGAATTTGCGCGGCTATTGGCTGTGCTCGAAATACGTTATCCCTTCGATGCTCGCACAGGGACGCGGCTGCATCATCATGGTCGCCTCGCCCTGCGGGATGCTTGGATTTACGCGCTTGGCCGCTTACAGCACCAGCAAAGGCGGGGTCTTTGGCTTGATGCGATCCATGGCTGCGGACTATGCCCCGGACCACATCCGTGTAAACGCCATCGTTCCGGGAACCATCGACACACCCATGAATGCGGAGGGGTTTCAGATTCCCGGCGCCAGGGAAAAGTGGGCCGCGGCCGCACCGGCCGCACGGCTCGGCACCGGCGACGACGTCGCGGGGGCGGCTTTGTTTCTGGCTTCTGACGATGCGGACTACTGCGTGGGTGGCGTCTATATGGTCGATGGGGGACAGACGGCAATCTGATCTCTCGCGCTAGCCCGGGGCCACATCCTGATTTGACGAGCAGGAAATCGTTGGGTACTTGAAATCGTCTGGCAAACAGGTTACGGTTCCTATGTCGGGCTCGTCGGTCCGGGGAGGCATTGAAATGACCCGGACCCGAGACAGGCAGGGTTCGCTCCTGGTTCGCGGACGGAAGCGCAAGTTCTGGCTGGCCCACTGGCCGGAGGGCGACTGCGGTCTCGCGCACAAGCTTGGTTGGCCCAATGAGATGAACGTATGGCAGGCCGAGCGAGCGAGGCGCCAGTGGATGGAGAAGATCCATCTGCATCGCGATATTGCGGGTGATTCAGCGACTCTCGATGGTTTCTTCCGTGAACACGATTTGGTAGGAAGAGACCTGCCGCTACCGAGACGAACTGAGCACCAAGAAGCCGCCAACTCACCGGGATATGAAGATCACAATATTGCAGGTCTTGATTCCGCGGCGGGGCAAGCGCAGCATTGCCGCATCGGAAGCTATCGAAAAGAGGTTGGAGGCCGTTGAGGAGGTGGTCCAGAAGCGCTTGTCGGTGACCCCAACTGTGACTCAACAACAAGCTGTATCTGCAACTTTTTGAAAACAAAGCATGGGCCTGTAGCTCAGACGGATAGAGCAACGGTTTCCTAAATCAAGCCCTCACCTCCCTAAGTCACTCAAACCATTGAAAACACAGGGTACTGGAACTTCCGCTTCTACCTCATTTTGTCCGATATTGCGGGTTTTTGTTGGCGTATGTTGGCGTAAAACAGGCCACTTTACCTTATATATGTAGCCTCCCACACAGGCTAGATGCCATCTCGGACGTCTGTTCCTCCTAGGCTCAAGCAAGTAGATTATCCAACCTGATCCACTCTCCCGCGCGAGGCCCACCGAGTAGGCGAAACCTGTCGAAATCGTCACCCTCCCAGGAAACCTGATTCTCCCTGGCACATGAGAGGGTTTCGGGCGCGAGGC
>Ga0181526_10003626_pt1 | contig 12453 bp, 10 predicted proteins | sample PEATcosm2014_Bin_35_FD_119750 | JGI IMG/M metagenome (GOLD analysis project Ga0181526, IMG submission 119750) | Peatland microbial communities from MTU Mesocosm Facility, Houghton, MI, USA - PEATcosm2014_Bin06_30_metaG | ecosystem: Environmental > Terrestrial > Soil > Wetlands > Peat | place...
ACGGTGCAGGATTTCACCGATTTGCCGTCAAGATCGACCGTGCAGGCGCCGCAATGGCTGGTCTCGCAGCCGATATGCGGGCCGGTGATGCTGAGCTGATCGCGCAACAGATAGATCAGGAGCGTGCGCGGCTCGACCAGAGCTTCGATGGTCTTGCCGTTCACCTTCATTGCGACGTGAGATTTGGCCATGACCTGTTTCCTCCCCCTCAGCCGCGGGCGCGCGACAGCGCGCTGGAGAACGCCCGCGTCAGCATCACGCCCGCCATTTTTGTGCGGTAGATCGCGGGTCCGCGGGCATCCGTCGCCGGGGCGGTGATCGCCTCGGCGGCGGCCACGGCCCGTTTCACCGTCGCCGCATCGAGCGCGGAGCCGACCAGGATTTTCGCGGCTTCCTCCGCCCAGAGCGGCGTCTCGGCGACATTGGTCAGGCCGATCGAGCAGCTTTCGACTTTACCGCCCTTCGTCGTCAGCACGACGGCGGCGGCCGCGGTGGCGTAATCGCCGATTTTGCGCTTGAGCTTTTCGTAAGCGTAGCCGTGGCCCGAGGCCGGCACCGGAATCCGTATCGCGGTCAGCACGTCGCCGGCTTCGAGCGCCGTGAAATAGGCGCCCTGGTAGAACTCGCGCGCCGCAATCCGCCGTTCGCCGGCCTTGCCGGTGACGTGGTAGCTCGCGCCGAGGCACATCATCACCGCCGGCATGTCGTTGCCCGGATCGCCATTGGCGACATTGCCGCCGAGTGTGCCGAGGTAACGCACTTGCGGATCGGCGATCTGCGCCGAGGTCTCGCGCAGGATCGGCAGTTTCGCGCCCAACAGGTCGGAGCCGATCAGATCGTGTTGCGTCGTCATCGCGCCGATGACGATGTCGCCGCCGTCGGCGCGAATGCCTTTGAGATCGGCAATATCGGCGAGATCGACCAGATTGGCTGGCGTGGCGAGCCTGAGCTTCATCATCGGGATGAGGCTGTGGCCGCCGGCTAGCGCCCGGCCGTCGTCGCCGAGCTTGGCCAACAGCCCGACGGCTTCTTGGACGGATTTCGGACGATGATAGCTAAAGGATCCAGGGATCATGGACATCCTCCCTTGCGCCTGCCGCCGGCGCGGTCAGTGCCGCGATCGTTCCGGCACGGCGCTCAACAGCGGCTTGCAGCGTTATTCGCAGCTTGGAGGTAACAGAGTGCCGGGTTGTGCACCGCAGCAGCAAGAACCGCTGCACCAATGCGGCCCCCGATGCACGGACGGCTAGACCGCCGCACGAAACGCAGCGCGGTTGCACGAATTGCGTCAGTCCCGCTGACGCAATTATGCGCAAAACTTATTCAAGCCTACAGGCTGCAGAATATTTATTGCGCTGCAAAATGATGACGGCGGCGCAGCGCGACCGCGGGGTCGTCGCCGGTCAGGGCGGCGACGCGGCTTTTCAGCCAACCGATCCGGCTGCGACTGACTGGAACCACATAGTCGTGGCTCGCGGCCATTTCCACGAGCTCGTTGTCGCCGGAGCGCTTGTAGCCGACCACGCGGTCGATATTGACGATGTGGCTGCGATGGATGCGTACGAAGCGGCTATTGTCGAGCCGGGATTCGACGTCGCCGATGGCGAGCGGGCAAAACAATTTGTCGGTGCCGTTGAACACATAGGTGTAATGCGCATTGGCGTGGATCGCGACCACGTCCTCGACGGCGACGAAATGGGTCGCGCCGTCGCGCTCGATCGGCAGATGGCGGGCAAAGCGCCGCGGCGGGGCGCCCAAGCCGCCGAGCGGCGCATAGGTGCCGCGGCCGAATTCGGGCGAAGCGCCAGCGCCGTTGCTGGCGTGCGGCGGCGCATCCGCGGGCATTGCCGCCGTCTCCTCCAGTCGCTGCGGCGCAACTGCCTGGACTGTCTCGGCGGTAATGGCGCCGGACGCCGACCGCGCGCGGTCGGGCACGAGAAACAGCAGGAAAATTCCGGACAGGCAGAAAGCGACGATGGCGACCACGATCGCCAAAAGGTCACTCGACAAAGCCGGCGCATTGGCCGCGCTCGCGGCGAACGGCAATAGCGTCAGGCCCTGCATCGCCGTGTAATGCATGCCCGACACCGCAACGCCGAACGCGATCGCCGACAGGATCAGCGGCGGCCGGCCGCCGCGACCGGTGGCGAGCCACAGCGCCAATCCGGATGCCGCGATCGCGATCGCCATGCTGGCCGCGACATAATACCGGTCGTGGACCATATAGGCGCTGGCGCTGAGCGCGCTCATGCCGATGTAGTGCATCGAGAAGATGCCGCCGCCCATCAGGCAGGACGATAATGTCAGCCGCACCAGCGTCAGCGGCCCAGAACTCGTGGCATAGACCGCGGCGCCGACCACGAGCACGCAAACCAGAAACGACAACAGCGTCGGGAATACCAGATAGTCGACCTGGAACGGCATCCGCACCGCCAGCATGCCGATGAAGTGCATGGTCCAGATCGCGACCGCGAGCGAGAACGCCGCGCCCGCCAGTAACAAGCGGCGGCGCAAGCCTGCAGCCGCGCCGATCTGTACGGCGAGACTCAAGCCCACATAGGCGCCTTGGATAGCCATGCCGATCGAAAGCAGGACTAGCCATGACTCATACGCCACTGGCATCGGCCACATCCTTCGCCAGGATAGGGTGCGAGCCCATTCTCCAATGGGCTGTCGGCCGATTATAGACGGGATAGTTGCGAAGGCCGATAGCGGCTTAAGGCGATCGGACGATCAGCCCTCAAAACCGTGCCGCAGCGCGGGGGACGGCGGCGAGGTGCTCGGCGCGGGTCCCGCGGCAGAGCGTTGCCGCGGCTCTTCTTGAGGCGCTCGCTGTTGAACTTCCTTGGGTACGGCAACCTTGGGTGCGGCGACTTTCTCGGCCGGGGCTTCCTTCGCGCGCGCCACGGCAGGCGTCGTGCCCGGCCGGCAGCTTTGCGCGTGCGCCGCCTGCAACACCGAACTGAGCGCCATCGACTGCAGCCGCGGCGATTTGTCGATGGTGAAATGATCGATCGAGATATCGGAGGAAACGTCGACGTTTTGCAGCCTGCCATGGAAGCCCGGGCCGGGCCGCATATAGGCGTATTCGCGCTGCGTGACATTGAGCACGCAGGCGACGTTCGGCGCTGCGGCGTAGGACCCGGTGCCGTCGAACGGCACCACCAGCGCCACCGGCACGCCGCTTTGATTAAGTTCTTGCGCCATGATCATGACCGCATCGGCGCCGAGCGAATGACCGACCAGAATATAGGGGCCATGATCGCCGGCGCGGTATTTGCGCACGATCTCCCCGACGACGGATTCCTCGACCGAGTGATTATAGACGCTGGCCTCGATGCCATGACGGGCAATTTGCGCGGCGAGCTGATCCATGCCGAGCGAGAAAATGTTGAGGAGGCCGCGCATCAGATAGACATGCGGCCGCGAAATGTCGGCCTCGCGGCTCGCCATCCGCACCGCGCTTTGGGCCGTGACCGGAATGGCGATCAGCGCGCAGAGCGCTAATGCGCCAGCGGCCAAATGGCGCCGACGCGGCGGCGGCGCGATGGGCTTTTCCGCCGATATTGCCATGGAATGGCACGCGTCCGGCATCGCAACACCCCACCTCACGCCACACCCTCACGCCAGATCCATAACCAATGTGGCGACTATGGCGAAACGAGGTAAAAAATTCCTTGTCGGGTCGTGCTTGAGGTCACCGCCCGCTGGCGGCGCGGCGGCTGGCGAGTTCGAGAACGATCGGCCGCGTCGCCGCCTGCAAGGGCGCGCGCCGCACATGGCCGAGCGTGTGCAGGAAGTCGGCGAACCAGCCCTGCACCGAGGCGGCTTTCAGTTTCTTCACCATCGACTGCCAGCGCTCGCGCCGTTCCTCGACGCTCATCCGCAGCGCCACGGCGATTTGCCGCGCCATGCCGTCGATGTCGTGCGGATTGATCTGCAGCGCCGCGTCGAGTTCCTTGGCGGCGCCGGCGAACGACGACAGCACCAGCACGCCCGGATCGAACGGATTCTGCGCCGCGACATATTCCTTGGCGACGAGATTCATCCCGTCATGCAGCGGCGTGACCAGACCCACGGCGGCGATGCGGTAAAAGCCCGCCAGCGTGAGCTGCGAGAACGCCTTGTTGAGATAACGCACCGGCGTCCAGTCGACTTCGCCATGGCGGCCATTGATCTCGCCGACCAATCCGGCGAGCTCGCTTTTGAGCTCGCGATAGGCCTTGATATTGCCGCGCGACGGCACCGCGACCTGCAACAGCGACACCGTGCGCTTGAAGCGGGGCTCGAATTCGAGCATGCGGTCGAAGGCGCGCAGGCGATTGGCGAGGCCTTTCGAATAATCGAGCCGGTCGACGCCGAACACCAGTTTGGCGCCGTGCAAACTGTCACGCAGTCGCGACATTTCGGGCCGCGCCATCGCCTTGGTGGCGCGCGCCGAAAATTCTTCGACGTCGATGCCGATCGGGAAGGTGGCGAGCTGGGTCAAGCCCCAATGCGAGGCGACGGTGCCGTCGACCACGTTCAGATCGAGCGCGCCGCGCAAATAGTCCTCGAAATTCAGCCGGTCCTCGACGGTCTGAAAGCCGATCAGATCGTAAGCCAGCATGGCGTCGGCGAGTTCGGCGCAATGCGGCACCGCCGCCATGGTGCGGCGATCCGCCCACGGCGTGTGCAGGAAAAAGCCGAGCGGCCGTTCGATGCCGAGGTGCCGCAATTCGGCGCCCAGGGTCAGAAAATGATAGTCCTGAATCCAGAACATCGCCTCGGCCGCGTTGAAGCGCACCAGCGCCCGCGCCATGAAGGCGTTGACCTCGCAATAGGACGCGTAGTCCTCGGCGCTGACCTGGATCAGATCGGGGCGCGAATGCAGCGCCGGCCACAGCGCCGAATTGGCAAAACCCTCATAATAGCCGCGATAATGCTTCGCCGGGATGTCGACAGTGGCGAGAGCGCCTGAACCGAGCGCCTCGATCTTGGCAAAATCGCTCCGCTGCGCGGTGTCGCTCGGCTCGCCGCTCGAGCCGACCCAGATCGCGCCGGAATCGTGCACCATCGGCAATAGCGCCGCCGCCAGACCGCCGGCGAGCGGCTCATTGGGCTTGGCGCGCGCCACACGGTTCGAGACGACGACGACATTCATTACAGCACCTCCAAAACGCTACACGTCCAGGGTGGTGCTCAATCAACTTTTGTAACAGCGCTTGGTTCCGCATTTGTGATGCGGTGCGGCAAAACCGTGCAAAAACAAGGCGCTTTTCATGAAAGCGCTTGGAACCCATCGACGCGTTCTCAAAAGCGCCGCGTTTTCCGGCCTGGCGCGCTGCCGCCAGCCGCCGCCGGGTTCACGTTTGCGCAAAAGCGATGGTCGAGAGCAGGCTCACTTCGGCCCGCCGCGAGTCCAATCTTGTGTGCTGCACAACGATCGGCATGGTGGATTCGAACACCGACGAATAGGCGGTGTCGCGGGGGATCGGCTCGGGATCGCGCAAGTCGTTGAAGCGCAGATGCAGCGTGCGTCGCGCCGCGACCGTGACGAGGTAAGGGCCGGCCGGATCGCGGTCGGCAAAGAAAATCGTGATGCGCACCTCCGCGGTGCGGTCGCCGCAATTGAGAATGCAGGCGGTCTCGTGCGAGACGAGCGCCTGATCGGTAAAAGAGCTCTGCGAAGGAATATAGCCTTCGGCGATGGCCCAGCGTCTATGTCCGAGAGCTTCCAAGAGCTTCAATGATCCTTTGGAGATAGGCCACGCGAGGCGGCAGTTCATCGCCGCATGCCGTACCGCAATAACGGCGCAACAACCCCCAGGGTTCCTTGACGGGAACTAGTCGTACGCCCTGACGTTTATGATCGGGGGCGCAGGGGCCGCACGGGCCCCATTCGTCATCGCGCAACCAATCAATCGCGGACCATAACGATGCGCGCCCTCACTGTTTCGCCCGGCATCGCCAATTCGGCGCGCGTCGAGGATGTGCCGGAGCCGCCTGTGACCGACGGCGCGGTGCTGGTGCGGGCGCTGGCGCTCGGCGTCTGCGGCACCGATCGCGAGATCGTGGCGGGCGATTACGGCTCCCCGCCGCCCGGCCAGAAGCGGCTGGTGATCGGCCATGAATCGCTCGGCAAGGTCAAAGAAGCGCCGGCCAATTCTGGATTTAAAGCCGGCGATCTCGTCGTCGGCATCGTGCGGCGGCCCGATCCGGTGCCGTGCGCGTGCTGCGCCGCCGGCGAATGGGATATGTGCCGCAACGGCCGCTATACCGAGCGCGGCATCAAGGAACGCAACGGCTACGGCTCGGACTGTTTCCGCGTCGAGCCGGAATTCCTGGTCAGGCTCGATCCGTCGCTCGGCATGAACGGAGTCCTGGTCGAACCAACGAGCGTCGTCGCCAAGGCCTGGGATCACACCGAACAGATCGGCCGCCGCTCGCGGGCCTGGCAGCCGAAGACGCTACTCGTCACCGGCGCCGGCCCGATCGGTCTCCTTGCCGCTTTGATCGGCACGCAACGCGGGCTCGACGTTCACGTGCTCGACCACACCGACAGCGCCGAAAAGAAAGCCATCGTGCACGACCTCGGCGGCACCTTCCATCTCGGCAGCCTCGCCGATGTCGACAGCTTGAAGCCCGATATTCTGATGGAGTGCACCGGCGCGCCCGCCGTGGTGCGCGACGCGTTGGGTCGCACCGCGCCGGGCGGCATCGTCTGCCTCGTCGGCGTGTCGGCGCCAGGCCACGATCTCAGCGTCGATCTCGGCTGGGTCAATCGCACCATGGTGCTCGACAACGACACCGTCTTCGGCAGCGTCAATGCCAACCGCAAGCATTATGACGATGCGGTCGCCGTTCTGTCGCGCGCCGACAAGCATTGGCTCGCCCGCCTGATCACGCGCCGCGTGTCGGTCGAACAATGGACGCAGGCGCTCGCGCGCAAGCCGGACGACATCAAGGTCGTCGTCGATTTTTCCTGAAAGAGCGCCGCGCGATGTCGACCCGGATCGAGGACTATGCGTTGATCGGCGATTGCCGGAGCGCGGCGCTGGTGTCGCGCGCGGGCTCGATCGATTGGCTGTGCTGGCCGCGCTTCGATTCGGAGGCATGCTTTGCGGCGCTGCTCGGCACGTCCGACCACGGCCGCTGGCTGGTGGCGCCGCGGCAGGAGGCGAAGATTACCCGCCGTTACCGGCCGGGCACGCTTATTCTCGAGACTTGTTTCGAGACCGATGACGGCGCGGCGACGCTGGTCGATTTCATGCCGTTCCGCGGCGACCATTCCGAGATCGTGCGGCTGGTCATCGGCACCCGCGGCAAATTGAAAATGCACACCGAGCTGATCCTGCGCTTCGGTTACGGCGCGATCGTGCCCTGGGTGACGCGGCTCGAAAACGGGGCGCTCCGCGCCATCGCCGGCCCGGACATGGTGGTGCTGCGCACGCCGGTCCATGTCACCGGCCAGGACCTGACCACGGCCGGCGAATTCACCATCAGCCGCGGCGAGACCATCCCATTGGTCCTGACCTATGCGCGCTCGCACCGAACGCTGCCGGACGCCGTCGATCCAACGGCGTCGCTCGAGGCGACGGAAAAATTCTGGAAGCAATGGTCGTCGAAGTGCCGGCCGGCCGGCGAATGGTCCGACATGGTGCGCCGCTCGGTGATCACCCTCAAAGCGCTGACCTACGGGCCGACCGGCGGCATCGTCGCCGCGCCGACCACCTCGCTGCCGGAGCGGATCGGCGGCGAGCGCAACTGGGATTATCGTTATTGTTGGCTGCGCGACGCCACACTGACCCTGCTCGGCGCCATGCATGCCGGCTTCTACGAGGAAGCTCAGGCATGGCGCGAATGGCTGTTGCGCGCGGTCGCCGGCAGCCCGCATCAGTTGCAGATCATGTACGGCATCGGCGGCGAGCGCCGCCTCAACGAATGGGTCGCGGACTGGCTGCCGGGCTATGAAAATTCCGCGCCGGTGCGCATCGGCAATGCCGCGCATACGCAATTGCAGCTCGACGTGTTCGGCGAGATCATGGACGTGCACCATCAGGCGCGCCGCTGCGGGCTGTCGACCAATGAATCCGGCTGGGACGTGCAAATAAAAATTCTCGAACACCTGGCGCGGATCTGGCGGCATCCCGACCAGGGCATCTGGGAAATGCGCGGTCCGGCCCGGCATTTCACCTATTCGAAGGTGATGGCCTGGGTCGCCTTCGACCGCGGCATCAAGAGCGCCGAGAGCTTCGGGCTCGAGGGTCCGGTCGAGACCTGGCGTGAGCTGCGCGACCAGATTTTCGCCGAGGTGTGCGAGCGCGGTTTCAACAAGAAATTGGGTAGTTTCGTGCAGGCCTACGACTCCGACCAGCTCGACGCCAGTCTGCTGCAACTACCCTGCGTCGGCTTTCTGCCGGTTTCCGACCCGCGCATCGCCGCCACCATCGCGGCGATCGAAACGCGCCTGATCCGCGACGGCTTTGTCATGCGTTACTCGACCGACGAGGTCGAGGATGCGCTGCCGCCGGGCGAAGGCGCCTTTCTGGCGTGCAGTTTCTGGCTGGTCGACGTCTATATCTTGCAAGACCGCTACGACGATGCCGAGCGGCTGTTCCGGCGGCTTGCCGCGCTCGCCAACGATGTCGGCCTTTTGAGCGAGGAGTACGACCCGCGCGCCAAGCGCCTGGTCGGCAATTTTCCCCAAGCCTTTTCGCACCTCGCGCTTCTCAACAGCGCCCATAATTTGACCGGCGCGCGCAAGCCGGTCGAGCAGCGGGCGCAAGATGAACATGTGCCGCTGGAATTGGCCGGCGACCGGGTAAAGTGAGGTTTTGCGCTATACCGGTTGCGCGACCGGAAACTTATTTCATGATCATCGGCCGTGGCGCGGCGGTGGTCGCGGGCGCGGCGGGCGAGATCGCGAAAGAAAGCCACGCATTCCAGCCGGAAGGTCGATCCTGTCCGCTAAATTCCCCATAGCCCTTTAGATTGAGATAGCCCTGCATATTGCCGATTGGGAACAGATATCCGATCTGCGGGCCAATGCCGGCGACGCGCGACTCGAAGCAACCCACGCGGTCGCCGGAGCCGCTGTCGCATGACAACTGATTGTAAAAATAGCCGACCGGACCGACAAAGACCTGCTTTGACAGAAACTGCGACGCTGCCCAGTCGACATGAAAATCAACGCCATTCTGATAATTGGTGCTGGGATTTTCCATGTTGTAGGTAAGCCCGGCGACCGCCGAGAACTCGCGCCCAACTTGCGGGTTGAAATAGGTGTAGCCCGCGCCGCCATCCACGGCGCCGTGCCCAATGCCGAGATTGGCCAACCGCGTCGAGTCATAGGCGCCGACCGGGATGTCGCCCGACCCATAGATCATGAAACTGTGTACGCCGTTGTTCCATTTCAGCGTGGCCGAGGGATAAAGATCGCCGAGACCGCTGACGGAGCTGCTGATGTTGTCGGAACGGATGAGCGTGAACGGGGCTGCGCTGGCGGTCAGGGTCCCGGCCACATTGGCGCTCTGCCAACCCACGAACTCGCCGAGGCTGACGGTGAACTGCCCGCCAAAAACCGGAGTAGCGAAGGTGTAGTTCGGTTGGACCCATTCGAGGTCGGCCTGGGCCTTCAGGCCCGCAGAAAGATTGACCGTCACCGTCGGATTGAAGCGGCCGATCTGGACTTCACGCGCCGCCGACACGGCGCCACCGGCGGTCACGTTCGTGTAGTAGTTGAAGGTATAGAGCGACCATCCGGGCGCCGCCTGGGGAGCCGCCGCGAGGCTGCCGTACAAGCCCGGCAGCCAGAAACTCACGCCGCCTTCGTCGGCGCGGGAAATCTGCGGCAGCGAACATAGTCCCGCAAGCGCGAGCGCGGCGCATGCGAAACTCGACCGAGTGACGCCAAAGAAGGTCGCAGCTTTTTCAATGCGTGATCCCGAACCCGCCGCGATTTGTTTCATTCTCGTCCCCGTTTTGGTTTTCGTTATGAAGTCAAATAACGGTCGCATCGCCGCGGATCACGGCTGGCCGAGTTCTCCGATGGCGGTGACGAGCGGCGCGCTGGAAAGCCTGATCAGTCCGCCATAGGGCTGATCCATCTCGACGATCAAATAAACCGAGCCGGCCACCGACAGCGCGCAGGCAAACAGCGCCGCGACGACGCTGCCGTTTGCGGGGGCGAACAGGCCGAAGCTCGCGAAGATCGCAGCAAACCAGAAAACCATGATGGTGAGCAACGGCCACTGAATGCTGCTGCCTAAGCTTTCGGCCGCGGCCCAGCGCGTCTCTGTGATGTCGCTCGTCAGCTGCAAGGCCCGCGATTTCAGCCACTGCTGGGCGTCGTTTCGCGCCGTAAGGCCGAGAACCTGGCGTTGAATGGCTTCGATGCCGAGGCCGCGGAGGACGGCCTCCGGGTTAATCGTTCCGGCTTTCTCCTCCGGCCAGAGCTGATGCAGCCTCATCACGGCGATGTCGTGAAGCTGATCGCGGATCGCCTTCGTCTCGGGACCATATTCCGCGAGCGTCCGATCGAGCAGGACATAGCTCGTGGCGGCGCGCGCCAAGGCGTTACTCTTGCTGTCGAAGGAACTCTTCGCCGACGCGATCAGCAGCGCGGCCACCACGGCTGCCAGCGTCGCGATCATCGCCATCGCTATCCTGATGATATCTTTCGAATCCGAGCTCAGGTGGTGGCCGGGCAAAACCGCGCGCAAAAACATGCCGAGCAGCGCGCCGCCAAAAACGATCGCAAAAGCCGTCCCACCGATGGCGATAGCGGTCATGCGCGACTACGGGCTCCTGCTGCTAAAAATGAGATCCCAGAATTTGTGCTCGCCCATCACACGGCTGATCTCGCTCAAGATAAAGAACGGGATCAGCGCCACCGTGCCGATTATTCCCAGCGACACGATGCTTTTCAGCTTGTTGGCGCCGACGTCGGCGATGCTCTCGCCGATTGGCTGGCCGTGCCACATTCCGACGAGCACGTGCTCGATGATGTGGAAACAGATCAGCGCGATGGCAAACAGGATCGATTTGAAGACTATCGAGTAGATCAGCGGTTTTTGGTGCAGCCGATGGCCGAGATGCAGATCTTCGGCGATCAGCATCACTTTAGCGAACACCAGGGCGTTAATGACGGCGAGGCCGTGCGCTACATAACTTATCTGGTGCTCCGCCAGAATGATCGATTCGTGCAGCGCCAGCAGACCGAAAACGATCCAGAGATAGAACGCCATCAGGGCGAAGTCTTTTAATTGGCTCTTGGCCCGCGCCTTGTAATCGGATTTGCCATCCGGCTTTTGTTCCGTCCCGGCAACCCCGCGAGCGGCTTGTTGCGGCTCATGGCGGGGCGCGGCGGATCGCGCGAACAGTCCGGCGACATCGGCGGCCGGCATCCAGTTTTCCAGCCCGGGGCGCCAGATCCAGTCGGTATCCCGTAACATGCCTTGTCTGGCGAAGTGCGCCAGTTCGCTAAGCTTTATCGGCCCGAATTGCCGTTCGTCTTTGGCGATGTACCATTGGTCGTCGGCGGACGGCGTTTGCTGTCGCTGCGGTGCGGTCTGGCTTTGCGGAGTCAAAGTGTCGATTCCTAAATCTCTGGACAGATGTATCACCAGTGCCCGACATCTTAAGCCATAAACTCGGGACTTAACCTCTGAATTCCGAGAACCCACCCGGACGATGCCCCGGGTGGGTAGTTTGCGGCAATTTGCCGAGCTCTAGCTTTGCCTACTTGGCGATTGAAGCCTGGGCCTCTGCGATTTTCGCCTTCACGGCATCGAGGTTGAAGCTCGCGCCCTTCTGCATTGGCGGGAACTCGATCGCCGTCACGGCCAGCTTCTCCACTTGCTGCTGGACGAAGACGAACCGCCAGAATTCATATTTGAACCAATCGAAGTATTCCTGCGCGCCGTACCTAGTCCCGCTGTCGGGCCAGCCCGTGCGCTCGAACGGATCGAGGCGCAGGTTGATCAGGTAGGGCACGTCAGGTCTGGTTTTTTCGCCGAGCCAACCGTCAGGCTGGTCGATGAAACGATATTTGTAATCGTCGATACGCACTGCACCGAGTTGGCTCTCGCCGAAGTACCAGACTTCGTGGCGGTTCGACGGTCCCTTGCCGGTGATCATGTCCATCTGGTTGTAGCCATCCAGATAGACTTTGTACGTCGTGTCGCCGAGTTTCTTGCCCTGCTTAAGTTCAGCGGCAATGTTTGGGTTGCCGGCGGCGGCCACGAATGTCGGGAACCAGTCGAGCCCGGAGATGATACCGTTCTCGACCTTGCCGGCCGGCACCTTGCCCGGCCAACGCATGATGCAAGGCACGCGGAAACCACCTTCCAGGACCGTGCCTTTGCTTTGCGCGAACGGCGTCTGGCCGCCATCCGGCCAGGTGAAGACTTCGGTGCCGTTGTCGGTGGTGAAGACGACGATGGTGTTGTCGTCGACGCCCAAATCCTTGAG
>Ga0181526_10003628_pt1 | contig 12450 bp, 17 predicted proteins | sample PEATcosm2014_Bin_35_FD_119750 | JGI IMG/M metagenome (GOLD analysis project Ga0181526, IMG submission 119750) | Peatland microbial communities from MTU Mesocosm Facility, Houghton, MI, USA - PEATcosm2014_Bin06_30_metaG | ecosystem: Environmental > Terrestrial > Soil > Wetlands > Peat | place...
GCATTCGTGGATTCTAAAAGCTGCGGCAAGTCGCAGCCCGTCCCGTAAAACCACAGGCGGTGAATATTTGTCAAAACCTCTTCGCGCTCGATTTCCCTGAATTTGCAGAACGCCACGATTTGATCGCCGGCCCGGTGCATGTGCAGCTGTGCGCCCCACTTTTGCGCGTTGAATATGGCGATGATTTTGCCCGGGAACACCGACTGGAAATGCGCCGCCGCCTCGACCACGTCGTAGGTGGTTTTATCGAAGGTCTGCCGGTCGAATGACACGATGGGATAGTCGATCTTGACCCAGCCGTCCCGGTAGGTATCGACCGCATCGCTGCCGTTGCGCTCATACATCGCCAACAGCTGGGCGGGACTGATGTCCAGCAACTTCCGGCCCAGCTTTTGTGCGCGCTCGAGCTCAAAATCCGTCACCCAGGACAGTTTTGCCTGCGGTCGCGCCTCGCGCGCTGCAGGTGCTGACGCCGGCGCCGGCGGTCGCAACACCGCGCTTGTCGTCACAAAGCCGACGAGGCTCGAAGCGATCGCAAGAGCGGCGACCGCGGCGGTTTTGGACGATTTGCCGAGATAACCGGTGACGGTCGGGCCGAGATATTCGTCCGATTGGTGCACCCATGTTGCGACGGTGGCTTTGAAATATCCTGACGCTTTGCCAAGATAGAACGCGACGACCGGCCAGAGATATTCAGTCGATTGGCGCAGGCCTGTCGCGGCGGTGGCGCAAAGATGTCGCGACGCTTTGCGAAAATGGTCAGCGGCGATTGGCCAAGCGTACGCAGTCGATTGGCGCAGATATTTTGCGGCTGTCCAAGAATATCGCCGAAAATATTGCCAAGAATATTGCCAAGTATATCGCGATGAACTGCGCAGCCAGCCCGCAACGATCGCCGAGAGCGACGTCGCGGCTGTTTTCCAACCCGCCCAATACGCAGGCGAGGCCACGCAACTTCCCCCCAACGCAACGACTGTTACACGTACACGCGCACTGTCGCATCTGCTTTGCGAGAGTCAATCACAAAGGTGTCGCGTTACCACCATTTCGCCATTTGGTTTGCGCAATTCGGCCATGACCTGGCGCTGACATCCGCACGCGCAACACTGCGGTGGGAGAATGCGGAACGCGATCGAAGCCGGAAAATTCTTGAGACGCAAAATCTTGGGACGCAAATCTTGGGATCAATGTATGCGTGAGGAGCCAGAGATGAGCGAGCGGGCGCGCGAATTTTTGGAGCACTGGTTGTCCGGCCATGTCGGGGCGGTCGCCGACGAGTACCGAATGCGGGAAACGGTGCGGCTGGTGGCGCTGTGCCGCGAGGACGCGCTCCGCGACGGCATCCCGCCGGACGAGCTGCGAGCGGCAGCGGGCGGCAATTTGATCCAATGCATGATGGCAGCCCTGAGCGCGGCCGCGGCGCGGAGCAAGGAGACCGCCGCCTCGGCTTAGCTGAAATACCGCTGGCTGACGGCTTCACGCCGGATGGAGGTTTTCCGCCCGGCGGTCAGAAAAGTGTTGCCCAATGTCCGGTGAATCGGTTCAAGCTATAGGGGCGATCGGCTTCATATAAGCAGGGAGGATTAGAGGATGACGCGAACGGTCTTTTTGGGCGTGGTGTTGGCTTTCGGTCTTGCGACCGTCGCCGGAGCTGCAGTGACGCCGGCTCCTGTCGGCAATGCCAACAGCCTGGTGATCAAGGCTGCTGAAGGCTGCGGGCCGGGATTTTGGCGCGGCCCAGGCGGCAAGTGCCATCCGATGTTCGACGGCAAGGCCTGCCCGCCGGGATATCATATTGGCCCTGAACGAAAAAAGTGCTGGCCTAATTAGGATTGCACGGGGCCGCCGGCATTGGCGGCCCCAACGTTTTTATCGAGCTCGCCAGCGGACGATCACCACTGCCTGCGTGGGCGCGGCGCAGACGGCCCCGCGGGGGGAACGTATTGTGTATTGGCGTTACAGAAGCCGCCCATGCCGGCGATCGTGGCCATGCACTGCTGAAAGGTCGTGAACCCGCAATTGGTGCCGCCAGGGCCGCCGTACTGCGCGCACCACGGATAATTTTGCGCCTGCGCGGGCGTGCCGATCCCGGCCGTCACGGCGAGAATTGCCAGTGGGAAAAGCAAAATTCTCATGGCGATCTCCCGGTGTTGCCGAACTGAGGCGCGCCAACCAACGATCACGAGTGGTTGCGGGCGCGCGGCGCCGGTTGCCCGGCCGGAGGAACGTATTGGGTATTGGCGTTACAGAAGCCGCCGTTGCCGCTCAGGGCCGCTTGGCACTGCTGAAAGGTCGTGAACCCACAATTCTGGCTGCCGAAGCCTGCGTAATCTGCGCACCACGGATAATTCTGCGCCTGCGCGGCCGAGCCGATTGCGGCCGTCGCGAAGAAAGTTGCCAGCACGAAAAGCAAGTTTCTCATGGCCGATCTCCTGGTGTTGCGATGCTGTGTAAACAGTAACACCGCGCCAGCGATATTATTGCAGCGGTGACGCAGGAATTTTTCCCTGCTCTTACTGCCGACCCCCAGGCGGCGTGTTCGGCAACATGGCGGGCCAGCTGCGATGCTCGCCCCGCGCCGCATATTCATCGCCCCTTCAAAGTACCGATAAATTCAATAACGTTGCTGCGAATTGATTTTTGTTCGATCGCGAGAAAACCACGGACAAGAGCGGCGCCCTCACGGGTCGCGAGGAATGAAAGGATCGCGCCTTCCGACAGCTCGCCGTCTTTCTGCGCAGGCATCTTCTTGCCGACGGTTGGTGCGCCCTCGAAGAAATAGAATGGCGAGACACCCAGCGCGTCACTGATTTGCTGCAGGCGTGACGCCCCGACACGATTCGCTCCTCTCTCGTATTTCTGAATTTGCTGAAAAGTGATGCCGACCGCGTCGGCAACCTCGGTTTGGCTCATTCGCAAAAACATGCGGCGGGCGCGAATCTTTTGCCCGACGTGGGTATCTACGGCAGTAGGGCCTCTGCGGCCGATCGATGCTTTCGCCATGTCTGCAATCCTTTCGTTCAAACGACACCCTAGGGTTGGCACAAACCGAATGTCGCGTCAAAAATGCCTAGCTGCTGACGCAGTCAGCCATGCGCCGGGCCCTCCCGCGCTTGCCGGCGCACGCTGTGCAAAACGAGACAGCCTTGCCATGCGGCGGCGCGTTAACCATACGCGAGTCGTTCCTGACGCCCGTCGTTAATACTTTGTTAAGGTTCGGGCCTTGCCCCGAGGCGAGTGCGCCTGAGCTCATGACAAAGTTTCCGCAGGATCAATTCACCGGTCGCACTCGCCACATGCGGCATGTTCCTCGTGCCGGAGCCCTTTGGCGCCTGCCTTTTGCTGGCAGCAGCCATTTGGTGGCTGTGGCGAAAAGCAGGATGCCCGTGCCGTAGTACGTTGTCGTCGTTCCGGGAGAGGGTCTCGCGCCTTCGCAACTACGTCCGCGGTCGAATGCTTGCCGCACTCGATTTAGTTATGCGGCAGCGGCAAGCTACGGAAAGCGGCGGGCCACTGGGGCGTTCATAGCCAAATGCCATGATACAAAATCAGGACGACGGCGGCGACGAATATTCCGATGATGATGGCGGCTGTAAGCTGCGCCGGCTGATAGCGGCGGGGCATGTGACACCTCACAAGGCAAGCTTCTAGGAAGCCTGCCGGTAAACGTTCGCGCTCTACAATGAAATGATAGCGCGCCGATTGATTTGACGCATGGGCTCCGCTCCTGCGGGCTCGACCTCGACCAAGTGAGCAATCGCCGATCGCGCCTCGCTCGTCATCCCGCCGCCGCCCATTTTCGTTCCGCCCCCCATGCCGCCCCACACCGTTTTGGGGGCGGAAAACACCGGGAGACGGTACAAGAAGTCCCTGATTTTATTGGCGACCCCGGCAGGATTCGAACCTGCGACCTTCAGCTTAGAAGGCTGAAGTTTAGCCTGTGCATAACGGAGCAGACCGGAGCGGAGGCGAGTATTTTCCCTTGTAAATGGCTGGAATCTCTCATATACTAACAGTGTTTGGGAAGCACGACGGAGCAGGGAAGGGCGCTCGTGATCTTCCCATGATCTTCCCAGAACGAGGGTTAGAGCAAACAGTCGGCAGACTGTTGGTAGGGGAAAAGCCATGAAATTGACCGCGACTACCGTGCGATCGCAGAGCCTGCCGGACGGCAAGAGTGAGGCGATTTTCTTCGACGATGACCTTCCCGGCTTCGGATTGCGTATCCGCGAGGGCGGCTCCCGGTCATTCGTTTTCCAGTACAAGCTTGGCACCAAGCAGCGCCGCATGGCGCTCGGTACCGCAACCGCCCTCAATTTTGCCGCGACCCGCAAGACCGCCGAACAACTCTACGCGCGCGTGAAGCTCGGGCAGGACCCGGCCAGCGATAAGGCCGAAGGCCGATTGCGAGCGGCAGAGACATTCATCGTAGGTGCCAATCAATTTCTCGAAACGCTGCGCACCCGCTATCGGCCGCGCGCCTTTAAAGAGACTGAGCGGCACCTAACGAAGCACGCCAAGACGCTGCACGAGCTACAGCTTGCCAAGATCGACCGCCGCGACATTGCGACCGTGCTTGTGGTCGTCACCAATGCGGCCGGCGCCGTCACCGCGAACCGCGTCCGCACGTCGCTAAACACGTTCTACGGTTGGGCGCTCAATCGCGGGCTTGCAGAGACTAACCCCGTCATCGGCACGGAGAAGAACGAGGAACAGTCGCGCGAGCGCGTTCTGACACCATCTGAGTTGCGCCTCGTGTGGAGCGCAGCCGGCGACGACCACTATGGCAGCATCGTCAAATTGCTGGCGCTCACTGGTCAGCGCGAGAAGGAAATCGGCGACCTGCGCAGGAGCGAAATCCACGACGCCGCGATCCTGCTGCCGAAGGAGCGCACCAAGAACAAGCGCCCGCATGTCGTGCCGCTATCGCCCGCAGCACTCGCCATCATCGAAGCCCAGGAGCAGCGCGACGACCGCGACCTGATATTCGGCCGCGGGGAGGGCGGATTTTCCGGCTGGTCGAAATCAAAGGAACGACTGGACGCGCGGATCAAAGCGGCTAACGGCGGCAAGGCAATCCCGCATTTTACGCTGCACGACCTGCGCAGATCATTTGCGACCTACGCCGGCGGCGGATTGCCGGCGCACCAGCTTGGCAAACTATCGAAGCCCGATCAGGAGAAGGCGCGAGGGCTTGAGATACAGCCGCACGTCATCGAGGCCATTCTAAACCACGTGAGCGGCCACAAGGCAGGCGTGGCGGCGATCTACCAGCGCGGCACCTATGAGCGCGAGAAGCGCATCGCGCTCGACCTGTGGGCCGGCCACTTGACTGCAATCATTGAAGGTCGCGCCAGCAACGTGACGCCATTGCGGCGCGAAGCGTGAGAGTGCCATGTCGGAGGAAATGTGGCTTCGGTTTCACGAAGCGACTGCGGTGGTCAGGCAGCGCGTGAAAGGCAGCATTGGCAGATCGCAAGCGCTTGTAAGAGCGGCTTCGCTATCTGGCGAGGTACGATCTCTCGAAAGAGGGGCGGAGGATTTCAGCCAGCCCTACGGTAGTCGCGCAAAAAAGATTTCTGTGCTGAACAAGGACGACCTCGTTGACTGGCTCAACCGGCACGCGCCGCCACCCGCCGCAATCAATCAGCCGACGCCCAAGCCGCGCAATACACCGCAACATAAGCGTGAACGAGCTGCACAGGCGCTTCGCGCTCTATGGCCGAACGGCGTACCGGCAGCGACGGCTCTACCATCCGGCCTATTATGCAGGGATGTTCAAGCTTGGATCGATGCCGATTGCAACAAAAACGGATTGAGGCCGATCGCGATCAGCGACCACACCATATTGCGAGCAGCGGGCCGAAAGGGCAGCAAAGGCAAGTAAGCCATTGCCCACTTTGCCCCGTGCATTTCAGGCAGGCTTAGACGAGCAAGGGCAAGCAACAACGGAGCTTGCTCATGTCGCCGACCTTGCGCGAAAAACTTGCCGAATATGATTGCCTGCCCGACGACGCCCTAGTGTCGGACGCGGTTGCCGCCGTTATCCTCTCAATCTCAGTGTGGACGCTACGCCGGGAAAACCCTGTTCCGGCGCGACAAATCTCAGAGCGCAAGCGTGGCCGCCGCGTTGGCGATCTTCGCGCCAAGGTGCGCGGTATCGAGTCCGCAAAAGGTAAACCCGCAAAGGCCGCCTGAAACTGGAAACCGCCGCGCATGGCTTTGCGCAGCGGCCCAGGCAGGCAAAAGACGGTCTCGACACCCGCCACACATTGCCGGCTTCGGCCAAATCGCAAAGCACCGCGCGGCTTCAACCGGAGCCCCGCATGAGCGCGGCCGATTATCGCGACGACATCGAGCTACCCAGCGAAGTCGACACCGAGCTTGAGAGCTGCAGGCGACTGATTCGCAATCCGAATGCGGACAAAAGCGCCATGTTCGAGATTGGCGCGACCTGTGTGTTTCGCGTGACCGACAAAGACGACGGCAAAATATGGCAAGCCGCAGTAGATACGCTCTACGAAATCGCGGAAAGCGTCGGAATCGCACCAGACCCGGCACAAGCAATCCTCGACACCGCCTTTCGCAAATCGTTCGAGCAACCTTACGGAACCGACCCCATCACGAGAGCATGGGAAGCAAACGACCCGCACAATTCGTCCGACTTAAACGGGCACACCACGCCGCAATTGCCGGCCATCCAATCGCCAGCGGTTCAGGCGCCGCGGTCAGTACGGGAACTGAAACTGAATGACCCGGCCGACTATGCCGGCAAGGAAATCCCGCCGCGCGAATGGCTGGCGCTCCACCGCATACCTGCCGGCAAGGTAACGCTGCTATCTGGCGATGGTGGCACCGGCAAAACGACCATCGCGCTACAGCTGCTTGTCGCGGTTGCATACGGCGACGAATGGCTTGGCTCTCGCATCGACAAACAGGGACCGGCTTGGTTCATTTCGGCCGAGGAAGATAACGACGAAATAATCCGGCGCCTGACCGCCATCCTCGACCACCAGGGCCGGACCTTGGAGGATCTGAAAGGCCGAGGCGTCCGCTGGACTTGCTTGGACGATGAAAACGAATACGGCGACAGCGATGCCGTGCTGGGCGCCGTTGTTGCCGACCGAACCGGCCGCATCCGCGCGACGCCGCTCTACGACGCCCTACTGAAATTAGCGACTGAGCAACGACCGGCGCTCATCGTCATCGAAAACGCCGCCGACGTGTTTGCAATCGACGAAATCAACCGCAGCCAGGTCCGGCAGGCCGTTGCGCTGTTGCGGCGACTCGCCAAGCGCAGCGGCGCCGCTGTGATGCTACTCCAACACCCGAGCCTGTACGGCCTTAACAGCGGCAGCGGCACCAGCGGCTCGACACAGTGGAGCAACGCGGTGCGGTCTCGGCTCTACTTTGCCGCCACCAAGAAAGCTGACGACGAAGAAACCGACATCCGCGAATTGCGCGTGATGAAAGCCAACTACGGACCGACCGGCGAGACCGTCCGCCTTTGCTGGCACCAGGGGCTATTTGTCCCGGCTGGCAGCACCGGCACGCTCGAGCGCGTCAGTGCCGAGGCCGACATCGACCAAGCCTATCTCAATTGCCTCGATACCGCGGCCGCACGCTTCATCGAAGTCGGCGAGAGCCCAGGCAAAGCCTACGCGCCCGCCATCTTCGAGAAGATGCCACAGGCCCGCGGCTTCAAACGCAATGCGCTCGCAGCTGCCCAGCAGCGCCTATTCTCCGCCGGCCGCATCGAAGTCCGCATGGTTGGCCCGTCACCATCGAAGCAGCGCCCGCGCATCGTCAGGGTGGCGACGCAGTGAACAGCGGCACCCCCGTCGTCAATTGCCCAGCCGAGTCCGCCTGTGCGCCTGATGTCGCGCCGCTGCCGATCGGCGCCGTGCGCAGTTACGACGATCTACGCCGCATTGTGGCCGAGCATTGCGCCCGCCTTGGCATGACCCGCGCCGAGCTCGACGTCGAGGCTGGTATCGCCGACGGGCACGCTGCCAAACTTCTCGCCCGCCGCGCACGAAAGAAACTTGGCTTCGTCACGCTCGGCCGCGTCATGGCAGCCGTCGGATTGGTGCTGCAGGTCGCTATCGACCCCGAGGCGCAAGCATCGCCGTCAGCACGTCGGGCACGAACACTGCGCAGCCATTGGCGACGCCAGCGTGGCCCTGCATGGGGCAAGCGCATGGCGGCGCGTCGCGCGCTCGCATTGTCGGCCGAGCAGCGCAGCGAGATCGCCCGTAAGGCCGCCCAGGCTCGCTGGAGCCGCCCAAAAGAAGAAGCCCCAACACCGGATGTCGGGGCTTAGTCGGACGATAAGGGTACTGAATGCGCGGAATTGGCTACCCACGCGCACAACCGATTTAGCATCCTAATTGTGAACGGGTCGCGACAGCATTTGGGCCAAACAACGATGCGACGGACATCGACTGAAATCAGCCGCGGTGCCATTTCCATCGCCCTTCCATCGCCTGCTGTCGCCTTCCATCCCCCCTGCCATCGCCCCGCTATCGAGCTTCCATCGCCTGCTATCGACGGTTCTCCATCCCCCTATAACCCTAGGCCGATGGAAACCGGCCTTTCGGGCTTGATGCCCTCGGCCGGCTCCATCGGGAGAGGCGGCAGACGACCTCAACCGCATCCACACACAGTTTGCCGTCCGCTTTACATCGCCAAGCCTCTTCCGCTTCAAACAAACATGACGTGCACGGCCGAGCAGCGCGCCAGGTCGGCGACATCAGTCCGGCAGACTGTTGCTCGCAAGGCCAGAAATGCAGCGTTTGTGAGTCTTTGCGCCCGCGGTGCTCGCTTTAGGCCGACGCTGGGAAGCGCATGGGAAGCCGCGCCGCTCAATCGAGCCCCACTGTGTTGCCGGCAAACGCTGCAACACCGGGCATTGCCCGCCAATGCCACCGCGCCGACCGAGCGCGAGTCGTACGGCGCGCTATCGGGCATCCGGCGCATTCCCGGCGCCGGCTTTGCGGCGCGCTCACGAGCGGCCACGGCAAGGCTTTACGCGCCCGGATAGTGAAATAACTATCTCTGAGAAGAATACTTAACGCGCGTGGCCGTGCGCGCGTGCGCGCTTTTGTCGGCGCGATCCGAGGCGCGAGTTATTGCCGCGACCATCCCTTTGCCGGCCAAAACAACCGGCGGCACCCCATAGGGGGGAGGGGAAAGTTGCTCGGCCGAATATCGACGTAGAGCCAAACTCACGCGCCGCCCCCTGAAAAATCCGGTTTTGCTCTATTCGGCGGGGCAAACGTGCGAGTTTTTATCGACTTCGGTATAGGGGTGCTAACAAAGCCGCCCGGCTTTGCTTGAAAGCGCCAATGGTGTGCGGCATAGGTCGCGAGCGCGGCAGCTACCCTCTGCTCGCACGGCAACACAGAATAGCCTCGCTTTAACCGGCGGGGCTATTTTGTTTGCGCGACACAGTGCCGAAAAAGCGAGCCCTGCCACGGCTCGGCTGCGGGGCCGAGGGAATTCGCTTTCGCGAAGCTCCAGCAGCAGGGCTCGACTCAAATAATACCACATAGCGGGCATGGAGTGGCGCGGGCGCAAAAAAAGCCCCGGTCCGGCGGGACCAGGGCTTAGGAGTGTCCGTAACAGAAGGCAACTTTGATGCCCCCGATCGTACGCCACTCGCGGCGGCGCGCAATCGATTCCACCTGCCAGGGTTAATGCTGCCGCTTGGCGGTACTTTGTCGGGCCGCTACTGGCTGCCGCATTATTCGCGACATGAGAAAAACCAAGCGCGAACGACGTGTGACTGTGCGGCTTTCCGATTTGCTGGTTGATGAATTGAACGACGAGGCCATGCGGGATGGTCGACCGCTTGCCGACTATGTGCGGCGATTGCTGGTCGACGTCGTGGCCGAGCGTGTCGTGCGGCGCGAGCAGCCAATGGCATAGGGGCATGACATGAAAGCACTGGCAATTTTCAAACGCGATCCGGCGCCGAAGCTAAAGACCGCCCGCGAATTGTTGGCGGCGGCAGAGACGCGGCTTGCGGCTGTACAGCGCGACCGCGGCGCTGCCCTGGTCGAAAGTGACGACATCGAAACGCTGCGCCGTCAGGACCGCGAAATTGACGATCTTGGCCGGGCCATTGTCACCTATCGAGACAGAATTGCCGCGCTCGAAGCCGAACAGCGCCGGCAGGATCACGCGCGGCGCGTGCGGGAACAACAGGAGGCGATCGACAAAATCGTGGCGCCCGCCGTCGCGGCCTATGTTGCGCATGGCGCGGAATTGCAAAAAGTGTTTTTGCATTTTCTGGATCTTTACGAGGGGCTTCCCGAAAAGCGCCGCGCCATTCATGCGGCATGGCCGGCTGCTGCCCCGCGCCCGAATTATGATTTGTGGGATTCCTACCGGACCGAACCTTTCAACATTGGCGTTGGCAACATCCGCTTTGTTGCCAAGCAGATCGCGGAAAAGGTTGCGAAAAACGGCGCAGACTTTCTTGCCAAATGTCGCGAAGTCAAGATTCCCGAACCCGATGACGATTATCAGGAGAACGCGGCATGAGCGATCCCGCATCCGCTACGGCTCCCGCGTCCGCCCCCGACAGCAGCACGCCCGCTGCATCCGATCTTCTCAAACCCCCGGCGACCCCGCCGACTACCCCGGAAGCTTGGGAGGCCCGACGCGTCGAATTGATTGGCGACCCGCATTTTCGCAACGCCTACCTATCCGGCGACATTGAAGCGCAAAAACGGATGAAAGAGGTTTTTGCCGGTCTCAATCCAAAGGTTGACTTGGCGACGGCCGAGGGGCGCGAGTATGCCGCGCGCCAGGAAGCATTGACGCCTCTCAAAATGACCAGTGCGCTGCCGCCGGAATTCTGGGACGGTCTAGCACGCGGTACGCCAGTTACATTAGCCGAGCGGCAATGGGCGCTCGAAACAAAGGAGCAGTGTTTCAAAGACAAGGGCTGGGTGAGAAAGGTGCTCGACGGCGACCGCGAAGCGACGGCACTCAAAACGCGTTTTAACGCAATCATCGCGTCCAGAGTAGGAAGCGCAGAGGAAGTAGCTCGTTACCGTGAAGCCGGCAATAAGTTTTTGAACGGCGGCAAATGAACACCGCGTCCGACACTGACGCAATCGACTTGCCGGATTATGGCCCAGCCATGCTGGCATTGCCGAACGAGAAACAGCGAACTCTGATCGCCGCCTTATTCCACGATGAAGCGCCAGCCAAGGGGGACGGGCTTTTATTGTACGCCGCGCGCGCGGCAGGTTACGGAACGCCGACCAGTTCAAGCAAAAGTCTTGGCGTTATTGCAAACAGGATTGTTCGCACTGAATTGGCACAGGCGGCCATCAAAGAATGTGCCATCGCTGCGGTCCGCGGCGGGCTTGCGCCGGATGTAGTCAGGTCAATCAAAAACGTCGTGAACGATCCGAAGCACCGTGACCATGCTCGAATCCTCTCTCTTGTTTATGAGAGGCTAGACCCGCTCCAGACCTTGCACACCGTCAGAGTCGAAGATACGCGCCCACAATCCCCCGAGGTAACGCAAAAGGTTCTCGACCGCATCGACGAGCTTGCCCGCCGCGCCGGTTTGTTGCCGGCACCGCAAATCATCGACGGCGATTGCCGCGACGTGACCGAACAGGCGCCAACATGACCGCCGCGACCGCCGCAGCAATAGACGACAACTTGCTTGCCCATGTCGCGGACGGGCACAAGCTGTCTTTTATTATCGCCGCATTGACCAAGCGCACGCTGCAAATCCCCGGCATCAAGCCTGCCGACCGCCTTGCCTTGCTGGAAAAATTGAACCGCCTCACCGACGATTATTTTACCGCCGACATGCTGGCCAGCATTTCGCCGATGTGCGACACCGCCTTTGCGATTTTCAAGGAAGCCCGCACGCTCGACCCGCCGCGGGACGACGCGCATTGCGCCGCGAGCTTTAAGGTATTGGCGACGCGGCATGTATTCGACCATTTTGTGAAACTCAATCCTTCCATCATGGCCGCGATTAAACAACGCGCAGCCGGACGGCAAGACCAGCACGCGGCACCGCCGCCGGCTGAAACACCGCCGCCGCGTCCGCCGGCCGCAATGGGCGCCGCTCAATTCGCCCACATGCAGCGCCGCTCTAACGGACACCGGCACAACACAGGTCGCATTATCCGCCGGATCAAATAAACCGTTTCGGCCGCGGCTTGCCCGATTGGTCTTATGACAGCGAAAAGGACAATACATGATACACGAGTTGCACCCGAACGAGAAATTGGTGTTCGGCAGCGACGCCAAGCGGCACGAAATAACCGGAATGGTTTTGGAGCAAGGTTCAGGCGCCTTGCCGCCTGACGATCAAGCAAGGCGTGTTCACCTACCTATCGTGGCGTTGACGCAAGGCCAGGCCGCCGCCGACGCCATGCTTATCAAACTCAACGCCGCAATCCGCGCCAGTGA
>Ga0181526_10003633_pt1 | contig 12437 bp, 12 predicted proteins | sample PEATcosm2014_Bin_35_FD_119750 | JGI IMG/M metagenome (GOLD analysis project Ga0181526, IMG submission 119750) | Peatland microbial communities from MTU Mesocosm Facility, Houghton, MI, USA - PEATcosm2014_Bin06_30_metaG | ecosystem: Environmental > Terrestrial > Soil > Wetlands > Peat | place...
TGCGTACGCCGGCATTTATTGGACGTGGGGCAAGGACGACAAGAAGTCCGATGACAAAGACGCACCTGATAAGAAAGCGTTGATGGATGACCCAATGTTTTCACATCAAGCAATGAAACGCGGATTCTGAACCGAACCAGATTCCGCGTATGCGGGCCGCAGACCACAGAGGAGCATTTTTTCGATGGAGATCACGACACGCGGCCTTTGGACACTTATGCACGGCATGGGATTCGGCGCGCTTTATCTGTTGGCTTGCTCCGGCGCGCTTGTCGAAATTTGGCGACGGTATGCGCCGACTGACTTATCGCCGATTAATGAGCGGGAAGAAGCTTTCCTCAGATGGTATCTACTGGCGATGGCGGTGCTCGCGTGGTTCGCTGTTCTCACGGGCACTTACATCATTTATCCGTGGTATCGGGCGGTGCCGCCGGTGGGGACAGTAAATCTGACTGGATATCCGCAGAGATTGCTGCTCTCGAATCCCGCCACGAGTGGCTGGCACTCGATCGGAATGGAATGGAAGGAACATGTTGCGTGGCTTGTTCCCATTTCCATTACGATGGCGTTCGCGGTCTTCAATCATCATCGCCGCAATCTCAGGAATCATCCGGAGCTTCGCGCCACGGTGCTGAGTTTTGTGGCGATCTCATTTCTGGCTGCGGGCATCGCGGGATTCTTTGGCGCAATGCTCAACAAGCACGCGCCTGTGGGGGGTGGACCGACAATTCGCGTCATGGAAGGAGCGCCGCGATGAGTGGCACGTCGACCGATACTTCCACACCCGTCGCCAGAGCGATGACGAATGGCTCCGGAGCGGCCGCTGTTCTTGCAGCCGCCGTTGGTTCTTTCTCGCTCGCGGTGTTGGCCATTGCATCGGACAAATTGCCAGCGATCAAGAGCCTGATGAACTTCTATCGCCCCACCGGACCGCTCTCCGGAGTGACGACCACGGCCATTCTCGTCTGGATCGCTTTCTGGATCGCACTTGTACGGCACTGGCGCAATCGGAACGTTGCGATGGGCCGCATCGGTACGATCGCTCTGGTGCTGCTCGTGCTTAGTCTGCTGCTGACTTTTCCTCCGATCGCGGACCTCTTCTAGGGCCGAGTGATTTTTCTGTCGCCAACACAACATAGAAAAGGCCGGCGCAAGTTTCCTTGCTCCGGCCTTTGAACTACTTCTCGAACAACTAGTTCATGTCGTCTACGTAGTGCCCGACCAGCACCGCGTTGCCTGATGTCGGATCTTTCAGCAGCAGGCCGACGACGCGGACATTGGCTCCGTCGGTAATGCTGCTGAAGCCGCTCCATCCGTCGCGGAATCCAGTATTGCTCGTGACGTAGACCGTCACTGTCTCTGGAATCAGCACACCCGCGAAGCCGTTCACCTGCATTTGGAAGGTGCTGTTGGTCGAGTTTTCGCTGCCTGCAACCACCGTTCCGTTAAAGCCCCAATCGCGCAGCATCACGCGAGTCACTGTCACCGCCGATGCGCTTGCCGCGCCGCTTGCCGGTCCGCCTACAGCCACGTGCTGCCCGGCCAGCAGCCCGCTCGGGTTGAAGAGGAATTGCGCCAGCGGTCCGTGCATCCAGTAGATGGAGAATTTCTCGCTGCCGCTCAAATCAACGGTTGCAATGTTTCCATCCGTCACTCCTGTGCTCGCTGGGAGGGTTCCACGCACGTACAGGTCGAAGCTCGTGGCCGCGCCCGTCGACGGGGTCACATAGGTCACCTGTCCGCCAGCATAGAAGCCGCTGTCGGAGAGGATTGCCACTTCGTCCGCATCAATGGTGGCATCGGCGCGGTCAAGGAATCCGGAAACCTGCACGATGCTGCTTGTGGTGAGGCTGCTCAGACTCGCGCCGCCGTCCCACTCCGTTTGGCCGGTCACGTTCACCGTGAACTGCCGGCCGTGCGGTCCCTGGACCGTGAACGTTTGCGCGGTCGCATCCGTGCCGATTACCGCGGCGTCGAACTCGTCGATATAGGCGCCCGGATCCGAATTATTGACTGACTTCACAGTAAATGTCGGATTCACGGCTCCGGTGATATTGCCATTGGAGTCCACCTCGATCGACTTGCGAAGATCGAAATCCATGTGCAGGCCGACGGGCGCTCCTGCCGTTGCAACCACCATGGGCGTTGCCAGGGGATAGGTCAAAGGGGTTGACGGAAGGGTAGCCGGCTCCGAAGTGATGGTGGGTGCGCCGCCACTGCTTGTGTCCAGATAGCCGAGCGTCGCAGTTCCCAGCGTGATCGACACGCAGTTGTACGTCCCCGCGGCCACATCGTTCATGTCAATCAAGGTCTGCAGTCCATTGAAGCGCGCAAAATCCACGTTTGGTGTGCCGCTCAGCAACGATACGCCGGTGCCGCTGCAATCGCTGGATGTGTATGCGTTGATTGCCGAGAGTTGTACATTAAACGAGGTTACGGCAGCCATAGGCGCATCGGTGCCGACAACAAAGGAAGACCCGGTTGGCGAGGTGGAGTTCGTGTTTGTGGAATTAGACGACGTCATGCCGCTGCCGCAACCTCCAATGAGGATTGAGCCAACGGCGAGTGCAACGATCGAAGGAAGAAAAAGTCTTCCGTGCATTTTAAAGAGCATTTTCAGATACATCGCTTTCTGCGGTCGTCCGTGGCCTCCACGGAAACTTCGCTGGAATTGACGCATAGCAGCCGCGCAAACAAGATTCACCAGGACCACCCCACCCGAGAACGGATTTTCGAAGTCTATACAACGTCGGCTCCGGATTCCGGAGAAAGATCTGCTTCGTCCAGATAAGTTGCTCAGCGAACGAACTCGAATTTCGGAATATATTCTGAAACCAGTGTTTGGCGGCTGACTATGTGACTTGCTAACTTAGAACCCCCGCTTGCGTTGCATAGTTGTGGATCGATCCAACATTTTTCTCTTAACCTATTACACTGGTAACGTCTGACCCATAAATCCAAAAAATTAGGTGCGATCTATGTCAACTTATTACCGCTGAACGCCGTCTATCCAAGAACCTTCGCACGGGCTCATCGCGCTCCAATCCAATGGCTATGTCGTAGGCGTGCCGTGCCTCTTCGCGTCTTCCTGTGCGCGCCAGCAGCTCCGCGCGTGCTGCCCACCACGGTTGATATTCGACGAGCCGTGGATCGCCAACGAATCCTTCAATCGTGTCGAGTCCCGCCTGGGCGCCTTCGATTTCCGCAATCGCCAATGCGCGATTGATCGCCACCACGGGCGAATGCGCGTAGGACAGGAGCGCATCGTAGAGCTGCACGACTTCGTTCCAGTTCGCGCGCCCGCTGCGGCGTCGCGCAACATGCGCCGACTGGATCGCGCCTTCCAATTGATAACGCCCGAACACGTTAAGGATGGACGCGCGCAATAGGAATGATTCGGCTTCCTCAATCATTGACGTATTCCAGTCTTCCACGCGTTGTTCGGCCATCGGCACATACTCGCCTCGAGAATCGCGCCGCGCACGCCGCCGCGACTCCGCATAGAGCATCAGCGCGAGCAGGCCCATTGCCTCAGGCTCGCCGGGAAGCAGCTCGGTCACCAGTCTGCACAAATAGATCGCTTCTTCTGCGAGCTCACGCCGCGCGACGTCGGTGCCTGAGGCGTCGATCCATCCCTCGGCGAATGCCGCATAAATTGCGTCCAGGACTGTTTCGAGTCGATCACGCAATTCTTCAGGTTCGGGGATACGGAGCGGAATCCCGGCCTGCCGGATCTTTTGTTTTGCGCGGACTAGTCTCTGGCCCATGGTTGCAGGGGACACAAGAAATGCCGAAGCAATCTTCGCCGCATCGAGACCCAGTACTGCCTGCAGCATCAGCGGCGCGCGAACGCCGACATCGATTGCCGGATGCGCGCAGGCAAACATCAGACCGAGCCGCTGATCGGGGAATTCTTTTTCATCGGTTGCTGCAGCGAGTCCTTCGGCCATGCGTTCTAATTCATCGCTCGCTGGTTCAGTGCGTCGATTGTTGCGGAGCGCATCGAGAAACTTTCGCCGCGCGACCGTCAGCAGCCACGCTTCGGGATTGGCGGGGCAGCCCTTGTGCGGCCAGTCGGCCAGTGCTGCCGCGAACGCTTCGGCCAACGCGTCTTCGGCGGCGTCCACATCGCGCGTGCGTGCCGCCAAAAACGCCACCAGTTTTCCATAGCTGCGGCGCGCCACCGCATCGGCAGTGATGCTTGCCTGCGCGCCGCTGCAATGGTTGGCGTTCATCAGGTTCACCTCTTCGCCGCGAGAGAGGCTTCTCCCTCATACTTCTGGGTTGCGGGGTCCATCGACCAGATGGCCCGCACCTCGACGACGCCATGCCCAACGCCAGGGCAACGCCCGGCCCATGTGAGGGCCGCATCGAGATCTGGGACATCAATCAGGTAGTATCCGCCGAGCTGTTCTTTTGAATCCGCAAACGGCCCATCGAGGATCTGCGTTTTGCCGTTGGTGGTGCGCAAGGTGGTTGCCGAAGAACTGGGCTGCAAGCGATTGGAGCTCTTGAGCACGCCCGCGGCTTTAAGCGCCTCAGTGTAAGCCGCGTACGCACCAGCTCCCTGTTGCTGTTGCTCGGGCGTCATCTTTGTCCAACCGCTCTCATCGGCGTAAAGCGTGAATAGGTATTGCATCGGTATTCCTCCGGTTTGGATTTTAGCGGGGATTCTTGTCCGCTACTACCATGACGCCGAGGGAGGGTGCATTTCGACATTTGGCCGGGGAAAAGTTCGCGAACTCTAAAGACAAGATTTTGCGGATGGCTAAATGCATGTGATTCCTGGTGAAAGCCCGGACGCCTGCCACCTTGGTGTTAGTCACAGCAACTATCACCCGCGATCCTCATCTAATAGAGCAGGTGAAAAACTCAATGGAAAAGTTGACATCCCTGACCAAAAGATCGGCGATTCCCCTCGACCATGCGGTTCTTTGCATGGACTGCAATTGCGTGAGCGATGCGAACCGAGAGTGCCCGGCCTGCTCTTCAAGAGCATTGATGAATCTGAGTGCGGTGCTGGATCGGCGCGAAGAGTTCGCGGAGTCGCAAGAACTGGCAGTCGCGTAAGCAATCTTGTGGCGATTCGGCACGAACTAGCGCAGGCTACTCCGATTGGCCGGCTGGGACGCATTGCAACAGGCCGAGATCTCCCGCGACGCGCTCCAATCGCGCACGCGTGCCCCCATCGGGCGTTACAAGAGGCAGGCGCACGTGCGCGGTGCATTTGCCCATCAGGCTGAGCACGGTTTTCACCGGCCCCGGATTTGAATCCCAGAAATTTGCTTCGAAAAGATTCGCGTATTTGCGCTCGATTGCGCGGGCCGTGGCCCAGTCGTCGCGCAGCGCGGCGCGGATCATCTCGCCCACTTCGGCGGGAGCTTCATTCGAAGCCACGCTGATGAGCCCAAGCGCCCCGACGCCGATCGTGGCCAGCGCCAGGCCGTCGTCGCCCGAAAAGACCTTGAAGGATCGCGGCAGCCGATGGATCAGCTTCGCAATCTGGATCAGATTCCCGCTGGCTTCCTTAATCGCCTGAATATTCTGTGCGGCCTCGGCCAATCGAACGACCGTCAACGGTTCGAGATTGGCCGCTGTCCGGCCCGGTACGTTGTATAGACACAAAGGGGTGGGGTAGACGGCATTTGCCAGTGCCAGGAAGTGTTGAAACTGGCCTTCCTGATTGGGCTTGTTGTAGTAGGGATTCGCCGAAAGGATCGTATCGATGCCTTCCACATCGCGCAGCAGCGCCGCCTGGCGCAGCAAAGTCCGCGTGGAGTTGTGGGTGCATCCGGCCCAGACGGGCACACGCCCTGCCGCGGCATCGATCACGATGCGGATCGTATCCAGCCACTCGTCTTCGTCCAGCGTCGCCGCCTCGCCGGTCGAACCGCAGGCCACGATAAAATCAATGCCCGCGTCGATCTGCCAGCGCACCAGCGCCCGCAGAGCCTGCTCATCGATGGCCCCGTCCGCCCGGAAAGGCGTGACGATTGCCGTGCCGCACCCTGTCGTTTCCATCACTGGTGAGTGTATACCCGGCGGACGTGGATAAGAGCGGGCTTTGTCCGTGGATAGGGATGCGGTCTGAGTCTCGCCGGATTGCACGTTACGACCGAACGCCCTTCAGAGCGCTTGATTAGCCCTTGCCCCAGTGCACGTCCAAAGGGGGTAAACCCTCTGCGTCAAATCGCGCATAGCAGGATTTGTCGGCCATTCGGCCGCCGGGCAATGGATTGGCTGCCGTCTCAACTCCTACATGGACGAATCCCAGCTTCTCAGCGATGCGGCGGCTAGCCTCGTTCCCATCCGAGTGCGTAAGGCCAACCCGGCGCATGCCCAATGCTCCGAATGCATAGCGAAGCATCGCGTTGGCGGCCTCGGTTGCGATCTGCCGCCCTTGGGCGCTTCTACGGACCCAGAAGCCTGTATCGCACTGGTGGGCCTTCCAATCGATATCGTGGAGGCCACACCACACAATCACCTTTCCCGTTGCGATTTCGACGCCAAGCAGTTCTATGACTTCCCGTTGAATAAAATTGGCGATCGCACAACGGTTGCGCAACTCGAGCCGATCAGGTGTGAGCTGGTCTAAATCCTCCGCCCACCACATCCATCTGTGAAGCTGGTCCCAGGTCTCACTGATTGCCGCGAACGCCAGCTCGCCATCGCCTGGTTCCCTGGGACGGATCAGCAAACGCGGCGTGCGAATGGGCATCGGAAGATCGATGAGCGCCGGGTTGTCCGCTGTCATATGTTTGCCAGGTGATCGCATGGTCTAGCTCTTCGTTCCCAGCCGGTATTCTTCTTCCAGCATCGACATGAGACGCAAATTGCAGTACGTCTCGGCGCGTCGAGCCGCGTCGCGCATCGTCCCTTCATAGACAAACCCCAGGCTTTCGTAGAGATGGCGCGCGCGGACGTTGTCTTCATAAACATCCAGAAAGAGCCGGTGGGTATGGAAATCCTCGAAGGCCATTCGGATCACTTCGCTGAGAATCCTGCGGCCGAGCCCGCGCTCGGGTGCAGCCACCACGATGCGTTTCAATTCCAGCGCGCCGCTGTCTTCGGAGAGCCCGCGCAGGATCACATAGGCCTCCAAAGTTTCGGGTGCTTTTTCGTTCACACCGGTTTCGCTGATTCCAGATTCGCTGAAGGATTTGATGATTGGGGATTCCTTCAGGAGGTAGCGTGCATCGCCGCTGCGAAGGGCTGCTCGATGCCGTTCCTCACTCCATTGGCCGACAAACTGCTGCGCCCCCGGTGTGCGCTCCAGCGCAACAATGCGGGGAATGTCTTCAGAAACCGCCGGGCGGAGGATCATACGTCCAGATTAACGTGCGGCACGGGCGAGTTCCCGAATTGGGAACGCCCGTAAGCAAACCTGGTTCCAAATAGCAAGCGCCGCTGAGGTCGTCCTATGACCAAAGGAATGTCCGTGGATCAAACGGGGAGTTACGCCCGGACCGGCCCCGCGTATACCATTCCTTAACAGGGGAATCCATCAGCAATTGCTTTGCCGGGTCACACGCGCTTTGAATAGATAAAGCTTCATCCTGCAACGTTGAATTGCAGGCTGCAGTCCCTTTTTTCCCACAGATCTCCGTCGAATCTGATTGCCGGGCCGGCCGGCATCACGAGCGCTTGCTCTGTGCATGCTCCTCGCGTCTTTCCAGCGGCCAACGCCCGGGAATGCACGGCGTGCAGCAAAAATTCGATGTCTGTTATCCCCATGCTCCGGCAAGAAGGATGAAGGACCTATGAGCGGCAGAACTGAAATGTCGACCACCCTTCCGGATCCGAACCTCGAACTTGCTAGCCCGAAGACTGCCCTCATCGCCCTCATTGGGCCAAATGCTGCGCACAGAAGCGTCATGGCCAAAGCACTTACCGGCTCTGAATCCCGCACCGTCCGCGAATTCATCGACTATCCGGCGAGCCTCAGCGATATCCCGCAAATGATGGAAGAGAACTTCGACGTTGTGATGATCGACGTCGACAGCGATCAAAGCTATGCGCTCCAGATCGTCGAAACCATCGCCGCCTTCAACACTGCCATCGTAATGGTCTATTCGATGCGGAACGATCCGGAGCTTTTGCGGGAGTGCATGCGCGCCGGCGCACGCGACTTCCTGCCCCTTCCCGAAGATTGCAGCGAAGCGCCTGCGGCCGCCGAGGCGCCCGAAGTTCCGGTCGCCGTTCCGGAGGATCTGGAATCGATCGATCCCGCGGACTTTCTCCTTCCTGAGCCAGTGGATGTGCCAATCGCCCCCGAAGCGCAAATCGATCCAGAACCGCGCATCGCCCGGGCCGCCTCCGAATCGGAACCAAGCGGCGCCCCGTCCTACAATTATTCTGCCGCGCCTCGCCGTCCAGACCTTCAGCCGTTTTCGCAATCCGCGGCCTCTCGCCAGCCAGATTTGGAGCCTCAGCTTCGCCCCGAAGATCTGCTCTTCTCCGAAGAACCATCCCGGGCCGTGGAAGCGCCCGCCTCTGAATCCCCCTCGAACGACTTCAGTGCCTGGGACAGCCTTTGGATTCGCTCCGCGCAGTCGTCCGGCGCCAAGTCCTCCGACGCCGGATCGAGCTCGCCCACAGCGGCGGAGCCGGCCCCAAAGAAGAGATCCGGACCGGTTGCGATTCAGAGCGGACCACAACTTGTCGCGCGCACGCCGGCGCCCGTCGAAAGTGCAGTCCCCGCGCCGACGCTTTTCCGTCAGGTCGATTCCCACGACACCGTTCAGTCGAATCGCCCCTGGGTGCGATGGGCCTTGTTTGCGGGAGTACCCCTGGTCATCATCGGTCTGCTTATGCTCGTCTTCATGCCGTCGTCCCGGCCAAGCGCTCCTTCCGCTCCGCAAGCGCAGTCCGATGCGGCTCAAGCGGAAAGGTCCGCCACGGATGCATCGACTGCTCCGGCGACGTCAAGGTTAACGGCCAAGCCATCGGCGGCCTCGGTTTCGTCCGGACTTCAAGCAGGGGATGCGCCCGCGCAAACTATACCGGTCTCGTCCGACGAGATGAACGCCCAGCTCTCCGCGCCGTCACGAATCTCAGGTGACATGAGGAAACCCGCGCCCGTGGAGGAACCGCCGGCCGGCTTTAGCGCCAGTGCTATTGAGTCGGGCGGCGCAATCCCCGGCCAGGTTTTTGCGGGACAGAATAAGGTGAGGGTTGTTCCCAGCGTCTCCGCTATCTCCGCCGGAGTGGCGGAAGGCATGCTGCTCCACAAAACCGCGCCTGTCTATCCTGAGTTCGCGAAAGCCGCCCACGTCAGCGGCACCGTCTTGCTCGGCGCGAGCATTACCAAAACGGGTGCAATTACTGGGCTCCATGTGATCAGTGGTCCGGCCGTCTTGCGTGCCCCCGCGGCCGACGCAGTGAAAACCTGGCACTACCGTCCCTACATGCTCAACAACGAGCCGGTCGAGGTACAAACAACGATTAAGGTCGTCTTCACTCTCGACCATCAATAGATCTGGCCTCGTAGACGCCCTCAGCCATGTTCCGCATTCGACGGCGGCTCTATTCCGGCTGGTTTGCGCCCTCCTTGGCCCCATTCACCGCACCCTTCGTTGTGTCTTTCGTCTTGTGCCAGGCCTTCTTCGTTCCTCTCTTTGTCGAGTGGTAGGCCTTTTTCGTTCCCTGTTTTGTGCCGTGCGCTGCATCCTTCGCAGCGTCTTTGGTCTCGTGCCCTGCGTCCTTCATATCCTGCTTTGGGCCGTTGTCCTGCGCTGGTGCAGGTTGCTCACTCCGCCCGGCGACCGATCCACACAGTAGAGCGGCACCGAGAAACAATGCTGACATTTCCCATTTCTTGGTCATACATAAGCGGATTCCTCTTCTGGTCCGCGAGTTGGCTGTCTCTGGCAGAAACACTTCGGCTTGAAGATAAAGCCACTGTTGTGCTCGCGATCCGAGCCACTGCGAGGCACACCCGTGTTGTGCACGATTCGACTAAGCGGTTGTGAGGGGAGAAGAAGAAACTAGCCAGTCGCCGAGAATCGCAAACGGACGCAGGCAGGTTAGCAACCGCATGGTCACGCCATGGGCACAGACCTCGCTGCATCGCCCTTCCCGCGTCACGGCCAAAAGCCGCAGCCAGAGAAACAAGATTCTCCCTCAAGGTCGCGCTCTCGAGATTGCACTGACGGAGCGCGCCACCGGATTTCGCCGTCCTATTTTGCGTGTCCTGACGACGGCGCCGGTCCGGCCGATCTGCTCGGCATGCCGCCTGACGGGCCCGAGCTTCTGCCAATGCTCGCTGAGCCGCTGCGTGCTTCCGGCTCCGACTCAAAGGAATTAGCGGATGGCGCGTAGCCTCTGTGTACAGCGACCGCGCCCACGCTTGCGCTCATAGTGCGCCCGTTGCTCATCGCCGTCGGCGCGGTGAGATAAATCCGCGTGCTCGCCGTTCCTCGCTCCACGGTTTGGCGCGACAGCTTGTCGAGTTTCCCCAGCTCATCGCGCGGAATTCCCAACCCCGCCGAATCCTTCCGAAAAACGAAGGACTCCGCCGACGCCACTTGCGACTGCACGAGCGGCTTCAGATTCACAGCTGTCAGTGTCGATTCACCTGGCCGTGGTGCATGGCCTGGTGGCGGTTGCAAGCGCATCAGCCCACCACTCGAGATCAACGATGAAGCATTGTTCAACCCATTCCACCCGCCACCGGGCTGCCATCCCCATCCCGCCCCAGGGCAGAACGACCAGCTCCCAGAGTGATACGGCGTCCATCCCCATGGATAGGGCGATACCCACGAATAGCCCGCGCCCTGATAAAACGCCCAGGAACCATTCGAAAAGGGCTCCCAAGCCGCGCTCGTAAAGTAGGGGCGCCACATTGAGCCGCACCCGCCCGCATCCATAAAGCTCCCGTAGTACATCATGTCGTTCAGCCCGTATGTATAGGGAGAACTGCTCAGCGCTCCAAGCGCAGCTGTTCGCGCATGATACCCGGTCGCCGTCTGGTCCCATTCGTCATAGGGCGCAGAGGCGATCTCTTTTCCTACCTCTACCGTGGGATGGGTTTGATCGGCTAGATGGAAGGTCATCGTTTTCTTTTTGGCTATCTCCTCGGTTCCCGCGGGCCCCTCCACGCGCACCGTACCATCGAGGACCGCCAGGTTCGCCTGCGCTTCGTTCAACTCCAAACGAATGTGGCTGCCCGGCTCCAAGGCAAGCGTCTGCTGGTTAAACCGCAATTGAAATGCATTGCCGCGAGTCTTCACCAGACTCACGTAGGCCATTCCCCGCAGCAACTGAACCGACGAGGCTGTGGCGCCCGTGGCCAGCCGCTCCAGTTGCTGGAACTCGACTACCGAATCAGGGGCCAACCGCAGCGTGCTGTTGTCTTCGAACTCCACCTCAGCGATGCCTTCGTCCGTTCGCAGGCGGCTCTTCTCCACAATCGGCATATTTGCCACTGCGGGTTCAAAGCCGCGGCCGATGGCGCGATCCATCTTTACCGCGCCCTTCACTTCGCTCAGGCGCACGATGCGTATTTTTGAAGCTCCGGTTTCGGGGGAAGCTGTGTCGCTGGTGTGTGCGGGTAGCGTGGTGGCAAGCAGCAGAACCGAAACAAAGGCAGTTGCGGCGGGGGCGGGAATCGAGGCCATGTGCGCCTCCTTCTGTGTGTGGCGAGCACGGAATGCTTAGGATCGAGATCGTTCGAGGACGGGGAAGAGGGTCGAGCGGAACCCAATGTGGCACCCATGCTAGCACGGAAAGGCTGTGCAAGTTGTCTCAAATTTGTCATCGTGAACAACAGGAGCGAAGTGCTGGCCATCGGGCACTCCAGCGACCGGAACTGGCAGCCGTGCGACTGAGACCGGGGAGCGGGTGCAGCTTTACGGGTTTTGCAAGCTCCACACACTCACTGTGCAGGTCAGGCATTCCGGGTGATAAAGGCTCGCAAGCGACTGGCTGGCTTCTGTATGCACCTGCTCTGCTTCCGGGTGCATGCCAGCTTTTTCGAGAACCTTTGCGTACGCTAATTCGCCATCAAGGTAGAGGAGATCTCGCGCTCCAATTGTGCTTTTCAGAATTGCCAATCCGGTGCGCATATAGGCGAGAGCCGTCGTTACGTCGCCATTCGCGGCACTCGATCTGCCCACCAGAAGATACGCCCATCCCGTCAACTGATGCTGAGTGCCATAGAGTGTTCTGTAAATTTCGAGGGCATCTCTGAAGGCAGATACAGCTTCTGCGTTGTGGCCAGTGACAGAATCGAGCCAGCCGGTCGTTCCATCCACGGCCGCTGAGAGCGGCTCCGCATTCGGTCCGGCTAGCAATGCCTGCGTGTTTGCCGCACGCAGATATTTCCGTGCGGCCTTCCAATGTTTTTGTCCGATAGCCCCGGCAACCAGGTGCAGATAGACTGTGGCCAATCCGGCGTGATCCTGAAGGTGATCTTCGATTTGCGCTGCCTTGCGCAA
>Ga0181526_10003634_pt1 | contig 12437 bp, 10 predicted proteins | sample PEATcosm2014_Bin_35_FD_119750 | JGI IMG/M metagenome (GOLD analysis project Ga0181526, IMG submission 119750) | Peatland microbial communities from MTU Mesocosm Facility, Houghton, MI, USA - PEATcosm2014_Bin06_30_metaG | ecosystem: Environmental > Terrestrial > Soil > Wetlands > Peat | place...
CCGTCGAAGGCGAGCTGAGGAGCCGCGAGAGAACGGACAAGAAGACCGGCCAGAACGAGCGCGTATGGGAAGTGCGCGTGGCTTCGATTCTGAAGCTCGACCGAGCCGAGAAAGTCAGCCCGGAAGAGCAGCCGGACGACGATCTGAACCCCGAGGAAGAGGCCGCATAGGCCCCTTTCTCTTCACTCGCGGAAGCCCGGCGATTCGCTGGGCTTCCATTGCTCTGAGATTCCCGCCATGAGCTTCGAGTTGATCCTTCCATTCCTGCGCCCCATCGAGACGCTGTTGCTCGACGAAAGTATCAGCGAAATCATGGGCAATCCTGACGCTTCGTGGTGGTATGAACGCGACGGGATCGTCTGCCGGGAGTCGTCCGTCTCCTTCGACGCCGGCAGACTGCGTACCGGCCTCGAAGTCATCGCCAACCAGCTCGGCAAAAAGCTCGACGAGGACAACCCGCTGCTCCATGCGCAGCTCCCGGACGGAAGCCGCCTCGCGGCGGTCATTCCGCCGGTCGTCCGTCCTGCCCCGGCGCTCACCATCCGCAAGTTTCCCAGCCGCCACTACACGGTCGATGACCTGATCGCTCGCGGCACGCTGTCGCAGCCGCTTGCCGAGTTCCTTACTGTGCAGATTCGCAGCGGGAAGACGCTCCTCATCAGTGGTGGCACTTCTACGGGAAAGACGACCGTGCTTCGGGCGCTGGCAACCGCCATCCCTGATGACCAGCGCATCGTGGTCATCGAAGACACTTCGGAGCTGCATTTGCAGAAGCCGAACCTGCTTTCTGTCGAATGCCAGACCGACACCTTCAAGGCCAGCATTACCTTCGACGATTTGCTGAAGTCCGCGCTCCGCTGGCGGCCCGACCGCATCATCCTGGGCGAGGTTCGCGGAATCGAGGCGCGAACGCTGCTTGATTCGCTCAACACCGGTCACACCGGGTCGCTTGCCACCATCCACGCCAATTCCGCAGCGAAGGCACTCCGCCGCTTCGCGAATCTCGTTCTTCGCAGCCACTCACAGGCCACCTTCGAGGATGTCGAAGCAGAGATCGGCGAGGCCGTCGATTACGTCGTCCATGTCGAGCGCGAACCTGGCCGCCGTGTGATCCGCGAAATCCTTCGCCTGGAGGACTACGACCGCCGTACCCAGCAGTTCAGATTCGAGGCCGTTTATAGCGCCAATCGCGGCCTCAATTCCCAGCACGATTCCACCGGAAAGGACACGCCCCATGCCATTGCTTGAGATCATCCAGACCCGCCAGGTTACCGCAAGCATCCGGCTCGATGAGCCGACCGCTGCGCTGATCGATCAGTACGCGGCATTTCTGCACGCTTCCGCAGATGAAGTCGTAGACAAGGCTCTGTGCTACGTCTTCACCAAGGACCGCGACTTCCAGGACTTCCTGCGGACCCCTGCAGCCGCCCATCCCCCGGAGAGCCTTCGCGTCCGCCGCGCGCCGCAAAACGGCGCCTCAGCGGAGCCTGCCAACGGTGCTTCGAAACCCAGCAATCCCACGGAGGCCGGCAATGGATCGCGCACGCGCAGCTAGCTGTATCTCTGCCAGCATCCCGTTCGGTGCTGCGCACCGGGTGTATTTCGACACTCCACCCCTGAAAGGGTGCTGCCGAGCTACTTTTGTAGCTCGTTGGCTACCACTTAGAACAAATGGTTTATGCAAACGCGGTAGCTAACGAGCTACCGTGCCGGCGCGGATATTTGAGGTGCAACGATGCCAACTTTAGGCGATTTTCAGCAGACTGCGCGCAAACTGCGGGGCCGGGTTCGGCGCGTCGCAACGCTAAGCACGAAGCTCACGCCGCAAGAGATGGAGTTGATGGTAACGGCCTCCAAGAATGATGGGCGCGCATTGGGCGAGTGGGCGCGGGAAGTTCTGCTACGCGAATGCAGAAGAGAACATGCGGACTTTGATCTGATTTGTGAAGTCGTCGGCCTGCAATTGCTTTTGATGAACGTGCTCGCGCCGATGGCCCGCGGCGAGCGGATTACCGCAGAACAATTCCAGGGCATCGTCAAGTCGGTACAGACCGCGAAGGTGAAGGCGGCGCGAGAGATGCTTTCGCGCCGGCACCAGCCAAAGGAGGAATGAGCCATGCCGAGCACTCAAGCATGGGGCCGGAAAGAGTCGTGGATCTGGCCGCCGCGCGGCTTCTACTACACCTACGGGGCCATCTTCCTGGCTATCGTGCTGTGCGGATTCTTCCTGTACCTGCGCTTTGACTTCGGCATGTCGGCGCTCCAGCGTTACTATCTCCCTTATTCGATCCGCACCTGGGCTTCGGCTTGGAGACAGTCCACCGGCCAGTATCAGCTGCTCTACGTTGCGGGCCCCGGCCGTCAGCCCCGCGTGGCGCTCGACCCCGACGTGCAGTCTGGCGAAACGCGGCAACCCGGCCAGCACCCGTTGCCAGTGCAGCTCTCCAGTGCGGCGAGGAGCGCGGGATACACAACTCTCTTCCGCGAGGGTCCGCACGCATATCAAAACCAGGGCCTGAGCCTTTTTCTGCGGCACTGGATTTATGACGATGCCGAAGTCTTCAGTTATTTCCGCGCACCTGCGCTCTTCGGCCTGATGGCCTTGCTCATCCAGCTTCCATTCTCGCTCCGCAAAGACATTGCCCGGCGCAAGCAACTCCGTTATGGAAGGAGACTCAAGGGGCCGATTCTGGTCGATCCGAAGGAGTTCACCAAACAACTTGGGGGGGAGGGGGTCGGCCTCCAGGTGGAGGGCCATAAGGCTCTCCTTCGCATTCCGCGCGAGGCCGAAAACACCCATTTTCTGATCGTCGGGGACACTGGATCCGGCAAATCGACGATCATCAGAAGCATCCTTTGTCAGGTCGCAGAGCGCGGGCACAGCGCCATCGTTTACGACCCGGCTTGCGAGTTCGTCCGCCAGTTCTACTCACCGGATCGCGGCGACATCGTGCTCAATCCCCTGGACGAGAGGTGTCCCTACTGGAGTCCATCCGCCGAGTTGCAACGAAAGGCGGAGGCCAAGGCACTGGCCGTTTCGCTCTTCCAGCCCGGCGGCAATACGCTGAAGTTTTTTGTCGAAAGCCCGCAGAAGATCTTCGCCCATCTCCTCTCGTACTTGCCGACGCCGACCGAGCTGGTTCACTGGATGTCGCACCCGGAGGAAATCGACCGCCGCGTCAAAGATACCGAACTCGCCGCCCTCATTGACCCGAAAGCCCCGCAGCAGCGAACCGGTGTGCTTGGCTCCCTGAATATGGTTGCCGACAGTTTCCGTCTTCTACCGACCGAAGCTGAAGGTAACGGCCTCTGGGCCGCGACCGAGTGGGCCGAGAAGCGCCAGGGATGGATCTTCATCACGTCGCGCCCTGCGCTGCGCGAGGCGCTCCGGCCTCTCATCAGTCTGTGGCTCGACATCCTGGTTCTGCGCCTGCTGACGGAACCGCACCCGAACCAGCGGCCCGCGTGGTTTGTGATCGACGAACTGGCAAGTCTGCAGCGCCTGCCGCAGCTCCACACCGCCATCACCGAGAACCGGAAATCGAACAATCCCGTGATCCTCGGTTTCCAGGGTCGCAGCCAACTGGAGGCACGGTACGGGGAGGACGCCGAGGCAATGCTCTCGCAACCGGCCACCAAGATTTTCCTTAAAACCAGCGAGCCTCGTGCCGCCCGATGGGTCAGCGAGGCCATCGGTGAAATCGAGATCGAAAAGCTCCGTGAGACGCACTACGACGGGCAGCGCGCCGGCCGCAACTTCGCGCTCGACCGGCAGACGGAACCGCTCGTTTTGCCCTCTGAAATCTCCGGCCTCGATCAACTCCACGCCTTCCTCAAATATGGCAACCACGTGACCCGATTCTCGTTCCCGTACATCGATCTGCCGAAGATTCATCCGGGTTTCATCGAGCGGAAGATGGATGACTTCCTTCCTTCGCCCCCGCCTGCCGCCGACAGCGCGCCGCCCGCGGAGCACAAACTCGTGCCGGGCGAGCATACCGGGCAACAGGCGATGCTTGAATTCGAGAACGGGCAGATTTGAGGTTCCCCGTGCTGACCATCTCCAAACCGCTCTCCGCAACCCAGGCGCAGACGTACCACCGCAAAGAATTCACCGCGAAGGAGCAGAACTACTGGTCCCAGCGCGGCGAAATCGCGGGGGAATGGCAGGGTCGGCTGGCCGAGAAATTCGGCTTAGCGGCCGCAGTTGCCGCCGAGGACTTCGCGCGGCTCAGTCAGGGCCAGCACCCGCAAACTGGCGAGCAGCTCGTGCGGCAACGAGCCTCCTACGAATACACGGATGCGGATGGCAAAGCCGTCAAGACGATGGAACATCGCGCCGGGTGGGATGCGACCTTTTCCGCGCCAAAGTCAGTGTCTTTGACCGCACTGGTCGGCGGTGACGACCGCGTTCGCGCGGCGCACCGCGAGAGCGTCCGAATCGCCCTCGAACACCTGGAGTACTACGCGATGGCTCGGATTGGTGGGAACCATCCGGCGGAGCCAACGGCCAAATTCATTGCCGCCAAATTCGAGCATGACACAGCCCGCCCTGTGGACGGCTACGCCGCGCCTCAACTCCATACCCACGCCGTCATCTTCAATATCGCGGAGCGCGAGACGGGGGAGTACCGCGCCCTGCAGCCACAGAGTCTCTTCGCTTCGCAACAGTTCGCCACTGCCATTTACCAATCGGAGCTGACCTACCGGTTGCGCCAGCACGGCTACGAGATCACAGCGGGCAGAAGCGGCGCGCCGGAGATCAAGGGCTACACGCAGGAGTACCTCGACGCATCGAGTCCCCGCAGCCAGCAAATCCGTGAATACCTGGAGCGCACCGGCCGCCAAGGGAAAGAGGCGGCCGAAATTGCCGCGCATTCGACGCGCGACAGCAAGCAGATTCATTCTCTTGGCGAAGTGATGGCGGCGCACCGGAAGCTCGCCGTTGAGTACGGCCACCAGGCCGAGGCCGTCGTCCGCGCGGCACGAGAGCGCGCCCAACAGCCCAAAGCGGAACTGAACCCACAACAGCGTGCCCGGGAATCTGTGACGTTTTCCCGCGATAAGAACTTCGAGCGCGAGGCCGTCGTGGACGAACGAGCCATCGTCCGCGATGCGCTTCGCCGTGGTATGGGCGAGATCACCTATTCCCAGGTTCGCGGGAACCTCAACGCCCGGCTCGCTGCCGGTGAATTTCAGACCGTTGAACGGCAGCACTCACCGGGCCGCCGGTTCACCACCGCAAAGACCATCGAAGCAGAACGGGAAATCGTGCGTCGGATGCGCGAAGGTCAACACGTGCTTCAGCCAGCAATGAGCCGTGCCGAGGCAATACAGGTTGCCGACCGGCACATGCATTTGAATCGCGCTCAAAAGAGCGTGGTCGAAGATGTACTGAGTTCTCGCGACCGCATTCAGGGCATTCAGGGCTACGCAGGCGCCGGGAAAACGACTGTGCTAGCGACGCTGCGCAGCGCCATTGAAATGCAGGGCTACGAAGTGCAGGGCTTCGCGCCCACGTCGCGAGCGGCTCGTCAGATCCGCGAGGCCGGGATCGAGGCGGGAACTTTGCAGGGTTTTCTTGCGCGCTCTGCCCAATCAGACGCCGTCCCCGACCGCAGCAAATTTTATTTCGTGGATGAGTCGAGCCTCGCCGGCACCAACCAGATGCGAGAATTCCTGGCCCGGCTCGGCACCCATGACCGCCTCGTCCTCATCGGCGACATCCGTCAGCACCAGGGTGTCGAAGCGGGCCGTCCATTCGAGCAATTGCAGGAGGCTGGGATGCATACCGCAACGCTCAATGAAATCGTGCGGCAGAGAGACCCGGCTCTCAAATCCGCCGTCGAATTGCTGGCCACAGGCCAGGTATCCGCTGCCCTCGAATCGCTTCAACAACACGGCCGGGTAAAGGAAATTCCGGACAGGGAAGAACGTATCCGTGCCGTTGCCCGGAGCTATGTCGAGTCACCCGACAAGACCCTCATTGTTTCACCCGACAATGCCTCTCGCCGTGAGCTGAATATTGCCGTCCGCCAGGAATTGAAAGCCAACGGAATGCTTGCATCGGACGACAATACCTTTCGCGTCCTCGTCCAGCGCCAGGACATGACCGGGGCAGACCGTGGATGGGCCAACCACTACGAACTCGGCGATGTGATCCGCTACGCCCGCGGTAGCAAGACTCTTGGAATCGAGGCCGGCTCTTATGGAACAGTTGACGCCGTCAACCCGGCCGCGAACCTGCTCGCGGTCGACACGGCATCGGGCGAGCCTGTCAGCTACGATCCCCGCCGCCTCGCCGGCGTCAGCGTCTATCGTGAGGTGACCCACGAGTTCGCGGTCGGCGACCGGATCCAGTTCACTGCGCCCGACAGGTCACTTGGCGTCGCCAATCGCGACCTTGCCGTCATCGAGTCCATCGCACCGAACGGCCGTCTCACTGCAAGGCTCGAAGACAATCGCCACTTAGAATTCGATCCCGCGGATCACCGGCATTTCGATCACGGCTACGCTGTCACCAGCCACAGCGCCCAGGGCCTCACCGCCGAGCGCGTGCTCGTCCACGCCGACACCGGAGTCCATCCCGACCTGCTCAACTCCCGTTTCGGGTATGTCTCCGTCTCCCGCGCCAGCCACGAAGCAACCGTGTTCACCGATGACGCTGCGAAGTTAGCTCGGCAGCTTGGCGCCGAAGTCAGCAAGACGTCTGCGCTGGAAATCCAGCACGCTCCGTCCCTGATTCAGGAGATTGGAATGAGGCTCTAACGGGATGCCAGCCGATAAGATGAGGAGGAAAATCGCCATGAGCAACGTTCCCAACGTTCCCGAGAATTACGATGCCGTCCGGGCGGAAATCATCGAACTGCTGCAGGCTGCGAGGAGAGTCGCGGCCCGCAGCATTAACAGCCTGATGACGGCAACGTATTGGGAAATCGGACGGCGTATTGTGCAATATGAGCAAAGGGGAGAAGCCCGAGCTGAATACGGTCAACAGTTGGTTGAACAGCTCGCGATCGATCTTTCCCGCCAGTTTGGGCGCGGTTTTGGGAGGGCGAACCTTTGGCAAATGTGCGCGTTCTATCGCGCCTGGCCCGAGCGAAAGATTCTCCAGACACCGTCTGGAGAATCTTTCGCAGCTCCTTCTTTCAACAATGTAGACGTGCTTGCTTCAAGTATCTCCACCCTGGCGGCGCGCTTCCCGCTCACCTGGTCCGCCTACGTCCGCCTGCTGGCCGTCGGGATCAGGCGCTGACACCCAGACATTTCACTTCAAGACTGCGAGCGCAGATAAAGGGGAACGAGGCTACATCGGGAGTGCAAACATGACCTACTCCAGCCTGCGGTCGCGCGTGGAACTTGGTGTGATTCTGACCGGTACTGCTGCCGCACAGCTGGAGCGCATCCTGCGAGTGGTCATTACTATGGCAATCCCGGTAGAGATCTGAGGTTCCCGCACATGCCGACGCGCTTACGATCTCGGTCTGCTGGCGTAGGTTGATGAATCCCTTGGGGAGATTGAACCGCACCAGATAACCGATCCTTGTCGCACGAAAAAGTGAGACCGGCATCCTTTGGTGCGCCAAACGGACGGCGTCAGTGTTGCAAAACCTTCTGGCTCCAGTTGGAGTCGCCAACGAGGGGAGTCGTGAAGCATCAGGCTGAGCTGAATTACCTCGCCGCAGCCGCAGGGGCAAAGCAACGCCGCAGACCAAGGCTCCCTCGCCCCAAGCAGGTAGAGTCGCTTCTTTCGAAGCCGATCCGGGAGTTCTTCGACGGCGACGGTCTTAACGCGGGTTCGGAATCTCCACCAGGACACGGGCTTCTTCACGGTGCCCCATAGTAAACGAAGCAGCCCCTTCATGACAGTACCGTCCTTTCAAGCAGCGGCTCCACATCGCCGCGCCCGACGTGGCGCTGAAGGAGCGGGCAGGGCGCACCCTCCTGCTCCGGATAAAACTGCATCTCGGAGAGATTCGCACCGACGTACGCATAGCCTGCGTTCGCCTGGTTGCGGTGTGGATGCAGGCGTGCCAGAAACTCATTGACCAACAGCGAAGCGAAGAACATGTTGATGCTGATGACTGCGGGCCGATCCTCCTCGACGCCGCGAAGGTACCCTTCCTTGACCTCACGCCGATAGAGATCAGGATCAATGCGGCGCAATTCCTCCGCATCGACGCGTCCCATGGCATAGACCCCACGGCTTAGCAGGCTGGAACGACCCGGCTGCAGATAGTGAATCGCGCCTGCGATCCGTTCGATTCCGCCACTCCCGTCGGCGTCGAGCCGTACCCCCACATCGAAATAAGGCAGATTGTAGAAGGTCGCCAGCCGGTTGAGCAGATGCCGTCCCTCAACCCCGTCCATGCAGCCGAAGACAATGTCGCATTCGGCGACGGCACGCACGGCGTCAGGGTTGATGAGATTGCTGACCATCGGCACCACTTCCTGGCCCAGTCTCATCCGTGCTATCGCCGAAGCGATCACATGCACCTTCGGGCGATGAAGATGGGCATCCTCTTTGCCGGAGTTCAGAATCCGGTTAAGGTTCTTTTCTTCGACCGCATCGGGGTCAACCAGCACCAGGCGTCCGATACCGAGCCTTGCCAACTGTTCGATGACGATGCTTCCCGTTCCCGAACATCCAATAACCGCGACCGACAGGGATCTCAGCAGGCTTGTCGTGCCACTGCCGAAAGCCTGCGCGTGGCGCAGCGTGAACCCATCGGTTGTGGCGCTGCGTGAATGATCCCAAAGACGCAGGTCGTCGCCAGCCACCAGAACCGAGGCGATATCGGCCAGAACGGCGCCATCCTCTCCAAGGACTCGCCCCATCAGTTCGCCGCCCGGAAACATGATCAGACTGCCATGCGGCTGATTATCACCAAGGAATCCCGTGACGGAGGCAAAGAGCCGCTGGTCCGACGTGTCATCCAGTGGCGAGAAGCGGCGATAGCCTGCGCCGTGACTGTGAACCTTTACGATTGCCTGGCTCTTGCCGTAGGACTCGGAAAGAAGCTGATCGACGAGGTCGGTCGGCCACGTAATCCTATCAGCACGCCGCTCGCAGACCTCATAGGGCACCGTCACGACCCGGCGAACGGTGAAGACGTGCCGCGACGCGCCGACACGCCTGCCGCACAGGAGCAGGGCGACTGCCTCGTTGCCGTCCCCCGGAAACAAATGTGCCTGCAGGGCCGCGTGCTGCGATCCGGTCATGCGGAGTGTGAATTTCATGCGGCCTTCGGAAGATGCTCGCGCCGGAGCCATTCGTCTACGAGTGCAAGATGGCTGGCAACGTCATCGACCCCAGCTCGCCAGGGATGCGCGGCAGAGCGGTGGCGAGACCAGCGTTGCCATGTTTCTCCTGCAATCTGCTGCGACGCGAGCGCATTGACGGCCTTGCCGTCTTTGCGGACCAATGCCGGCTTGAAGTAAACCATGTCAATCTGGCTGTCGGCGTAATTGCCAGGTATAAGGAGAGCGATGTTCACCTTTTCTGCGGTGTAGCCGGCCGGAACCTGCCAGTCATGGATGATCAGCCACTGGGTATTGCCGTCGCGCAACGTTTCCCACGGCAGTCCCAGACTGTTCAGGTATTCTTCATCAGTCGCCGGCAACCGGAAGGCTTGCCGCAGACAGGGGCCTTCGCGGCCCTCTGTCGTGTCCTTCGGCATCGTGGTGAACCGTTCCACTCCAGGCTCCCGCAGATGCACGACGTGGTCCGGGCCGATGAGGATCGGCTGGTGCCCCCGCTTGTGCTGGTAGAGTTTGAACTCAGCGGGCGTCTTGCCAACCTTCGCAAGAATCTCCGCGCCGGTAATGGTGGCGGTTTCCACGACCACCCGCGTCTTGTCTACGCGGAAGGCATAATGCCGAGCGTGTGGCGCGTGTGTGCCGTGGTGCTTCGCGTGCTCTTCAAGTTCCACAATTTCAATGATTTCGACGATGACTTCGGCTTCGCCGGGGCCATTATGAGCAGTTTCCATAGGAACGACCCTCCGTGGGTCGATGTTTAACAATAGCACGCTTTTGTTTAGCATAAAGCATGCTATATTGCATTTATGAGGAAAACTGTTTAACGCTATGCAGTATCTGACCGAACTTCTCAATCTGGTGGAGGCCGCAGCCAGCGGCGACCGTAAGAAGGGGACTGCCTACGCCCGCCTCCTCGCTGAAAAGCTTCAGGCTGCAGGCGAAGCGAAGGCCGCCGAGCGAATCCTGCGCGCCCTCAATACGACTTCAAAGGCCTCCGCTGTCACTGCCGCAGGAGGAGTGACCGTGCTTGAACGACTCCCGGTGGATTCCGAATCGCGGCTGTCACTCGCGGATGAAAGTCTTGTGCGCCCGGAGGAGGTCGAAGTCTTTCTTGACCCGCCTGTGATGGCACAGGTGGATGAATTCGTCCGATATGTTCAGGCGTCCGATCGCCTGGTGGAAGAGGGCGTCGGTGTGGCTCCCTCGCTCCTCATGTACGGACCTCCGGGCTGCGGGAAAACAGAACTTGCTAGATACATTGCCGCACAGTTGCATCTGCCGCTGCTGACAGCACGCATCGACAGCCTCATTTCGTCGTTTCTCGGAAGCACCGCGAAGAACCTGCGCATGCTGTTCGAGCACGCGTCCGGCCGCCCGTGCGTATTGTTCCTGGATGAGTTCGACGCTCTTGCGAAACTCCGCGATGACCGCCAGGAACTCGGGGAGCTGAAACGCGTCGTCGTGAGCCTTTTGCAAAACATCGACGCGATTTATGGGGAGACCGTCTTGCTGGCTGCTACCAACCATGAGCATTTGCTTGATCCTGCCATCTGGCGGAGGTTCACCTACCGTATCCACATCGAGTTGCCGGGCCTTGAAGCAAGATGCAAGATGTTCAGCCGTTTCCTCGCTGCGCCCGTCGAGGCACGCTCGCTCGAACGGTTCGCACTCGCTTCCGCAGGACTATCGGGATCTGACCTCCGGCAAATCTGTGAAGGCGCCCGGCGTGCTTCCGTTATTGACCGCCTCGATCACGTGCCTGAAGGCGATGTTTTGCGGCGGATACTGATACGCACAGTGAATGGCGATGGGCTGACAACACCCGAGCTTATCTCAAAGGCAAAAGAGCAGTGCCCTGCCGTTTTTACCCACCGGGTACTCGCAAACATGTTAGATATGTCGCCGGGTAACATCACTCACATCCTGAAGAAACGCAATGAGGCATGATATGGCCGAAACCAGGAAGCTTCCCCTTAAAGTCGTTCCCGCTATGGAGACGGATTTCTATCATCCCGAAGCAGGCGGAGGGCCGAAGAAAGTCTTCGGCAAAGTCACCAGGGAATTCCGGCAGAACCTGTCCTCGCAAGTAATTGATATCCGGGATCACTTCGCAGATTCCTTCCGGCAATTTCCTGACCTGCCGGCAGTCGCGCGAGCGAAGGTGCGCGAGGATGCCATCGCCAAGAGTCATCGACCCACGGCGCTCTTCACGGAGAAGACATGTCCGATTATTGGAGCTGAAGGCCTTGGCGATCTGCTGCTCAGGGTGACCCGCAGCGGGCTGGAACAACTGGCCCGGAAAATTGAAACGAATACCGCTAAATCGACCGTCGCCAATCTTTCGACTCTTCGGTCGCTTGAGGCCTTCATGCCAGTCATCGAGCGTCCGGAAGAGAGGTTCGCAAAGGTAAAGCTGTTCCTCCACCGTGATGGGCAGTTCGATTCGGCTGTCGATCACACCTTCATGCAACTCGTGAAGCGGTTCGGGATCAGGGAGCCGCGGGAGCTGCGCTACGGTCGGGGACTCAAAATCTACCGCATCGATGTGCAGAATCCTGATCTCATTGAAGCTTTGGGGCAGTTCGTCGGTACGCAGAGCGTAGGCCCATTTCCCCTGTACTCCCCTGTCCGGTCCAACGCCGTGACCATTCGCAGCCTTGTGCCCGACGATTTCCCGAAGCCCAGAGCTGGCACTGATTACCCGGTCGTAGGCGTCATCGATTCGGGCACGTCGGAAGGCGATGCATATCTTGCTCCCTGGCGCGAGGCACGCGACGTTCACATCGCCAAGTCTGAGGAGGACACCATCCATGGCAGCTTCGTCTCCGGGCTCATCGTCCATGCCAGGAACCTCAACCATGGGGACAAAGGCTTCCCGCTCTGTTCGGCAAGAATCGTCGATGTCGTGGCGCTGGGTAAGAACGGCACCACTGAAGACAAGCTCCTCTCGGCGCTTGAGCAGGCAGTCGAAGCGCATCCCGAGGTCAAGGTATGGAACCTGTCCCTCGGCACTGAACGCTGCGTCGCAGATAGGTCCTTCTCCGACTTGGGAGTAGCACTCGACAGGCTGCAGGATGAACACGGCGTCACGTTCGTCGTTGCTGCCGGCAATTATCGGCAGGCGCCCTTCCGCGGCTGGCCTCCTGACGATCTCGGTGAGGACGACCGCGTGTGCG
>Ga0181526_10003635_pt1 | contig 12432 bp, 12 predicted proteins | sample PEATcosm2014_Bin_35_FD_119750 | JGI IMG/M metagenome (GOLD analysis project Ga0181526, IMG submission 119750) | Peatland microbial communities from MTU Mesocosm Facility, Houghton, MI, USA - PEATcosm2014_Bin06_30_metaG | ecosystem: Environmental > Terrestrial > Soil > Wetlands > Peat | place...
GCGGAGGCCAGCCCCAGCGAACCGATCATCATGGTCGTCAAGGCGTTCGCGAATTTGCTCTTGAACATCGAGCCTTCGCAGGCAATCACGCCATGATTGGCGTGCACTTCGCGCCATAAAAACGGTGGATAAACGTCGGGGAGGTGCACCTGACTGGTACCCTCAAAATAGCCTTTGGTCATCCCGAAATTCTGGGTCATCACGCTGAACTCGACATTTTGCGCGCCCAGAACGTGGCGGATCTGCCGAATCATTTCCTGAACGCGGACATCGCTGCCGGTATTGCGCGTCCCGTTGTATCCGGCAAACAGGAGTTTCAACTTTTCCCCGGGCGTCCAACGCTTACCCAGGCCAAACACCCAGCCTAAGCGGCGCAACTCGATCAGCGTGCTCACCCACATCACCAGGAGAAAATCGGTCATGCCACGGCACTCCCTGCGCTCTTTTCCATCCGACCTGTCGCAACCGTTGGCCAGGGCTTCACCGGATACTGGAACTTGTTAGTGCGGCTGAATTGCAGCAAAGGAAAGGCGTAGCTGGAAAATTTCGCCGGCGGCTCGCCCATTTCCTGAGCTACACGCGAATTATCGAACACGGTATTCCAATCCAGGTACGGCCAAAACACTTTCAGCAACGATGCGCCGTAGCCCACGGCTCCGCCTTTGAATGCCAACCAGTTCACTGTTTTCGAAAACGGGCCGCCGAGCCAGGGCTGGTATCTGGGTTTGCTCCAGCTGCCTGCCGCTGCCAGCGCGTCCGTCAATTCCCTATACGTTTGCGAACCGGTCCCGGAAGAAAGATGATAAATCCCATAGTTCGGTTTTTCCATCTGGTGAATTTTGACGATGGCGCCGGCAACGTAATTCGCAGGCACGATGTCGATTTTGTCGTCAGGACGCAAGGGCAGAACCGGCAAGCGAGCGAGCATGTCGAAAGCCTGCACCATGTCGAATTGCGTAGTCTCCGGTCGGCGGCTGTCTCCCATCACAATAGCGGGCCGGAAAATCGTGTGGGGCACATCCGGGAGCAGCTGGTGGACCATGTGTTCGCAGAATTTCTTCGTGCGCGCATAGGGATCGTAATCGGAGCGCGACCAGTCGATGGCCAGATCCTCGGTGACCACCTCATTCTGCCGCTTGCCGGCCACCGCGACTGTCGACACATGCGAATAGCGGCGCAGGCCACGGCGGTTTTGTGCGCGCCGCGCGAGTTGAATCACTTCCAGCGAACCACGCAAATTCACGTTGAGGCATTGCTTCTCGGATTTGCGATTCAGTGAGGCGGCACAGTGCAGGATCGAGTCAGTGGTATCCACGAGCGCGTGGTATTCCTCATCGCCCAGCCCGAATCGCTCTCCCGTCAGGTCGCCGCGGAAAATGCGAGCGCGATCATTCACATAGGCAAGAAATTCCGGAAACCCCAAATGGAGTTGCAGCGATTGCCACAGCCGTTCGCGTGCGTCCTGCTCCGTTTTTGCGCGCACCAGCAGATTCAAGCGGTCTTGATACCCTGTAAAAAGACCCGCCACCAGGTAGCTGCCCAGGTAGCCCGTCGAGCCGGTAAGGAAAATGGCCATAGGAAATTGCGTTGCGCCGTCGACTAGTGAGTCGCCGCGGAAGCGCCCTCCGGTGGCACGGACCAATCCAGAGCGCGTGCTTCTCTCGCCTCCAGCGGTCGGCCCTCCATCAGCGGGTAGCACCAACGCCGCAACGCCGGTATGTGGATATTAATCCAGTAATCCCACCAGTCAATCTTTTCCGGTGCAAAATCGAAGAGCTCCTTTTCATCCGCAGGGAGTGCCGCGGAGAGCAAGCGAGTATTTTCGCATTCGAAAACATGCTGGTTGTGGAGGATGAACGGCTCGTACAGATCGATCAGCTTTTCCGCGCGGCCCAAATCGCGCTCCGCCTTGGCTAGTGGAGGCTTGCTGATGTGCAAGGTCGTGGCGACCTTATTGATTCGCGAAACTACCGCTTTCTGCATGGGAATAGAAAGCCGCTCATACCGCAGCTTGGAAACCGGGATGGTTTCCAACTTGACCTTCAACCAGTGCTCGATGCCCTGCTGTGCTCGATAATGCTTGCGATGCGCTAATCCCGTAAGCTCGATGGACCGGCCCATGTTGACCGGATTGATCGCGGAAGTGGCCAGTTGATAAAGCCGTGCATTCTGGCGGCGCACGAGTGCCGCGGCAATCAGGGTCATCCCGCGGGTCACCATATCCACGGGAATCACGTCCAGACACTTGCGCGCGTTCGAAGGCAATTGCCGGAAATTTGTGCCCAGAAGATAGGACAGCGGCCCTGAAGTATTGATGCCCTCGTTCCAACCCGTGAACGGTGTGCGCTCCGAACTCTCCACTATGGACGGCCGCACGATGGCAATCGGCAAATCTCGGCTCTGCCGAGCCAGGATCGATTCACCCAAGCTTTTGGTGAATGTATAGGTATTGGGCCAGCCGAGATGGTGGGCGCGCTTCATGCCCGCGCGAACCAATCGATTTCTCACCCAGCGCGCACGATTGCGGATTAGAACGCCGTCGAGTTCGTCGGGCACGACTTTGGAGGCATCGCCGCTGCGGCCTAGCGCCTGGCGCCGCAAAGCTTTGGTAACGTCTGCGCTCTCGGAGCGTTCTTCAATCCGGTGCACCATCTCCCGCAGAGAAGCAATTTCTTTTTCCGAATCGAAATCGGGATGACTGCCGGGATTGTAGTTGTTCTGCAATTCCTCCGTGACGCGACCGTCGCGCATTCCAACGACGTAGCACGTCGAGAGATGCATCAATGCCGCGTGGTCGCATTTGCGCTGGTATTCCACCAGATGAATCGTGGAATCGATGTTGGAGGAAATAGCATCTCGAAGGTCGGGATTGAAGTCCGTGAGACCCGCGCTGCTCACAATAAGGTCCAGTGTGCGCGCCAATCGCGTCTGCGTATCCGCTTCGAGCCCGAGACCGGGCAGGCTGACGTCGCCTTCCACCACTTCGACTTTTTCTTTGAGGAATGCCGCCAGATATTGGCCATGGATTTCCTGCAATCCGTCAAAGGCGGGGGATTCTTCGACGATTTTCTCGAACCGGCGTTGACCGGAAGTGGTGCGGTTCCGTCGAATCAGCAGGGTGATCTTGCCGATTTCGGGAATCTTTTCGAGCAGGTCCACGAGCCAGACTTTACCGATGAATCCGGTGACCCCGATCAGCATCAAGTGCTTCCCGGCGAGGGTTTCGCGAACGGGCAAATGGGCGACGCGCGGAGTGCTACTTACCAACTGGACGGGAGGTTCATCGTCAATTCGGGGCCGGGCTGCGGGCAACACCGCGGCATCCAGCAGCTCCGGCCGTTTTTCCCAGTTCAATTGCCAGAGCAGTTTTTCTTTGGAGGTACACCCATCCACGGAACCGCTCGCGAGCCAGGCGAACGGTCCGCGTGGCCGGATCACAGGCTTCTGCAACCGCCCCGTGGCCACGCCGTCACGAAATTCCAACCGGTTGGCCAGGAAACCCTCGGTAGCAAAAAACTCCGCCATCGGGCGCAGAATATGCTCGAGCATCTGCCCGACGAGCACGACGCGCTCGCCGCTCCGAATCACCTCCACCAGTTTTTCCGTGGCTTCGCGGCGCATGCGCGGCTTAAGTTCGTATTGAAAGTATTCTTCGCCCAGCAGGTCCAGGCGATCGCGCGTGATGCCACGCAGGACACTGTGCAGAGCCCGCGTTGCGAAAGTCCGGCTGATCAGATAGTACGGCGGACGAAGCAAGGCCAATCCCAGCATCCCTCCCCGGCGCACCCAGCGTTCCAGGAAACTCTGGCTGTTCCAGTTGAAAAATCCGACGCTACGCAAGGCGCTGATTTCAAACAGCGAGCCCTCGACGCGCCAGTAGGTCACGCCAGACACACGGTTCACGACGCTGCTATCCGATTTAGAGGAAAGGTCAGGCATCATTTCTGATGAAACTCGTTCGCGTCAGGAAAGCAATCCCCTGCTCTCGCGCCGATCCAGGCGGTTAGAGCCGCGTGCAATTCATTCTGGGACAGTCGCTTAGCCCGTCTTCGGCCGTTCGCATCCGTTGGCCGGTGCTCCCCACGCCCAGCCAACACTGGATTATCAAAATTATCATCCCCAGCGGGTTCCCGCAACCGGGACGGGGGAACGCGCGCGCGCTGGGCGATCCGCCCGCGATCAGCAAACCCTTCCCGCATATGGATACTAATCTGGTCGTTCACATCCGCGTCTCCCTCCCAAGTCGTTTCTCGGAGCTAGCCGTTTTCGACGCGCGCCTTTATATCCGAGTACGCCGCATCGATAAGACTGCTTAGCGCTGCGGCGTTTGTGTCCGTTCCAAGTCTGAGCTTCACATGGCGCATGAACTTGCCGGTGCCTTGCAACAAGCGAGCCGGATCCGACAGTGCTGCGCCGTGAAAGAACCCCACGTTTACGTGAGAAGTGAACACATTGACGTAGCCGAAGGGCACATCTCCCAAACATGCAACCGGACAGCCGTCATGCAAAAGCTCCCGGACTTCGTCCCCGCATTTTCGCATCACCTCAAACCACTGATGCGCGATGTCTCCCAATACACCTGCGTGCTCTTTCATCCACGCATCGATGGCTGGATCGCGCTCGACAGCGCCGTTGAATCGCAGCAATTCCGTTTTCATCATCGCCCCACTTTCTGCTTTCGAGATCTGTGGTTACGTAGCACCCAACTTTCTGACCCAAGCCATAGCGCGAGCACGCCCAAGTCACAACTATCACGTTCAGTGGTTGTACCAACGTAGCACTCGGAGAGCGCGCAGTGTGTTCCAGCGGCTTGCACTACCGACATCGGTCTCCATCTCCAATGGAATATGTTCAGGATGAAGGAGATTGAGCGGCCAGCGCCCGTTCTGGTGCCGGCACTCCAACACGATTTTGATAGCCTCGCTAACGCGACGGTCGGGTTTGATTTCCGCCTCTCGCAGATAATCGAGTCCGCGCAAGACGTCGTAGTGCCAGAACGTCGGGAACGAGAAGCGCAGCCAGCGTTCGTCGATGACCTTGCCCGTTCGAAGCGAACGGAACATGCCGCGCTCGAGCAGATAGTTTTCGCCTCGCTTCCGAGCCTTGGTGACCGCCGGCGATTTGCGCCCTGCCCGCTCGTATTCGAGGAGTCCTTCGAGCACGCAGATAGTCGTGTGGAACGAAGAGCGCCGGCTGGGGGGGCGTTTCGGCGACAAGAAGGGCCATGCTTCGCAGTTCCAGCCGCCGTCTTCGAGCTGCTCGCCTAGGAGTTGCTTGGCCAGTGCGTCATTCGGTTCCTTGAAATACGCACCGATGCCGAGGATTCTGCCGTTGATGCAGGGCTCCGTTTCGCCATGGAGGTAAGGCCGGTTGCTGAGTGCCTTAAACACGAGCCGCTTGTCCACGCGGTTGATCATTCGGCGAGCCTCCTTGCAGGCCGGGTCGAGACCGAGGTCCTTCAAGACGACGAGACTGTAGAGGGTAATCAGGTCCCACTTCGGCCCGTCGCCCCAGTGGCCAGACGGTGATTGCCCGGCGAGAAGTTGGGCTCCCCATCCGTCGGTGGCGATGCGCGACCGCTCGGCTGCAATCGCGTCGGGTGCTGCGCCGGCAAGGTCCCTCATGACCTGCCAACGAATGGCCGGGTCAGAATCGAGCAGCCATTTCATGTGTGCGGGCCGGGATGCGTAATCGCGTGGACGCATTGGTCTCTTATAGCACGTGGTCTGTACTCTTTGCCCCGTGCTCCGGGCGGCTTGCCGGCAAACCTTTCCAGACCGATAAGGTGAGGTCGTCCCGTAACTCGGGCTTGGACATTGTTCGGGGCATGAGCCGCCGCGTCTTGCCATGACACGGTTCACATCGGATAATCGCGCTATGATACCGACCTCGATATCTCCAATGCTTTCCGTTCGAACAGGCGCCGCAGCAGTTGAATTCTACAAATCGGCCTTTGGTGCTGACGTTATGTATCGCATTGATGCGCCTGACGGAACCATAGTGGCTCGCCTGTCGACGAAGGGAGCGGAGTTTTGGGTAGCCGACGAGTCTCCCGAAAATAAGAACTTCAGTCCTGAGACCCTTGGTGGAGGAACCGTTCGTATGGTGCTGGTTGTGGATGACGCGGACGCCGCAATCGCCAAGGCCGTTGCTGCCGGAGCCGTGACGGTGTGGCCAATCGAAAATCAACATGGTTGGCGCCTGGGAAGGGTCGTCGATCCGTACGGACACCACTGGGAGATTGGCAAGCCGATATCCTGAATCGAAGCAGCGACTCAGGTTATTTCCTAACCGAAGAAACGCGTTCCTGTGAGCGATCTCTTACGGTTGGTCGGGAACTTTCCCTTAGCTATGGAAGGGTTGCCCATTGATCCAACTGAAACCGCCGCTGGTATTGCCGATTACATTGTGAGGACGGCGCGGAACCGCGCCTTGCCCTCCACGACACGCTGGTATGCCTTCGGAGCCTCGGCCAATAGGTAGGTCTCGACTATCGTTTTAACTTTCCCTTGCGCTACGAAATCCAGGGCATCGAAGAGATATTCGGGGCCGTTTTGCTGGCTGCCAATGACACGAATGCGCTTCGAGATAAGGTCCATCAGAGAAATCGTAAGCGGCTCTGCGTCCGCACCCATGGTGATAAGCCGGCCGTCCGGCCGCAGTCCCTGAATACTGTCCACCATTGCCTTGGTCGAATTGGAAGTGCTGAGGATCACATCTGCGCCGCCCGCCGCGGCGAGGCTCTTTCCGTCGCGGTCAATTTCGTCCGCGCCGAGATCGCGGATCAGCTTGTCTTTATCGGGAGTGTGCGAAACCGCGATGGTTTCGAAGCCCGCAGCTTTCGCGTATTGCACCGCAAGGTGCCCAAGCCCACCTATCCCGATCGCCTACCCTCACCTTGGGATTACTTCAGACTAGCCCGTCACACATCCAATAAGAATGTCACGAATGGCCTCCGTATGATTGGGGCGGTATACGAAGCGCGGCCTGTTAGCAGGCCTGCGTGATGGTTATCATGGAGTTGGAGGACTTTCGCTATGCGCACACGTGTGGAGCGGCGTACCGTCAATCTGTCTATTTATCCGGATTTGGTCGTCATCTATCTTGGGATGCGAGTTAATCGCATCGCCGGAATCAAGACACTGCTAGGCTTTGGGCCGAAGATTTCTTCTTCTGCTGCGGCACAGCCCGACGGCCTGCTTCGCCACGAGACAATCATCTACTCGTTATTTCCAATGCACGTTGGCATGCGCCAATACTGGCGTGACGCAAACTCACTCTTGGAGTGGACGCGTTCGGACCCGCATCGGCCGTGGTGGCAGAGCTTCTTGAAAGACTCTGGCGGAACCGGGTTCTGGCACGAAACGTATTTTCGACGCGGAGGCATCGAGGCTGTTTACGACGATGTGCCGGAAAACGTCGGCTTAATGGCGTTCGCACCAGTGGTACCAGCTCGCGGACCGATGTTTGGCGCAGCAGCGAGGGCCGAAAAGGAATTTGGAGAGCGACCCGTAGTGTCCGAGGAAGAGCTCTACGGGGAGCCAGAGAGGTAACTGAAAGTGCAGCGACTATGAATTCAGAGTTGTCCGTCGCTTGACTGCGTCCTCGCTGAGATTACTTCCTCGGAAGTTGATGCTCACGAAAGAACGCCCACATCTGACTCGTCGCGTCGATGCTGTTGCTACATACACGGGCGACTTACTGATTAGCTGTAGCATACTGTTCCCGTGGAACACGCATTCAACTGCCCCTACTGTGGTGAGGAAATTTCGATGGTGCTCGACCTGTCAGTTCGGCGACAAACCTACGTCGAAGACTGCGAAGTTTGCTGCAAGCCAATGGAGATCAATTACAGCGTACAGGACGACGAGCTCGTTAGCTTTGAGGCGCGGAGCCTAGGAGGATAGCCCGAGGTCAAAATTTGAGGTTGTGATCCTTCGCCCCTGAAGAGCGGGCTTCAGGATGCCAAGCGGGTGTTTCGTACGCGCATGTGGCGCGAATCGGGCAAAAAAACTGCGACACGCTAAAGAGGCAGGGGCGCGGCATCTCTTGGTGAAAATTTTAAGTCGGCTGACCTATCAGCCGACAGGAGTGAGGATTTGCGGCGAGCTCGTGACCACAGCCGTTGGGTACTCTTTGCGATTGACCTCGCTGGAGAGGAGCACAGGCCGTTGCAGCATAAGATGCTTCAGGGCGTCGATCTCCGGTTCGTCCGGACCTAGAGGCAGCTTGATCTGACCACGTTGTGCCACGGAGCGCAGCATGCCCATGGCGATCTCGAATCCCTCATAAGCGGACTCACCATTGCAAGGATGCATGCACTTGTCGTTATCCAACCAGCGGACCATGTCTTCCACGTACGGTGGCATCTCCAGGTCGTAGTTCATGCAACCGGGGCCAGAGATCACGCCTTGTTGATCGCGGGTGGTCGCTCTCCAACCGCCACCGGTCAGAACTTCGGCGAAACCTTCCGTGCCATATACGCCGATCTTGTTCTTGCGCCACCAATAGTCGACTTCAGGCACATCTGGTGCACCGGCGCCGCATTCGATGATGCCGCGGACGCCGTTGGCGAATTGAATGAATCCGCCAATATAGTCGGGCGAAGGATGATTATCGGACAGCTTGCCGCGCCCAGCCGCCTGGGCCATAACCCATTCGGCGGGGGCGTAGCCGTTGTACCAACGCATGTATTCCACAAGGTGCGTGAACAGGTGGAGGAACCACCCGCTCGAATGGGCGTGAATCGTCTGGATACGGCCGATTGCTCCGCTCTCCAAGATTTCCTTCACCTTTTGGTAGTGCTGCCCATAGCGGTGCTGGTGAGATACGACTGTTTTCACTCCTGCAGCGTTGACAGCCTTGCGAATCTCGATGGCCTCGTTCATCGAAAGGGCCATCGGTTTTTCATAGGCGATCAGTTTGGCTCCGGACGCGATGCCCACCCGAATCAGTTCCAGCCGGATGCCTGGCGGCGTACAGAAACAGAACACATCCGGCTGGATTTCCTTTGCCAGCGAGAGAGGTTGCACCGAAGTTTTCTGGATGCCGAGTTCCGCGGCGGCCTTGGCCAACTGCTCCGGGCTCGAATCGGCGAGCCCGGCCAGTTCGAAGCGGGGGTTGTTCTTGAAAGCGAGGGCGTGGTGCTTGCCGCGCTTCCCTACCCCGACAACCATGACTTTGTAGATTCTCTTCGTGCTCACGGTTAAGCTCCCTCGGCTGTTCTCACCAGCCGAACTTCGCGTCCCACTCCTTGAGTATCGAGATGGTGTAATCCACCTCTTCGGCGGTTAGTTCGGGGAACATCGGCAAAGAAATGCACTGGGCGGCGTTATGCTCGGCGTTGGGAACGCGCGGATGTGGATCGGCGAGTTTGCCCCAGGGATAGCCTTCTTGCTGATGAATGGCGATGGGATAGTGCTGCTTGGCGTCGATGCCATGGTCCAGCAGGAACTGGGTCAAATTGTCGCGCTTGTGATGCTCGATGACGTATAGATGATAGACATGGCGGTAGCCCGGCAGTTCCTTGGGAAGCTTGAAGCTGGTGCCCTTCAGGCCATCGGTGTAGCGCTTTGCCCAAGCGCGGCGCTGATCGGTCCAGCGGGTGATGTGCTTGAGCTTGACGCTGAGAAAGGCAGCGTGCAGATCGTCCAGGCGGCTATTGAAGCCGAAGGAGTGCACGGAGCGCTTGGTCGAGCCGTGGTTTCGCATGCGGCGGACAGCCTGTTCGACGTCGTCGCGATTGGTGATGAGTGCGCCGCCGTCGCCAAAGGTGCCGAGGTTTTTCTGGATGATGAAACTGGTGCAAACCGCATCGCTCAGTTCGCCCTGTTTGAAGCCGTCACCGTGGGCATCGATGGACTGGGCGTTGTCTTCCACGACCCAGAGTTTGTGCTTCTTGGCGATGGCGCTGACCGCCTTCATATCCGCGCAATGGCCGTAAAGGTGGACTGGCACGATCCCGACAGTGCGGGGCGTGATGGCCGCTTCGATTTTTGTCGGGTCGATGTTGTTAGTGGTTAGATCGGAATCCACAAAAATCGCTTTGCCGCCGGCAATCCAGATGGCCTCAGCGGTCGCGAAGAAGGTATTTGCCGTGGTGATGACTTCGTCGCCCGGCTTGATGCCGAGGGCAAAGAAGGCCAACCAAAGCGCATCAGTTCCGGAGTTCAGGCCGACGGCATGCTTCATCGCAAAGTAGTGGGCAAGTTCCTTTTCGAAGCGAGCAAGCGTAGGCCCCATGACGTAGGCCTCGCTCTCCAGGACAGCGTGGAAAGCGTCGTCGATTTCGCGCTTGATGCTGTGATATTGACGGCCGTGGCCGTAGAACGGGACTTTCAATTTCGGGGCTGCCGTGACTGCTGGCATAAAATCCTCCTCGATGATGCGGAAGCCAAAGCTCCGGTGACGTTCATCGGATACCAGGCAGGGCGAACTTCAGTGGTCTGATGAGGGTCCTGATGAGCCGAAAAATCCCGGGTTCCGATAACTTGTCTCGGGGTTGTTTCGTTCCGTGAAGGGAATGGACTTCGTGGAGACAAGCACAAGGGTTATACCTCGAAAGGAGAGGATAAAGCGGTGATACGGGTCACAGCGAAATAGAGGAGAGGGATTCCTCACTTCGTGGGGTTCCTTGGAATGACGAGTTTACGGGCTTCGCTGCAGGCTGCTAGACGCCCCAGCCATATTTTTCGGCGTGTTCGAAAGTGCGCTGCATTTCCTGGTGAAGAAGTTCGAGAAAGGTAGACGTGCCAACTTCCTTGGTGCCGGGTTCGCTGATGTCGCTGGTGCGATAGCCCGCTCCTAGTACGCGCCCAACGGATTGCTCGACCCAATCCGCTTCTAGGCCGAGGCCGAAGGTGTCGCGCAGCATCATGGTCGCGCTCAAAATCGAGCCAATTGGATTGGCCACATCCTTTCCGGCCAGCGTGGGAGCGGAGCCATGGATCGGTTCAAACAGAGGCGCGCTTGTGCCGAAGCTTGCTGAAGGAATCAGGCCGATGGAACCCACCAGCGCCGCCGCGGCATCGCTGAGGATGTCGCCAAACATGTTGGTGCTGAGGACCACGTCAAATTGCGTGGGGCGCAGGGTCAGTTGCATTGCCGCGTTGTCCACATACATGTGCTCAAGCTTTACTGCGGGAAAAACGGCGCCGATCGAGGTTACGGTCCGGCGCCATAATTGAGAACTCGTGAGAACGTTGGCTTTATCCACCGAGCAGAGCCGCCGGGAGCGATTCTCCGTGCGCTGGAACGCAAAGGTGGCGATGCGCTCGATTTCGGGCGTGGTGTAGGACTCGGTGTCAAACGCACGCTCGGTGCCGCCCTCGATCACATTACCGCGTTCGCCGAAGTACATTCCGCCAGCCAGCTCGCGCACAATTTCGATGTCCAAATCGCCCAGGCGTTCCGGGCGCAAAGGGGAAATTCCGCGCAGCGGTTCGAGCAACCGCACTGGACGAAGATTCACGAAGAGACCGAGGCCCTTGCGCAGTCCCAGCAGCCCCGACTCTGGCCGCTTGCCCACCGGCAGAGAATCCCACTTGGGTCCGCCGACCGCGCCCAGAAACACGGCGTCTGCTTTGCGGCACGCGTCTAAAGTCTCGTTTGGTAGAGGCTTCCCGGTCTTGTCGATCGCCGCGCCGCCGATTGGCATTTCTACTATCTCGAATTGATGGCCAAATTCGCGCGCGCATTCCTGCAACACGCCTGCAGCAGCCCGTGCCACTTCCGGCCCGATTCCGTCCCCAGGAAGGGACACAATTTTCTTTTTCAACTTCATCAGCGGATTCCTCGAATCTCCCTTGCGGATTAAGCGGCCGGCGAGGCCGTAGAAGCCACCACGTTACGGCGAATCACTTCATGAGCGATGGTCATAAGGTCTCGAGCGCGCACATTTTTGGAGGCATCGGCAAACGCAGTCACTCGGCGATAGCACTCCGCCAATTGCTCATCGCTCGGCTCGTAGCCCAGTTCCTTGAGCGACTCCCGCAGCGCGTGGCGCCCGGAGTGCTTTCCCAGCACCAGCGAGCGCGACGGCACACCCACAGTTTCCGGCGAAATGATTTCGTAGGTCAATGGATTCTTGATGATGCCGTCCTGGTGAATCCCCGCTTCGTGCGCGAACGCGTTGGCGCCAACAACAGCCTTATTCGGCGCCACAACCGCACCGGTAATTTCCGTGAGTAGCCTGCTGGACTTATACAACTCGTCGAGTTTCAGTTTTGTGCCCACACCAAAGCTCTCCTTGCGGACCGCCAGCGCCACGGCTACTTCTTCGAGAGCCGCGTTGCCCGCGCGTTCGCCAATTCCATTGACGGTGCACTCGATTTGCCGTACGCCGGCCTTCACCGCCGCCAGGGAATTCGCCACCGCCAAACCGAGATCGTCATGGCAATGCGCGCTCAGAATGATGTGCTCCGGATCGCCCAA
>Ga0181526_10003637_pt1 | contig 12419 bp, 6 predicted proteins | sample PEATcosm2014_Bin_35_FD_119750 | JGI IMG/M metagenome (GOLD analysis project Ga0181526, IMG submission 119750) | Peatland microbial communities from MTU Mesocosm Facility, Houghton, MI, USA - PEATcosm2014_Bin06_30_metaG | ecosystem: Environmental > Terrestrial > Soil > Wetlands > Peat | place...
CGTGGACTACGTATGGTTGTGGGAAGACGAAGGGATGAGCTGGGCCAGCCAAAAGCAAAATGTTCCGCTCTCCCTCACTCCATTCAAGCAGGCCCACGACTTTCTAAAGCGCCATGCTCCTGACAAGCGCCTGGTGATTTCCGGCTGGGGCGGCGTCGTCCGCCACTTCGCCTATTTCCATAAAACGCTGCCCGAGGACATTATTTTTTCGTCGCTGAACGACAACCTGGGTTGGGATCCGGTCAGCGAGGAGTACGGCAAACTCGAATCGCGCGAGCGCTGGCCGATTCCCTGGCTCGAAGACGATCCGGCCATGTGGCTGCCTCAGTTTCACGTCAATCGCTTCGTGCGCGATATGGATTTGGCGGAACAATATGGGTGCCAGGGCCTGCTGGGTATCCACTGGCGTCATCGCATCATGGACATTGACGCCGGTTTTCAGGCGAGCTACTCGTGGAACAAGGATCTGACCCCGACCAGGTTCTTTCAAGGCTTTGCCGCCGCCCAGGCTCGGGAGCCGCGCGCCGCCAAGCTTGCCAGGCTCCTCGATGACACGGACCGCGACCGGCTGGTTCTATGCTCGTGGACGGGCCAAATCAAAGATGGCCACAGCGAAATCCACGAATACTCCGGTGATTATGACGAAGCGTTCCAGTTCTGGAACGGCTACGGGCCCTCGGACAGCGTGAAGAAGTCGCAGGCTGAGGTGGCGAAGCAAATTCGCGCACTTACTGATTCTGCCTCGAGCGCTGCCGAGCGAGAGCGCCTCAATTACCTCAGCCGCTTTATCGAGTTCCTCACTCCTTATTCTGAGTCGTGGTCCCTGGCGGCGCGCCTGAACCAGAAACTTCAAAAAGCGAGCGAGTTGAAGAAGCAGAACAAGAGCGATGAGGCTCGCAGCCTGATTTTGACAGACGGGGTACCAATCTGGCTCGATTTGGCTCCTCTGGTTCGAAAGGTCATTCTCGATTACCAGGAGATCGTAAGTACCAGGAACGACCTGGGACAACTGGCTTCGATGCATAACAAGTATGAACGGCTGGCCTTGTATCGACTGCGAGCTTCGATGAAGGAGTTCGTCGGCGATCTGCCGCCCGAAACCGAGCAGTTGTTTGCGGCCGTTCGCAAGCCCGATCCGAAGGCGGTGGCCCGCGCCTTCGTCCCTACTCGGCCAACGGTCCTGCGCAGAGGCGAACAGACGCGAATCTCTGCCGTCGTTGCTGGGTCGGGACAAGCAGCGGGCGTCACTCTCTTCACTCGCACCAAAGACTCGGAGCAGTGGAGTCCTGCAACCATGAGCCTTGTCGGCCGTCGCACCTATACCAGCACGATCAAATGGCAAGAGGCCGCCCCTCTGATGGATTACTACGTCCAAGCGGAAATTGAAAGCGCAGGGGCCAAGAACAGTCTCACGTCTCCGCCCGAGGCGCCCACCCGTTTTTATACCGTGACCCTCCTGTAGGGGCGGCCCTTGCAACCGCCCTTGCGCCGTCTCCCCTTGACTATTGACAGGAGAGCGTGTAATCTGTTGTCGATAACTGAGAGGAGTTCTATGAGCAAGCCAACCGACCTTGTACAAGGCACCTTAGACGTTCTCATTCTTAAGACCATCGCCCTCGAGCCCATGCACGGCTGGGGCATCGCCCAGCGTATTCGTCAGGTCTCCAAGGAAGTGCTCCAGGTGAACCAGGGAGCGCTCTACCCCGCCCTGCATCGCCTTGAGCAAAGCGGCTGGATCAAAGCCAAATGGGGAGAGTCCGACAACAATCGCCGCGCCAAGTTTTATTCGTTGACTGCGGCGGGGCAGAAATACCTGGAGCAGGAGCAGGCCCACTGGAAGAAACTCTCCGCCGCCATCGGTCTGGTGCTGGAAATGCCGTAGCGACCCCGACTGCGAGTGTAGGGGTAGGGCTCGCCCTACGCCGCCTGGGGACGGCAAGCCGTCCCCCTACAAACGATGCGTTCGTTCCATAAACTCCCGTTGCGATTCCGCTCGCTCTTCAGGCGCGAACGTGTGGAAGGGGAGCTAAGCGACGAACTGCGCTTTCACCTTGAGAAGCTGGCCGAGGAAAACGTCGCAAGTGGGATGACGCCGGAGGAAGCGCGCTGTGCCGCCCTGCGCGAGTTGGGCGGTGTCGATCAAATAAAGGAGGAATGCCGAGATATGCGCCGACTAAACTTCATCGACAACCTCATTCAAGACCTGCGGTATGGCGCGCGAACGCTGGCAAGAAATCGCGGTTTCGCTGCGGTGGCGATTATCACTCTGGCATTGGGGATCGGCGCTAACACTGCAATCTTCAGCGTGGTTAATACGGTGCTGCTGCGGCCGCTGCCTTTCAAGGATCCGTCGCGCTTGGTGTGGGCGACGGAGCGTTTCCAAGTCACGCATGGCGCGGCGACCGTTATCAGCCCCGATTTTATTGGCTGGAAGGATCGCAACCAGGTCTTCGCGGAGATCGGCGCTTTCAACCAAACGGTGGGTGCGAATCTCACGGCGGCGGGCGAGCCGACGCGCGTCCGCGTGATCAAGGTCACGGCCGGTTTCTTTCCCATGCTGGGCGTTCAGCCGATTGCCGGGCGCGTCTTCCTGCCGTCGGAAAGCAAGGAGGCTCAGCGTCACGTGGCGCTTCTCAGCGAGGCGCTGTGGCGCAGCCGGTTTGGATCGGATCCCCGCATCTTGGGGATGCGTGTGCGGCTTGATGATGATACTTTCACGCTTGTCGGCGTCATGCCGGCGAATCTGCGCTACCCCGCAGCGGACATCTGGATACCTCTAGCGCTTGATTCGGAGGAGTTTTCTACTCGGTCTCCCCGATGGAGCATCCTTACTGTTATCGCGCGGCTGAAGCCTGGTGTCGATGTCGCCCGCGCCCAGTCTGACTTACAGTTGATCACTCAACAAATGGACCGGGAATACCCGCCAGAAGCCGCACCCTTCCGGGCGCACGAGCGTGTCGAGGTGATTCCGCTTCACGCCCTGCTTGTCCAAAACGTGCGCTCTCTCCTGTTAATTCTCTTGGGAGTTGTCGGATTCGTCCTATTGATTGCTTGCGCGAATGTCTCCAACCTACTGCTGTCGCGCGGCGTCCTGCGGGGCAGGGAGATGGCCGTGCGAGCGGCGCTGGGAGCTCGGCGCCTCCGGCTGATCCGTCAATCGCTCACTGAAAGCTTGCTTCTGGCAGCCGCCGGGGGCGTGGTCGGGCTCCTGGCAGGACTTTCCTTGACGAAAATCCTTGCGCAGATCATCCCTTCCGACCTATCGCCGGACATCCGCCTTGACCTGCGTGTGCTCGCTTTTTCCGCTGCCATCGCCGTTTTAGCTGTTCTAGTTTTCGGTTTCGTCCCCGCTTTCATCGCCTCCCGAACCAACGTCGGCGAGGCTCTTAAAGAAGGGGGAGTGCAGGCGGGCGCGGGGCCGGCGTCTCACCGTCTCCGCGCCGTCTTGGCGGTCGGCGAAATCGCGCTGTCGCTAATTCTGCTGGCGGGGGCGGGGCTGCTGGCGCGAAGTTTTCTGCGCCTTAGCCAAGTTGAACTCGGATTTGATCCTCACGGTCTTTTGATGGCGACTGTCGAAAGGTCCTGGACGAAAAGCGCCAACGAGCGGCAGTTTGCGGCCTTCTTTCAAGACGCGCTGGAAGGAGTTCGGAGCCTGCCGGGCGTCAAGGAAGCAGCAGTGACCGCGCGCTACCCGCTGCGGGACTTTACCAATACCACTTTAATGCTCAACATTCGCGGCGTGGAGAACTTCCGCCCTCCGCAACCTGTCCCCATGACTGCTGTCAGCCCGGATTACTTCCGCGTGATGCGGATTCGCTTACTGAAGGGACGAGCCTTCGGCGACGCCGACGCCGATACCGCTCAAAGTGTAGTCATCGTCAACGAGGCTTTTACGCGCATGGCCTTTAAGGCACGCGATCCTCTGGCACAGCAGATCAGCTTTGGCCCGCCGCCCGCACCATGGTCAGTCGTGGTGGGCGTAGTTGCGGACATCAGGGACCATGCCCTCGCAGAGGAGCCCATCCCGGAAATCTACGTGCCGTACCTTCAGCAACCCTCTTTCAGCATGGCCTTTGTGCTCCGAACTCCAGGCAGTCCACAGGCGCTGGTGGCGCCGGTTCGGAAGGCTGTCGAGAGCATTGACAAGAACCAACCAGTATCCGAGGCCACGACCATGGACGAAGTCATCGCCGGCTTGGTGGCGCCCCGGCGCTTCCAAATGATGCTGCTGGGGTTATTTGCGCTCCTCGCGTTGATGCTTGCCGCGGTTGGAATTTACGGCGTGGTCAGCTATTCCTGTAGCCTGCGAGTGCATGAATTCGGCGTTCGCATGGCGCTGGGTGCGGAGCGCCGTGATTTGCTCGGGCTGGTTATCCGGCAAGGAGCGAGGCTCGCGCTGATCGGTGTCTGCGTCGGGCTTGGAGGTGCGCTGGCGTTAACGCGTTTCTTATCGAGCATGCTCTACGGTGTCAAGCCTACAGATCCCCTGACGCTGCTGGCAGTTTCCTTGCTCCTTGCCGTCGTGGCGCTGCTGGCCAGCTACATCCCCGCCCGCCGCGCGACCAACGTCGATCCCATGGTGGCGCTCCGCTACGAATAGGCTCCAGCTTTCAGGCAGAGATGATGAAGGCCCTTTCCCGCGTCGGGCGCGGGCTGGTGGCACGTCGTAGGGGCGGCTCTTGTGGCCGCCCTCAGGCGCCCCCAAAAGTGCGACGATTATGATATGTTGTTTTTCGGCGCTTAAGGCGGACTCTCGGCCGGGGATTGGAGGCTTCCTGGCGATCCGGCAAAGAGCATTACATCCCGCCCCCGGCAGGCTCAACATGAGGAGAACGAACTATTTCGAAAATCTGACTCAGGATGCAGCCTACGGCCTGCGCATGGTCGCGAAGTGGCGTGGAACCTCCGCGGTTCTGGCGCTCACCCTGGCGTTGGGCATCGGGGTTAACACGGCGATTTTCAGCGTCTTGAATGGATGGCTGCTGCGTCCGCTCCCTGTGCCGTCTCCGGAGCAAATCACCGTTGTGGCCTTTCAACCCAAGGAAACATCTGACTCAAAGTTTTCTTATCCTGATCTGGTGGATTTCGAAAAGCAGGCTGGTACTTTCTCCAGCCTGTTTGCTTTCGCAGTGGGCGGCGCCGGGCTCAGTGCGGACGGCGTCGCGAGCGAGTTCGCTTATAGTACTGTAACCGGCAATTATTTTTCCGCCCTCGGGGTGAAGCCGCTGCTTGGCCGGCTCCTGCTTTCTGGCGAAGGCGAAAAACCCGGCGAAGAACTGCTCGTAGTGCTGGGTTACTCTTTCTGGCAAAAACGATTCGGAGGCGATGCAGGTCTCGTCGGCAAGCGCGTGCTGGTGAATGGACAGCCGGCGTTGGTTATTGGGGTCGCGCCAAAGGAGTTTCACGGCACCATGTTTGCTTTTGACATGGATGGCTACCTTTCGCTCAATGCTCTGCCGCAAATCCAGGGCTCGAGCGCGTTCTGGACCGACCGCCACGACCGGGAATTGATGGTGCTCGGACGGTTGAAGCCCGACACCAGCCTTGCGCAAGCGCAGAGTTCCTTGACCGTCATTGCGCAGCGCTTGGCCGCCCAATATCCCGCCACAAATAAAGACGCCACGATGCGCGTCATTCCGGAGCGGTTAGCACGCCCGGCGCCCTTCGTCACCAACTTCGTTCCCGTCATTGCCAGTCTGTTCCTGATTCTTCCCGCTCTCGTCTTGCTGCTGGCCTGCCTGAGCGTGGCGAATATCCTGCTGGCGCGGGCGACGGTGCGCCAGCGTGAGATGGCCATTCGCGCCGCTCTGGGCGCAGGCCGCGGACGGCTCATCCGCCAGATGCTCACGGAATGTCTCCTCCTGGCGCTCCTAGGGGGCATCGGAGGAGTGCTCCTCGGAGAATGGGCAATCAACGCCAGTGGCGCAATGATTCATTCCGTAACCTCGACCTCATCCGGCGTTGCTTTCCGCATGGACTACACACTTGATTGGCGAGTCTTTACCTACGCCTTGGGGATTGTGATTTTGTCGGGAATCCTTCTGGGCGTGTGGCCCGCTTTGCGCGCCGGCCGAGTGGACGTGAATGCCGTGTTGCACGAAGGCGGGCGAAGCGATTCCGCGGGCGCGGGAAGCCATGGCATCCGCAGTGCCCTGCTGGTGGCCCAAGTGTCCGGGTCGCTGATGCTCTTGATTGTCGCCGGCCTCTTCGTGCGCAGCCTCGAGCGCGCCGAGCACATGGATCTGGGCTTCGATCCTGGTCACGTGCTGAACGTCATGCTGGACGTGCGCCAAATCGGCTACGACGCCCCCCGCGCCAAGGCTTTCTGCCGCGAACTCAAGGATCGTGTGCGCGCCTTGCCGGGCGTCCAATCAGCCAGTTTGAGTCTCAACGTTCCCCTGCAAATGCCTAGTCCCGCCAGCCCTATTCACCTTGAGGCTCATTCCCTCCCCCCTGGGCAGCCGCCTTTGGAAGTCTCGTACAACAGCATTGACCCCGACTACTTTGAGACTATGCGGATTGCCCTCCTTGCGGGCCGAACCTTCCGGGACTCCGACGACCAATCGGCGCGGCAGGTAGCGATCGTAAACCAGTTGATGGCAAAGAAGTTCTGGCCGAATCAGGATCCCATCGGCAAGCGCTTCAGTTTGAAGAGCGACGCCGGACCTTTCATTGAAGTCGTCGGCCTGGCCCGCGACGGCCAAAGCCTGTGGCATTTTTCAGTCGACCCGCAGCCCTATTTTTATCTCCCGTTCGCGCAAGACTTCACTCCGTTTCTGTCTCTGCAAGCCAGAACCACCGTCGCTCCTGAAAGTCTGCTTCTGGCGGTACAGGACCAGGTCCATCGGCTTGCGCCCGATCTCCCGGTGTTTAACGCCGGCACCATGCAGCAAGGGATTCACGGACTCGGAGGTCTGTTCATGTTCCGCCTGGCTGCCACACTCGCGGGCATCATGGGAATCCTCGGACTGACGCTTGCCACCGTCGGCGTTTACGGAGTGGTTTCGTTTGGCTCGACGCAGCGCACGCGCGAGATGGGGATTCGCATGGCCCTGGGCGCCTCCCGTAGCGACGTCCTGATCGCGGTCGTACGACATGGGTTGCGGCTGGCTCTGGCAGGCATCGCGGTTGGAGTGGTGGGGGCGTTCGCACTCAGCCGTCTTCTGCAAAGCATGCTGGTGGGCGTCAAGCCCGGTGACCCCGGAACGTTTATTGCCGTATCGCTGCTCTTGCTCGCCGTCGCTCTCGTGGCAAGTTACCTCCCGGCACGCCGGGCAACCAAGGTCGATCCCATGGAGGCGCTGCGATACGAGTAAAGCAGTGGCTAGTGGTTGGTGGCTAGTGGCTAGAGTTCTAATCACTAACCACTAGCCACTCGCCACTAGCCGATTGAGGATTCAAAACATGGACATACTGTTTACTGACCTTCGCTACGGCGCCCGCATGCTATCCAAGAATCCCAGCTTCACTGCTGCCGCCATCATTACGCTGGCTCTCGGCATTGGCGCCAATACGACAATCTTCAGTGTAGCGTGGCGCCCCATGCGCTACCAAGGCGCCGACCGTCTTCTGATGGTCTGGGAAACGAGGCCCGACGGCAGTCGAAGCCCCGTGTCCGCTCCTACGTATCTTGATTGGCGCGACCAAGGCAAATCCTTCGAGCAGCTCGCCGCCGCCCGCAACGCCAGCGTTGCCTTGTCCGGAAACCCTCCCATTGAGGTGTCAGGGGCGCGCGTCACTTCGAACTTCTTTGACACGTTCCGCCTGAAGCCTGAGCAAGGACGGTTTTTCTCGGGGGAGGAATTCCGCCCGGACGGCAACAGGGTAACCGTCCTGAGCCACGAAGTGTGGCAGACTCAATTTGCAGGGGCTGCGGATATCGTGGGCAAAACCGTTCGCCTCAACGGCGAATCGTACTCGGTGATCGGCATTGCTCCCGCCAATTTCGAATTTTGGGGGCGGATGGACGTCTGGATGCCGTTGGTCCTTCCCAACACGGCGCCCGACCGCCAGACTCGCGACCTGCTGGTAGTTGGGCGAATGAAGCCGGGCATCGCGGCCTCCCAGGCAGGCGAGGAAATGCGCACGCTCGCAGCTCGAGTCGCGCTCGAATCGCCGGAAACCAACAAGCAGTGGAGCGCGCTCACCCAGAACTTCCATCAGGCCTTGGCGGGTCCTGGTGTCCTGTTAATGATGGTGCTCCTCTTCGCCATCGTGTGTATCGTGCTGCTGCTGGCTTGCGTGAATGTTGCCAACTTACTTTTAGCTCGGGCCACGACGCGACAGAAGGAAATAGCGGTCCGATTCGCTTTCGGAGCCAGCCGCTGGCGCGTGGTGCGCCAACTTCTGGTGGAGACACTTCTCTTGGCCTTGGTGGGGGGCGCGCTCGGGTTTCTGATGGCATTCGGTGCGGTGCGCTACTTGGCGACTCTGCCGGTCCTCCAAGCGCCCGGCCTGGCGCCAATCGAAATCAATCGCCTGGTGCTTGAGTTCGCCGTCGTACTCTGCGTGGCCTCGACGGTGATTTCCGGATTCGTCCCCGCCTGGCGAACAACCGCCGCGAATTTGATCGAGCACATCAAGGCAGCGGGCCGCACCACGGTAGGCGATCGAAAGCAGATCCGCCTGCGGAATGGGCTGGTGATGGCGGAACTGGCACTATCGGTGGTGCTCATGGTGACCGCGGGCCTCAGCCTGCGCAGCTTCATACGTCTGACTCAGGTGGATCCGGGCTTTCCCAGCCGGGGCCTGCTGACCGCCCACATGTCGCTACCTGCGCCGCAGTATGCCGATGCGGATCGCGTACGCTCGTTCAATACGCAATTGTTGGAGAAGGTTCGCGCCATCCCCGGCGTCGAGGACGCCGCAATCTCTAGCGGCCTGTCGCCCATGAACTTCGAAAACGGCCAGCCTTTTCGTATCGAGGGTAGAGACCCGGCCGCGGCGAATGCTTCCGGCGTCGCAAATTACCAGATTATCAGCGCCGGATTTTTCCACACCCTCGGCCTTAGGGTATTAAAAGGGCGAGCCTTCAGCGAAGACGACCGCCAGGGTTCAACCCCGGTGGTAATTGTCAACCGCAGGCTGGCTGAGAAATTCTTCTTAACCGGCGATCCCTTGGGCAGGCGCCTGCTGATTTCAGAACTTGTTCCGGGCCGCAGCGGGCCCCCGCAACAGATCGCTCTCGAAATCGTGGGCGTCGTAAACAACTTGAGGAGCTTCCGAGTGAACGAACCGAGCAGCCCCGAGATCTATATTCCCTATATGCAAGCGCCGTGGAGCAGCGAATACCTTCTGGTCCGCAGCCGCAGCGAGACCTCTTCGCTTGTCGCTGCGGTCCGCAAGGCCCTGAGCGCGGTCGATCCTGATTTGCCCCTGACCGAGGTCAGCACCATGGACGAGCGCCTCTCGCTCGCGCTCGCCGGCGGCCGGGTGGTCGTGGCCCTGATGGTCATCTTCGCCTTCATGGCCCTCTCAATGGGTAGCGTGGGTCTGTATGGAGTGATCTCCTATTCGGCGGCTCAGCGCACCACCGAATTTGCCCTGCGATTGGCGTTGGGTGCTCCGCAGCACGAAGTTTTGCGTTTGGTGGCGAGCGGAGCGTTTCGCCTGCTGCTGGTCGGCGGCGCCGTGGGAATGGCGTTGGCCCTCGGGATGGCGCACCTGCTCAGTAGTTCGATCTTCGGCGTCAGCCCCTATGATCCTTTCACGTTCGCCACGGTGACCTTGGTTCTTGTGGCCGTAGTAATTACCGCCAGCTATCTTCCCGCGCGTCGCGCGACGAAGGTTGATCCCATGGTGGCGCTGCGATATGAATGAAGTTCTCAGTCATCAGTCTTCAGTTATTAGTCAGCCCAGTGACCTTGGGGTAGGATAAGCTCATCGAGGAGTCGATATATGCGCCTGGTGAATTTCATCGAGCGAATCATGCGAGATCTGCACTGCTTTGTTAGGATGGCACTCCGCCGGCACGCCTTCACGGCTGCTGCTTTCACGGCGATCGCCCTTGGCTTTTGCGCCTCCCCTTCCCTGGCTCAAGTCGCGCCGACCTGGGTGCACCGATTCGTGCCGGACATCGCGGAGAAGGCCACCGACTTGAGCACTGCCAACTGTCATTACCTGCCGATCTTCGGGGAGGGCGATACCGCCTTCCATATCGCCCGGAGCGTCGCTCGCTTCGGCGAGGTCAAAGTTGATCCTCAGGGATCCTGCCGTCCGGTGAGTTATGCGCGCGAGGAGCAGATTTATTTCATCCTCGAAGGCAGCGGAAATCTTCAATACGGCGACGAGAGAGTTCCGGTTCGAAAGAACGACTTCATGTATCTTCCTCCCGGGATCACGCACACCATCTCCGGCTCCTCCGATCAGCCCTGCCGTGTATTGGTGATGGGGTTCAGGATTCCTGCTGGGACAAATCTTGAGCCGCCGCCCAAGCTCGTGGTGGCCAACATGGATGACGTCAAGGAACAAACCGTTGAAGGGCACCCCTCGTCCGTTCTCTATAAGCTCCTGGTCGGCGATCGAAAGAGTAAGCGAGACCGAATTGCCGCTGGCTACGTCGTCACCAGCCTTTTCCTGATGGATTTTGCGCCGGGAGGCACCAACACTCCGCACCATCACGAAACAGCGGAGGAGATTTATCTTATTCTGGATGGGCATGGTAAGATCGTCGCGGGTGGTGGAGAAGACGGCGTAGAAGGCTTGCACGAAGCCCATGCCGGCGATGCATATTTCTTCCGCCTGAATTGCACGGTCGGCTTCTACAACAGCTCGGAGCCGGGCGCCAAGGCTCACATCCTGGCCGTACGCTCGAGGTTCCCGTTTCACGCCGAGGAAGATTAAACTTTGCCCTGCACCCGCATGTAGCGGCGAGTTCACCTCGCCACATGGCGGCGTAAAGCCGCCTCTACATTCCTGGTACTGACTGGAGGAACACATGTCGACGCTTATCTCTTCCTTCGATCGTCGCGCGTTTATGAAATGGGCGGCGGCGCTGCCGTTGCTTGGCCAGATCGCCGCCCAGGATCTCTTCGCCAACGTGCAGGAAGCCGTCGGCAAGGGCCCAGCAAGCAACGTCTATCGCCGTCTGGGGGTCAGGCCTCTCATCAACTGCCGTGGAACCTGGACCTATCTGAGCGGCTCCTTGGAACTCCCCGAAGTGCGCGCCGCGATGCTCGAAGCGGCGAAGCACTTCGTGAGTATCATGGAACTGCAACAAGGCGTAGGCAAGCGCCTGGCGGAACTGACCGGCGCTGAATCGGGGATGGTCACCTCCGGCGCGGCGGGAGCGATGGCCTCCGCCACCGCGGCTTGCATGGCGGGCAGCGACCCGGCCAGGATCTGGCAACTTCCCGATACGACCGGCCTTAAAAACGAGGTGGTGATGGTGGGCGGTCGCAGCGCCTTTGACAGCGCCATTCGCCTCGCCGGCGCCAAGCTAACTCTCGTCTATTCGCCCGAAGAACTCCAGACTGCCCTTAACGAAAACATCGCCATGATTTACACCACCGACCTCGGTGACCAGTTGGCGAAAGAGATCGAAATCGCCAAGAACGCGAAAGTTCCTCTGCTTCTCGACGACGCCGCCGGCATACCTCCCATCGAGAACATGAAGCTCTATGCAAGAATGGGGACGGATCTCTTCACCTTCAGCGGCGGGAAAGGCCTGATGGGACCGCAATGCAGCGGCCTCTTGCTGGGACGCAAGGACCTGATCGATGCCGCCATGGCTAACACCAGTCCCTATGAAGGCGCAATCTGCCGTCCCATGAAGGTCGGCAAGGAAGAAATTATCGGCTGCCTGACCGCCGTGGAAACCTGGCTCAAGTTGGACCTTGGCGCCCTCAACCGCGAGTGGAATACGCGCGTGCAGCGAATCGCCAAACTCGCTGAGACGGTCCCGGGCGTGAAGACCGATATTGACATCCCCAAAAGCGGCAATCGTTATCCCACACTAACCGTGAGCTGGGACGAACCGGCCTGGGGATTCACCGTGGAAGACTGCGCCCGCAAACTGAGCGACGGCGAGCCCCGCATCGAAGTCCTGACGGAGAGCAATCCCAGCCTGGTTCCCGCCGTGGTCGAGGGCAAGCCGAATCCCAAAGAACCCAGATCCAAAAACCAGTTGCAGATTGTCTCCATGACCTTGCGGCCTGGCGAAGACGCAATCGTCGGCAGGCGCCTGCGCGAAGTTCTGGGCGCAGCGCGAAAAGCAGCCAAGGCGTCATCCTGAGTCGAGACCGGACCGCGGACCACGCACCGAGCTGGGTAGCGCGGAGTTTGTGCCTTTCAAACTCTACGGTTCTTGATTTAAGAAGCCTGCACGGCGTGTTGGTGCCCTTTAGCCGCGCTGCGTGTTCGTACAGGAGAAAAGCCGCAGACGCTCAAAACCAGAGAGTCTGCGCTACCTGCTCACCTAA
>Ga0181526_10003638_pt1 | contig 12417 bp, 12 predicted proteins | sample PEATcosm2014_Bin_35_FD_119750 | JGI IMG/M metagenome (GOLD analysis project Ga0181526, IMG submission 119750) | Peatland microbial communities from MTU Mesocosm Facility, Houghton, MI, USA - PEATcosm2014_Bin06_30_metaG | ecosystem: Environmental > Terrestrial > Soil > Wetlands > Peat | place...
CGGCACGGACAGCCCGAAGCCGCCCATGGCCGCCAACCCCTCGATGATCTCCTCGTCGATGTCGGCGTTGGCGCGATGGATGTGCTCTGCGCGGGGAGCGATCTGCTCGACCGCAAAGCGCCGGAAGCTGTCCTGCACGAGCTCGAAGTCGGCATCGAGATGCGTCGGCCCGGGCGTCTCGGCGAGAGAGCCGAGCAAGGTGGCGCCGCGAGCGGCCTCGAGGAAGGGCGAGATGCCGGCGTGCCACCCCGGCGCGACGCCAAAGGCGGTCTCCCGGCCGGCGGTGCGGGCGACGAGGTCGGCGACGACGTCGGCCACGAAGGCGCAGGCGAGATCCGCCTCCGTTGCCCCGCGGGCGCCGTAACGCAAGGCGGCCGCCGCCGTGTGCACGCCGGCGCTCGCATGGGCGAGGTCGTATGCGAGCACCTGGTGGTCGTCGAGTCGCTTGCCGCCGTCGCTCAACTGGGCGAGGCGAGCGACGGCGCCCTGCACCGTCGCGGCGGCCAGCTCACAGGCGGCCATGGCCTCCTCGAGGCCGATCTGAGGAGGGGCGGGCGGGTTGGTCACCGTCATGGGCGACAGGGTATCCGGCGCTCGATCTCGCCCACCTCCCGGCGCCCGACGCGCTCCCCGCGGGCACGGGGCCGGTCGCCGCCGCCGGTAGCGTCTCGGCTGTGCGAGTGACCATGATGCTCTGTGACTCTGCCCAGGTGGCTGACGGCAAGCTCTACATCCTCGGCGGGGGATGGAGCGTCACGGGCCCCGGCGCCATGCCGTCGGCGGTCGCCATGAAGATCGACGTCGACTGGACGGCGGCCGGCTCACCGCATCACTGGGAGCTCTTCCTTGTCGACGAGGACGGTCACTCGGTCCTCGTCGAGACTCCGGAGAGGGAGCGTCCGATGGAAGTCGGCGGCGACATCAGGGTCGAGCGCCCGCCGAGCCTCAGAGAGGGGAGCCCGATCGACGTCGCCCTGGCGGTGAATTTCGGGCCGCTCCCGCTCGAGGCCGACCGGCGTTTCACGTGGCGGCTGACGATCGACGGCGAGAGCCATCCTGACTGGGTGCTCTCCTTCTCGACACGGCCCCCGCGTCCGCCCGACGACGAGGCGGAGTAGCAGGCGGCGAGGGGCGTATGCCGTCAAGCTGGACGCCGGCGGCCACGGCGGAGTACAAGCGTGCTATGACGATTCACGAACGTCCCTTCGGTCGGGCTCTCGAGGACTTCACCGTCGGGGACGTCTACCGGCACTGGCCGGGCAAGACGGTCACCGAGTACGACGACCATCTCTTCTGCATGATCACCATGAACCACCATCCGCTCCACACGAATGCGTGGTTCGCCGAGAACGACACCCCGCAGGGTCGCAACGTCGTCGTCGGCAACCTCGTCTACTCGCTCGTGCTCGGGATGAGCGTTCCCGACGTCTCGGGCTCGTGCATCGCCAACCTCGAGGTGGAGTTGCTGCAGCACAAGTTCCCGACGTATCACGGGGACACCATCTACGCCGAGACCCGTGTGCTCGAGGTGGTCGAATCGCGCTCCAAGCCCGATCGCGGCGTCGTCACCGTGGAGACGAAGGGTTTCAACCAGCACGGCCAGGAGGTGTGCTACTTCCGGCGCAAGCTCCTCGTCTGGAAGGCTTCGGCGCTGCCGGCACGCCACCGGCCCTACGAGGACGCTTGGGGCTGAGCGCCCTCAGCGGTGCGGCACCCGCCGGCCGGGTGCTCGCCTGGTGGTTGCCGTCCGAGATCCGGCAAGAGCGCGACCAGCTGCCCTGGCGGTCGCCGGCCGTGACCCCGTGGGGCGTCCTCGTGTCCGAGACCATGCTCGCTCAGACGCAGGTCGGCCGCGTCGCCGAGCGGTACGGCCCCTTCATGGAGCGTTTCGCCTCGCCGCAGGTCGTGGCCGCCGAGCCGCTCGGAGCGCTGCTGCGAGCCTGGCAGGGCCTCGGCTACCCGAGACGGGCGGCCAACCTGCACCGGAGCGCCGCTGCCATCGTCGCCGAGCACGCCGGCGAGGTGCCGTCCGATCTGGGCTCCCTGCTCGCCCTTCCCGGCGTCGGTCGCTACACCGCCCGCGCCGTGCGCGCCTTCGCCTTCGACGCCGTGACGATGCCCGTCGACACCAACATCGGCCGGGTGCTGGCGCGCCTCGCCGGGCGCAGGCTGCGCGAGAGCGAGGCGCAATCCCTCGGCGACGCACTGGCGGCCGCTCATGCGCCGGTGCAGCCCGAGGCCTCCGGAGGCCGGGCGACGGCCCTCGCCTTCATGGACCTCGGCGCCACGCTCTGCCTGCCGTCGGCCCCTCGTTGCCCAGAATGCCCGCTGCGCGAGGTCTGCAGCTGGGGCAGCAGGTCCCTCACGGCGCCGGGCAGTCGTCTGTCTGACCCGGCGAGAGGCTCCGCCCGGGTGTCGAAGTCGCAACCACCCTTCGAGGGGTCGGACCGGCAGGGCCGGGGGCGCCTTCTGCGCGCCGCCGCCGCTGCTCCCTTCACCGCCGGCGACGTGGCCGCCGCCGCCGGCTGGCCGGGCGATCCGGAGCGGGCGGCCGCTGCCGCCGCCTCGCTCGTCGCCGACGGCCTCCTCTGCTTCGAGGATGGGTCGTACCGGCTTCCGTGACCCCGCGGCGGCGGAGCCGTCAGGAGGCCAGCCAGTCGAGGATGGCCGAGTTCACCGCGGCGGGCTGCTCGAGGTGGGCGAAGTGGCCGGCCTTCTCGACCATGAGCAGCCGGGAGCCGGGCCCGAGATGGTCGAGGACGGCCGGCGTGACCGCCTCGGCGCCGAGGCAGCCGTCGTCCAGCCCGTGGTAGTAGAGGGTCGGCTGCGGCACGGGCTGCATCGCAGCCGCCTGCTCGGCCTCGAGGCCCTCCACGTGCTGTGCGGGATCGAGCATGGCGCGGTAGTAGGCGAGGGCGGCGGCGAGCCGCTCGGGCGTGGCGAGGGACTCCCTTACCTTGGCGAGGTCGAAGGTGGCGTCGTATCCGGGTGACCAGTCCGCCCACAGACCCGAGATGAGGGCGAGGTCGTCGGCAGCGACGGCGCCGTCGGCGAGCGGGGTCTGGAAGAACCAGATGTACCAGCTCCGCTTCAGCTGGGCGAAGCGGAACAGCGCCGACAGGAACGACAGCGTCGGGGGCACGCCACCAGCCACGATCTTGCGAAAGCGCCCGGGATCGAAGGCGGCCGCCCCATAGGCGGCCGGCGCCCCCCAGTCGTGCCCGACGAGGGCCGAGTCGCCCGTCCCGCCGAGGACGTCGTGCAGGGCGAGCACGTCAGCCACGAGCGACCCCATCGGGTAGCGGCCGTCGGGGGCGAGCGACGTCGGGGCGTACCCCCGCATGAAGGGGGCGACGGCGTGGTAGCCGGCGGCGGCGAGATCGACCAAGAGGTGCCGCCACGTCCAGGCGGTATCCGGGAAGCCGTGCAGGCACAGCACGAGCGGCCCGTCCTGCGGACCGGCTTCGTGCAGCGCGAAGCTCACCCCGTTCGCCTCGACGCGGCGAGTCCGGGCGGGCTCGGTTGTCACGGCGCTCTCCTCGCCCGAGTGATGGCGGCGCTCAGCGGCTCGGTGTCTGCGCTCTCCGGAACCTCAAGGCGTGACGGTCGTCACTTCGTACAGGCCGGTCGTGGTGGACGCCGGCGACTTCATCACTCCGCCGATGGCGTTGTGACCGCTGAGGCTGCCGGCGTAGCTTGCCGGCTCGTCGACGTGCAACGTGAGGGTGTACGACTTCTTGTCCCATTTGCACGCCGAAGCGTGCGAGAAGGGCGTCCCCTTGCTCACGGTGGCGGAGCCGCTCACGAAGCCGGAGCTGGCCATCTTCACCTCGCCGGAGGTGAGGATCGCATAGACCTTGCCAGCCTTGTCGATCATCGCCGAGACATCGGTGCGGGTGGCGCCGGACGGGGACTTCAGCTCTGTCAGCAGTTCCAGTCCGACGACGTTCACGGTGGGCCCGACGTCGCTGAAGGATCCCGCGAAGGCCGTCGGCGAGCTGGTTCCGAAGTTGCCGGAGCTCGCAAGCAGGCTCGGCTCGCAGAGGTCAAGGGCCGGCGGGACACAGCCGGAGTCGACGGTGATTTCCGGCTTCCCCGCCGTGAACGAAGAGCCCTTCACCGTGCCCCCACCCGAGAGCCCGGTCGCGAGCGTCACCGTGCCGCTCAGGGTGCCGCTGTAGATGGTCTCCGCCCCCGACGTGCAGGTCGCCTTCTTGCTCGAGGTGGTCTTGAAGCTGAGACTCACACTGGCCACCGGGCTGGCCGAGGCCTTCAAGGTGCCGGTCTTCTTGTTGAAGCTGAGCGTGGACTTGGCGACGGAGAAGTCCCAGAGGTGGAGCTCGTATCCCGTGCCGCCGGTCTTCACGAGGCGTTGCAGCCCGACACTGAGATCGGCCGTCCCCCCGCGCGAGACGAGATCACTCCAGCCCACCACGAGCATGAAGCTCGTGCCGTTCGACGTCTTGACGTTGGCCGAGCCACCACCGAGCTCGAGGACGGCTGGCACGATGCGCGGTTGCGCCTCCGCAACGCGAGTTGATGCCGACGCCACGGCCGGGCCGACGACGACGAGCACCGATACCGCCAGAGCGGCAATACCAACCGAGCGAGTGATGCGCTCCAACCGAGTGTGACGAGTCATCGCGCCTAACCTCCTCCGCGCGCCCGCTGCGCGCTCGCAGCATCTTTGCACGAGCGGCGCTCACGAGCGAAAGGGCCGAACCCACTAGGCTCGCTGGGGCGGGAGATCGGGTCCGCAAGCAGAGATCGGGTCGCGAACAGAGTTGGAGCGCGTGTGTCGATGCCGACGGTGGGTTTCCATGGGGTACGGGGCTCGTGCCCGTGCTCGGATCCCGCGCTCTCGCGCTATGGCGGTTCGACGGCGTGCGTGACGGTGGACGCCGGCGACGGCTCGCCTCCTGTGCTGTTCGATCTCGGCACCGGATGCCGTCGGCTCGGCCACACGATCCTGCAGCGGTTCTTCCCGGGCGAGCAATTGAGCCCTGGAGCGCCGCCGCGTGCGGTCGACGAGCCGCCACGTGAGCCGGCTGCTCACCACGGCGCCCGTTTGCGCTTGAGCGTCTTCGTCACCCACCTGCATTTCGACCATGTGCAGGGTCTGCCCTTCTTCGCTCCGGCCCTGCAGGGCGACGTCCGCCTCGACGTCTATGGCCCGCAGCAGGATGGGTCGCTCGCCGGTGCCTTCGCGGCCTTCCTGCAGCCGCCCTACTTTCCCGTCGGGGTGGGTGAGCTGCCAGCCGAATTGGAGTTCGCGGAGCTGCCCGACCGTGCGGTCGTGGAGGTCGGAACGGCCACCGTACGGGCGCGCGAGGTGCCGCACGTCGGGCGGACGCTCGGGTACCGCATCGACGTCGGCGGGGTCAGCGTGGCCTACATCGGCGACCACCAGGCTCCCTCTCGAGACGGCCGCGTACTGCCGGAGGTGTCCGAGGCCGTCCTCGACCTATGTCGTGGCGTCGACCTGCTCGTGCACGACGCCCAGTACTCCGACGCCGAGTTCGCCGTGAAGTCGCATTGGGGGCACAGCACAGTCGCCTACGCCATCGAGGTCGCCCACCAGGCCGGTGCCCGACGACTCGCACTCTTCCACCACGACCCGACACACGGCGACGAGGAGCTCGACCGATTCGCCGAGGAAGCCGTCGAGCTGGCCGCAGGCCGCTTCGAGGTCCTCATGGCTTCAGAGGGCATGTGGATCGTGCTCGAGCCGGCTGCCGACGTCATGGCGCGCCCGGCGGTCGCCACCCGCACATGAGCTGAGCAGAGATTGCGGCTTGAATAGAGGTGTGCTCCTCCGCCCCCTGATCTCCGTCGTGACCGTGCTCGGAGGGGCGGCGAATCGGTGACCGCCTGGATCGCCGGCGCAGCCGTCGTCGTCGTCGTGATCGTGGGGATCGTCTGGGCTCGAGTCCGATCCGGGCGCTCCGACCGCCGCTCGATGGAGAGCTACGGTCACGGTTTGGCGGCACTCGGAGACGTCACGAAGCGCAGCGGCCCCTCGGCGAGCGTCCGGGTGCTGCCCCGCGGCGATGTCGGGCGGACGTACGTGAGGCCCGGCGGGACGCCCGAAGGTGACACGGCGCCACGGCGCCGGGTTGGCGGGAGTCCGGGACGCTCCGACGAGGAACCGAGGGCCGCGCAGCCGTTTCCGACCGGCGCCCCGCCTCGTGCCGACAACCGAGGCGGAGCGAGGTCACCACTGACGGGGACGCCACCGGGGGCCGGAGGCGGCCGGACGCGGACGGCTCCGGGGTCGGGCTCCCCATCCCGGGCGATCGTGCCGGGCGAAGCCATCTCTCCGGCGCGGCGCCCAGGCGTGTCGGCTCCGGTGCCCGGCGCCGAGGTGACGATCGACGATCCGGGCGCTCCGTGGGCAGGCGCCGGGAAGCCGTCGCTGCGCGAGCCGGGCGCCGGCGATGGCGCGGGCGAGAGCGCCGAGGCCTCGGCGGGCGCGTCGTGGGCCCCCTCGGCCGATCGCCTCCGTCCCGCCATCTCCCCGGACGAGCTGCGCCGGCAGGCGGCCATGCGGAAGATCACGGTCGGGTCTGTGGCGGCCGTCGCCGTCGTGCTCATCTTGACGGCGGCCGTCCTGTTGACCCTGCACGGCGCGCCGCACCGCGCCTCGACGACGACAACGACGAGGCCGGGGGCGTCGACGAGCACGTCCACATCGACCACGCGGGTCACGGCGACGACGGTGCCGGTCGTCAAGCCGATCTCCACCTCGGGTGACACCGCCACCTTCAAGGCTCCGTCGGGCAAGTACACGCTCCGGTTCTCCACGACGAGCGCCGCCTGCTGGGTCGGTATCCAACCGAGCCTCGGCAGCGGCACGTACCTCTGGTCCCAGACCGTGCAGGCCGGCAGCAGCGGCGCCTACAGGGCTTCTGGCGACCTCGCCGTCCAGTTGGGGGCCCCCGAGTACCTCTCTGTCACCGTGAACGGCATCCCCATGAGGCTGCCGCCCGGCGTCGCCTACTACAACCTCGTGTTCGCCTCAGGCTGAGTCGTGAGAGCCCGCCCCGTCGAGGCGGGCGGGCGAGTCCGCTTCGACCGATTCCAGCACAAAGGCCATCAGGAAGGCTCGCTTCCTCCAGAGCTGGTAACGGCCGGACGGTCCCCCATGGCCGGCGGAGAGGTCCATGCGCAGCAGCACGTGCCCCGGGGCGGCGTTGTCAGGGTGGGCAGCGCGAAGCTTCTGCACCCACTTCGTCGGTTCGAAGAAGCCGACGCGGGGATCGTTCAGCCCGCTCGTGACGAGCATGCGCGGGTACGGCACGGCTCGCACGTTGTCGTAGGGCGAGTACGACTTGATGACCCGGTAGGCGTCCTCGCTGGCGATCGGATCGCCCCACTCCTCCTGCTCGATCACCGTCAGGGGCAACGACGTGTCGAGCATCGTCGTGAGGCAGTCCACGAACGGCACTTCGGCCACGACGCCGGCGAACAGATCGGGTGCGAGGTTGCTGGAGGCGCCCATGAGAAGGCCGCCGGCACTGCCGCCGAGCGCCGCCAGCTGGGTGGGGGAGGCCCAGCCCTCGGCCACGAGGTAGCGGGCGACGGCGACGAAGTCCTCGAAGGTGTGCGGCTTGTTGGCGAGCTTCCCGTCCAGGTACCACTGCCGGCCCAGCTCACCCCCGCCGCGCACGTGGGCGATGGCGTACACGACGCCGCGATCGAGCAGCGGGTGGATCGGCCGGTCAGTCCGGTACGTGGGGTCCATGCTGATCTCGTAGGACCCGTATCCGTAGAGGAGGCAGGGGCCAGGTCCGTCGGCGCGGTCGCGGGACCAGGCGAGTGTGACGGGCACCTTCGTGCCGTCCGCCGACGTCGCCCAGCGACGCTCGGTCCGGTAGCGGCCCGGGTCGTAGCCGGGTGCGGGCTGGCGGTGCAGCATCGTCGTCGTCCCGCTCGCCAGATCGAACGAGTGCAGCGTGAGGGGCGAGATGAGCGACGTCGTCTCGAAACGCACCGCCTTGCTGTGAACATCGAGATTCCGCCCGAGGAACACGCAACCTGCCTCGGGGGCCTCGATGACCCGGCCGGGCAGAGCGCCGTCGGAGGCGCCGGCGGGAGCGGCAGCGAGCGGCACGAGGCGGATCGCCGTCGTGGCATGCCCGCGCTCCTCCACGAGCACGTATCGGTCGACGACGTCGATGGACTCGAGTCGGACGTCTTCGCGGTGCGGCACGAGAAGCTGCCAGTGCTGGCGGGAGGGGGTGTCGACGGGAGCCCGGAAGAGGGCGAAGTTCTCGGCGCCGTCGTTCGTCAGGATGATCAGCTCCCCGTCGAGGTGCTCGACGGAGTACGTAATGGCTTGGCGACGCGGCTCGACGACGAAGGGCTCGCTCTCCGGCCGGTCGGCCGGGATGAGGCGAACCTCCGCCGTGACGTTGCTGGCGGCGCGCAGCTGGATGTACTCCCCGTCCTTCGTCGCGTAGACGTCGAGGTGGAAGTGCTCATCGGGCTCGTCCCAGACGAGGGCGTCAGCCGATGGGTCGGTGCCGAGCCTGTGCCGCCAGATCTGGTGCGGTCGCATGGCGTCGTCGGGCCGCGTGTAGAAGAGCGTCCCGTCGCGGCCGAAGGCCAGCCCGTCGTAGCAGTCCTCGATGACGTCGGGGAGATCCTCGCCGCTGGCGAGGTGGCGGACGTGCACGGTCATGCGCTCGCTGCCGTCGGTGTCGACGGCGTAGGCGAGGAGCTGTTGGTCGTGGCTGAGCGCCGTCGACTCGACGGCGAAGTAGTCGAAACCCCTCGCCATCTCGTTTTCGTCGAGCATCACGCTCTCGTGCTCGTCGGCTCGGGCGGGATCCGGGACGGGCAGGGGGGCCTGCGCCGGCCGGCGACAGCTCACCGAGTGCTCCTCACTCTCGATGGTGCGGACGTAGTAGGCCCACTCGCCTCGTGGTGCCGGGTAGCTGACGTCGGTGAGCTGGATGCGTGCCAGCATGGCTCCGTAGAGGTCGTCGACGAGCGGTTCGAGATGCTCGGTCGAGGCCGCCGTGTGAGCGTTCTCTGCCGTCAGGAGGTCGAGCACCTCGCCGTCGTCGCGGTCCCGGATCCAGAGCCACTCGTCGACTCGGGTGTCACCGTGCGCCGTGATCGTGTCCGCCTGACGCCTCGCCACGGGCGGCTGGGCGGTGCCGCGATGGGCGGCTGCAGTGGCGGGCGTGGCCGTCTCGTCGCTCACGCAGGCAGCTTCCCACATGCCCCGTCGCTACCGTCGCTGAGGTGGCGGCCGCACCCTCGACTGCGGCGAGCCGAGCGGCCGGCCGCCGAGCCCCGCGGGTTCCGGTCGCCCGTGGAGTTGTTACTATCTGCGTAGTGGAAACTCCGCGACCCACCATCGAGAGGGTGAAGGTCTATGTCCACGGCTGAGCTGGACCTCGATCGCTATCAGCTGGGCTGGAGCGACGAAGAGGACTACATCTTCAAACCGAAGAAGGGTCTCTCCGAGGAGATCGTCCGCGAGATGTCGGCCATGAAGAAGGAACCGGAGTGGATGCTCACGTTCCGGCTGCGGGCGCTGGCCAACTTCTACCGCAAGCCGATGGTGCAGTGGTTCGCCTCGAAGATGCCGGACCTCGACTTCGACGACATCTACTACTACATCAAGCCGATCGACAAGCAGGTCAACAACTGGGATCAGTTGCCCGACTCGGTCAAGTCGACCTGGGACAAGCTCGGCATCCCGGAGGCGGAGCGCAAGTACCTCGCCGGCGTGACGGCGCAGTACGAGTCGGAGGTCGTCTACCACCGCAACCGTGAGGACCTCGAGGGCCTCGGCGTGCTCTTCAGCGACATGGACACGGCCGTGCGCGAGCACCCCGAGATCGTGCGGAAGTGGTTCGGCAAGATCATCCCGCCCAATGACAACAAGTTCGCCGCCCTCAACTCGGCTGTCTGGTCGGGAGGGTCGTTCATCTACGTGCCACCCGGCGTCAAGGTCGACATGCCGCTGCAGGCGTACTTCCGGATCAACGCCGAGAACATGGGGCAGTTCGAGCGGACGCTGATCATCGCCGACGAGGGCTCACAGGTGCACTACGTCGAAGGGTGCTCGGCCCCCGTCTACTCGACCGACTCGCTCCACTCGGCCGTCGTCGAGCTCGTGGCCCTGCCGGGCAGCCGCATCACCTACACGACCATCCAGAACTGGTCGTCGAACGTCTACAACCTCGTCACCAAGCGTGCCCGCGCCGAGGCGGAGGCGCACGTGGAATGGATCGACGGCAACATCGGATCCCGCCTCACGATGAAGTACCCATCCGTATACCTCATGGGGCCGAAAGCCTCCGGCGAGGTCCTCTCGGTTGCCTACGCGGGCGCCGGCCAGCAGCAGGACACCGGGGCCAAGATGTTCCACTGCGCTCCGGAGACGACCTCGACGATCGTCTCGAAGTCGATCTCGAAGGACGGCGGCAACGCCACCTACCGGGGCAAGGTGCACGTCGACGAAGGCGCCAAGCACTCGAAGGCGTTCGTGCGTTGCGACGCCCTCATCCTCGACGAGCAGTCGGTGTCGGAGACGAAGCCGTACATCGAGGTGTACGAGCGCGACGCCCAGATCGGGCACGAGGCGACCGTGTCGAAGGTGGGCGACGATCAGCTCTTCTACCTGATGAGCCGCGGGCTTTCGGAGACGCAGGCGATGGGCATGATCGTGAACGGATTCATCGAGCCGGTGACTCGCACGCTCCCGATGGAGTACGCCGTCGAGTGGAGCCGATTGATCGAATTGCAGATGGATGGCTCCGTCGGCTGAGCTGGGCGGCACGATGCCGATGCGAGAAGAGTGCAAGCACTTTCAATCGCGGACCTACTCGTCCGGCGAGGTGGCGCGATTCTGCGTCCTCGACCTTGCGCCGGAGGCACCGTGGCGGTGCCCGCAGGACTGCCCGTGCTACGAGCGCCGGCTCGCTGACGCCGGTTGGACCCACGGCAAGCTCGTCGAGCCACCGCTCGAGACGGAGCCGGAGGGCAGCGACATCGCCTCCCTGCTCGATGCCGCCGAGCTCGTCGTGGAGCAGGTGGCACCGAGCGCCCTCGCCGAGGCGCGGGCGCGCCAGCAGGCCGCCAAGGGGAAGGGTTTCCTGCGCCGGCGGAAGAGGTAGGAGCTCAGCCGCCGCTGAACTTCGGTTCCCGCCGCTCGAAGAACGCCGTGACGGCCTCGGTGAGGTCGTCCGAGCGGAGCTGGCCGGCGTTCCAGGCGGCGACGAAGCGCAGGCCGGCCTCGACACGTGCCCGTCTCGCCTCGGCGAGGACGGCCTTTGTTCCCTGCACCGCGAGGGGAGAGTTGGCGGCGATCTCGGCGGCCATCTCCTGCGCCGCCTCGAGCGCGGCCGCCTGGTCGCTCAGCACGGCATTGACGAAACCCATTCGCTCTGCCCTGACGGCGTCGATGTCCTTGCCGGTGTAGGCGAGCTCGGCGACGTAGCCGTACGGCATCAACTCGGGGAGGCGCTGCAGGCTGCCGATGTCGGCCACCATCGCCATGCGGGTCTCGCGCACCGAGAAGGTGGCGTCGGCGGCGCACAGGCGGATGTCGCAGGCGGACGTCAGGTCGACGCCGCCCCCGATGCACCAGCCGTGAATGGCGGCGATCACCGGCTTCGGACAGTCGGCGACCGAGCTGATCGAGCCCTGCAGGCGCAGGACGTCGGCGTGCACGCGGCGGGCCACCGTGGCTGCCGACGGTGGCTCGCCCTCGCCCCCGGAACCGCCGACGGCGGCGAGCGCCGTGAGATCGAGGCCGACGGAGAAGGCCGGTCCGCGCGCCGCAACGACGACGGCCCGCACCTCGTCGTCGCCGCCGAGCTCGGCCATGACCTGTGGGAGCTGCGCGAAGAACGGCATGCCCATGGCGTTGCGTTTCTCGGGGCGGTCGAGGAAGACCGTCGCCACGAAGCCGTCCCGTTCGACGGTGAGGACGGAGGGATGCGGCTGCGCCTGAGGATCTGTCACGTGCAGAACGGTACTGCGCCGCGGCGGCGCCTCCCAACGTCGGGCGCCCCGGCCGCCCGATTAGCGTGACGCCTCGTGGCGGGATGCGACCTGTGCGAAGCGGCGCGCATCACGGCGTGGCATCACGAGGACGACGTCTGCTGGGTGGCCGACTGCGAGGTGTGCGACGTCCCCATGGTCGTGTGGAAGCAACACGGGGCCGAGCCGCCCGATCAGGACGTCGAGCACATGATGGCCGAGCTCGCTCGCGTGGCGGACGGTCGCTTCGGCGCCGACGGGTACTCGGTCGACCGAGTGATGCGCCAAATCCCCGACCACTTCCACGCCCACGCCCGCGATCCCGGCTGGTGGTGGAGGCGTTTTGGCCGTTGAAGGTGCCCGGTAGCATTCCCTCGCGCAGGCTGCCGACCGAGGAGCGTTCCCGCCCTGAGC
>Ga0181526_10003646_pt1 | contig 12400 bp, 13 predicted proteins | sample PEATcosm2014_Bin_35_FD_119750 | JGI IMG/M metagenome (GOLD analysis project Ga0181526, IMG submission 119750) | Peatland microbial communities from MTU Mesocosm Facility, Houghton, MI, USA - PEATcosm2014_Bin06_30_metaG | ecosystem: Environmental > Terrestrial > Soil > Wetlands > Peat | place...
GTGGCGCGGGCGTGCCCGTCGGACGAGAGGCAGGAGCCGGGCTTGATGTTGTCGGCGTCGCGGTCGTCGCCTTTGATCAGCAGGTCGGACTTGCACACCGCATAAGTTTCGTCGTTCACTTCCTGGCCGAACAGCCGGATATCGGCATTCGGGTTGATCTGCCCAAGCACATGCTCCTTGGCAATGGAGAGCATGCCGCCCGATCCGCACGCTGGATCGAACACGGTGCGGATGGCGCTTTCCTGCTTCAGCACGGCGCGGTCGCCGTTGATCAGCAGGCGCACCATCAGGCGGATGACTTCGCGCGGCGTGAAGTGCTCGCCGGGGTTTTCGTTGGATTGCTCGTTGAAGCGGCGGATCAGCTCCTCGAAGATGGTCCCCATGGTGTGGTTGTCCACCTTGTCCGGGTGCAGGTCGGCGTCGCTCAGCTTGCGGACCAGGGCGAACAGCAGGCCTTTTTCGTCGAGCGTGTCGATGGTGCCGCGCAGCTTGAAGCGGTCGATCACGTCGCGCATGTTTTCCGAGAAGTTGTTGATATAGGCGCGGAGGTTCTTGCCGATATTCTTCGGGTCGTCCAGCAGCTTTGGGAAGTCGAATTTCGAGATGTTGTAGAAGGAGTGGCCGGCGGCGCGGCGAAGCTGGCCGTCCATATTTTCAAGGCCCTTGGCTTTCAGCTCCTCGTGGCGCTTCAGGACCTTGTCCTTCGTGGGGGCGAGCACGCAATCGAGGCGGCGCAGGACAGTGAAAGGCAGGATCACGTCCGGGTATTTACCGCGCTTGAAATCGTCGCGCAGAATCTCATCGGCAATCGACCAGATGAAGTTCGCGATCTCCTGAAAGCTATTCATGTCGTCGAAGACAAGAATAGCGCGTTACTGCCCGTCACCCGGCAGCCAGCCCCCGTTCTATCCGTGTATATCTGTGTCCATCTGTGGCGCCATTCTGTTAAGCTGCTGGAAGTGGCCGAACCTTCCGGCCAGGCGCCGAAGCCTCCCAAGGTATCGGCCCTGGTGGTTTCCTACAATCGAAGAGCCCTGTTACGGCGCGCGCTCGAAGCGCTGGAGCGGTCCGAGGCCCGCGATGCCATTGAGATCGTGGTAGTGGACAACGGGTCCACCGACGGCAGCCAGGAGCTTGAGGTGGTTTTCCCGCACGCGCGGTTCATCCGCATTCCGCGCAATTTCGGGCTGACCAAAGCCCTTAATCTGGGCGTCCGCGGTTCCGAAGGCGAGTACGTTTTCTTTCTGCATGAGGACACTGAGGTTTTCCCCGAAACCGCGCGTCTGTTGGCCGAGCTTTTGGACACGCAAGCGGACGCCGGCGCCGTCTGTCCGCTGTTGGTGGACGGCGAAGGGCGGCCCGTGCCGCAATTGGGGCAGTTTCCGCCGGACGATACCTGGCGGCCTGCCGAGCCAGGGCCCGACCCCATGCCAGTCGAATACCCGCGCGGCGCGGCTCTCATGATGCGTCGCCCCTTATTCACGGCGATTCGCCAGATCGATGAGCGCTACGGACAATTTGGCAGCGATGCCGACCTGTGCTACCAGATCCGCCGCGCCGGCAAGAAGATCCTGCTGGCTCCCCAGGCGCGCGCCCATCACGAAGGGCGCGAGGGCGAATCCACATTGCGCAAAGCGGATCGCCAGCAGGGCACGGCGGCGTTTATCGGCAAATACGGCGGTTTTTGGAGCGGCTTGTGGGCGCAGATCGCAACGGTTTTCGGCGCCCTGGGTTCACTTCAGTTAGGCGTGCTCAAATATCTTTTGGCTAATCAGAAGGTTGACGGAAGTCAACAGGAGTAGTCCAAGACAACCCCGCACGGCGCCTATTTCCGCTATCATGTAGCCAATGGACGCTATTCTTTGGATACTGCTGCCGGGCTTCGTGGCGGTCGGCTCCGGCCTGCTGGCGTTCTACATCATGCAGTCGCGCATGGAAGTGGCGCTGGCCCGCGAACGGGAAGCCATGGCCCAGGCCCGCGGCACTCTGGAAGCCGAGAAGAATTCACTTGAACAGGCCTTGCGCGGCGCCAAAGAATCGGCCCGGCGCGAGGCTCTGGACGACTTTCTGGCCGACATGCACGTGGAGCAGCGGCATTACGTGAAAGACAACAAGCTGCTGTTCCAGAACCGCAAGGCGCTGGTGCTGCAGGAGCGCATCTTCTTCCGGAATATTCCGCTCTCCAACTGGATCGAGCACGAGATCGTATTGCAGGAAGGCGAAGATGCGGATAAAGCCGCCCGCAGCCTGACCTCCTTCGTGGACGTGGTCAGCGTGGAGGCGCAGGCGCCCAACGGCAACCGGTTGCTGCGCTAGGCGACGGGCCTGCGGGCAAGCGAAGGTTGCTGAAGAGCGGGCCTACGAGGCCCGCGCAGGCTTCGAGCCAGGCTTCGAGCCTGCCCCACTGCAGCGCGGGCCTGGAGGCCGGCGCCTAGATCCGATGCGTGCCGGCGCCACCCACCATGGCCGTGAGCCGCTCCACGATATTCCGTAGAGCCTCCGATTGCGCATTCAATTCCTCGGCTGCCGAGGCGCCTTCCTGGGCGTTGGCCGCGTTTTTCTGCGTTACCTGTTCCATCTGGGTGATGGCTTTGCCGATCTGTTCGATCCCGCCGGCTTGCTCCTGACTGCCCAAGCTCACCTCATCTACCAGCGTCTTCACCTTCGCGGATTCTTCGGTAATACTCCGGATCGCCGAGGCCACCTGGTCCACCTTCGTCTTACCGTCCTTGGACTTCGAAATCGACTCCTCGATCAGCGCGGCGGTATCCTTGGCCGCCTGCGCACAACGCTGCGCCAGGTTGCATACTTCGTCGGCCACCACCGCGAAACCCATGCCAGCCTCGCCCGCGCGGGCCGCCTCCACAGCCGCGTTCAGCGCCAAGATGTTGGTCTGGAAAGCGATTTCGTCGATCACCTTGATGATCTTGGAGATCTTGTCGCTCTGTGTATTGATTTCGCCCATGGCGACGATCATCTGGTCCAACGCCTGGTTGGTCTCGACGAATTTGCGCTCCGATTGGGTCACCAGACCGGCCGCGCCAAGCGAGTTCTCGCTGTTCTTGCGGGCCATGGAACTGATTTCCTCGCTGGATGCGGAAGTTTCCTCCAGCGACGCCGCCTGCTCGGAGGCCCCCTGCGCCAGCGATTGGCTGGACGAAGAAACCTGCCCCGCCGCGGCAGACACCTGCCCGGCTCCATCGGCCATTTCGCGGGCAATCTGCCGCAGCGTGCCGCTGGTCTGGCGCACCACCCACAGGACCGCCAATCCGACCCCCAAAGACAGGGCCAACATGACGAACGATATGCTCCGGGCGCGGCTATATTGATCGGCGCCCATCTGTTTGTTCTTAGCCAGGACATCGTTCTCATGCGTCACCAGATCGCCCGCAATCCTTTCAATAGCGGCGAAATGGGACCGGGTGGAGATCATCACGGGCAACGCTTCAGCCGGCTTGCCCGCGATGCATAATTGGTTGATCCGGTCATATTTGGGAAGCCAGTTGTCCAGCTCCGTGCGGATCTCGCCCAAGCGCGCCTGGGTCTGCGCGGATGCAATCGCGGAGTACTCCGCGATCGTCTTGCGAATTCTCTCCACGTTGGCCTGAAAATCCTGCCGGGCTTTCTCGACCTCGTCCGGCTGGCGCCCAAACGTGAACAGAACCATGGCCCGCTGGGATCGCACCATATCGGATTTGGCCGTATTGACCACGCCGGCCATGGCAATCTTTGTGGCGGTCTTATCGGCAGTCTCGTCAAACACCTGCCTGAGCTTACCGATGGAGTCCATCGAGGTGTAGCCTAGTATGACCGTGAGCAGTACCAGTGTGGCGGAGCAAATGCTCAATTTTACGCCAAGCGTCCAATTCTTCATAGTTTTCGAAGCCCCCGCAATCGGTTGCTGCGGTAATGATCGGCTGGATCGGGGGGGAGGAATAGGACTGCTCGCGAACGGCCGCCGGCGGACGCCGATCACTTGGTGGTCAGCAGCATGCGGGCGGCCACGATCACCAGAAACACGGCATAGATCCGCCGGATGGTCACTGGCGGGAGGGCCAATATGATGCGCGCGCCGAAATAAGCGCCGACGAACAGGCCCGCCGCAATCACCAGCGCATACTTCAAATTGATGTGGCCGGCGCGGTAGTATTCCATGGCGCCCAACAGTCCGACGGGCGGGATGAGCGCCGCAAGCGAAGTGCCGATGGCATCCACCTCGCCGAGCTTCATGAAATAAAGCAAGGCCGGCACGATGACCAATCCTCCGCCGATGCCGAACATGCCGGCCAGGACGCCGGCGGCCAAACCGATTGCGATGAGGGGCAAATAAGCCATGATTGCGAGTCTATCACGGCGGACCCTTCACACAATCAAAGCCCAACTCGTTGGATCTAAAGAGGCGCGCTCACCTCTCCAGTCGGAAGGTCACCGCGATGGTCGAGACCACCTCCACCGGTTCACCGTTCAGCAGCGTCGGCTGGTAGTGCCACTGCTTTACGGCGTCCATCGCAGCGCTGGCCAACTCCGCATCCACGGACTGGTTCATCACCGAGAGTCCCAGTAAATCGCCGCCAGTCGAGATGACCGCGCGCAGGAGCACCGTGCCTTCGATGCCCGCCGCCTCCGCGCCCGCCGGGTACGCCGGTTTGGTCATCGATATGAGCTTGGTCGCTTGCACCATGCCGCCCACGCGAATGCGCCGCGACGCGCCGGTCTCTTTCGGCGGCGGAGCCTTGCCCACTACTTCCACCGCTTCGGTGACGGGTCCGATGCCGAGAGTGATGTTGTTCCCGGATGCGGCGGGCAGCACAATCGCTTGCCGAAACTCGGCAAAGCCTTGGGCCCGGACTTCCAAGGTATACGATCCCGCGGGCAGGCCGGACAGGGTGTATTCCCCCGCGCCATTCGTGCGTGCGGCTTCCTGATGGCTGGTGTTGTTCTTCAGCAGGATCAGTACGCCCGGCACGGCGGCGCCGCTGACGTCGTAGACGGACCCCGAGAGCGATGCGGCCGGCTTGGATTCCTGACCGCGCAACGCGGCCATGGGGATAACCACAGCCAGAAGCGCCGCGATGGCGGTGCAGCAGACTCGCCGGCTCAACCCGTTGCGGTTCGCGCGGGCGTCGAGCAATGCGCGCACGCGCGGCTCCAGGTCCGATGCCGCGGCCATGCCCAGCGCGGCCGCGAAAGCGCCCGCCGCCGTCACGGATCGCGCCAACTCGACGAGCTGCTCGGCGTAGGTAGACGGCGCGGCTCCGGCTCGCACCACGGCGTCGTCGCAGGAGCGCTCCTGTTCGCGGCGGAAGCGGGCGGCGGCCAGCCATGCCAGCGGATGAAACCAGAAGAAAGCCACGGCCACTTGCGCCATGAACCAGAGCAGTGGATCCCTGCGCCGCGCGTGCGTCAGTTCGTGCAGGAGCACGATAACGCGCCGATCGGCGTTCCACTCGTCCGATGCTTCCGGCAGCACTACAGACGTGGCGAAGAGGCCGCCGGTCAGGGGCACGTCGGTCTCGGCGCTGCGCCGCAGCCTAACGATACGCCGCAGCCCGATGCGGGCCTGGGCAGCGTCACGGACTGCGATCCAATCGGGCGCGCGGATCTCGGGGGCCCGGCGCAGCGATAGGGCCAGCCGCAAGTGCCCTGCGCCCATGCGGGCCAGCACGACGATCGCGCCGGCCAGCCAGAATACGACCGGCCAGGCGACGGTCCGTCTGGCGCGCCGCGGTTGCACGACGCTGGCGACGTCCGGCGCCGACTCGGCCGCCGCATCCCCGATGAAAACCCTGCGCGCGGCGGAAGCGATGGCCGGCGTTCTCAGGTGCACATCCCACCGCGACAGAATCGGTGAAAGCGCGGGGACGGCCAGCACCGCGGCGAGCGCGCACGTCCACGTGAAATAGCGCGCCGCGGACCGCCGGCGCATCGCCATGGTCAATAGCCACGCAGCCGCCAGAATCACCGTGGCCTTGATGGCGGCGTCCAAGAGAAACGCGATCGATGGCATTTCAAATCCCTCCTCGTTTGGCCTTTTCGATGAGTGCGGAAAGGCGGTCCAATTTGTCGGGCGCCAGGCCCCCGCCTTTCAGATTGAGAAGGGCGGTGATGGCCTGCTCGCTGGAATTGTCGAAAAACGTCGCCAGTAGATGGCGCAAGGCGGATTGGCGGGCCCGGTCGCGCGGCACGGTGGGCAGATACACGTACCGCAGCGCTTGCTCCTCGTGCCGAACGTGGCCCTTCTCTTCGAGCACACGCAGCTTGGCGCGGACAGCCGAATAGCTGGGCCGGTCGGGCAACTCGCCGTGGATCTCGGCAGCGGTGGCCCGCCCGCGGCGGTACAGGATATCCATCATTTGCCGCTCGCGGCGGCTGAGCGTCTGTTCCGGCATGGCCGACATGAACCTTGATGCTGCAAAAGCAGCAGCATGCTTTAAAAGTAGCATCGGCGGCGGCGGCTGTCAAGAGATTTTCTTGGCGCCGCCGGGTATGATTGTAAGTTTCCATGCCCATCCGCTGGCTCCTCATCTTATGGATTTTCGCGATCAGCGCCATCTCCTTCCTGGACCGCGTCAACATTTCGATCGCCAGCCGTTTTATCCAGCAGGAGTTTCACATCAGCGACCTCCAGCTTGGGCCGGTGTTCAGCGCCTTCCTGGTGGGATACGCGCTTTGCCAGGCTCCGGCGGGCCGCCTCGCCGACCGCTTCGGACCCCGCCTGGTCCTCGCGCTCGGCACTATCTGGTGGGGCGTCTTCACGGCCCTCACGGCCATGCTGTCGGCGGGAATGACCAGCCTGTTGCTGGTGCTGCTCGCCGTGCGATTCACACTGGGCGCGGGCGAGGCGGTGCTGTTTCCCTCGTCCAACCGGCTGGTCGCCAACTGGATTCCTTCGAAGGAGCGGGGCTTGGCGAACGGCATTATCTTCGCCGGAGTGGGCTTTGGCTCAGGCATCACCCCGCCGCTGGTGACCTTCGTCATGTTGCGTTACGGATGGCGCGCTTCATTTTGGATTAGCGCAGCGATCGGCCTGGCGGCGGGCGCCGTCTGGTATTGGCTCGCGCGCGACAGGCCCGAGGACCATCCGTGGGTCACGCCGCAAGAGACCGCGCGCATCGAAGAAGGCTTGCCCGAGCCGCCCGGCGAGTTGGAAATCGGCAAGCCGCTGCCCTGGCGCGTCATCTTTGGCAGCAAGGATGTGCTGGCTATTGCATTCAGCTATTTCACGTACGGCTACGCGGCCTGGATCTTCTTCGCCTGGTTCTTCAAATACCTCAGCGACGTGCGCGGGCTCGATCTGAAGGCCAGTTCCTATTACTCCACGCTTCCGTTCATGGCCATGGCCACCGGCTCGACGGTGGGCGGCCGCATCAGCGATATCCTCACGCGGCGCTACGGCAACCGGATCGGCCGCTGCGGGGTGGCCGTGGCCGGCATCGCGCTAGCGGCCGTCTTCATCGCCTCGGGAACGCAAGTGGAAAGCGCACGCCTCGCCAGCGTGGTGCTGGCCGGCGGGGCCGGCGCGCTGTATCTTTCGCAAAGCTCCTTCTGGTCGGTGACGGCGGACATGGCCGGCGCATCGGCCGGATCGGTCTCCGGCGTGATGAACATGGGAGGCCAGATCGGCGGCATCGTCACCGCTTCGCTCACCCCGCTGATCGCGCACCGCTTCAGTTGGACGGCGTCGTTTCTGGTAGCCGCCGCGCTGTGCGCAGCCGGGTCCCTCGCGTGGCTGGTGGTGGACCCGGATGTGGAACTGGGCCGCTAGTACCTCGTACAGATACTTCCTCATAGAATAAAGGTGGTTCAGTTGCACCGGAGGGCGGCCAATCGTGGCCGCAGCCGCCTTTGCAGGCGGCTCTTGTCATTTCGTTGCGGGGAAGAGCGGGTCCTGGAGGACCCGCGCAGACCTGGAGGTCCGCCCCACAAACGGGCCGGCGCGGATCTGGCATTTTGGCGGCGCCCCTAAATCTATCAGGAACTAAGCGGACGGGGTCCCGGTCCGGCCGATCTTGGGCTGAAATGCGCGGCTTCCCAGCCAAAGAAATGGCGGCATGACCAGCATCGCCACCAGCAGCGGGAGCATCGCGATCCCGATGCCTTTTTCGTTTCCGGTCAGCGAACACAGGAGTCCCAGAAGTCCCGCCATGACGGAGGCGGCACCCAAGATGCGGGCGAGCAGGCGGGCGAGGACCGGGAGACCCTCTACGGTCAAATAGAACGGAGCCTCGAACAGGATCGCGCCAAAGGCGCAACTCCACTTCACCAGCGAATACGGGCGGATCGAGGCCCAGGCGGCAGGGTTGTGCCGCTGGGTGACACCGAGGATGGCGAGGTTCTCGGCCACGTCGAAGCCCGCCGCAACCAGGATCAGCACAATCGAAGCGGGGCCGAGCACGGCGATCCAGCGGCGACCGGAAGAGCACTGCAGAATCGCGATGCAGGTGAAGAGCGCGGCGTAGCTTGGGATGTATCCGAAGTCGATGTATTGCTGGTGGGTCATTTCGGCCATATTCCGTCCAGGAGCGAGCATTTCGGCGGGCCATGGCGGTTTGGCCATTTGCATGGCGAGGACCGGGTTATTGACTCCATAGGGCAGCCTGGCGGGACGGGTCCAGTGTTGCGCCAGCGAAACCTGGAAGCAGACGCCGAAGAATAATACGGCCAGCGATGCGAGCAAGGCCAGCAGCCAAACGGTTCTTGTCGGAGGGGTCATCCTCTGTGATTGTACGCCGATACACGCGCTGGCGGCCGGAGAGGCCGCTGGCAGGCCACGGGCCTGCGCCACAAAATCTGTTACAGTCATCCTATTAGAAAGCGATGAAGCCCCCCATCCCGCTCAACGAGCACGCGCGCCTGGAGTTGTTGCGCCAATACAACATCCTGGACACGGCCGCCGAGCCTGCCTTCGACGAGATCGCGGCGCGCGCCGCTGAGGTCTGCCAGACCCCTATCAGCCTGCTCACTTTTGTCGATCGCGACCGCGTATGGTTCAAGTCGAACACCGGGCTGGAGCTTCCGGAGATACCCCGCGACGCCTCGTTTTGCGCCCACGCCATCTGCCAGGACGAACTGTACGTGACTCCCGATATGCTTGCCGACGAACGCTTTTCGCAAAACCCGCTGGTGACCCAGAAACCGCACCTGCGGTTTTACGCCGGCATGCCGCTGCTTTCGCCCGAGGGGCTGGCGCTGGGAACCCTTTGTGTGATAGACCGCCAGCCCCGCGAGCTCACTCCGGAACAAATGGACAAGCTGGAGGAACTCGCGAAAGGCGCGGTCCTGCTGCTCGAAATCCGCCGCGCCAGCGGCGGCCGGCCGCGCGCCTGAAAGAGATCCGCCAATGTCTTTCGCCGGAATGCAAGTGCTGTCTCTGGAGAGCCGCCGCTCGGCCGAGATTGCCGAGTTGATCCGCAAACAAGGAGGCGAACCCGTGCTGGCCCCTTCCATGCGCGAGGCGCCGCTGGAGCGGAACGAGGCGGCATTTGGATTCGCCGAGCGCCTTTTCGCCGGCGAGTTCGACATGATGATCCTGCTTACCGGCGTGGGCACCCGCCTGCTGCATCAAGCGCTCGCGACGCGGTATCCGCCGGAACGCTTTGCCGAGGCGTTGCGGCGCATTACGGTGGTGGCCCGCGGACCCAAGCCGGCCGCCGTGCTGCGCGGACTGGATGTGCCGGTTTCGATCGCTGTGCCGGAGCCCAATACGTGGCGCGAACTGCTCGCCGCCATTCGGGATCGTCCCGAGCGGCGCATCGCCGTCCAGGAGTACGGACGCCCCAATGCCGAACTGCTCGATGGCCTGCGCGAGCGCGGCGCGGAAGTCGCCAGCGTGCGCGTCTACCAGTGGGACCTGCCCGCGGACACGGCGCCCCTGCGCGCGGCCGCCCGGCGTCTGGCTGCCGGCGAATTGCAGGTGGCGCTGTTCACCACTTCCATTCAAATCGAGCACCTTCTGCGCATCGCCGCCGAGGAAGGAACCGAAACGGCCGTGTTATCGGCCCTGCGCAAGATGGTGGTCGCCTCCATCGGCCCCACTACCAGCGAAGCTCTGGAAGAAGCCGGCGTGCACCCCGACCTGGAACCTACGCACCCGAAGATGGGGTTTCTGGTGCAGGAGGCGGCCCAGCGCGCCGCGGATATCCTGCGCGCCAAGAACGCGTAGGCTTCGGTGTTCAACGCGAAAGTGGTGGAATACCTCATCGCTTTCGGCCCCAACGGGGCATGAAAAAGACGCGCGCTGGCGGCCTGGGAGACCGCCGGCAGGCCACGGGCCTGCGCCACGTAGGGAGATTTTTCACTGGTCATCACTGCGGAACTGCGGTATGATGCTGGTAGCGGGACCGGGTCTGAGCCGATCCCGCCGCGACGTTTACCGTCGGCCCTTACGGGTCCAAACGATCAACGCCGAGAGCCGGCCGATAAATGCAAGCCGGATCACCAACATAAGAATCATTAGCAGATCCTCCTTTCCGCTCCAAGTGAAGGCCCGGGCCGAACCCGGGCTTTCTCGCTTGAAGCTCCGGTTGCTTGGCACGAGAACCCGTCCTGTCACTTTTTCACGGAAAGCTAATCACTAGTGTCGCGGTGCGGCGAATTTTCGCGGATTTATTTTAGGTGGCTCAGCCGCCCGAGAGGTGCCGGGGGCCTGCCCTACTTGCCCATGTGCAGATTGTTGTGAATGGCGTATAAAGCCAGTTCCAGGCGGTCGGAGACGCCCAGCTTGTCGAAGATGTTGTGCAGGTGATTCTTCACGGTCTGCTCGCTGATGAACATCTTCTCGGCCATTTCCTTATTCTTGAAACCCTGCGCCACCAGCGCCACGATTTCGCGCTCTCTTTGGCTGAGCAGGGAACGCTCGCGCTCGCGGCTGCTGGACGCGGGCACCCCGCTGGCCGGTGCTTCATCGGCGCCGGTGGCGAACTGCCGCATGACGGCGGCGGTGGTGTGAGAGTCCAACCAGATTTCGCCGGCGTTCACTTTCCGAATGCTCTTGATCAGCAGATCCGTGGCGCTCTGTTTCAGCACGATGCCGGAAGTGCCCAGTTTCATGGCCTGCACGAATTCGTTCTTGTCTTCCGATGCGGTCAACACAATGACGCGAGTCTTGTGCTTGCTGTTCTGCAGTCTCTGCAGCGTGGCCAAGCCGTCCAGGCCGGGCATCTTCAGATCCAGCAGCAGGATGTCGGGCTCATGCTGTTGGAGCACGTCCAGCACTTGCCGCCCATCCTGGGCCTGCGCCACGACCTCGAAGTCGGGCTCCAGCGCCAGCAGCCGGCACAAGCCGTCGCGGAAGATGGGGTGGTCGTCCGCCACTACGATCCGAATCTTGGTTGCTTCGCTGGGTACGGCTGGCGAAGGCACGTCCTGGGTGCCATTGTTTTCAGGCATAAACTTGGGTACTAGGCTTCATTTTAGAGGCCGAATAGTACCAAGTCAATCCCATTGTCCGAATGTCAACCGTTTTCCATGGGCTAACGGCTCAAAAGCGGCCAAAATCGCGTAACAGATTTCTCTCGCGGGGTTTGCTATTGTTAGGGACTATGAGCGAAAAATGGGCTGAAGGGGAGTTTCAGCGCTTTTGGAAGCGGCTTCAGCAGCTTGGGCTGAATGCCTACGAATCGCGCTCCTACCTGGTTCTGCTGGGCCATCCACGTTTCAAGGCGTTGGAGTTGGCAGCGCGGGCACACGTGCCCCGGCAAAAGATCTACGAAGTGCTCGACAGCCTGGTGGAGAAGGGCTTCGCGCAGGTGGTGCAGGAACGGACCAAGCTGTTCTCGGCGGTGGAACCGAGCCTGGCGCTGCCCGCTTACATGGCCCGCAAGCGGCAGCTTCTGGACCAGGAGATGACCGACCACGGCCGGGCGAGCGTGGCGTTGATCGACGACCTGAAATCGGTGTATTCGGAGGGGCAAGGGGGCCGCGGCACCTTGGATTTCCTGCGCATCGTCAGCGACCCGGCGCAGACCGCCGCCGAGTATCGCCGGATGTTGTCGGAGGTGCGCTCGGAATACATGGAATTCTCCCGTCCGCCATACGCCGTCGATCCGTTGGATGAGCGATTGGTCAAGCAGGCGCGGCTGTCGGGCGTAACCTGCCGGCTGTTGCTGGAAGCGTGTACGCTGGACGACGGGCACCGGCAGCGATTGCAGGACTACGCGGCCGCGGGTGTCGAGGTGCGGCAGGTGGATTCCCTGCCAATGAAGCTGGCAGTATTCGACAAACGCCAAGGCATGCTCGCCCTGCTTGATCCGGTGATCACGAGGCCAAGCTGGACTGCCGTGGTATTCGACCACGAAGGCATGGGCGAGGCGATGACCGGACTGTTCGAGGACCGTTGGCGGCGGGGGAAAGGTTTGTAGGGATGATGAAGAAGGGGCGGGTCTGGAGACCCGCCGCAGGA
>Ga0181526_10003647_pt1 | contig 12396 bp, 10 predicted proteins | sample PEATcosm2014_Bin_35_FD_119750 | JGI IMG/M metagenome (GOLD analysis project Ga0181526, IMG submission 119750) | Peatland microbial communities from MTU Mesocosm Facility, Houghton, MI, USA - PEATcosm2014_Bin06_30_metaG | ecosystem: Environmental > Terrestrial > Soil > Wetlands > Peat | place...
TGCGCGTGGCGCTGATGGGCTACGCGGCGGCCATCGTCGTCTCGATTCCGCTCGCCGTCGCGCTGGTGAGCTCGCGCTTCCTGTCGCGCACCCTCTATCCGATCCTGGTTGTCGTGCAGTCGACGCCGATCGTGGCGGTCGCCCCGATCATCGTCGTCACCCTGGGCGCTGCGGATCTGCCGCGGGTGGTGATCACGTTCCTGATCACGTTCTTCCCGATCGTGGTCTCGACCGTCACCGGCCTGCAGGCGACACCGGAGGAGCTGATCGAGCTGTCGCGATCCCTGCGTGCCGGACGGCTGCGCGAGATGCTGCACATCAGGCTGCCGTTCGCGGTGCCCTATATCTTCAGCGCACTGAAAATCTCCACGACCCTCGCGGTGATCGGCGCGGTGGTGGCCGAGTTCGTGGCGGCCGAGCGGGGGCTCGGCTTCTTCATCGCGTTCTCGACCTCGTTCTTCAAGATTCCCCAGGCCTTCGCCGGCCTCGTCGTGCTCGTCGCCCTGAGCCTGATCCTGTTCCGCCTGTGTGCGATCGTGCAGCGCCGGTTCGTTCCGTGGTCGCTGCCGAAATCGGAGACCTGAGCATGTGCGATACCCTCGATCCGCCGCCCGCGCCCGACCACGACGCACTGCTGCGCCGCGCATTCGATGTGGCGCGCCGGGCGCGCGCCAACGGCATGCACCCGTTCGGGGCGCTGCTGGCCGGGCCCGACGGCGGCGTGCTGTTCGAGATGGAGAACGGGTTTCTCCCCGACCACGACATGACGGCGCACGCCGAGCGTCTGCTGGCGACCCGCGCCTGCCGCGAGTACGAGCCACGCTTTCTCGCCGCCTGCACCATGTACACCTCCGCCGAGCCATGCGCGATGTGCGCCGGCGCCGTCTATTGGGCCGGCATCGGCCGGGTGGTGTATGGGCTCGCCGAGCGTCGGCTCAAGGAGATCACCGGCAACCACGCCGAGAACCCGACCCTCGACCTGCCTTGCCGCGTCGTGTTTACGGCCGGACAGCGGCCGGTCGAGGTGATCGGGCCGCTCCTTGAGGACGAGGCCGCCGCCCTCCATGCAGGCGCCTGGGCGGAATAACATGCGATAGCCCGGCAGCACCTCCGGCCTTTACGTTTCTCGCGGCCCGGAGCAACCTTCGGCGCCATGGCAGCGCCGCTCCACATCCTGTCGCCGACGCCGTTCGCGACCGAGGCCTTCACCGATGCGTCCGCCGCGGTCGCCCGGCTCGAGCAGATCTACGAGCGCAATACCGGCTTCCTGCGCGACCGCTTCGAAGCCTACGCGAAGGGCGAGCCGCTCGCCGGGCGGGTGCGTGCCACCTACCCTTTCGTGCGGATCACCACCGACACCCACGCCCGGCTCGACTCGCGGCTGTCCTACGGCTTCGTCTCCGGGCCGGGCGTGCACCAGGCGACGGTGACCCGCCCGGACCTGTTCGGCGCCTATTTCACCGAGCAGATCGGACTGCTCGTCCACAACCACGGCGTTCCTGTGGACATCGGGGAATCGGACGAGCCGATCCCGATCCACTTCGCGTATCGCCGCGACATCAACATCGCGGCGAGCTCCGCGCTACGGGACCGGTCATCGACCGAGCGGCCGCTTCGCGATCTCTTCGACACGCCCGATCTCGCCACGATGGACGACGCGATCGCCAATGGCACGCTGAACGTGCCGCCGGGCTCGCCGATGCCGCTCGCCATGTTCCGCGCCGCCCGCGTCGACTATTCGCTGCACCGGCTCTACCACTACACCGGCACCGATCCGGAGCACTTCCAGAACTTCGTGATCTTCACCAACTATCAGTTCTACGTCGACGCCTTCGCGCGCATCGGGCGCGAGCGCGTCGCCGCCGGCCACCCGGACAGCGATGCCTTCGTCGAGCCCGGCAACGTCATCACGACCAGCCCGCGGCTCGGCGGCCTGGGCCGGACCGGCGCGCCGCCGGACCGCATGCCGCAGATGCCCGCCTTCCACCTGGTCGCGCCCGGCTGCCACGGCATCACCATGATCAACATCGGGACCGGCCCCTCGAACGCCCGCAACATCACCGACCACGTCGCCGTGATGCGCCCACACGCCTGGCTCATGCTCGGTCACTGTGCCGGCCTGAGGAACACGCAAAAGCTCGGCGACTACGTTCTGGCGCACGGCTACGTGCGCGAGGACCACGTGCTCGACGACGAGCTTCCGCCGTGGGTGCCGATTCCGGCGCTGTCGGAGATGCAGGTGGCGCTCGAGCAGGCGGTCGGCGAGGTGACGGGGCTGTCCGGCTTCGACCTGAAGGGCATCATGCGCACCGGAACGGTCGCCAGCGTCGACAATCGCAATTGGGAGCTGGACGGACAGGCGGCGATCATCCGCCGGCTGTCACAGTCGCGGGCGGTCGCGCTCGACATGGAATCGGCAGCCGTCGCCGCCAACGGCTTCCGTTTCCGTGTTCCCTACGGCACCCTGCTCTGCGTATCGGACAAGCCCCTGCAGGGAGAGATCAAGCTCGCCGGCATGGCGGGCGAATTCTACCGGCGACGGGTCGGCCAGCACCTCGAGATCGGCATGCTGGCGCTCGAAAAGGTGAGGTCCCAGGCGCCCGACCGGCTGCATTCGCGCAAGCTGCGAAGCTTCACCGAGGTCGCGTTCCAATAGGACGGCCGCCGCGCCGATCCGCGCGCGCCTGCGCTCACCATTTGATCTCCGGCACCTGCTGAAGCGCACCCGGTTCAGTCAAGAAGCTTGCGAATGCAGTCTATCAGCTCCGATCCGCGGAACGGCTTTTCCACAATGGCCACGCCGGCCGCCGATGCACGTTCACGGATGCCGGCATTGGGGCGGCCGGTCATCAGCAGAGCGGGCATGGCGTCACGCCGTTCGCGCACCTTGGCGATGACGTCCAGGCCATTCATCGTGGGCATGTGATAATGGACGATCAGGCAGCCGGACGCCGGCAGGTTATCGTCATTGATGAGCTCGTCGGCGGACGCATAGGCGCAGACCTCGAAGCCTTCGACCGTGAGCGAGAACTTCAGCGAATCCCGCACCGCAGCATCGCTTTCGAGTACCAGGAGAACGTGGGTCGCCGCCATGGGCCCGAATCGCCTTGCCGCCGTGGTCTTGCTGCCGACCCTGTGCACAAGAGCCCCGATCCGCCGCAATCGCCTTGACATAGCTCAAAGCGAGGACGTGCCGGCAAACCCCCGGCCGCACGGTCGGGTCACTCCCCATTCTGCACCGCCATGGCATCCGCTCTTCGCGTCCGCAGGACGCGGTCGAGCGACGCGCCGAGATTGCTGACGCCGGTCGCTCCCGGATCATCGGGATTGTCGGGGAATACGTCGAAGAGATGCCGGCCGATGATCTCCTGGCGATCGGTCAGGGTGGCGCGCAGGTAAGCGTCGCTCGCATCGACGATCAGCAGGTCGCGCGCAAGCACCAAATAGAGCTCGGGCGCCGACCGAAACAGCATACGGAAATCCGGGACGCTCGGACTATCCATGCCTCCCTGCCCCCCCAAGCGACTGACAATCCCCCTCGCCGAGGTTGGCACATCGGCGCCTGAGGCAGCCGCCTTCCGCGCCTGGATTCGCCGACGATCGCTATGTATCGAGTGGAACATTCAGCTCGAGCGTTCGCCCGATGCCGTGCCGAACAGCTGCTCGAGCTGGACCGTCTGGTAGCATTCGCACGCCGAACCCTGCAGCGCGGCGCGGTCCACGATGGTGATCCGCCCTCGCCGGTAGCGGATGATGCCGGCCTTCTGCAGAGCGTTCGCGATGATCGTTACGCGGACGCGCCGAACGCCGAGCATCAAGGCGAGAAACTCATGGGTGATCGTGAAGCTGTCCGACGTATACGATCCGGTTCCCGGCGGTCGTGCACCTCGCCGCCGCCCGGTTCGAGCCGGCCGTAGAGATCCGGCTCGCTCAAACCAAAGATTGTATCGATGCGGAAGCTCGGCGCCCGTCGGCAGCCCGGCGAGGCGGAACCAAACCGGCGGCTCGCGGGTTTTTCGCCTGCGCCTTGAGCGAGAAGACGCGGCTAGACGCCGCATGGCCCGAGCGTATGACCACGAGAACGCACAATATTTCGGCAAATGCCCCCCACAAAACGGAGGATGCATCGATTCGTGTCTTGCCGTGGGGGGGCGGGGAAGTGTCCAATCGGGGGAGGCTGGTGCCGATTCGACGTTCGGATCCGCCGTGCTCCGCGGCGGCGATGGCGCGCGTCGAGCAACCAAGCCAACAACAATAAAGTGTAAGAGGGGTCATGTTCAACGATTCGCTGTTCAACGCTTTTGCCCGCTCGTTCGAGGCACGACGTGAAACGGACATGCCGATCGCCGAGTACCTGGAATCCTGTCGCGGCGATCCGCTGCGCTACGCCAACGCGGCGGAACGCATCCTGGCCGCCATTGGCGAGCCGCAGATGATCGACACGGCCAAGGACCCCCGCCTTGGCCGAATTTTTTCCAACCGGACGATGCGGAACTATCCGGCGTTCGATGGATTCTTCGGCATGGAGGAGACGATCGAGCGCATCGTCTCGTTCTTCCGTCACGCCGCGCAGGGGTTGGAGGAGCGCAAGCAGATCCTCTATCTGCTCGGGCCGGTCGGCGGCGGCAAGTCGTCTCTCGCCGAGCGGCTCAAGTCGCTGATGGAGGTGCATCCGATCTACGTCCTCAAGGCCGGCGACGAGATCAGTCCGGTGTTCGAGAGTCCCCTTGACCTGTTCGAGCCGGGGACCATGGGATCGATCATCGAGGAACGCTACGGCATCCCGCGCCGGAGGCTGAGCGGGCTGATGAGCCCGTGGTGCCTCAAACGGCTGGAGGCGTTCGGCGGCGACATCTCGCGGTTTCGCGTGGCCAAGATCGCGCCTTCCCGCCTGCGCCAGATCGCGATCGCCAAGACCGAGCCCGGCGACGAGAACAACCAGGACATCTCCTCGCTGGTCGGCAAGGTCGACATCCGGAAGCTGGAAGGCTTCGCCCAGAACGATCCAGACGCCTACAGCTATTCGGGCGGCCTCAACCGGGCCAACCAGGGCATCCTCGAGTTCGTCGAGATGTTCAAGGCGCCGATCAAGATGCTGCATCCGCTGCTGACCGCGACCCAGGAGGGCAACTACATCGGCACCGAAAACATCGGCGCCATACCGTTCACCGGGATCGTGCTGGCGCACTCCAACGAGGCCGAATGGCAGAGCTTCAAGAGCAACAAGAGCAACGAAGCCTTCATCGACCGGATCTGCGTGATCAAGGTGCCGTACTGCCTGAGGGTAACCGAGGAGCAGAAGATCTACGAGAAGCTGATCCAGAATTCCGAGCTCAGCAGCGCGCCCTGCTCGCCCTCGACGCTGAATACGCTGGCGCGCTTCACGGTGCTGTCGCGGCTGCGCAAGCACGAGAATTCGACGCTGTACGCCAAGATGCGGGTCTATGACGGCGAAAGCCTGAAAGAGTCCGACCCGCGGGCCCGCAGCGTCCAGGAATACCGGGATGCCGCCGGCGTCGACGAGGGCATGGACGGCCTGTCGACGCGTTTCGCCTTCAAGGCGCTGGCCGCGACGTTCAACCACGACACCACCGAGATCGGCGCCGATCCGGTCCATCTGATGTACGTGCTCGAGCAGTCCATCCGCCGCGAGCAGCTGCCCGACGAGGTCGAGAAGCGCTATCTCGAGTTCATCAAGGCCGAGCTCGCCCCGCGCTATGCGGAGTTCATCGGGCACGAGATCCAGAAGGCCTATCTGGAGTCGTACGCCGACTACGGGCAGAACCTGTTCGACCGCTACGTCGACTACGCCGACGCCTGGATCGAGGACGTGGACTTCAAGGATCCGGATACCGGCCAGCTGCTCGACCGCGAGCTCCTCAATCAGGAGCTGACCAAGATCGAGAAGCCGGCGGGAATCGCCAACCCCAAGGACTTCCGCAACGAGATCGTCAAGTTCTGCCTCCGCACCAGGGCGAACAACGGCGGCAAGAACCCCTCGTGGACGAGCTACGAGAAGATGCGCGAGGTCATCGAGAAGCGGATGTTCTCCCAGGTCGAGGACCTGCTGCCGGTCATTTCCTTCGGGTCCAAGAAGGACGGCGAGAGCGAGAAGAAGCACGGAGAGTTCGTCCAGCGCATGGTCGCCCGCGGCTACACCGAACGCCAGGTCCGCCGCCTCGTCGAATGGTACATGCGCGTGAAGCAGGCCGGCTGAGCCGGTGCCGGACATGCACATCGTCGACCGGCGCCTGAACCCGCGCGGCAAGAGCCTGGAAAATCGCCAGCGGTTCCTCCGACGGGCCAAGGCGCTGGTGCAGCGCGCCGTGAAGCAGAGCACCCAGGCCCGGGATGTGCGGGACGTCCTGCAGGGCGGGGAGGTCAGCATTCCGCTCGACGGCATGGAGGAGCCGCGGCTCCGTCGGGCTCCCAGCGGGACGCGGGATCTGGTGCTTCCGGGGAACCGGACGTTCATCGAAGGCGATGTGCTGCCGCGCCCGGATCCGGGCGGTGGCGGCAGGCCGCGCGACGCGGGCGAAGGGGACGCCGAGGATGCGTTCCGCTTCGTCCTGACACGCGAGGAGTTCCTCGATCTGTTCCTCGACGATCTCGAGCTGCCGGACCTCGCCAAGCGGCGGCTGGCGGAGGCCGAGCACGAGAGCCCGCGCCGCGCCGGCTACTCGGTGTCGGGCTCGCCCGCCAACATCGCGGTCAACCGCACCACGCGGCTGGCGATGATGCGCCGGGTGGCGCTGCGCCGGCCGCGGCCGGAGGCGATCGCACGGCTGGATGCGGAGATCGCCGATTGCGAGGACGACGAGCAGCGATCCGAGCTCGAGGCGACGCTGCAGGCGCTGCGCGCCAAAATGCGGCGAATTCCCTACATCGACCCCGTCGACGTCAGGTACCGGCGCTTCGAGAGCGTGCCGAAACCGGTCGCGCAGGCCGTCATGTTCTGCCTGATGGACGTATCCGGCTCGGTGTCCGAGCACATGAAGGATCTGGCGAAGCGATTCTACATGCTGCTCTATGTCTTCCTGACGCGGCGGTATCGCCACGTCGAGATCGTCTTCATCCGTCACACCGACCGCGCCGAGGAGGTGGATGAGGAGACCTTCTTCCGCGGCACCGCGACCGGCGGGACCCTGGTTTCGAGCGCGCTCGAGGCGATGCGCGGGATCATCGTGGAGCGCTACCGCCCCGCCGACTGGAACATCTACGCGGCGCAGGCTTCGGACGGGGACAACGCCCACAACGATGGAGCCGCGACGGGACGGCTCCTGCGCGACCACATCCTGCCGGTCAGCCAGTATTTCGCCTACCTCGAGGTCGGTGACCCGGGAGGCGAACAGCGGTCGGTCTCGCCACTGTGGGCGGTCTACGAGCGCCTGCGCTCCGAAAGCGCACCGCTCGCCATGCGCAAGGTCAGCAATCGCAGCGAGATCTTCCCGGTGTTTCACGAGCTGTTCCAGCGCCGCCGCGAGCGCGAGAGGGTCGCGCCATGACCACCGTCGCGGCGCGGCGCCTCTACGACGGGGCCGACTGGGACTTCGCCACGCTGCGGCGGATCCACGACGCCTGCGAGACGATTGCGCTGTCCGAGCTCGGCCTCGATGTCTATGCGAACCAGATCGAGGTGATCACGGCCGAGCAGATGCTCGATGCCTACTCCTCGATCGCCATGCCGCTGTTCTACAAGCACTGGTCGTTCGGCAAGCACTTCGCCCAGCACGAGAGCCTGTACCGCAAGGGTCTCAAGGGTCTCGCCTACGAGATCGTGATCAACAGCTCGCCGTGCATTTCCTACCTCACGGAGGAGAACACGGCGACCATGCAGACGCTGGTCATCGCGCACGCCGCCTTCGGCCATAATCACTTCTTCAAGAACAACTATCTGTTCAAGCTGTGGACCGATGCCGAGGGAATTCTTGATTATCTCGACTTCGCCAAGGGCTACGTCGCGCTCTGCGAGGAGCGTCATGGCCACGCCGCCGTCGAGCGCACGCTCGATGCGGCGCACGCGCTGATGTCCCACGGCGTCCATCGCTATCCGGGCAAGAAGAAGCTCGATCTGCGCCAGGAGGAGAAGCGCGAGCGCGATCGCCGGGCCCACGAGGAGCACGTCTTCAACGATCTGTGGCGCACCGTGCCGGCCGGGACGGGCAAGACCGCGTCGGAGCTGAGCATCGAGCGGCGCCACGCTCTGCTCGGGCTGCCTCAGGACAACATCCTGTATTTTCTCGAGAAGTCCGCCCCGCGCCTGCAGCCTTGGCAGCGCGAGCTGCTGCGGATCGCCCGCCACGTCGCCCAGTATTTCTACCCGCAGGGGCAGACCAAGGTGATGAACGAGGGCGCGGCGACCTATGTGCACTATCGCATCATGACGCGCCTGCACCAGCAGCAGGCGATCAGCGACGGCAACTTTCTCGAATTCCTCCAGTCGCACACCAACGTGACGTTCCAGCCGGTCTACGACGATCCGCGGTATTCCGGCTTCAACCCCTACGCTCTCGGCTTCTCGATGATGCAGGACATCGAGCGCATCGTCACCGACCCCGGGGACGAGGACCGGCAGTGGTTCCCGGAGATCGCCGGCACCGGGGACGCGATGGCGGTGCTGCGCGACGTCTGGGCCAATTACCGCGACGAAAGCTTCATCAGCCAGTTTCTCAGCCCGCGCCTGATCCGGCAGATGCGCATGTTCCACCTGTGCGACGACCCGGCGCAGACCGAGGGGGTGACGGTTGCGGCGATCCACGACGAGCGCGGCTATCGCCAGATCCGCCGGCAACTCGCCCGCCAGTATGACATCGGCTGGACCGATCCCACCATCGAGGTGGTCGATGTCGATCTCGCCGGCGACCGCCGCCTCCTCCTGCGCCACTCCGTCGTGAACGGAGGCCTGCTCGACGAGACCGAGACCAAGCGCGTGCTCCAGCACCTCGCCGATCTGTGGAGCTACGACGTCCTGCTTCGCGAGGTCGATTCCGCCGACACCGTTCTCCGGGAGCACGCGGCCAGCCCGCGCCGGTCGGCGCTGGTGGCGTAGAGGGGCGCGGGTCCCATCGCGGCCACCGTCCCGGGCCGTGGTTCGCGATCAGCGGGCGCGGGCCTCCCTTCCGGCCGGTTCGGCCAGGTGCAACGACCGGCTTCCCCGCGGCGTCGAGACCGATGCGCCATTCATCCCAGCCCCCAGCGACCCGGTTCGGCACGCCATGGCGTGCCATCGGGGCGGCAGCTCGATCGCGGTCGACCTCATGGGGCACACCCTCGATGCGCGGCCGCGGATCTTCGCCGAGGCTGCGTACCTGACGATGTGGCGGCGCGTTCAGCGCGGCCTGCCACCCGCGGGCTTCGCGGTCGAGCCGCTGGCATAGCGCACGGTCGCTCCAGGGACGGCCGGCTGGTGCTGCGGTCGTCGCTGCGCTCGCCCGACGGCAGCCCGCGATGTCAACTCACGTCCCTGCCGCACGATCGAGGGTCGCGGTCATCGTGGGCACGAGATGCTGCACGACGGCAGTCCCGGATTTCGCTTCACTCCATCCCAGCCAAACGTCTGGCTCATCAGGCTGCTTGAGTAGCTCGCTCGGTTTCCAACCTAAGGTCCACGGGCACCGGCGTGCGCAGGATGTCGAGTACCGGGCAGTGCGCGTCGACCACGTCCTTCAATTTGGCGAGATCGGCAGCTGACGCACTGCTTTTCAGATTGACGATGCCACGGACTTCGTGGAAGCCGGCGCGGACACCGTCTTTCACCGCGAAGAAGCCGCGCAGATCCAGCGATCCTTCAAGCTTGACCGAGACGCTCTCGAGCGGAATGTCGAGCGCGGTAGCGTAGGCCCGGTAAGTGATTTCCTGGCATGCGGCAAGCGCGGCAAGGACAAACTCGACAGGATTCGGACCGGTGTCGGTTCCGCCGAGACTCGGAGGTTCGTCGACCGTCACGGAAAACTGGCGGATTTTGGTTTCGCTTCGCAAACCTTCGACTTGACGCGAGTCGGCTGAAAAGGTCGCGAGCGCGTGACCGGGATTGGCGCGCAGATCAGTTTGCGTTTCAACGATGATATCTTTGAGCGCCATTTTTTCTCTCCTGGAGTTGGCAACGATGTGTGCTCACCGTCAATCATAGATTTGGCAGCGCCAAAACTCTTTAGTTATTTTTTTGATTCTACAGGCAGTTCGTTGCGAGTTTAAGGCTGCACGCAGCATAATTTTCCGGTGAGCGAGGAAAGTGACCGTCAAGCAGGAGGAACTCGCCTGCGCAGGCCTGCTGCAATCGGCACGGGCTTCGATCGCGACGCAGCGCTGGGAGGTGGGGTGCGCCCGCCTCCGGCCGCTTGCGCAACCTTCTTGAAGGCGTTGCCGACGCCGTTCTTGATCGGCTCAACGGTCTGGGTCGCGACCTTCTGGACGTCGACCGCCGAGCCTTACGTGGCGCCGCTATTCCCTGGCAAAGCCAAGCGCCTGAAGCTTGGTCGGCCGGGCATCCGGCGTGCAGAGCGGACGGCTGCGATCGCCTAATCGCAGCGTGCCCTCGGCTATCGCGGTCAGGTCGTACTCCGCTGGGCACGCCTCGATCGACACAAACAGCTTGCCGCAGCCGTTCTTGGCGATGTCCTGCACCGTACCCGGCAGCCACGCATACTGGTCGCACCGGGGCTTCAGGAAATCGACGCCGGCCGCGGTCGGCGTGACCAGCTTGTGGGTGAAGCCGAAGCGCGTCTCCTGCGCGCCCGGTACTGCGGTCGAATTGGCGCCGAGCTCATAGTCGCCGCCGAAATCGACGGTGAAAAGTAACGTCTCCGGGCTGCAGGCCGTATCGCCGAATACCTGCACGATGATCTTCCAGGCGGTCTCCGCCATGACGAATTGCCGCCGTCGCGAGACTGTGGACCCCTGAGCGCTCTCGCACTGCATGCCTTTCCAGGTGCCCATCAGTTGCGTGGGGGTGACGTTCGGTCGCTCGCCAGGCTTGATTGATTCCGCGCTGGCCGCGGGTGCGGCGAGCGCGATGCCACACGCAACCAAAACAATCGCTAGATTGCTGCGCACGGACCACCTCCCGGTGATGCCACGAAGGGGGAAGCCAAACAGTGCGTTGAGCAAGAGCTCGACCATGGCCTCCCGTGCCGTCCGCGGTGCCGCAAGGCCGTTACTGCATGACGATGCCGTGTCGCCCCCGATTGGCAGAAAAGCGAGCATGGCGTCGCCGATGAACGTCAACGCCTCGCCGCTATTGGCGTAGACGGCATCGCACGTCGGACTCTTGCGCCTACCGCATGGCGCGTCAAGCCCAGCTCTGAGCGGGCGCAGCACATGTCGGAGGCGGCGGTCGAAATCTCGGCGCTGATTTAGCATATGGCCGAGCGCCGCGGCACCGCAGCGCGGCCCACCCCTTTTGTTGCCACGGGTCGATCGCCGGGCATGCGGCACGACCCATGCGATGGGAACCACCCCGCCCTTCGCCGGTTGACCAGAGTCCTGTCGCGTCTGGGGCACCCATGATCAACGATCTCTGGTACAAGAACGCAGTCGTCTACTGCCTGTCGGTCGGCACCTTCATGGATGCCAATGGCGACGGCATCGGTGATTTTTCCGGGCTGATGCGGCGGCTCGACTACCTGCATGGGCTCGGCGTCACGGCGATCTGGCTGATGCCGTTCCAGCCCTCGCCGGGTAAGGACGACGGCTACGACATCTCCGACTACTACGGGGTCCATCCGGCCTACGGCTCGCTCGGCGATTTCGTCGAGTTCACCCACGGCGCCAAGCAGCGCGGCATCCGGGTCATCATCGATCTCGTGGTGAACCACACGTCCGATGCGCATCCGTGGTTCCAGGTGGCGCGCCGCGACCCGAGCTCGCCCTATCGCGACTGGTACGTGTGGTCCGACAGGAAGCCGGCGAACGCCGACACCGGCATGGTGTTTCCCGGCGTCCAGACATCGACGTGGACGCACGATCGCGAGGCGAAGGCCTGGTATTTCCACCGCTTCTACGACTTCCAGCCCGACCTCAACACGTCGAACCCGCACGTGCAGGCCGAGATCCTGAAGATCATGGGGTTCTGGATCCAGCTCGGGGTGTCGGGCTTCCGCATGGATGCGGTGCCGTTCGTGATCTCGACTAAGGGGCCGAAGGTCAAGAAGCCGGTCGAGCAGTACGACATGCTGCGCATGCTGCGCGAGTTCCTGCAGTGGCGGCAGGGCGATTCAATCATCCTCGCCGAGGCCAACGTGCTGCCGGACACCGACATGGAGTATTTCGGCAAGGCCGGCGAGCGCGCCCAGATGATGTTCAATTTCCAGGTCAACCAGAATCTGTTCTATGCGCTGGCCTCTGCCGACAGCCGGCCGCTGGCCGCGGCACTGAAAGCCACCAAGCCGCGCCCGGCCA
>Ga0181526_10003649_pt1 | contig 12391 bp, 13 predicted proteins | sample PEATcosm2014_Bin_35_FD_119750 | JGI IMG/M metagenome (GOLD analysis project Ga0181526, IMG submission 119750) | Peatland microbial communities from MTU Mesocosm Facility, Houghton, MI, USA - PEATcosm2014_Bin06_30_metaG | ecosystem: Environmental > Terrestrial > Soil > Wetlands > Peat | place...
CCTCTCACGCATTGGCTGTCAGCGGGATCTCGGCGACCAGGCAGACACCGTGGGGTTCGCGCCGGTTGATATTGAAGATGCCGCCGAGCCGCGCGATGCGCTCGGCGAGACCGCGCAGGCCGAAGTGGCCGGGCGGCGCTTCCTTGACGGTCATACCAACACCGTCATCGGCAACGGTGACGACGATGCGCTGTCCATCGGAGTCGACGGTGATGTCCACGTGCGACGCGTGGGCGTGTCGGAGCGCGTTGATGAGCCCTTCCTGTACCACGCGATAGATCGCCAGCGTCACGCTCGGACCCAACGGCGTGGGGAGATCGTGCCGTACCGAGAGCTTGACTGACGGATTGCGGCGCTGCCAATCGCGGACGAGATTCTCGAGGGTATCGGCGAGGCCGAGAGTGTCCAGGGACAGCGGTATCAGGCGCGGAATGAGCCCATGCATCGCGTCGTACAGCCGTGCGGCCTCATCGGAGATCAGCCGCGCCGCGTCGCCGGTCTGAGGATCGCGCTGGCCACCTTGCGCAGCGATGGCCATTGCGAGACTGCGGATCGCGGTGACCGACTGCCCGAACTCATCGTGCAGCTCATGTGCGATCAGCCGCCGTTCCTCTTCGATGCGCTGCTCCACGAGCAGTGCCATCTCACGTCGCTCATCGAGCCGCGCCTCGGCCTCGTGGGCTTTGCGCTCCGCCCGCACCTTGTCCTGCACGGCTTCGGCCATGCGATTGAATGCGGTCGCTATCTCGCGCGCTTCGAAGCCCCTCATCGGCGGCAATCGAAAGGCGAGGTCGCCCTGTTGCACGTGGCTGAGGCCGCGGGCGATCACCGGAAACGGCGCCAGCGCGCGATCAACCGTCCAGAAGGCCACACCGTTGACGATGACGAGCATGATGGCGGCGACCGTGAACAGACGCTTGAGACCGTCCCAGGCGTCGAGGACCGAGCGCGACGCATCGGCCGCCACCGCAAGCTCGAGCTGACCCGGAAGCATGAACCGGTACGTGACCGGCGCGGGCGCCATCAGCTGCGCAAACCAGACCGGCGCCTCGCGTCCTGCCTTATAGGTCGGCGGGGGTGAGTGATACAGAACATCGCCGGTGATGGTGCGAAGCACAATATCATTGGCGCGCACGTGGCCGATCTGTTCCAGGAACTGCAGCGCCAGGGACGGGCCGCCCTCGGCCGAGTAGATCAGCGTCAGCCGCCCCAGCAGTTGGGCTGCCACGCGATTCGCGGCTTCGATTTCCTCGCGAATGGAGGATTTCGTGGCTCGAAACTCTCCTAAGATCAATACGATGACGAAAGCGGCGGTCAGTCCAGCGACAACGAGATTCAGGCGTGTGCGCAGCTTCATGGGTGCTGCGGATGGTAGCAGCGCGTCCAGACCCCGGGACAGCCGGCCACCACCGACCAGGCGCATCTCATGATTATCATGAGGGCACATTCATGATGATCCCCTTCCCGTCGGAGGATGCGGTGCGGATGATGGTCCGGCGGTGGTGACCCCTTGCCGCCGTGGTTCGGTTAACTGCTAGGAGCAGGCATATGAAATGGGAAACCCCGCAAGCCGTTGATTTCCGTTTTGGCATGGAAATCACGATGTACATTGCGAATCGCTGAAGCCTCCGGGGCGCATGCCCGCCTCGGCGGGCTGCGCCCGTTTTCCACCACTTGCCCAAATCTGATCGGGCGCTCCGGGCGTCCGCGACGGCAATAGCATGATCGCCAGCAGCGCACGCCCCGCCATTGGCCGTGGCCTGCGCCTGCAGTGGGAGCCGGCACAGAATTCGCACGTGCTGCTCTACCCGGAAGGCATGATCAAGCTCAACTCCAGCGCCGGCGAAATCATGAAGCGCTGCGACGGGCAGCGAACGGTCGCCGACATCACCGCGGATCTCGAACGCACCTTCTCAGCCACTGGGCTGGGCGCGGATGTCGAAGCCTTCGTGGCGATGGCTATCGACAAGCGTTGGCTGGAAATCCAGCCATGAGCGCGAATCCCAATTCGCTACTGGAAACTCCGGACGCAGGGCCGCGGGCCGATCGGCCGGGACCGCCGCTGTGGCTGCTGTTCGAGCTCACGTACCGTTGCCCGCTGCACTGTGTGTTCTGCTACAACCCGACCGATTTTTCGCGTGTCGGCGCCGAGCTCGAAACCGAGGATTGGCTACGCGTGCTGCACGAGGCGCGCGCGCTCGGATCGGTGCAATTGGGGCTGTCGGGCGGAGAGCCGCTGGTGCGCGAGGATCTGGAGATCATCGTCGCCGAGGCGCATTCACTCGGCTACTACACTAATCTGATCACCTCGGGCGTCGGCCTGAACGAGGCGCGCATCCAGGCGCTCAAGGCCGGGGGCCTCGACCATATACAACTGTCCTTTCAGGACAGCACGCGGCAGATGAACGATTTCCTGAGCAGCACGCGCACCTTCGAGCTCAAGTCCAAAGTGGCGGCACTCATCAAAAGATACGATTACCCGATGGTGCTCAATGTCGTGCTGCATCGGCTCAACATCGATCATGTCGAGCAAATCCTGGAGTTGGCCGAGCAGCTCGGTGCCGACTACGTGGAGCTCGCGAACACACAGTATTATGGCTGGGCTGCGCGCAATCGCGACCAGCTGCTCCCCAGTCGAGACCAATTGCGTCGCGCGGAGGAAGCAACGCAGCGTTTCCGCGACAAGCCGGGACAGCGTATGCGGATCTTCTTCGTGGTGCCCGACTACTTCGAGCGCCGGCCGAAGCCGTGCATGAACGGCCTCGGATCGATATTTCTGACCATCACGCCGGATGGCACCGCGCTGCCCTGTCACGCGGCACGCATGCTGCCGGGAATCGAATTTCCGAGTGTGCGCAGCTCGAGCGTGGATTCCGTTTGGTACGACTCACCCGGGTTCAACCACTTTCGCGGTGATTCATGGATGAAAGAGCCGTGCCGCAGCTGCCCTGAAAGACACAAGGATTTTGGCGGCTGTCGCTGCCAGGCCTACATGCTCACCGGGGATGCCGCCAATGCCGATCCCGTGTGCGATCTCTCGCCCTATCATCATCTCGTTACCGATGCCGTTGCCCGCGCGGACGGCGCGCGCCCGCCCGCAGAACAGCCGCTGATATTCCGCGATCACCGCTGATCCCGCCTCTGCGCCGACCCCTCGTAGTCCCGTACTGACGCCCTGATCCACTGGGCGCCGCTGTCCTTGCAAAGCGGGGCCGTTCAGCATTTACATCGAATCTGAGCATCACACTCGAGTGAAAAACGCTGCATCGGAAATTCATCGCAAGGGAGTGCACCATGAACGCCGCATCCATTGTCGAGGCCAGCGCTGTCGAGGAAATCGATGTGTCGGCCGTATCATGGCCCGCGATCCTCGCCGGGGGCGCTGCGGCTGCCGCCATCAGCATGATCCTGCTTGCCCTGGGCGCGGGCGTCGGCTTTTCCACCGTTTCGCCCTGGTCCAGCGCCGGCGCGATGACGGCGTTCCGCGTCTCGACCGGCCTGTACTTCATCGTCACGGCCATGATCGCCTCGAGCATCGGTGGATACCTCGCTGGCCGCCTGCGCACGCGCTGGCGCGGAGCCCACACGCGCGAAGTGTTCTTCCGTGACACCGCGCACGGCCTGCTGGCCTGGGCGTTTGCAACGTTGCTGAGTGCGGGCGTGCTTGGTTCGGCAGCGAATACCATCGCCGGTGGCGCCGCCGCGGCCATTCCGAGAATCGCGGGACAGCAGCTCGACATTCTCGGTGGCACCGTCGAGACGCTGCTGCGTGCCGACCCGGCGGCGATGCGCGACGCAAATGCATCGACGGCAACGGCGGCGCGCACGGAGGTTCGCCAGGTCTTTGCAACCTCATTTCAGTCCGGCAGCGATATGAACGTCGCCGACCGCGCCTATCTGGCGCGTATCGTTGCGGAGCGCGCGGGGATCAGCGAGGCGGCGGCGGAGCAGCGCGTAGCTACGGCAATCGATCAGGCACGGACGGCCGTCGATAACGCGCGCAAGGCTGCAGCCCACTTCGCGCTCTGGTTGACGGCATCGCTGCTCATCGGCGCGTTCAGCGCGAGCCTCGCGGCCATCGAGGGCGGTGGCCTGCGCGACGGCACGTGGGGCTATCGAGTCTGACGCCGCCTATCGCCCCCGGCCCACACATCATACTCAACACGGGAGACTCGTTATGGGACGATCAATTCTGCTCTGGCTGCTCGGCGTGCCGATTCCGATCATCATCCTGATCGCGCTGCTTTCGCATTAGCGCATCGGAGCAGCGGCGGTGCCGCGCGTCGAACCGATTGGCTACTTGACCAGCGCTGCGGCTGCGCCGCAGACCGCCTCATCCTGTGAGCCGGTGCCGCCCGAGCAGCCGATCGCGCCGATGACCTTGCCATCCTCGATCAGCGGAATGCCGCCGCGCGAGGCGACGACGTCATCGAGCGTCATGATGTACTTGGCGTCGGACTCCTGAATCGCTTTCTCAAATGCCTTCGTGGGCCGGCGAAACTTGGCGGCCGTGCGCGCCTTGTGCTCGGCGATCGAAATGGAGGCGAGCTGCGCACCGTCCATGCGCAGGAAGGCGACCAGGTTCGCGCCCGAATCGACTACCGCAATGTTCATGGCCCAGCCCCTCTTGGCTGCCTCGGAGGCGGCGGCCTGGATCAGCGTCTGTGCGCGCTGCGCGCTGATAGGAGCGCCGTACGGCTCGTTGAATGGCATCTTTTCCGGTATTGCGTCCAGGGGCGAGGGCGGAGACTGCTGCGACCAAGCGCCGGCTGCGAACAGCAGCGCAGCGCCCAAAAAAGCGTGCCTCAGAATACGGCTTTGCATGACTGTCCCTCCCATGCCACCCAGGCCTGAACTGCACTGTACTCGATTGGTGCGTACGCGAACACTGACCGTCGCACGGGCGATTTCGGCGCCGGCGCGCCCGCGGTGCGGCGGCGAACCGGCCGGTTCACCGGCTGGCCGATTGTAATTCGCTACTGAGACGGTATTGTCCAACGTGCATGCCTCAAAGCTCAGCGTCCCCGCATTCCAATGTCGCCGGCTGTGCCGACTGCGGATTGGTGCAGATCTTGCCGCCCGCGTCTCGCGGCTCGATTGTCGAATGTGCGCGATGCGGTAACAGCCTCGGCCGATCCGTCGCGGGCAGTATCGAGGTTCCGCTGGCATTTTCTGCCTCCGCGCTCGTGCTGCTGGTGCCCTCCGCACTCGCTCCCCTCATGAGCCTGGTGTCGTTCGGCACGCAGCGGAGCAACTGGCTGCCCTCCGGCGTTGAGGCCTTGTGGCGCGACGGCTTCCTGTCACTGGCCTCGATCGTCTGTCTGTTCAGTGTCGCATTGCCGTTCCTCTACCTCACACTCATGGTCTGCGTACTGGGCGGCGTACGGCTCGGCAGCTCCGCACGGCTCGGGAAGCTTTTTCGATGGGCCGGCCAATTGCGGCCGTGGGCGATGATCGAGGTTTACCTGGTGGGCTGCTGCGTTGCATATACGCGCCTGCAGGACGTCGGAACGGTTCATATCGACCTTGGCGGCTGGTGCCTCATGGCGGCGACTTTCTCAGTGTTGCTGGCGACGGTGACTCTCGATGAAGCTGCCGTCTGGGACGCGCTGCCCGGTCGCGTCGCGCCCATGCGCTCCCGAAGGGCCCTCACTTGCGACGCCTGTGGCCTGCTGCTCGATGCCGATCGCGAGCGTTCGGGATGCCCGCGATGCGGCGCGCGTCTGCACCGTCGCAAGCCCAGGACCCTGGAACGAACGCTGGCGCTGGTCGTGGCGGGATTTCTGCTGTACGTGCCCGCCAACGTGTTCCCGGTACTGAGTATCGAGCGCTTCGGCCGCAATGAGCCGAACACGATATTGAGCGGCGTTAGGGAGCTGATAGCCTCGGACCTATGGCCGCTGGCCGCGCTGGTCTTCAGCGCCAGTATCGTGGTGCCGCTCGTGAAGCTCTGCGGCCTGAGCCTGATGCTGCTGCTGACGCACCGGCGTTCGCAGCGCTGGTTGGTGGGCCGCACCTACCTTTATCGATTCATCGACTTCATCGGGCGCTGGTCCAGCATTGATCTATTCATGATTTCGATCCTGGTCGCCCTGGTGCAGTTCGGGAACCTAACGCGGGTACGACCCGAGGCCGGTGCCGTAGCATTCGCCGCGGTGGTTGTCGTCACCATGCTCGCCTCACGCTGCTTCGATCCGCGTGTGATGTGGGACGCCACGGAGACGGCCGAATGAGCGACATCGAGGAGGCCGCGCCGCTTGCTCGGCAGCGACGTCGCTGGTTCTCGTGGATCTGGATCGTGCCGCTGCTGGCGGCCGCCATCGTCATTGGACTCGCGATTCGCTCGCTGGTGGATCGGGGTCCTCTGATCACCATCTCATTCAGTGACGCGGAGGGCATCGAGGCGGGCGATACCAAGGTTCGCCACAAGGATGTCGATCTGGGCACTGTCGAATCCATCTATCTCAATCGCGACATGTCCCGTGTGTTCGTGCACGCGCGCATGCGTCGCTCGGTGACGGATCGTCTGACTTCGGACGCGCGTTTCTGGATCGTACGGCCGCGCGTCGGAGTCGGTGGCATATCGGGTTTGTCGACGCTCGTGTCCGGTTCCTATATCGAGATGTATCCCGGATCCAGCGATAGACCGACGCAGCGCTCCTTTGTTGGGCTTGACGATCCGCCCGCGCTGACGCCGGATACGCCGGGGCGCAGCTTTACACTGCGCACCGACGATCTGGGCTCGCTGATCGGCGGTTCGCCTGTGTCGTATCGGGGTGTTCCAGTGGGCGAGATCGAGGGTTATCAGCTCGACCCTTCCGGCAAGCAGATCAGCATCTATGCCTTCGTGCGCGCGCCGTTCGAGCGCTACGTGACGGCGCAGACGCGCTTCTGGAACTCCGGCGGCATCGATGTGGCGGTAGGCGTGCAGGGCCTGCGCTTCCGCGCCTCGTCGTGGCAGCAGCTCATATCGGGCGGGGTCTCGTTCGATACACCCGATGTGTCGCTCGACTCGGGCGAAAGTGCGGCGGGGACGGTGTTCCGCCTGTATGAGAATCAATACGACGCCCAGCGCGATCCCCGTGGCACGACACTCCAGTATCGTGTCAGCTTCACGGGCGATGCCGGCGCGATCGGTGCTGGAACCAGTGTGCAACTGCGGGGTACGGATATCGGTACGGTCACCGAATCGCACCTGCAGTTCGATGACGCAAGCCAGTTGCTGGCCACGCGCGTGGTGCTGCAGATCGACCCGTCCGACGTGGAGATCGTCAATCGTCGGAGCGATGCCGCAGCCGACCCCGCAGCAGCGCTCGGAGCGCGCATCGATAGGCTCGTGGCCAAGGGACTACGCGCGCACCTCGTGTCGGCGAATTTTCTGACGGGCGCGAAGGTCATATCGCTCGATATGGTGCCGGAAGCGCCACCGGCGCACATTCGGCAAGTTGATGGCATGGCCGAACTGCCCTCGACGGCCACGACCGACATCTCGAGCCTGATGGCGAGCGTGCAGGCGGTGCTGCACCGCATTGACTCGGCCACGGCTGGCCCCGCGCTTGGGCATGCGGTCACTGAGCTCGATCGCACGATGACCCATCTCGAGCAGGTCACGGCCGAGATCGAGCCGCAGATTGGACCCATGATGCAGAGCCTGCGCGAGACGGCCGAGGCAGCCCAGCGAACGCTGCAGGCTGCCACCAATGTATTGGGTACCGGCTCCGCCAGCGGTGCGGACCTGCCACGACTCATCCGCGAACTCACCGATTCGGCGCGGTCCCTGCGTGACCTAGCCGACTATCTGCAACGGCATCCCGAGTCTCTGCTGCGTGGACGGAAGGGGGACGACAAGGGAGGCAAGTCGGGAGACAAGCCATGATTCGCCAAAATGTGTCCACCCATCGCCTGGCGCCGTCGCTGGCCAGCCTCTCCGGCTGCCTCGCATTGGCGGCGTGTGGCAGCAGCCCGCCCATGCGCTACTACACGCTCGAGGCCGTCGCCCTGCCCGTGGGCTCCGCAGTGACGGCGTCGCCGGGCAGCGCGCCGCCGAATCAGGTCGCTCTGCGCGTTGAGCCGGTCGTGATTCCGCCGGAGCTGGATCGCCTCGAGCTCGTAAGCCGCAGCGGTCCCTATCGAGTGCACGTTGCGGACTCGGAACGCTGGGTGGCACCGCTCGATGATCAAATCCGTCGTGTGCTGTCGGATGATCTTGCCGCTCACCTGCCCGCACGGCTGGTCGCTGACCCAAGCGAGCCGGCCAGCAACGAGCCGCGCCGCCTGCTGTCCGTCGCCATCGTGGAGTTCTACGCAGACGATGAGTGCGGCGCAACGCTGCGCGCCGATTGGACGCTGCGGGGACCGAAGAGCGAGAGTCTGCGCGGCACCGAGGAGATCAGGTCGCAGGGCGCTGCCGCTTGCAATACCGCAGTTCCTGCCGCCATGAGCGCGGCGCTGGGTACGCTCTCCGAGCGGCTCGCGTCTGCGATACTCGCGCAGCCGGCCCCCGCTACCGGCCCAGTGGCAGCGGCAACGGCGCCGTAGGGCCGTCGCGCAGCGCGCGGCATGTCGCGCACCACAGTAGGAGCGCTGCAACCGTGTAGGCACCCAACCACCACGCGAGCTGGCGGTTATGAAGATGGATGCTCGCCGCCACGGCGAACGAGGTCAGCAGCATCCAGGCCCCAATATTGACGCTCGATTCGAACGCGAACAGTGCGGCACCTGAGAGTTCGAGCGTGGCCAGCGTAATTCGAACCGAGTCACCCAGGCCCTCGGCCGAGCCGGCGGCAATCGCATGCGTACTTTCGATCAGCGGCATAGTTGCCGCAATCAGCCAGCCGCCCAGCAGACCCCGGCCGCTCGCCAGTACCGTGCGCACGCGTCAGGCTCCAGGGATTGCCGCGGGCCGAGGCAGCAGGAACAAGCGGCGCGCCAGTGGCGAGTCGAGTTCGCTGCGCCGGTAGAACCGCAGCAGCAGGTCCCGATCGAACAGCTCGGGATTCTGGCATTCAAAGCCCTGCCATCCCCCGCCGTCCCCGCGTTCGACCATGTGCTCGTGGATCAGGGCAAGATAGGCGACGGTAATCGTTTCGTGGTAACGCTCAGGCTTGCCGAGAGAGGCTGCATAAGCCCGGATCGAGCGGCCGATCCGCTGCAGCGCTGCTGCGAAATCCCCGGACAGCAGGTACAGGTATGCCGCGCGCACATGCCCGGCGTGTCCGAACGAGGATTCGGGCAGCGCGCAGGTCTCGAGCGCGCGGATAAACTCCTGATCGGTCATGGCTTCTCGCGCAATCGATGGCTTGCGCGCACGTCCAGATCCAGCTCGTAGATGGCTTTCAACTCCGAGATCTTGCGCAGGGTCTCCGCGCTGAAGGCGCTCTTGCCGTCGAAAGCGTGCAGCACGATGCCTTCGAGCAGATCTCCGAGAGTCATGTTCTTGTACTCGGCCAGCGCCTTGAGCACCTTGAGGATGCGGCGTTCCATACGCACCCCGGTCTGGACGCGCTCGATTTCCAGTTGCTTTGCCATGCGCCGCATCGCCTCCGGTAGGTTGGTACCAATGTATCAAGGTACCACTCGTAAGTCAATTCATATGGAGTTCCGCAAATTGCCCATGTTCGATTGATCGGGGAATACGAGTCCGACGCCCCGCAGATGGCCGAACAGGCGGTGCAGCTTCTCAAGGTCAGCCGTCGGCAAGGGTGGCCGCAGAAGCGACTCGACGTTGCTCCGGAGGTGCGTCTCATTGCCGGTACCGAACAGAACGACGTCCACTCCGGGTTCATGCCGCGCGAATCGGTAGGCCGCGTCGGTCAGGCTCGACGCACCGCCGTCGTGTATCAGAAAATCCAGCGCCCCGGATTCCTGCGACAGTGATTGCGGCAGCTGCCCCTCACGCACCAGCTGCGCAACCGTCTCGCTCAACACGCGCTGGCGCGAGAAAATGCTGCGGACCACGAACATGAGCAGAGTGCCGACGCGTTGGGCTGCGGTACGAGGCAGCAACCGGGTGCGTGCGCCCTGATTCATCATGTGAAACGCAAGCATGACGACGTCCCAGCAGTCGTCCTCGAGCGCGCGAGTCAGCATGGCTTGGTCGGGATCGCGCGGCGGGGTTTCACTGATGGCCAGATGCCGGATTTTGCCCAACCGTTGCTGCTCCCGGAGCGCCGGCACGAGCTCGGACAAGGCGTAGTCATAGTGCTTGAGCTGCACGGCGTGCAGAAAATAGATGTCGATATGCTCCATGCGCAGACGCTGCAGAGACTGCTCGAGATTGTCGATGACGGCAGTCGGCGGCAGCGGCCGTCCGCTCGGATCCAAGATGCGACTCTTGGAGGACACGACGATCTGATCCCGCGGAATACCTGCCAGCGCGTGGCCGACGACCGACTCCGTGCCGTAGACCTCGGCGGTATCGAATACGTTGATTCCGAGCTCGAATGCTGCACGAACCAGCGCCACAGCCTGCTGTTCGCTACTGCCGCTACCGAGTCCCAGGCGGCTGTTGCCGCCACAGCCCAGGCCGGCGACTGAAACACGGAGGTTCGTTCTGCCCAGCGTCGTGTACTGCATCGGATCTCCGGTAGCGCTCAGCCCGCCGGGAGAATGCCCTTGTGCTGACTGACCGCGCTGCCATCGTCGGCGCGCAGCCCGACGAATACGACGGTGGTGACGATCGTCAGCACGCCCAGCACGAGGAAGCCCTCATGAATGCCCCTGATCAGAGCCGGCGGATCGGTGTGGAATCGATCGGGCACGAACAGGGCCGTCACCAAAGACGCGGCTGCCACGCCAAAACTGATCGACATCTGCTGCGCCGTGCTTGCAATCGTGCTGGCACTGCTGGCCTGCCCCTCGGCAACATCCGCATACACGAGCGTATTCATGCTCGTGTATTGCAGCGAGGTGAAGAATCCAAAACAGAACAGCTGCAGGACGATCAGCCAAATGGGCGTGGTGGCGGCAATGCTCGCAAATAGCAGGATCAGGATGCCGAGGGCGACCGTGTTGGAGAGGAGAACGCCGCGATAGCCGAAGCGCGCGAGTATGCCGGGCATGGTGAGTTTCAAACTCATGGCGGCGACTGCCTGCGGCATCATGAGCAGACCGGATTGCACCGGCGAGAAGCCGAGTCCCACCTGGTATAGCAGCGGCAGCAGGAAGGGGATCCCGCCGATGCTGATGCGCGTCAGAAAACTGCCGCCCACGGCGGCCCGGAACGTGCGCAGGCGAAACAGACTCAACAGCAGCAGTGGATGCGGATTGCGGGCGGAGTGAAGGCCGTAGGCCATCAGCAGCGCCGCGGACAGCACCAGCAGCCCCACTATGGCCAAGGCGCCGAGCTCATGTTCGCCGAATACCTCGAGCACATAGGAGAGGATTGCAATGCCGGAGCTGAATGCGATCAGTCCCACGTAGTCCAGCGGCGGGGTCTGCGCCTCGCGGTAGTCCGGTAGGTGTCGATAAACCAGATACAGTCCCATCAAGCCGATGGGGATGTTGACGAAGAAGATGACGCTCCAGTGGAAGTAAGCGGTGATGAGCCCGCCCGCGAGCGGCCCCAGCATCGGTCCTACGAGACCGGGAATGGCCACGAAGCTCATGGCCCTGATCAGCTCGGATTTCGCGAACGTGCGCACCATGGTCAGGCGGCCGACGGGCAGCATCAATGCGCCCCCGACCCCCTGCAGGATGCGACAGCCGACCAGCACATGGATGTTGCCCGATAACCCGCAGAGCAGTGAGCCGAACGTGAACACGGCGATCGCTGTCGCGAACACACGGCGTGTCCCGAATCGGTTTGCCGTCCAGCCGCTGATCGGGATGAAGACCGCGAGGCTGAGCGTGTAGCTGGCGAGGACGGCTTTCATGCTCAGGGGAGCCACATGCAGTGCACGGGCGATCGTCGGCACGGCGGTGTTCAGTATCGTCGTGTCCAGGGATTCCATGAAGAACGCCACCGCGACCAGCCACGGCAACAGTCGCTTGCTGGCTTCGTGCGGTGCCGGTGGAGCGGACGCCGTCATCGGGGGTGTGGCTTCTGTGAGTGCAGGCCATACAATAGGGGCTTCCCGGGGCGAATACCACGCGCTGTCCCGCGCGTGTGCTCCGCGAAGCTCCGATGGCGCGAACGCTTGATGTTCAGTGCTGCATCGCTGGCGGCGGCCCCGCCGGCATGATGCTCGGCTATCTCCTCGGCCGCGCCGGCGTCGACACCCTCGTGCTGGAGAAACATGCCGATTTCCTGCGCGACTTCCGCGGCGACACTGTCCATCCGTCCACGATGCAGATCATGCAGGAACTGGGCCTGTTGGATGAATTTCTCAAGCGACCGCATTCCGAGATCTCGAGATTCTCGGCCGAAATTGGCGATCGATCCTACAAGGTC
>Ga0181526_10003650_pt1 | contig 12388 bp, 10 predicted proteins | sample PEATcosm2014_Bin_35_FD_119750 | JGI IMG/M metagenome (GOLD analysis project Ga0181526, IMG submission 119750) | Peatland microbial communities from MTU Mesocosm Facility, Houghton, MI, USA - PEATcosm2014_Bin06_30_metaG | ecosystem: Environmental > Terrestrial > Soil > Wetlands > Peat | place...
AATCAAGCTGCCCGGCGCGGCCAACGCCTTCTACGAACGCGCCATCGGCGAGCATTTGCAGATCGGCATCGCCGCGCTGGAGCTGCTGCAAACGCAACACACGACGCTGCATTCGCGCAAATTGCGCAGCTTCGACGAGCCGCCGTTCCGGTGAGGCGCTAGCCCTCGTAAAGGACCGGAACGATCGAGGCGACGAGCAGCGCCGCCATCGTCAGGTTGAAGGGCCGCGCGACGCGCGGGTCGCCGAGCGCGCGGCGCATCGCCGAGCCGAGCAGCGCCCACGAGCCGGCGCAGGGAAGGCAGATCGCGAGATAGACGAGCGCGACAAGGAAGACGTTGCGGGCGTAATCGTCGACCACGGCGTAGGCGGTCAGGGCGCTGATCGCGATGACCCAGCCCTTGGGATTGATCCATTGAAACGCCGCCGCGCCGAAGAAGCCGAGCGGCGCCCCGCGGCTTTCGCCGCCGCGCACCGGGCCGGCGAGCGCGATTCGGACGGCGAGCCAGAGCATATAGCCCGCGCCGAGAATGCGCATCGCCGGCAGCAGAGCGGGAAATCGCCAGAACACGGCGTCGAGGCCGAGGCCGACCAAGGCGACCATCAGGGAGAAGCCGACGACGACGCCGAGGAGATGCGGAAGGGTGCGCCAGAAGCCGAAATTCACCCCCGACGTCATCAGCATCAGATTGTTCGGGCCGGGGGTGACGCCGGAGACGAAGCAGAACGTCGTCATCGCGGCGAGGACATCAGTACGCATGACGGCTCGGCTCGGCGCGGAACGCGCTTCAACGCGCCGATATAGCCGCGTTCGGCCGCCGGCGCCACCGCGTCGCCCGCTTCAGCGCTCCGGATTGGCGCCGCCGAACAATTCGCGCACGCGCTCGACCACCAGCGCGCCGAGCTCGGGGCGCCCGACCTTGCGGCGGGTCAGGAAGCGGGCGCGCCGCGCGGCGATCGTCTTGCCGCGACGCCGCGGGGCGGGGCGGCGCGCCGCGACCTTGCCGACCATCGGCCGGTCCGGTTCGTCGCGGCCCTCGACGCGCTCGACCAGCGTCGGCAGGCCGAGGACCCGCGCCCACAGCCGCCATTCCGCCTGCACGTCCCAATCGTCGTCGGCCTGGCCGAGCGCGACGCAAAGATCGGGATCGGCGTGGACGAGGCGGATTTCGTAGCAAAAGCCGTCGTCGCGCGCGCCGGCGACGCGCAGCATGACGCCGCGATAGGCGCTCGTCGCGACCGTGACGTTCATCGAGACGCCGGCGACGACGCGGGCGATGACGACGTTGTCACGATCCAGCCGCACCAGCCGTCGACGTCCGTCGGCGCGCGGGTCCGGCGCCGCGAAGCGTCGCGGCGCGAAGGCGCTGTGCTTGGGAGCCGGTTGCATCGCCAAGTCTCTCCATTGGCCGAGGATCATGGGGGAGAGATTGGCGGCCGACGGCTCAAAGCGGCCTAACGCATGTGGTTAAGCCATGTTGATTCAGGGGCTTAGAGGCCATTTTCGCGCGACATGACTGGCGCGGGGTTTCGCCGAACGGTCAAATTTGACGCATTCGCCCGCGCGGCGGATCAGGGCGCGCCGGCGTCGCCCGGCGCCTCGTCCTGACGCGGGCGGCGGCGGAACGCCTCGCGCGCCCGCTGGCGCTGCTCGAGGGCGGCGAGCGCGATCGCCTTGAAGGGCGCCGCGATGCGCTCGAGCCGATCGACCCCGGCGACCGCGCGTTCGCCGCGGCTCAGTTCGCGGTCGAGTTCGGCCATGGTCTTGGCGAGCTCCGGCTCGCCGTCTTCGAGCCACACCGCGACGATGCGCGCCCAGGCGAGCGCCAGGCCCTGCAGCTTGATCGCGCCGGCCACGCCCTGGCCGTCGATGCCCGCCGCCTCCAGCATGAAGCGCATCGAATTGACCGTCGACTGGTGCATCGCCAGCGCCGCGACGGGATCGCGGCGCAGCCAGGCGACGATTTCGCGCAAAGCTTCGCGATAGGGGGCGATCGCGTCGAGCCGGCGCATCAGCACGTCGAACAGGCGCTCGCGCGGCGCTTCGCGCGAAATGTCCTCCTCGCCGCCGGACAGCACGGCGCGGTCGATGCGCTTGGCGAAGCCGGCGAGAACCGCGCCCTTCGAAGGGAAGAAGTCGCGGAAATCGGCGAGCGAGACCTTCGCCTTGGCGCAGATGTCGCGGATCGTGATCTCCTCGAAGCGCCGTTCCGCCGCGAGCGCCATCAGCGCGTCGACGATTTTTGCGCGCGGATCGCTCGACGTCGCGGCGGCGGCGGATTTCGGCTCTTTGGTCATCGCGTGTCCCTCACCGGCTCTGCCGCGCAATGTACGCGCTCCCGCGCCTTCCGCCAACGCCCTCAGCCGGCGAGTTCGCCGGCGCGGCGATGGGCCGCGGCGACGGCGCGCCGCATCAGCGCCGCCAGCCCGCCCTCGGCGCGCAGCACGCCGAGCGCGGCGGCGGTGGTGCCGCCCGGCGAGGTGACGTTCTCCCGCAGCTTGGCGGCCGGGACTTCCGGCTCGCGATGCATCAGCTCGCCCGCGCCCTCGACGGTGGCGCGCGCCAGCTTCATCGCGAGTTCGGCGGGCAGGCCGATTTCCTCTCCCGCTTCCGCCATCGCCTCGACCAGCGCGAAGACGTAGGCGGGGCCGGAGCCGGAAAGCGCGGTGACCGCGTCGATCAGCGCCTCGTCGGCGAGCCAGTCGAAGGCGCCGACGGCGCGCATCAGGTTCTGCGCCCATTGGCGCTGCCGCGCGCTCGCCTCGGGCGTCGCGACGCCCGCCGAGGCGCCGCGCCCGACCGCGGCGGGCGTGTTCGACATGACGCGAACCAAGGCGCGGGCGTCCGGCAGGCGCGCCGCGAGATCGGCGATGCGCTTGCCCGCCAGGATCGACACCACCAGCGTGGCCGCGCCAGCCAGCGGCGCGATGCCGGGCGCCGCCGCGTCGAGCGTCTGCGGCTTGATGGCGAGAAACAGGGCCTCGGGCGGGCGAAGCGCGCGCGCCGCGGGATTGAGCGGCATGGCGAGCCGCGCCGCGAGGTCGACGATCGGCGGCGACGGCGCGGGCTCGAGGATGGCCACGCGCGTCGGCTCGAGCCCGGCGGCGAGCCAGCCCCGCAGCATCGCCTCGCCCATCTTGCCCGCCCCGACGAGGACCAGGGATTGCGGCCAATCCGTCATCGAACCCCCTTGCGTCGCCAACGTTTCGTCGCCGGCGAATCCGATCGAATCGAACCCGGGCCGCGATCAGGCGCCTCGCCGCCTCATTCGGCCGCCCGCCGCGCCGCGCCGCCCATCGCCGCCAGCGACTGGGCCAAATCCTCGATCAGATCGTCGGCGTCCTCCAGGCCGACCGACAACCGCAGCAGGCCCGGCCCGATGCCGAGCGCGGCGCGCTGCTCCGGCTTGAGGCGCTGATGCGTCGTCGTCTCGGGATGGGTGATCAGGCTCTTGGCGTCGCCGAGATTGTTGGAAATGCCGATGATCGACAGCGCGTTCGCCATCGCGAAGGCTTCCGGCTTGCCGCCATCGATCTCGAACGCGACGAGCGTGCCGCCGCCCGACATCTGCCGCTCGACGATCGCGCGCTGCGGATGATCGGCGCGTCCGGGATAGATCGCGCGCGCGATCCGCGGATGGCCGGCGAGATAATCGGCGATTCTCGCCGCCGAGCGCTCCTGCTCGGCGACGCGCAGCGGCAGGGTCTCCAGCGATTTGAGCATGACCCAGGCGTTGAACGGCGAAAGACACGGGCCGGTCTGGCGCAGGAAATTGTGGATGTGCGCGGCGATGAACGCCTCGGAGGCGAGAATCACGCCGCCGAGCGTCCGCCCCTGCCCGTCGATGTGCTTGGTCGCGGAATAGACGACGCAATCGGCGCCGAGGGGCAGCGGGCGCTGCAACATCGGCGAGGCGAAGACATTGTCGACGACCAGCGTCGCGCCGCCGCGATGGACGATGTCCGCCACGCCGGCGATGTCGATCACCTCCAGCGTCGGATTGGTCGGGCTTTCGAGAAAGGCGCATCGGGTGTTTTGGCGCATCGCGGCGCGCCAGGCGCCGAGGTCCGTTCCCTTGACCAGGGTCGTGGCGACGCCGAAGCGCGGCAGCAATTCCTCGACGACGTAGAGGCACGAGCCGAACAGCTCCCGCGCCGCGACCAGGTGATCGCCGGCCTTGAGCTGGCCCATCAGCGCGGCGGTGACCGCCGCCATGCCGCTGGCGGTGGCGCGCGCCGCCTCGGCGCCTTCGAGCAGCGCCATCCGGCGCTCGAACATCGTCACCGTCGGATTGGCGAAGCGCGAATAGATGAACCCCGGCGCGTCGCCCTTGAAGCGCGCCTCGGCCTCCTCCATCGTGTCGTAGAGATAGCCCTGGGTGAGGAACAGCGCCTCGGAGGTCTCGCCGAACTGCGAGCGCATCGCGCCGCCGTGCACGAGCTGAGTGGCGGGGCGTAGCGTCCGAGGATCGCGGGCCTTGCGGGGGGTCGTCATAACGCGCTCCTTTCCTGCCCGAATTCGCGTCCGGGCGCGGGCCTGAGAACAGGGCGCGAGTTCGAGGAGCCCCGATCTTTTAGCCCTTTGTTTAACGTGGCGGCAAGCCGACCGGCCCAAATGACCACGAACAAGTCTCATTAGCCCCGGGGGGATGGGCGCGTCAATACGGGTTTCCTCTTCGGCGCGCCGACGCGGGAATGACGACCAGGGGCGATCGCGTCCACCCGCGGCCGACAGGCCGATCCGCGCCTCGCCGGCGTTGTCGTTGAGGCCGGAACCGAGGCGCCGCCCGCGACGCCGTGAACCGTTCTTACCGCCCGCTCGCCTGCGCGACCTCCGGCGGCACGCGGCCGCGCGCGAGCGCGAGCTTGCCGTCCTGCAAGCGCCAGACGACCCGTTCGACACGCGTCGCGCCTTTGGCCTCGATCTTGTAATCGACGACGAGCGCCGTCTTGTCGGCGGGATCGAAGAACCAGCTCGCCTTCACGGCCGCCTCCTTGCTCTCATCCTCCGTCGCGCCTTCGTTGTCGGCGTCGATGACGACCGCCGACTCCGGTCCGAGATCGACGAGCGCGCCGGCGCGGAAGGCGAAGAAGCTGAGATACGACGTGCTATGCCCCTGGGACCACGAACTGCTCTCGATCGCCATCGCGTCGTCGCCGGCGATCTCGATCGGCCATATGTCGCCGACCATGACGAACGCCCCGAGGTTGGTGAATTCGCGAAATCTCGCGACGGTCTTGAGGCCGCCGCCGGTGCGTTGGATCACGAAGGCCGAAAGCAGCGCCTCGTAGCCGGAATTGATATCGGGCGCGCCCGTCTGAACGAGCAGCACATCGGCGCTCGCGTAGCGAAGCGCTTGGAGGGGATAGAGGCAATCGCTCTCCTGCGCGCCGGCGAATTTCGCCTTGCCGAACACGGCCGCGACTTCGGCGGCGAGCAACGGGCCGGCGCGGAGAGTCTCCTTCGCCGCCGCACACAACGCCGCGGGCGGGTCGGCCCGCGCCGGATGCGCGATACAGAGCAAAGCCGCGAGAGGGAGAAGGCGCTTGAAGACGCCATGCCGCGCATCGCTTCTCGGCGTGGCGGGTTTTCTCCAATCGACGCCTGCCCCCTGGTCGCGAGAGGCCCGCCGAACGCGGGCGTTCAGAGAGATGGGAAGTTTCGCCAGAGTCCTCAACCGACATTCCCCAGATAGAAGCCGGACCAAGCCAAATCTTGGACGATTTCGGGTTGCTGGCAAGCCCGCCGGGCCGCCGCCATGATTGCGAGGGGCGCCGGGATGCGCCGCGGTCCCGCCAGGCGCGGAAAATGCCGAATTCCCGATCATCGAGACGCGCCTCGCGCAGATCGCCGTCCGCCGCGGTTGGTTACGGGACGCGAAGCGGCCGAACGCATTGCCCTGTCGCGGCAAACGGCGGTGGCCGGTCGCGCCAACCCGCCGCAACAACATGTTGACGGCGCCGCGGGGCGACTCCCGCGGCGCGGGAAAGCCGATATAGTGGAGGCGATGCGCCCGACCGCCGACCATGAACCCTGAGCCCGACCCCGCCGCGCGCCGGCGCCGCGCCATTCCCAGACTGTTCGACGCGGCCGATCGCGTCGACGACCGGTTTTTCCGCGCGCCGCACGGCCTGTTCTCGCGGCGGAAGATCAAGGCGATGGCGGGACGAAAATTGATCGAGGCGCAACCCGCCATCGAGGAAACGCAGTTCCAGCCGGCGAGCCTCGACCTCAGGCTCGGCAAGGAGGCGTTTCGCGTGCGCGCCAGTTTCCTGCCCGGGCGCGCCGCCAGCGTCGCCGAACGCTTGCGGAGCCTGGAAGCCGAGCGCATCTCGCTCAGCGGCGACGGCGCCGTGCTGGAGAAGGGGATCGTCTACGTCGCGCCGCTGCTGGAGAGCCTGAAATTGCGGCCGAGCATCTCCGGCGCGGCCAATCCGAAGAGTTCGACCGGCCGGCTCGACATTTTCACCCGCCTCATCGTCGACGGCTCGGAGGCGTTCGACGACGTGCCGCTCGACTATCACGGCGAACTCTGGCTGGAGATTTCGCCGCGCAGCTTCAGCGTCCGGGTGCGCGAAGGTTCGCGGCTCTGCCAGGTGCGATTCCGCAGCCGCAACGCACGACAGCACAGCCTGTTCGACTTCGCCCTGGCGGACAAGGAAATCCGCAAGCGGCACGAGGCCTCGCCGCTGGTGGACGGCGAGCTCAAATTGCGCGAGGGCCTGATCTTGCACGTCGGCCTCGCCGGCGCGCCGGGCGCGATCGTCGGCTTTCGCGCCATCAAGAACAGCAACGTGATCGACGTCGACCGCGTGGGCGCCTATTCGGCGCAGGAATTTTGGGAGCCGATCCGCGCGCGCGGCGATGGGCGGCTCATCCTCGACCCGGACGAATTCTACATTCTCGCCAGCCGCGAAAAAATGCAGATCCCGTCGAATCTGGCCGCCGAAATGGCGCCCATCGACCCGGCGATCGGCGAATTCCGCGTTCACTACGCCGGCTTCTTCGATCCCGGCTTCGGCCGCGGCGCCGACGGCGCGCCGAGCGCCAAGGCGGTGCTCGAAGTGCGCAGCCGCGACGTGCCGTTCCTGCTGGAGAACGGGCAGCCGGTCGGCCGGCTGATCTACGAAAAGCTCGCCGGCGCCGCCGACGAGCTCTACGGCGCGAGCGCGACCGCCAACTACCAGGGCCAGGGGCTGAAGCTGTCGAAGCATTTTCGCGACTTCGGCGCGGGCTGAAGAATCCCGTTCCTCCCGCTTGTCGCCGCAGCGCGCGGCGCGCTATAAACGAATTCGCGCCGTCCCTCGAGAAGGGCGAACGCGGGCGTAGTTCAATGGCAGAACGGAAGCTTCCCAAGCTTCATACGAGGGTTCGATTCCCTTCGCCCGCTCCAAGGCTCGGCTGAAGGCGACGGCCGATTTGGCGCGGAATGGCGCGGGTCGCGGCCTCGCAGCGCCAGTCGTCGCGGCGTCGCGGCCTCATGCGTGCTTGTAGCCTCTAGGCTCCGCTGGCTCCGTTCCCAAGGGTTCGCCTTTCCGGGTCCACAGAATCGCCCGCGCCTTGACCCTCAGGCCGTCCAGCGTCGCGGCGGGCGCGGCTTCGATCCTTTCGACGACGAGCGCGCAAATCGCCCGCGCGGCATCGGCGACGGCGTCGGCTTCAGGCGTCCCGAGCCTCTTCCTGAGGATCAGCGTCGCGATCTCGCAGGCCCAAGCGTCCTCCAGCGCCTTGCCTTCTTGGAGAAGCCAGGCGTCCAAGTGTTGCGGCGCCGAGTTCACCGCGCCGTCGCGGGCGCTGTTGCGCCGCGCCTTGAACCGCTCCAATCGGCCGAAATAGACGAATGGGTTGAAGGGTTGACGATCGCGGCCGACAATTCTCGAAGACGAACGGCGCTCGTAATCGATCACAATCGCGAATTCACTCATGACGACCCTCCTTTCGTTGACCCTGACGGCCGAGTGTTGCCGCAGAACTACTGGCTGTCAACGCGTCTCGTAACGATCTGGTAAGTAAGATGAACACTTACCTTACGGAATGCGAGGCAATTGCCGTGGATAATTGTTAATATAGAATTGTATGAGAAGGGGGCGACAATCGCCGGAATTGTTGCAACGGCGTTCGATCGACGGCGCACCGCGGCGCCGCGCGACGGCCTGGCGGCTTCGATCGGCAAACGGGCGGGGCGGCCGGCGCCGGCCTCTGCGGTCTCCCCTTCGCTCCCCACGCTCTTGCTTCGCCGAGCCCGGCGACTTCAGCGCGGCGCCATCCAACGCGGACAGTCTTGGCTGAGCGGCAAGACCACCTCGAAGGCGCGAACCGGGAAGTAATAAAGGCAGCTGCGACTCCACTGGTCGCTGGTCGAGCTCGACCGGATCAGCAGCGCCTCGCCCGAGAAGAACAGAAAGACGTTCGCCGCCAAGATCAGAGCGATCACTGTCAACAGTTTCATATCGCGGGCGCCCAGGGGTTCGAAAGAGGCGACGGAGACCGGAACTGGCGCGAATCACTTTCATCGATGCGAAATGTTGGCGCCGGTCCGCGCGCGTGGCAATGGTCGGACCGGCCGCCGCGTCGCCGCGTCGCCGGGCGGCGGAAATTGGCGATATTTCCGCCGTCGCTCCATGGTATGGTTTTCAAGTGCGATCCGACAGGCGCCGATCATGAGCAGCGACGACACCGAGACCCCGGTTCCGCCAGCCCCTTCGGGCAAGGTCGAGATTCTCGGCGGCGATCGGCCGGCGCCCGCCGGGACGGCGCTCGTTCGCGCCGCTTCGACGCTGCCCGTCGCGCCGAAGCCGCATCCGCCGGCGCGTCGACGGTCGCGCTGGAAGACCTGGACGGCGCTGGCGCTGGTCGTCGTCGGCGCCGGCGCGGGCGGCGCCTATTGGCAGCATGCGCGCCAGGGCGGCCTGCCCCCAGGGATCGCGTCGGGCAACGGCCGGATCGAGGCGGACGAGATCGACATCGACACCAAGTTCGCCGGACGCATCGCCGAAATGCTCGCCGACGAAGGCGATATGGTCAAGGCCGGCCAGGTTCTCGCCCGCATGGACACCCAGGATCTCGCCGCCTCGCTGCATAAATCCGAGGCTCAGGTCCAGGCGTCGCAGCGCAGCCTCGACGAAGCGCGCCACAACGTCGAGCAGCAGACGACCGAGGTCACGCTCGCGCAGCAGGAGTTCGACCGCACCAATGCGCTTGTGGCGCGCGGCTTCGCCACCAACGAGCTGCTCGATCAGCGCCGGCAGGCCCTCAACGGGGCCGTCGCCGCGCTCAACGCCGCCAAGGATCGCGTCGGCGAAGCCGAGCGGGCGATCGACGCCGCCACCCACGACGTCGAACTCTACCAGGTCGACATCGCCGACAACACGCTGGTCGCGCCGCGCGACGGCCGCATCCAATACCGCATCGCCAACATCGGCGAGGTGCTCCCCGCAGGCGGGCGGGTCTTCGCGATGCTCGACATCGCCTACGTCTACATGGACATCTATCTTCCCACCGCCGACGCCGGCAAAGTCAGCATCGGCGCCGACGCGCGGATCGCGCTCGACGCGCGGCCCGATCTCGCGATCCCCGCCAAGGTCGCGTTCATCGCCACCCAGGCGCAGTTCACGCCGAAGACGGTGGAGACCAAGGACGAGCGCGACAAGCTGATGTTCCGCATCCGGGTGAAGATCGATCCCGATCGATTGCGCGCGCGCGGAGCCCTGGTGCGAAGCGGCCTGCCCGGCGTCGCCTATGTGAAACAGGATCCGGCGGTCGCCTGGCCGGCGCCGTTGCAAGGGCCCGAGCCGCAAGGGAACGCCGCGCAATGATCGAGCGCGGGCCCTCGGTCGCGCGGATCGAGGGCGTCACCCAGGTTTACGGGGCCGCGGTCGCGCTCGACTCCGTCACGATCGAAATTCCGGCCGGCTGCATGGCGGGCCTGATCGGTCCCGACGGCGTGGGAAAGTCGACGCTGCTGAGCATCGTCGCCGGCGCGCGGCAAATCCAATCCGGGAGCGTTTTCGTCCTCGACGGCGACATCGGCGATCGGGCGCATCGCGCCGCGATCTGCCCGCGCATCGCCTATATGCCGCAAGGATTGGGCAAGAACCTCTACGCCGACCTCAGCGTCCGCGAGAACATCGAGTTCTTCGGCCGCCTGTTCGGACAATCCCGTTCCGAGCGCAACCTGCGGATCGCCGAACTCCTCGACAGCACCGGGCTGGCGGGCTTCTCCGATCGCCCGGCCAAGAAACTGTCCGGCGGCATGCGCCAAAAGCTCGGGCTCTGCTGCTGTCTCATTCACGACCCCGACCTCCTGATCCTCGACGAGCCGACCACCGGCGTCGATCCGCTGTCGCGCCGGCAATTCTGGGAGCTGATCGACCGCATGCGCGCGCGCCGCCAGGCCATGAGCGTGATGGTCGCCACCGCCTACATGGAGGAAGCCGAGCGCTTCGACTGGCTCGCCGCGATGAGCGCGGGGAAGGCGCTGGCGAGCGGATCGCCCGCCGAGCTCAAAACCAAGGCCGGCGCAGCGACGCTCGAAGACGCATTCATCGCGTTTCTTCCCGAACAGCAGCGCGGCGGTCATCACCGGCTGGAAATACCGCCGCGTCGCATCTTCGACAGCGCGCCTGTCATCGCCGCGCGCGATCTCACCCGCCGCTTCGGCGACTTCACCGCGGTCGACCGCGTCAGCTTCACCATCGACCGCGGCGAGATTTTCGGCTTCCTCGGCTCGAACGGCTGCGGCAAGACCACGACCATGAAGATGCTGACCGGCCTGCTGGCGCCGAGCGAGGGCGAGGCGCTGCTGTTCGGCGAACCGCTGGAAGCCGGCGACATGCGCTCGCGCTATCGCGTCGGCTACATGTCGCAGTCGTTCTCGCTCTACACCGAACTGACGGTCAGGCAGAACCTCGACCTTCACGCGCACCTTTTCCACCTGCCGGCCGAGAAGGCGAAGGCGCGCATCGCCGAGCTGGCGGCGTGGTTCGGCCTCGAGGACTATCTCGATCAGCGCACGTTGGATCTGCCGTTGGGGATTCGCCAACGGCTGTCGCTGGCGGTCGCCATCGTCCACGAGCCGGAAATGCTCATCCTCGACGAGCCGACCTCGGGCGTCGACCCGCTGGCGCGCGACCGGTTCTGGGAAGCGCTGATCGATCTTTCCCGCCATCAAGGCGTGACCATCTTCGTCTCGACCCACTTCATGAACGAGGCCGAGCGCTGCGACCGGATCGCGCTGATGGATTCGGGGCGCGTGCTCGCCGCCGGTGCGCCGGCCGAGCTCGTCGAGGCGCGCGGCGTCGCCACGCTCGAGGACGCGTTCATCAGCTATCTCGAAGAGGCGACCGAATCGCGCGGCGCCGCGCCCGCGGCGGCCGCGGCCGCCGAACCGCCGCAGGCGGAAAGGCCGGAGCGTTCCTGGTTCAGCCCGCAGCGGCTCTTCGCCTACACCATCCGCGAGGCCCTGGAACTGATGCGCGACCCGATTCGGCTCGGCTTCAGCCTGTTCGGCACGACGCTGATGCTGCTGGTGTTCGGATTCGGCGTTTCGACCGACGTCAACAACCTCTCGTTCGCCGTGCTCGATCACGATCAGAGTCCCGAGAGCCGCGCCTATCTGGAGGAGCTCAGAGGCTCGACCTATTTCGTCGAAAAGGCGCCGCTCGCCGACTACGCGGAGCTCGAAAATCGTCTCAGAAGCGGCAACATCAAGGCGGCGATCGAGATGCCGCCCGGCTTCGGCCGCGACATCAAGCGCGGCCGTCCCGCCTGGGTCGGCGCGTGGATCGACGGCGCCATGCCGTTCCGGGCGGAGACCATCCGCGGCTATCTGCAGGGCATGCACGAGCTCTACCTGGCGGACCCGGCGGTGAAGACGACCGTTCCCGCTCCGCCGCCGCCCGCCGACATCGAGCTGCGGTTCAAGTACAATCAGGATTTCGAGAGTATCTATGCGATGGTGCCCGCCAACATCTCGCTCATGCTCGCGCTGTTTCCCGCCATCCTGATGGCGCTGGCCGTCGTTCGCGAAAAGGAACTCGGCTCGATCACCAATCTTTATGTGACCCCCGTCACCCGGTTCGAATTCGTGGTGGGCAAGCAGCTTCCCTACATCGGGGTTGCGATGGGCAATTTCACGTTGATGTTCCTGATGGCGCTGTTCGTATTCCAGGTTCCGCTGAAGGGCAGCTTTGCGACCTTGCTTTTGGGAGTGCTCGTCTATGTCACCACGATGACCGCTTACGGCATGATGATTTCGGCGTTCACGCGCACCCAGATCGCCGCATTGTTCGGCACCGCCATTTTGACGGTGCTGCCCGCGACGCAGTTCGCCGGCATGTTTACTCCCGTCTCGTCGCTGGCCGGAGAGGCGCAAATCATGGGCCGCGCCT
>Ga0181526_10003652_pt1 | contig 12386 bp, 11 predicted proteins | sample PEATcosm2014_Bin_35_FD_119750 | JGI IMG/M metagenome (GOLD analysis project Ga0181526, IMG submission 119750) | Peatland microbial communities from MTU Mesocosm Facility, Houghton, MI, USA - PEATcosm2014_Bin06_30_metaG | ecosystem: Environmental > Terrestrial > Soil > Wetlands > Peat | place...
CCGCTCGCTCATTGCTAATGCCCGATCCGGCGGCATGCGCTTCATCAAGACCCTGAAGAGCGACGCCACCTTTGTGTACCAACCTAGCCGATCAGTGTAGTGATCTATGACGAGCCAACCGCCGGGCTTCACTTGGCCGTAAAGCGCCCGCATCGTAAGCTCCGGGTCCGGCGTATGCTGTACGACTCCGAGGCACAGCACCAGATCGAATTGCTGGAGCTCGAAGGGCAACTGCCCGATATCAGCTTGAGCCAGCCGATGGAACTCGCTCGGTTCACAATTCTGCGCATTTGCGTCCACGGCGTTGCTGAGATCAATTGACATCACGGAGCATCCACGTTCGAGCAGCACCTCAGTAAACCGCCCCGCCCCGCAGCCGCACTCCAGCACCAGCTTCCCGGGGAGTTCTTTCCAGAGCGTTTCGCCGATACACCTCCGCAACCGGTCGCGGCTTGTCGGCACCTTTGTGTACGAGTCTAACTGAGTTCGCCGAAAGTGATTCCACTGCAAACCAAAATGGTCCGCGTAGTTCGATTGGGCAACAAAACGAGGAATTCCGTTAATGATAAGGAAGTCATGGCTCCTCGGGCAGGAAAGGCAGGAGGCCTCATGGAGCAGTCCGATCTCGTGAACCGGGCAACGGAAATTCGGCCAAGGTGTTGTACTCATGAACGACAGAAACAGGTCGGTTCAGCGCATCTCACGAAGCGGAATCTCCATTCTGGACCTCCGGATCCCTTTCAGTATATATCGAGGCGCCGCCCTTCGGTCCCGCGAGTTGTATTGAGTTGTATTGTTCAGTGTGTCGATGATGGAATATCGTACGGATCAGTGTACCATGAGTCTGATCCGGTACAGGGCGCAACTGACGTGGCAGCCCCGGTGGCTCTCGGCGCGAGTCCCTGAAGCTGTTCACTGAACCCTGGCCAAGCGCTAGCCTAAGCGGCAGGTGACCGGTTTGCCGGTGAAAACGCAGGGACACGATGCCACCCTGGCTCGCGCGGTCTAGCGCGAGCAGCAGATCTGGCTCGCCACCAGATTCGCCGGCGTGATGGGGAACCCGTTGGCGAAGTAGTTCGCCTCGCCCAGGAGCTTATAAACGTCGCCGGCGATGCCGGCAGCGAGCGGGCCTATCGCGGGGCGGCCGCCCGTGAGCAACACTACCACCACCAGTTTCTTCCCGCCCATCTCATTGAACGAGCCGAACCAGCCCAGGTGGGTGTGGGTTTCGCTGCACGTGCCGGTCTTGCCGGCGATGGGACCGTCTTCTCTGGCCCGGTGCGCGGTGCCAAACTCCACCGCTCCGCGCATCCCCGGTTTGACCATGGGAATCAGAGCGTCGATGTCGAGCCGCCGTTTGACCCGTGGCACGAAGTTGCGCACTTCGGCCTGCGTCTGCGGATACTGCAAATAATAGAGCGTGCCGCCGTTGGAGACGGCCGCCATCAGGGCCGCCAGTTGGAGCGGCGTCTGCCGGATTTCCTCGCCGAAGCTGGTCAGCATCCCGACGCCCCCGTTCTTGGGAGGCGCCGCTGGGAAGTAGCCGGGCTGCTCGCCCGAGATGTTCAGGCCGGCCCTCTCGCCGTAGCCGAACAGGTGTGCGTAGTAGGTCACCTTGTCAAAGCCCAGCCTCTGGCCCAGCGTGGCGAAATAGTAGTTGTTGGAATGGGCCAACGCGTAAGTCAGGTCCATCCGCATGCCGCCGAGCCGGTACCGGGCGTTTGGCTGTATGATTTTCTCGCTCAAGCCAGCCAGCGCCACCGCGACTTTGATGGTGGAGCACGGCTGGAAGCCTTCGCCGAGCGCGATCCTCTGGTTCACCATGGTGAGAATCCGGCCGGAGGTCGGATCCAGGGCCACCACCGAGCCATTGTACGAACCCAGCGCCTCGACCGCCGCGCGGCGAACCGTCAAGTCCTCCCCATCCACCCGGTCGCCTTCGGTTGAATCCGCGAAAGTCGGCTTATCCCAAGGGCCGCCGGCGATTACGGGCGCGCCCGGGCTCGCGCCGCGATGCGGTGTCGCGTGCCGCACGCTGGCCGCATGCGAGGTTGCCGCGGCATGGTGTACTGGCGCCCGGCGCTTTGGCGGAGTCGTGGTCGTAGTGCTAGTGGTGGCGGTTGCAAAACTCAGGCTGGCAATGGAGCACAATAGCAATGCGACTTCCGTCATTCGGCGGTACAAATATGAATGTGGCTGTTTCATAGCAGGACCGCGCGCGAAAGGACAAATCGTGAGTGCGCCAGAGCAGCGCGACGAACCGTCCGGACGGAGCAGCCGGACTCCTCGATTGTCCGCTGTCAGCCGGGGGTTCGTCAAGCGTTTTTGCTCAGGTTGTAACATCTGGTCAGGAGGCTCATCCCTGATTCTCGACGCAAATGCTCCTTTACTTTAGACGCCGCCCGACACCATCGCGTTATGCTCGACGTATTGCAGGATGAAATCGTGCGCTGCCGGCGGTGCCCGCGCCTGCTCGCGCACTGTGCCCACATTGCGGAAATCAAACGGCGCGCCTACCGCGATCAGGAGTACTGGGGTAAACCGGTGCCCGCATTTGGCGACCCGGCAGCCCGCATTCTCATCCTGGGGCTGGCTCCGGCCGCCCACGGTGCCAATCGCACCGGCCGTATGTTCACCGGCGACCGCTCCGGAGACTGGCTCTACCGCGCCCTGTACCAGACTGGTCTCGCCGCGCGGCCTGTCAGCGTTTCCCGCGACGACGGCCAGCAACTGCGCGGCGTCTACATCACAGCCTCGGCGCGGTGTGCCCCACCCGACAACAAACCCACGCCGGAGGAGATTCGCAACTGCCGGTCCTATCTGGAACGGGAACTGGAGTTGCTCCCACACCTGGCGGTGGTCATAGCGCTGGGCAGGATCGCCTTCGACAACTACCTGGACCTGCTCAAGGCCCGCGGCCGAATTTCCAGCCGCTCGGCTTTCGTGTTTGGCCACAACCGGCAGTTCCGGATCGGCACGGGGCTGCCCACCCTGGTCAGTTCCTATCACCCGAGCCAGCAGAACACCTCCACCGGAACGCTGACGGAGAAGATGTTGCTGGACGTTTTCCGGACAGCGAAGAAGCTGGCGGGGCTTGGGTGAGTGCATCGGTCGGTCGATTGTGGGTGGGTGAGAAGATCCAGGCTTGCGCCGCACTATGGAAGGAGAACCCCTTGCCAGTTAAGCGGGTCGGAGCTACTCTGCGGTTTTGGGATAAGGCGATGGCGATCTTGAGTCGTGTAACCGCAATTCTGGCGTGCCTGCCCGCGCTGGCGATCCATGGGCAGCCGACGCAGGTTTCCAGCCCCGTGGTGGGATATGTCTTCGATGGCGCGGCCCTGCGGGTCATTGCGGGCGTGCCGGGCGGCGCAACGCTGGGCGGAGCGATTGACCTTGGGCTGGCGGCCAGCGCCGTCGCGGTTTCGCCGCAACTCGATTCGGCCGTCGTTACGGCCAACGATGGGTCGCTGCACCTGTTTCGCCTGGGTGGCTCGAGCGCAACCGAAGTCTGGTGGAATGGCTTGCCGAGCGCTCCGGCGCGGGCGGTGTACAGCCCTTCCGGCAAGGCTGCCGCAGTCTATGCTTCAGGCCGCGTACAGGTTTTCACCGGCTTGCCGACCGCGCCGTTGCTGGCGTTTGCCGCCGAGCTCGGTTTATCTAAAGCAGAACCTGGGCGCAAGCCGGCCAGCGCCGCGCCTGAAGCCATGGCGCTGAGTGACGATGCAGCCTGGTTGCTGGTGGCCAGCGATGGCCGCCTTCGCTTGCTGGGCGCGTCCGCATCGAGCAGTTGGCTGCTCGATGGTGTGAGGGACGTTAGCGTCGCGTTTGCGTCCGGTAGCCACACCGCCGCGGTCTTAAGCGGAGCGGGTCCATGGCTGGATGTGTATCCGGATGTTTCCGCGGGCTCCTGGCAGCAGCGCATCGCGGCGCCTGGCCTTGCCGCGCCCGCGGGTTTGGCGTTTTCCGCCGATGGCAAGCTTGTGTTGGCCGCGGCGCGCTCCGGTAAGTCCGTTACGATTTTCAATCTCGCCGCTGCTGGCGCCGCCACGACCCTCGTTTGCAACTGCGCTCCTACCGGTGTGGCGCGCATGGGAAGCCTGTTCCGCCTGACCGATGCCGGCTCCGGCCCTGTCTGGCTGGTGGATGCCGCAGCCAACCCGCCCCGCATCGTATTCGTGCCGGCGCGTGCCAATCAGTAATACACCATTTTGCGGCGCTAACCGAAGTGGAAGGGAATGCCCGATCCAATTCGCGCCCGGCGGTACGTCAGTGAGGGAACTGCCAGCTCTCAGCCGCTGAGCTTGGCGGCCTCAGCCTGGATCAACTCCCACACGCGGTCGACGTGAGACTGGGCGGTAGCCATGTTGCCGATCGCCAGGCGAAGCGTGAAGCGGCCGTGCAGTTTGGTGCCGGAGATGAAGAACTCGCCGGTCTCGTTGACGCGCTCCTGGATCTGGCGGTTTTCATCATCGGTGCCCTGGTAGCGGAAGCAGATGGCCGAAAACGGCGTCGGAGCGGTGCGCTCGAAGCGCGGATGAGCATCGATCTTGGCTGCCAGCGACTGCACGACGCGGACCTGCTCGCGGATCATCGCGGCGATTCCTTCGCGCCCGTAACTGCGCATGACGAACCACAGTTTGAGGGCGCGGAAGCGGCGGCCGAGCGCAACGCCGTAGTCCATCAGGTTGACGGCGCGCGGATCGTCGGCGGTGGCGAGATAGTCCGGCACCAGCGAGAAAGCGCGCCGCAGCACGTCCGGGCGCCGCGTGAAGAAGGCACTGCAGTCGCAGGGCGTGAGCAGCCACTTGTGCGGATTGGTGACCATGGAGTCGGCGTGCTCGCAGCCCGCCAGCGCCCAGCGGAACTCCTCGGCCACGGCGGCCGAGCCGGCGTAGGCGGCGTCCACGTGCAGCCAGATGTTGTGGTACCGGCAGATTTCCGCGATGGCTGGCACCGGATCGACGCTGGTAGTGGCGGTGGTTCCCACGGTAGCGGCGACTGCGCAAGGGCGCAAGCCGGCAGCGAGGTCGCGTTCGATCATTTCTGCCAGCGCGTCCGGCCGAAGGCGGAACTCGGCGTCCACCGGGACCTTGCGCACGCGCTCCTGACCGAAGCCGAGGGTGATGGCGCCTTTTTCGATGGAGGAATGCGCCTGTTCGGAGGTGTAGACGACCAAGCCGGGCGTCATTCCCCTGGTGCGCGACTAGGGGTCAGCGGCTTCGCGCGCCGCGGCCAGGGCGTGCATGCTGCCCACCGACGCCGTATCGAAAATCTGGCCGAACCAATCCTCGGGCAGACCGGTCCACTGGCGCAGCCAGCGCAGGGTGACCTGTTCGAGCTCGACGATGGCGGGGCACGACCTCCACAACATGCCGTTGCCGTTGAGCGCGGACGCCAGCAACTCGCCCAGAATGCCGGGCGCCGATCCGGAATTCGCGAAATAAGCCATAAAGCCGGGGTGGTTCCAGTGAGTGACCGCCGGCAGGACGAGCCGCTCGAAATCGGCTAGCAGGCATTCCGGAGGTTCGCCCTGTTCCGGCCCGCGAGCGGGCAGAGCATCGGTGAGTTCGCCGGGTTGCACCCGCGCCAGCACCGGGAAATGTTGCGGATTGGCCAAATAATCAGCCACCCAATCGATGGCCTGGTGGCCGCACTGGCGGAACTGTTCGGGCGTCATTGGCACGCCGCCGGGCTGCTGGATCTGGCGATAGGAGTAAGCACTGCTTTCTGTGGACGCATAGGTTGGCTAAAAGTCGAGTGTAACGCGGAGCGCGGGCGGAAAAACTGGGCGCCGATTTGGCCATCAGACCGGCAATCGGCACCGAGGCTGGCAGCGAGGCAGGGCATCCGCCGTCTCGTCTGAATTTCCCCGCGAGACCAGCGTGGGACCTGTCTTCATCGCCATCAATCTTCTGCGGCCGATGCGACGATATGCCATCGCCGGTTTCGCCGATTCGGTGCGAATGCGGGCGGACTGTCAGGTAATCGAAGTTCCCATCAGCGAAGTTTCGAAACGAACTCTCGTCGTGGAACCTTACTTGCGCTAAGAGAAACCGGCTCATGCTCCATAAGTCGAGATCGCTTATGAATACGACGAGATCAACACAAGCACTTATGTTGCTCTTTCCGCTCACTGTTGCCGCACAAAGTACACCGAAGGTTGAAGTGTTCGGCGGATACTCATATCTAAGACTAGCCCAGCAGACCAACCCGCCATTCGACGCCGCGAACCTGAACGGCTGGAACGCTTCGATCAAGCTGAACGTGACGCAAGGTATCGGCCTGGTTGCCGATTTCAGCGGCCACTACGAGCAGGGCTGTGCTCTCTGTGCCCAGCTGCGACCCGGATACCAGCACACGTTTTTGGCTGGGCCGGAATTCAAGTTACTCCAACGTGATAGGTTGACCGTCAATGTGCGAGCGCTGGCGGGGATGATGGTCGGGAGTAGCCTTTTTCTGCCATATAATGGCCTTCAGTTCGCTTATGGAGGTTCAAATCGATTTGCCGCTTCGCTCGGCGGCAGCGTGGACTACCGCATTTCAGATCGGTTGTCCTATCGAATCATTCAGCCGGAATTGCTGACCACCGTAACCAATGCGGGCGGAACCCTCCGTGCTTATCCAAATGTGCGTATTTCGACCGGGTTAGTGTTCAGGTTCGGCAAGCTATGAATTTGACACGTAGGATGGGCCGGGCCGCGTCGTTGGGCCCGAAGCATCGCGGGCGCGCAGACTGGTAACCAGCCGCGAACCCGATTTAACCGCCGCCCGGGGGATCAGCCGCCTTTTCAATTCAGCAATGGCTCGGACAGGCGAATGATCTTCTTCTGGATGGCGTACTGCACGAGTTGCGCCTTGTTGTGAATGTCCAGTTTGCGCATGAGGTTGAACTTGTGGGCCTCGACGGTCTTGACGCTGAGCTCGAAGGCGGTAGCGATCTCTTTGACGGATTGACCTTCGGCGAGCATCTTGAGGATTTCGCGTTCGCGTTTGGTGAGCGTGCCGAAGCGCGGTTGGCGGACAGGCTCTCGGCCCTGGGTGCGGAGATCGTCCACCAGGCGGGTGAGAAGGCGCGGGCTGAGATAGCTGCCGCCGCGATGCACCTCGCGGATGGCGGTCAGCAATTGCTCGGCGGGGCTTTCCTTGAGGATGTAGCCGCTGGCGCCGATGGAGACGCATTCGGCGAGATATTCATCGTCGTCGTACATGGAGAGGAAAACGACGCGCGTTTCGGGCCGCTCCTTGCGGATCACGCGAGTGGCCTCAAAGCTGCTCATCCCGGTCATGCCGATATCCATTAGCACGACGTCGGGGCGGTTCTGCCGACTCAGGTTGACCGCTTCGGCGGCGTCCCTGGCTTCTCCGGCGATTTCCAGGTCGGGCTCCGCCGCGAGCAAGGTGCGGACCCCCTGCCGGAACATCGCATGGTCATCTGTGATTAATACGCGAATCTTGGACATTTGGTTTTTCCTGAGCCGAGTTCAGCGGCAGTTCCAGAACCACTGTCGTTCCCTGGTGACGCGCACTGCGCACGGTGACCTTGCCGCCCAGGAGCGCAGCGCGCTCCCGCATGCCTGCCAGACCGAATGACATCGGCTTCGCCGTAACGCCAACCTGAAAACCCAGGCCGTTATCCGAAATGCGCGTTCTGATTACCTTATCGGTTCGCATCACGGAAAGTCTTACGATGGCTGCTTGAGAGTGTTTGGCCGCGTTCTGTAAGGCCTCCTGGGCGACCCGGTAGATCACTTGCTGGAGAGAGGGTGACAGGTCCTCCAGGCGGCCGGAGATACGGACCCGGATGCCCGGCGGAAAAGTCCCGGCAAATCGGCCGGCCAACAGGCGCAGCGAGCGCGCCAAGCCGAGCCGCTCGAGCACAGCCGGGCTGAGCGCGGCGATGATTCTCCGCAACTCGATGATGGTTCGTTCGAGAACGCCACGGGCTTCCCCCAGGCTGGCCCGCAGGGGCGGCGCCGCGCCGCGCTCCATCATCTCCAGTTGCAGCCGCAGCGACAGCAACGATTGGCCTGCTTCGTCATGCAGTTCGCGGCCGATGCGCCGCCGCTCGTCATCCTCGGCCTGCCGGGCGGCTGCCGCCAGCCGTTCCACCTCCTCAACCAGCAGCGCGCGCTCGGTGGCTTTGCGAAAGTGCTCCGCCGCCGCCTCCAGAAGCTCCAACTCGCGCGGCAGCCAGGGATACGGAACCGGGAAGCCGAGTTGAATCGCCGCCGACCCATTCAGCGGGTAGGACCAATAGGACGCGTGCCGCCCGCGCAGTGCAGGATCGGCAATCCAACGCTCGGCAGCGCTGCCTTGCTCGATATACAACGGCTGGCGCAGTTGCCGATTGAGTTCCCCCTCCTTTACCAGTAAGCCGCCGGCGCGCGCGTGAAAGGCGCGCGCCAGCAGGCGCACCAAGCGGTGGGATAACTCCGCGGAGTCGGCAACTTCCGCTCTGGCGCGATAGATGCCGAATAGTGCCTGGCTTTCCGCTTCGCGCACCCGGTAATAGGCGCGCTCTAACGCCAGCAGGGTAGCCCATTGCAGTTGTTCCAGCGAGGGGCCAAACCTGCCTTGCAAGAGAGGCTCCAGCACTTCATCGAACTGCCGCAATACTTCGCCGGCTGCATCGGGAGGGAGGTTGCACTTGGCCAGGCGCTGGCCGTTATACTCGACCTGCTCGAGGAATTTCTCGATTGACCCGAGCCGCGCCGCCGCGCACGGTGAAATGGCTAGCAGCGCGCGCCGCTCTACCGCGCCATAGCGCCGCTTGCGGAGCAGCGCCAGAAACTTCCGCTCCAGCCCCGCCGCCGCCGGAGCAATCAGCCGCGCCAGACGGGCGACGTGCCGCCGGGCTGCTTTGGTGAATAGGACTTCGTGGGTTGGCATCGATCTCTAGTACTAAGAGATCGGCGCGTTATGGCTAAGCTTTAGGAGTTTGTCGAAAAATGCCGGCGACCGGTCTGAACCTTAGAAAACATGCGCCCGCAAGCGGGCGTTGGCAAGCTGAAGCATGCCCCACCTATTTCTTGTCCGCCTTGTTCAGCCGTAGGAAGCGTGCGGCGTTGTTGTAGAGGATATCGCGCTTCTGTTGGGGCGTGAGATATGTTGCGCCTTCGATCACGCCGATCGAGGTGGCCATCAGCTTGGGCCAGATCATCTGGTCGGTGCCGAACATCACGCGGTCCTCAAAACCGGCCTCCACGATGCGCCGGATGTACCGATGGACCTCTTCCAGCGGGTAGCTCCAGATGAGCCCCGCAACGTCGACGTACACGTAGGCGTTGGCTTGCAGAAGAGTGAGCAAATTGTCGATCATCGGGTAGCCCGCGTGCATGATCCACAAGCGCAACTTGGGATGACGGGCGAGCACTTCCTCGAGCAGAAGCGGGTTGCCCATGGAGCCGCGGAATTTCGGCATGGTGATGTTGGCGCGGCCGGACCCTCCGGTGCCCATGTGGATGCCCACCGGGACGTCCAGTTCCTCGGCCAGGGCGAAATAGGCGTCCACGGAGGGATCGCTCGGCGACACGCCCTGATACTGCAATCCCACCTCGCCCATCACTTTGAAGCCGCCCTTGGTGAAAGCGGTTCGCAACTCTTCCACGGGGACGTATTTGCCGCCGAACATGGCGTTGTCGAAACTGGTGCCTGGAATGATCCGGTCGGGCGCCGCGTCTTTCCACTTCTGCACAGACTTCTGATCTCCCATGACGACGGCGGTGACGTTCAGCCGCTCGTATTCGGCGAGCATGGCCTTCATGTATTCGTCGGGAGTCTTGGAGGCCTCCAGCAGATCGGTGCAGTCCTGTTTGGCCCAGCCGCTCGGATCGGCTTTGGTGCGCGGGTCGGCCGCCAGGAACTGCGGGTTGAAGGGGCACATCGGCCCAGCTCCGGGAAAGCCGCCCAAGGTATGGACGTGAACATCGATGACGGGCGGCCTTGGGTTCGCGGCCGGCTGGGCGGAGGCGATTGCCGCGGCCGCCATCAGCAGGCCGGATAGCGATGAACTTCGCATGACAGACTCCTTGTCAAAGTAATAGCGGGGTGAACTCGCTTCCCAGATGGTATCGGATCTCACCGAGCGGAGATGGGCCGCGTTTCCGGCCCCTGCAGCGATGACAGAGCGCGGCGTTTACGAAATGGTGCAATCAGCCAACGTATTGCACTTCCTCTTCCAGGTCGAAGCCGAAGCGGGTGCGCACGCGGGTTTTCAAATCCTGGATCAGCGAGCACAAGTCGGCGGCGGTGCCGCCGCCGGCGTTGTATATAAGGTTGGCGTGGTAGCCGGCCACGTGGATGTCGCCGCGCTGGCTGCCCTTAGCTCCCACTTGTTCCAGGAACCAGGCGGCGGGCACTTTGCCCTCGCGCACCGCCTCGGCCGGTACGAGGGCCGCTACACGGGGCGGCAGGTCGCGCAGCAGCAGGTTCTTGAAGATGCTGCCGGCGCACTGCATGGTGACGGGGAACTTCTCGTTGCGAACCTTGACGATGCCGTCGGCGGTGCGGCGGAGCTCAGCTCGATCGCCAGGTTCCAGATCCAACTCGGCAGTGAAGATGATCCACTCTTTATGCCGTTTGAAAATGCTTTCACGGTAGGCGAACTGGCACTCCGCGTTGGAGAAGGCGCGCACGCGGCGGCCATCGAAGAAGCGCACGCAGGCGACGCGCTCGGAGATCGAATGGCCATACGCACCGGCATTGCCGTAGATGGCCGCACCGGTCCAACCGGGGATTCCGGCCAGCGTCTCCAGGCCTTGCAGCCCTCGGTCGATCGTGAAATCCACCAGCCGTTGCAGCTCGGCGCCGGCGCCGGCGGTGACGCGGTTGCCTTCGGCTTGCAAAGCATCGCCGCGGTAGCGCAGCACCAGGCCGCGATAGCCTTGGTCGGAGACGATCAAGTTAGTTCCGCCGCCAATCACTACCGTCGGACAGCCGCTGGCTTCGCCTGTACGGAGCGCCTCGAGGAAGGAACCCTCTGCGCCGGTCTCGGCATACAGATCGGCCGGCCCTCCCACGCCGAAGCGGGTATGGCTCGCCAGCGGGACGTCGACCGAAACGGTTAAATTGGGAATCGCGGCGAGATGCGCGCGCATCTCTTCGGTGGTCGGCATTATCTCGATTATAAAGGGAGGTTACATGGCGCGTTCCGGCTTTGCGGGCTTTCCCCCGGAAGCAATCGGGATTTTCCGCGGGTTGGCGCGGCACAACCATCGCGACTGGTTTCTGCCGCGGAAGGCGGTGTTCGAGACTAGCATAAAGCAGCCCATGCGCGAGCTGGTGGCGGCGCTGAACCAGGCGCTGGCCGGCTTTGCTCCGGAGTATGCCACCGATCCGGAGAAGGCCATCTTCCGCATCTATCGCGACGTACGTTTCAGCAAAGACAAGAAGCCCTACAAGGAGCACATCGCCGCCAGTTTCCCGTTGCGCGGCGGCATGTCGCATGGGCACGGCGGTTTCTATCTCTCCGTTTCACACAAGGAAGTCGCGGCGGGAGGCGGCGTGTACATGCCGGAGCCTGCTGCGCTACTGGCCATTCGCAACCACATTGCGGAGAACCATGCGGAACTGCGGCGCATCCTGGCAAACGCGAAAGTGCGCCGGCTGCTGGGCGAATTACAAGGTGAGCAACTGGCGCGAGTGCCGAAAGGGTTCTGTGCGGAACATCCCGCGGCCGACCTGCTGCGCTTCAAGCAGTTCGTCCTGTACGTGGAACTTCCGCCCGACATCGCCACTTCGCCCACGCTGTACCGGGAGATTGTGGACCGCTTTCGCGCGATGGTGCCGTTCCTGCGGTTCTTGAACACTCCGCTGCCCAAAGAAAGGAAGATTGACGCGCGGGATTTGTTGCCCTAGCGACGGCCGGTTGGCGAGTGAGTTTGGTAGACGCGAAGATCAGTCCTAGAACTCAATGGGGTGATTTAGTACTGCCGCTCTCTCCATCTCGCCTGAATTCTGCGCATTCCGCTCGATTTTGGCCATGTCTATAGTAGACTGAGCCCTATGCGGGTCGTGGTGCTCGTTCTGGGGACGGGCGTTCTCTTTGCCCAACAGCCAATCCTTTACAATCGCGGAACCGTCAACGCGGCTTCCTCTGCGCCCTTCGGCTTGCCCAACGCTCCCATCGCGCGTGGCAGTGTGTTCACGGTGTACGGTGAGAACCTGGGCCCCGGCCAATACCAGACGGCATCCGCTCCTCTCGCCGCAACATTTGGCGGTGTGTCTCTCAGTGTCACGCAGAATGGCGTGGTCACTCAGGCCTTCCCGCTCTTTGTTTCGGCGGGACAGATCAACGCGGTGATGCCCTCCACTGTCGCGGCCGGCTTGGCTACATTGCGCCTCACTTATCAGAACAATCGCAGCAACGCGATTACGATCCAGATCGC
>Ga0181526_10003655_pt1 | contig 12379 bp, 8 predicted proteins | sample PEATcosm2014_Bin_35_FD_119750 | JGI IMG/M metagenome (GOLD analysis project Ga0181526, IMG submission 119750) | Peatland microbial communities from MTU Mesocosm Facility, Houghton, MI, USA - PEATcosm2014_Bin06_30_metaG | ecosystem: Environmental > Terrestrial > Soil > Wetlands > Peat | place...
GGATGCGCCGGTGCGGTGGGAGCGCCGGATCGCCTCGATCTCGGCCGATGATCTCGACAAGGACGAAATTCGCACGACGGTACGCAAGGTCGAGGAGAAGGGCCGGTTCACGCTTACCGATCGGGACGACGACCTGGCGGTGCTGAGCGATTTCTCGGTCTATGTGAACGGGACTTTCACGCACGCCTGCGACGTGCTTTTCAGCCAGCGCCCGACGCTCCGCCATCCCCAGTGCCGGGTGCAATTCATCCAGTTTTCCGGCGAGAAGTCCGACGACGTCTACAAGGACAATCGCCCGTTCGAGGGGCCGCTTGTTCGGGTCTACAACGAGCTCATCAGCGCCATTCGGTCGGCGATACCGGTCCAGTCGGTCTTCCTGCGGGGCGAGAGCCGGCGGGTCGATCGGTTGGCATATGACATCGCCGCAATCGGCGAGGGTCTGGTGAACGCCTTCGTACATCGGGACTATTCGGCCCATTCCGGCGGCATCCGCGTGCAGATGTTCGATAACAGGATCGAGATCTGGAACAGCGGGCGGCTTCCCGACGGCCTGTCGCCGGTCGACCTCCGCCGCGACCATGCGTCGATCCTAGTTAATCCGGACATCGCCAACGTCTTCGCGGCGTTGGACCTGATGGAGCGGATCGGGCGCGGGACCGAAAAGATCGTCACCGCCAGCAAGAGCCTTGGTGCCCGGCCGCCGCTGTGGCGCGACGAGCCTTCGGGCGTGACGCTGACGATCTTCCGCGCGTTGCAAACCGAGCTGGGTGAAGTGATTGAACCGAACGAACGACAGAACCGGCTGTTGCTCGATCTCCAGCCGGGCGACTCGTTCACGCCAAAGGAATATCGGGACAGGTACGCCGCCGATGTTGGGCCGCGCCAGGCGCGGCGCGATCTGGAGGAGCTGGAGGTGTTGAAATGGCTGGTCCGCGAGGGCGCAACCAAGTCGACGAGATACCGGTTGCCCTGATTGCGGACATTTGCGGACATGACGATTGGAGGCCGCTGTGCGCGGGTTGATCCCGTACGTACAGGCCTAAGCTCATGAATTTGCAGGATGTGAAGTGTGGGCGGATCGGTCGTGAAGAGCCGGTCGAGGGCTTTTCAGACATTTGCGGACATCCAGCGGGTGCTTGCGGTAGCAGAAGCGACGTCGATTCCCGTTGCGGCACTTCAGACATTTGCGGACATCGCTCGTGACACCTCAGCGTGGCGTGCCGGCGCGCTGACTCTTCGGCAGAACACCCTGAATCTACATCGCGAATCGCCGATCCGTGCCGAGCGGAGAAACGACGCCACGCCTACTGCGGACATTTGCGGACATCCGCGCCGTCCGTCGACCATCGCCTTTGCTCCGAAGCGGACGTTCGCGTCAAATGCATTATTTTTCTACGACCGAAGCATCAGGAGCGCCGTCACCAACGCTTAGCCTGATAGCTGCACTGGGCGACGGAAGGACACGATTGACCAAATCGTGTCAGAGATAATCTTCAAGGGGGTGAGCCTCCATTACCAGCAAAGGGCGCAAACCATGAGCGATCAATCGACGGAGGAAAAACAAGAGCGGCGGGAGGCGGCGGACGCCGCGATCAAGGCCGCTATCGCTTCCGAGCGGCGGCGCTGTGTCGACCGCGTGCTGACCTATGCCGCGCTAAGGGATCAAGCTGCCGTCAATCTGGATAAGGCCGAAGACGGCGCCGGCCCCGAGAAGCCGAGCGAGGGAGCGGCGGAGCGTGTGCGAATGCAGGCGGAGGTGGCGCGCGACATAGCCGCTTTCTTGGCCGAGGAGACGCTTCGCTAATCCAAGTCTCCGAATGGAGGAGTCCAGACTTTCAGATGAAAGAAACGAGTATGTTTCTTTGAACCGATACGATGCCTTGTCTGAAGCCTCTACGGTGCGGACGAACGGCCCCAACCCCACGCGCGCCGACGCTAGCGCTGTAGCGTCTCGGAGTCGTTCGGTGTACCATTCCGTCATTGCGGGGGTATTCCGATCATCAGTTCCAGCCTGTCGATCGACCTTGGTTGTGTTTTGGGTTTGTCGGCGTCGGCATGCGACAAGGCTGGCTGTCGTACGGAGCAGAAGCGGGGGCGCGCATGGTTGCCAGGAAGAAGACGAAAACCGCACCGAAGTCTAAAGCCGCGTCGAAGACCAAAAGCAAGGCGACCAAATCCGGCACCGGGAAGGTCGGACGCAAGGCCAAGTCCCCATCACTGCCCAAGGCCGGGTCCAAGCCGGCAACCAAGACCAAGCCGAAAACCGCAACCATGCCCAGGTCCAAGACGCCGGCCAAGAGCACGCCCAAGACGCCAACCACGACATTGCCCAAACCGGCCGCGTCGGTGCGTCGATCCGTGACGCCCGCCCCTCCAAATCCGCAAACGAGCGCTCCTTCCGGCTTCCAGGTTGAAGGCACGAACGACAACGCGCCTTTCACGTTGAAGCTGCATCGCGGCGATGGCATGACGCTCATCGCCATGAACTGGAAGAACGGTCAGCCGTCGCTGGACTTTGTCGGCTTCGCGATTGAGTATCAGGAGCCCGGCGTCAGCCAATATTACGCGTTGAACAACCGGCTCGGCTTCCTCGATGCGGCCGGCAATGTCGACCCTACGGTGCTCTTGACGCTTCAATCGCCGATCCAGAAATTCCGATGGGTGCATTTCCCACGCAATGCCGATCTCGTTGGCGACTTCAAATATCGCGTCACCCCCATGTTCATGGATGCCCAGGATAAGCTCAGTACCGGCGAGCCACAGGAGGTCGCGATCCAGCTCGCGCGCGAAACCTATCCCGGCATCGCCAACGTCACCTTCACGCGCGGCTTCGTCTCGTCGCAGGCCTTCGTCGACCGCTATGTCAAGGACGGCCCAATCAACACACTGGTGGCGCCCGTCGCCGCCAAGGGGCTCGACTTCACATCGACCCACCCCGACAGCACGGCCGCGCTTGCCTGGATGGGCTTCGAGGCGCGCGCCGCAATCCATGAGACGCTCGACCAAGCAATCGCCGACAAGGCCGAGGTCCGCGTCATCGCCTACGACTTCAATCTGCCCGAAGTGGTAGACCGTCTGGAGAAGCTCGGCAGCTCCCTAAAGATTATCATCGACGACAGCAAGGGACATGGCGGTGACGGCACCGCCGAGACCGAAGCCGAGGGCCGCCTGGTGGCCTCGGCAGGGCGCGAGAACGTGCTGCGCCAGCACATGGGCAGCCTGCAGCACAACAAGACCATCGCGGTGAACGGCCCGACTGTGAAGAAGGTCGTGTGCGGCTCGACCAATCTTTCTTGGCGCGGCTTCTTTGTGCAGGCAAACAACGCGTTTGTGCTGACCGGCCAGACCGCCACCGATCTATTCTTCGCCGCCTTCGACAACTACTTCAACGGCGCCAAGAACGACGTCGCGGGATTCGGCGCCAAGCCATCCGCCGATTGGAACGACCTTGGCCTTGCCGGCATTGACGCGAAGGTGGCGTTTTCGCCGCACAACGCGGCCAATGCCAAGCTCGGTAGCATTGCAGCCGACATCAAGACTAACACGACGTCGTCGCTGCTCTATTCGCTCGCATTCCTCTACGAGACGCCGGGCGTTGTGCTCGACGCAATCAAGGCCGTCACCGCCGACAAGAATATCTTCGTTTATGGTATTTCCGACAAAAAAGTCGGTGGTCTCGACGTGCAGGACCCGAGCGGCAATGTCGCGCCTGTCTATGCGGCTGAGCTCGGCGCAAACGTGCCGGAGCCCTTCAAGTCCGAGCCGACCGGGGGCGGCGGCACGCGCATGCATCACAAGTTCACAGTAATCGACTTCGACAAGTCGACGGCGCGTGTCTATCTTGGTTCTTACAATTTCTCCACGCCCGCAGATCTCAAGAACGGCGAGAATCTCGTGATCGTCAGGGACCGGCGCATCGCGGTGTCGTACATGATCGAGGCGCTCAGCCTGTTCGACCATTACTCGTTCCGCGTCGCCCAGAAGGCTGCAGAGGCCAAGAACCAGAAGCTGCATCTCGCAAGGCCTCCGCGCGCCACCGGCGAAAAGCCGTGGTGGGACGACGACTACACGGTCGCGCACAAGATCAAGGATCGCGTGCTGTTTTCCTGAGAGCGCTTGCGCCCGCGGTTGCTCGCGCGTGGACGCGACGGGCTCTATTTGGCATGAACATTCCAAATTCAGCACCGGCGGCGAAAGCCATTCGGGCATCGCCTTGCCCGGTGTGGAAAGTCTTTCAGCTTAAGAAGCCCGTCTGTTATCCGCCGCACTGTTTGGCAGAAGTTCTGGAGAACAAGGGCGAGAAGCCTATCGATCTGCCGGTCCAGCAAAAGCTGGCGTCGGTTTCTCTGCTGACGAGAACTCCGTGTCATCGGCTTTATGCGTCGTGCCTATCTGCGCGACCGTCGCCCCTGCAGTGCATACCCGCTCTTCTCCAACACGATGCAGAAAAGCCCTTCCAAAGTGGGGAGGTGGCGAATCTCGCTGCATTCGCCTAAAGAACGAAGGCAATTTCGAATGTCGGAGGGGGAATTATGAAACGGTTTTCTTGGTCTATTGCGCCTTTAGCAGTCAGCCTTGTCGCGGGTTTTTTGGGCAGTCAAAGCGCGAAGGCGCAAAGCGATTCCTGCACAGGAGCCCCTCAAGGTTCGCCAGGCGATTTTGATTACTACCTTCTGTCTTTGAGCGTCGCTCCCAGTTTTTGCGACACCAATCCTCGCGCGGCCACTCAGAAAAAGGAATGCCTCAACGGCGCAACCACGGATTATCGAGCTTTTCCCGTGACCGTCCACGGCTTGTGGCCTAACAAGAACGGCATTTCGAACAACGAGCAGCCCCGTTTTTGCACCGACATACCGCCGGGGGACCTACCAGCTAGCCTCAGTTCCACCGTCGCGAAATATATGCCCGGAGTCGCAGACGGGCTCGAAAAATGTGAATGGTCTAAACACGGCGTCTGCTCGGGTCTGTCCTTCGAGGAGTATTATCAGACCATCGCTGATATCATGCCAAGCATCGAGAACACGATTGGCTCCACGTTGCGCGACAACAATATGCTTGGCGCTGAGGTCAAACTTACCGACATCGTGGCAAAGATTGCGGAAAAGGATGCGAGCCTTGCGTCAGCGATCACGTTCGATTGCAAACAGGAGAGGGAGCGCGGCGGTAAATCCCGTTTCGACATCGTCGAGATGCGGATTTATATCTCGAAGGACCTCTCGGGCCCAACCTTTATTCCTTTTGATTCGAAGGGCGGCCATTTGAATTCTGGCTGTCGGGGCGGAGCGGGCTACCTTCCGAGCGGGTTCGATGATTAGAGCGCAGCTTCAGGCATGAATTGCCGTCGCTTTGAAAATCAACTTATAGCGATAGATGAGGCATGCGATGCCTCTTCGTCGAAGGGCTGCCTTCTGACTCAGAATCGCGATGAGGCTTCCGCGTGAGCTTAGCGATGCTAACTGTCAATGCCGCCTCAAGCTAATGCTTGCAATCCTGATAGAATTCCGGAAACTTGTTCGGGTCAACGTCCTTACCCCATGGATTGTCGGGGATCTTCGCGCCGGCTGCGCCGGCGTACTCCTGCTGGACCACTGTGAACTTCGGCGGCGATTTTGCGTAATCGATGATCCAGAGAAAGTCGTAATTGACGCCCTCCCAGCTCTTGGGCACATCGGCATTGACAATGTCGCCTAGCCTTAGAAGCGTCCGGAACGTATTGTTCAGGTTTTTCTTGGCGATGTGCTTGTGCTCCCATACGACGACGACAGTCTTGCCGTCGTACTCGGCCGAATTGAGTTCGGCCGCTGCACTCAGCGTCTGCGTGTCGAGGTCGCTATCTTCATTGGGATCCTTGGGAGGGACCAAGAAAGCAGTGACCTGCTTCCCCCAGCTTTTGGCCGAGGGCTCTGCCGTTTCCTGCGTATGCAAGGTGACGGTAAAAAAGGCGTCGGGCTTCCCGCCTTTGCCAAAGATGATCTCGTTCCCGGACGCGCCCTTGCCAAGGTACTGATCCGAGAGCGCTTGCGCACGAAGCGCCCCGACATCGCAAAGCTCGGCGCTGTTTTTCTTTTCCCCGTGCCTGAGCAGGATGATGCGCGAGGGCTGGGCCAGCGCCGCCTCGGCTCCAAGGACACCGACCAGTGCGGCCGATCCTGCGACTATCGCCAAATTGCGCATGTCCAGCCTCCAATTCGCCCAACAGTTTATTTCAACCAAACAAACGATCGGAAAGCAAACGGACGCGTGCGTCAAAACTGGATCGGATTAAGGAACAGGGCAAGACATAATTGGAATTGGTGGGTGGAAACCGGACGTATAAGACCGAGCTCGCGGACCGCTGAAGTGCGCCCAATCCAAGCGGTAGATGCTGCGGAAATAACTGCTCGAAAGCCGACATTGGCATAAAGTTGTCGTCGGCCGTGCGGGCGTGTCGACTACTTGCTCGTGGGGTCGACAGGGGTCTCGGAGCCGCTGCCCGACTCGCCTGGGTCGGCGGACGGCTCTCACCTTCCACAATGTAGGTGATGTACTCAACATTTATCAGGGTGCGGGCCATTGGCCGCCACAACTCGACTTTGCAAGGGGAAAACGGCGGCAGGTGCCTCCCAGCCATCGCTCGCCGGAGCTGATAGAGTGTGCTACATTTGCACGCAACTGGTTTGCCCCGTATTGGGTCTTCGAGGTTGGCATGCGATCCGCTCTTCCCCAAATGCTGGCTCTTTTTGTCTCCCTCGCGCTTAGCCTTATCTTCGTTGCGGAACAGCCCTCCATAGGGGCAGAGGCTGGGGCGCCAGCACCGCGAGTGACTGTTGCAAACCCGATCGCCAAGACGATTGATGTTTGGGATGAATATACCGGCCGCTTCGAGGCACTGAAACAGGTCCAAGTTCGGGCGCGGGTGTCAGGCACGCTCGATAAAATTAACTTTACCGACGGCCAGCTTGTCAAGGAAGGCGACCTTCTCTTCGTTATCGATCCAAGGCCTTTTCAAATAGCTGTCGAAAGCGCCAAGGCCGATGTTACAAAGGCGCGGGCGCAAGTGGCGCTCGCCTCCATGGACGCGGTCCGAGCAGAGCAGCTCGCAACGAGCCGAACAATTACTTCGCGCGAAGTAGATCAGCGGAACGCCAATCTGGAGGTCGCAAAAGCGCAGCAGCTTGCCGCCGAAGCGGCGCTGCACAACGCCGAGCTTAATCTGGAATGGACGCAAGTGCGCGCGCCCATTTCTGGGCGTGTGTCGGATCGCAGGGTCGATGCCGGCAATCTCATCGAAGGGGGGCAGACGGGTGCGACGTTGCTCACGACGATCGTGACTCTTGACCCTATCCATTTCATTTTCGATGCCTCGGAGGCGGATTACCTCCGCTACGCGCGCCTCTCCGCGCTAGGGCAGCGGCCTTCGTCTCGGGACGTCAAAAACCCCGTTGTTGTCCGTCTCGCCGACGAGAGTGAATGGAAACATATTGGTGTCATGGACTTCGTTGATAATCAGCTCAACGCTCGCTCCGGCACGATTCGGGGCCGCGCTATATTCCAAAACAAAGACCTGTTTCTACTGCCTGGCACTTTCGGCCACTTGCGGCTATTCGGCGGCAACGTAGCAGCCATGCTGATTCCAGATTCGGCGATCGTGTCGGACCAGGCGAGCAAGACCGTCTTCACGGTCACACCAGAAAATAAAATTGCCGTGAAACTGGTGCAGCTCGGCCAAATTCATGAGGGGTTGCGCGTCGTCCTGGCGGGACTTGATCCAAACGACAGGATTGTGATCGACGGCATTGCCAATCCGTTCGTGCGGCCGGGCGCCTTGGTCGCTCCCCAAGATGGCATCATCATTGCGATCTCGAACTGAGCAAACCTATCGCGCGCCAGGGATAACGGATGCGATTTTCCCATTTCTTTATCGACCGGCCGATTTTCGCCGCCGTCCTCTCGATCCTACTGACAATCGCCGGCGCTATTGCGCAACGATCCTTGCCGATCTCGGAATATCCAGAGATCGCGCCGCCAACCGTGAACATTAGCGCTACATATCCGGGCGCCTCGGCTGAAGTCATCGCTGCAACCGTTGCAACACCCATTGAGCAGGAGGTCAATGGTGTTGACGACATGCTCTATATCGTCTCGCAATCGACTGGCGACGGGCGGGTCTCGATCGACGTCGTCTTCAAGGCAGGGGTGAACGTCGATCAAGCGCAGGTATTGGTCCAAAACCGAGTTGCGATCGCCGAGCCGCGTTTGCCCGAAGACGTCAGGCGCCTTGGCGTGACGGTCAGAAAGGCGTCGCCCGACCTCATGATGGTCGTTCATCTGACGTCGCCAGACGGATCGCACGATCAGCAATATATTTCAAACTACGCGACGCTTTTCATCAAGGATGCGGTGGCACGCGTCGATGGTGTCGGCAATGTCAATATTTTTGGCGCCCGGGATTATTCGATGCGGATCTGGCTCGACCCCGCGAAGATTGCCGCGCGCGGCCTCACCGCTGGCGAGGTCATCGCCGCGCTGCGAGCGGCCAATCTCCAGGTCGCGGCAGGCGCCATCAATCAGCCACCTGCGAGCTCGCCAGGCGCGTTCCAACTGTCGGTACAAACACTGGGACGTCTCAGCGACCCCGCGCAGTTCGGCGAGATCGTCATCCGGGCCGATCCGGATGGCTACATCCGTGTGCACGATATCGCGAGAGTCGAGCTCGGTGCGCTCGACTATACGGTCAACGCTTACCTCAATCGCGACACCGCCACCGCGCTCGTCATATTCCAAAGGCCGGGATCGAACGCGCTCGCCACCGCTGCCGCCGTGAAGGCACAAATGGAGCTAGCGAAGAAGGACTTTCCTTCCGGCCTTGATTATTCGATCGTCTATAACCCGACCGAATTCATCCAGCAATCGGTCAATGAGGTTGTGCATACGCTTTATGAAGCCACTGGACTCGTCGTCATCGTCGTTATCGTATTTCTCCAAACATGGCGGGCGGCGATCATCCCAATTATCGCCATTCCGGTCTCGCTCATCGGCTGCTTTCTGATGATGAGCGGCCTCGGTCTCACCTTCAACACGCTTTCGCTGTTTGGCCTCGTGCTCGCGATCGGTATCGTCGTTGACGATGCGATCGTCGTCGTCGAAAACACTGAACGATATCTTGAGTTGGGTATGTCGCCGCGTGAGGCCGCGCATAAGACAATGGACGAGGTCGGTGGCGCTTTAATCGCGATCGCGCTGGTGCTGTGCGCGGTGTTTATTCCGACCGCCTTCATTACCGGGCTGCAAGGCGCGTTCTACAGGCAGTTCGCGATCACCATCGCGACCGCCACGGTGATCTCCGCTTTCGTCTCGTTGACACTTTCACCGGCGCTCGCCGCGATTCTTCTGAAGCCGCACAACAGCAAACCGAAGCAAACCGGCGTGCTCTATTGGGTATCGTCGCCGCTACGCTGGTTTTTCGCTGGCTTTAACTGGTTTTTCGACAAGCTTGCCGCGGGTTACGGCTTCTTGACAGCCCGCCTAGTGCGAGTCGGCCTCGTTTCCGTATTTATCTATATAGGCCTCATTTATTTTGCATATGACATCTTACGAAAGACGCCGACAGGTCTCATCCCGCAGCTTGATCGGGGTTACCTCATCGCGGCATTCCAGCTGCCGCCCGGCGCATCGCTTGATCGCACAGACAATGCTCTGCGCCGGGCGGCCGACATCATTTTGCACCGGCCCGGCGTTTTGAATAGCGTGGTGTTCGCGGGGTTCGATGGCGCGACGTTTACGAACGCACCCAACACGGGCGTTATTTTCGTTGCGCTAAAACCATTCGAGGAGCGCGCCAAGGATGGTTTGACAGCAGCTAAGATCCTGACCGACCTTCGCCAGCAACTAGCCGGATTGAATGACGCTTTTGTGTTCGTGCTCGAACCTCCCTCGGTTCCTGGCATCGGCACCGGAGGCGGCCTTAAGGGATATGTGCAAGATCGCACTGGCCGCGGCCCACGAGCGCTCGAAGGCGCGGCTTGGACCGTGCTTGGCACGGCCGCGCAGAACAAAGGATTCAGCCAGGTCTTCACACTGTTCAACACGCACACGCCGCAGGTTTATGCCGACATCGACCGGACCAAGGCCGAGCTGCTCGGCGTTCCGATTGCTCGGGTTTTTGAAGCTTTGTCGGTCTATATGGGATCGAGCTACGTCAATGACTTTAATATCCTGGGGCGGACGTACCAGGTGACGGCTCAGGCTGACAATGCCTATCGGTTGACCTTGCGCGACGTCGCTAACCTCAAAACCCGGAATGCGACAGGAGATATGGTGCCGATCGGTTCCGTGGCGACGTTCCAGGACACGACGGGACCATTCCGCGTGCCGCGCTATAACCTGTATCCGGCGGCCGAGCTCCAGCTCAGCCTTGCGCACGGGTTTTCGTCCGGAGAAGGGATCGCTGCGATCGAGACAATCGCGCATGAACAACTGCCGCCGGGCTTTGGCTTCGAATGGACCGAGATCGCGCTGCAGGAGAAGCTCGCTGGTAATACCGCCTTCATCGCCTTTGGGCTTGCCGTGGTCTTTGTGTTTCTGCTCCTTGCCGCGCTGTACGAAAGCTGGCTGTTGCCGCTCGCCGTTATTCTAATTGTTCCGATGTGTGTGCTTGCCGCGATGATCGGCGTCACCTATCGCGGGCTCGATCGCAACATTCTGGTCGAGATCGGCCTAATCGTTCTTGTTGGCCTCGCCGCCAAGAATGCCATTCTTATCGTCGAATTCGCCAAACAGGCGGAGGAGCAAGGACAGACACGGTTCGAGGCCGCCGTGTCGGCCGCCCGAACGAGGCTGCGGCCAATTCTTATGACCTCGTTCGCTTTCATTTTGGGCGTCTTGCCGCTGGCGCGCGCGCAAGGCGCCGGGGCAGAGATGCGTCAATCGCTTGGAACCGCGGTGTTCGCCGGCATGCTCGGAGTGACTTTCTTTGGACTTGTGTTTACACCGACATTTTATGTCTTGGTGCGATGGGTTTCGTCACTCCTGCGGCGAGACTCAAAACGTATCTAACGGCATGATTGGCCTGCGGTGCAAGAGCTCACCTGGGACTTTTGCGAACCTATCTCGTCCGAATGCGAGGCGTCACATCGAATGGCACCGCATTGGCTGCGGGCGCTGATCGGCGCGTCCTCTGCGACATTCTATTGCGCTGCCGGCAGGGATTTTCCTTCTCTTTTCTTAAAGCGACGTGGTCGATCAACATTCCCAATCTTCTGACGAGCCCGCTCACGATCGCCGAATTTGCCGTCGCTTTAGTGGTAATGGGCCTAATAAGGCTCGCCATCGGCGTCGTTCCGGGTCGTGCGCACCGGTCTAATGCTTATGCGGCTCGCTACTGATGCGCCTTTGCGCGGTTGCCCGTCAGCGCACGACGGGCAGAAACCTTGTTACAAACCGGGGAATAAATCCTATGTCGCCGACATCGTCCAGGCCGCACGCGGGAAGTGGGGCCTGACAGGAAGTGCAATGCAGTTTTCCAGATGATTAAAGTTATGGGATTTGGCCACCGTCTACCGTTTGAGGGTAGAGCGTGAAAGTTGCCCCTTCGGGCGGACTGTGCCTTTCGCCGAAGGTCCGCTTTCCTATCTCATCGCCCCAAAGCCGTCATTCCGCTTCCCGGCCCGGCCACGCCATAGACAGAATGGCCGCTTTCCAATTTGCAGGCCGGAGAGCGGACTGGCAGAAAGCCACCCGACTCGGCCATTCAAAGTGCCACGTGGGAATGGCCGGTTTGGGTCAATTTTCAACGTTCCGTGTGCGTGCCGCACTGGTCCGGTGAAACCTAACGACCGGACGTGCGGAGCTATAAAGTGCCAACCTCGAGGGTCACCATCATCGGCAACAAGAGGCGATACGGCACCCTCATACCCGCACGTGGACTTAAAGCGTGACAAAATCCGGCCACGCTTTCTGGAGTTCTTGTCACCTGACTTCGTTCATGCCTCCGATGATGGTGGCGGTTCCGGTGGCGTCATGGGTTCATCCCGGCCCGCTTTTCGGCCCGCTTCGTACCCTTCCGCGCGGCCAGCCTCATGTCCCGCCTTTTGGCCCGCTTCATATCCTTCCGCATGGCCGGCCTCGTGTCCCGCCTTCCGGCCCGCTTCATATCCTTCCGCATGGCCGGCCTCATGTCCCGCCTTTTGGCCCGCTTCATACCCTTCCACATGGCCGGCCTCATGTCCCGCTATTTGGTGGGCCTCGTACGCGAGACCTTTCAGGCCTATGCCAACGCCGATCCAGCCAACTCCTGCGAAGACGAGATCAATGCCGAGGAAAAGTCCGAGAATGTAGAGGCTTGACACTGGCCAGTGCGCCAGGATGATGAGGCCAAGCAGGAACGTGACCACACCTGAGA
>Ga0181526_10003657_pt1 | contig 12375 bp, 13 predicted proteins | sample PEATcosm2014_Bin_35_FD_119750 | JGI IMG/M metagenome (GOLD analysis project Ga0181526, IMG submission 119750) | Peatland microbial communities from MTU Mesocosm Facility, Houghton, MI, USA - PEATcosm2014_Bin06_30_metaG | ecosystem: Environmental > Terrestrial > Soil > Wetlands > Peat | place...
AACTCTTTCTCGAACGGCTCGATGTGGATGTCGCTGGCGCGGCGCTCGATGGCCTGCGCGATCATGGCGTTGACCAGCCGGATGACGGGCGCTTCGCTGGCCATGTCGCGTAGATGCTCCAGGTCTTCGTTGGCCTGCGCCGCGCCCACTTCAGCATCAAAGGACTGCTTGGCGCTCTCGCCGTAGTGCTTGTCGATGGCGTCCAGGACTTCCTGCTCAGAGGCCAGCGCGGTTTCGATTTTCAGGCCGGAGAAGGCGCGCACGGCCGCGATCGTCTCGAAATCCAGCGGATCGGCCATGGCCAGCGTGAGGGTAGAATCGTGGACAGCCAGGGGGAAAAACCGGCACTGGCGCATGAAGCGCGCGGAGAGCCCTTCGAGCTCGGGCGCGGGCGGCGGTGGGGAATCCAGGGTGACCAATGGCAAGCCGAGTTGTTCGGAAAGCGCCGTCAGCACATCGCGCAAGGCGATAAATCCCATGTCGACCAGAATCTTGCCCAGCTTGTCGCCGCGCTCGTGTTGCAATTCGAGGGCGCGTTCCAGATCCTCGGGCTGGATGAGGCGGCGGGCGATGAGCATGTCGCCCAAACGGGACACGCTCTGCGCGGCGTGGCTAGTGACTAGTGGCTGGTGGCTGGTGGTTGTGTCCGGAGTGGTCAATTAGAACTCCACCGTGCGGATGGCGGTTTCACGCGTGGCGTTCGAGAGCAACTTCTGGCGCTCGGCCTGCATCACGATCTGGCCGGGAAGACCGCTGTAGTCTTCCCACGAATAGTGGAACAGCGAAACCGCCAACACCACCTGCTCGCCGGGCGGCATGTTATCCAGGGATGCGGCGGAGGCTGCCAGCATTTCGCGCATCTTCTGTTTCAGCAGCGGCAGGCGCTGGAGTTTGCGATCGCGTATGCGCGCGATCTCGATCTTCCCGAAGGCCGGATGAAACGGGCTCAGGTTGGGGCTGACGATGAGGTTCAGTTCGGTGGAGAAGACCACGCCGTAGCCTTCCAGATAGACGCCGCGCGTGGGTCCCAGAAGATCGAAAGCATCGGCGGTGTAAGCGAGCCGGCCATCGAAGTTTTTTTCGACGCCGGCGAGTTCGGCGCGGGTTATGCGCGGATGCGCGGCCGGTGGCGCTTCTTGTCCGGCGAAAAAGAACGCCAGCAGGATGGTCAGTCCGTTCATCGCGCGTCCCCGTTGGCGCCGGCGTCGTTGCTGGCCAGAATCAAGGTGTTCAGATGCTTCTTCTCAACCTCGAGGTATTCCTGGACGCGCACCATCATGGCCTGGGTCTCGAGCGCATGGCGCTTATCGGAAGCGGCCAGCAACTCCTGCGTCTGGCGGACTTGGCGCGCTTCGCTGGCCGCCACGGCTTTCGAGACGGCATCGTCCAGGCGCTTGGAAAAGTCCGCCTGCGTCGCGGTTTGGGTCATTGCGGGAGCCGGTGCGTTGGCTTGCGGAACAGGACGCGTGAGGGAGAAAACCAGCAGGGCGGCTGAAAGCATGGCCGCCGAGACGAAGCCCAGCCGCGCGGCGGAGCCCCAGAGTGCGTCCCAACCGCGGCGGAATCCGGAGGGTTGGAACACGGGATCGGAAACGAATCCGATACGCTGGGGGATCTCTTCGTCGGGCAGCGCGAGCAATGCGGATTCGGTGCCGTGCAGGCGTTCGAGTTCCTCGCGGCAATGGGCGCAGGTTTTGACGTGGACTTCGGTCAGCCGGCGCTCGTTTTCGGCGAGCTCTTTGAAGTAGTAGTCACGCAGATCGAATGGCGAGCAACTCATGAGACACCTCTTGCTTTTGTGGGTGCTTTTACGGGAGCCAGTTCGGCTTTCAGCAGGTCGAGCGCCGTGTACAGCCGCGATTTCACGGTGGAAACCGGGGCGTCCACGATCTCGGCGATCTCCTCGAATTTGAAGCCCTGGTAAATCTTGAGGATGACGGTCTCGCGCTGGTCGGCGGTGAGCTTGCGCAGCGCGGAGGAAACGGCCAGGGTCAATTCCACGGGGAAGACGGCATTGCCGCCGAGGGTGGCCGCGCCTTCCATGGTTTCGGGCTGGAGTTCCTCGGTTTCGCCTTCGGGCCGGCGCTTGCGGAACAGCGAATAGGCCTCGTTATGCGCGATGCGGTAAAGCCACGGAGCGAACCGCGCCGGGTCCTCCAGTTTGCGGAGATTCTGGTATGCCTTCAAGAAAACGTCCTGACTCAGGTCCAGAGCGTCTTCGCGGTTGGCGACGATGCGCAGCAGGTAGTTGTAGACGCGCCTCTCCCATCGGGAAATGAGCAGGTTGTAAGCCTCCACATCTCCCCGGCGCGCCTTACGAATCAGGTCGGCATCCTCGACCGCCCGAAGAATCAAAGCTCCGGCTCCATGTGAAAAGACGCCTGTGCGGCGGAAAAAGTCTGACGTTATTAGTTTAGCGGGCGGGGGTGGGGTTGGGCGGCGGTAAAATGGAAAGCATGCTGACGCTGGACACGCTGCGACAGGAAAAGAGGGATGAGATCCTGCGCCGGGCTGAGGTACACGGTTGCCGCAATGTGCGCGTGTTTGGATCAGTGGCCACGGGCGAGAATCGGCCGGACAGCGACGTCGACTTCCTGGTGGACCTGGATCAAGGCCGTGGGTTGCTGGACCTTGGAGGATTGCTGTCGGACCTTCAGGATTTGCTGGGTGCAGACGTGGATCTAGTGGAGAGCGGGAGCATTCATCCCTATATTCGGGAGAGGGTACTCGCCGAAGCCGTACCCCTATAGCGTATGCCTGCCAAGGACCCGCTGGTCTACTTGATGCACATCCGGGACTGTTGCAGGCGCATCGCTGAATACACGATCACCGGAGGAAGGGATTGGCCTGAGAATGCCCTCATTATGGATGCTGTGTGCCGGAACATCACGATCATCGGTGAGGCCGCGCGCAGGCTGGACGAGCCATTTCGCGAGGCCCACCCCGAGATTCCCTGGCCGAGCCTGGTGGGCGCCCGCAACGTTGTGATGCACGACTACGAGTATCTGCGGCCGGAGCTTATTCGGGAAATGGCGGAGAAGGACGTGCCGGAATTGCTAGGGCACTGCCTTCGTCTGCTTGGCGAGGAATCTCTCTGACCTATGGCCATCGGGTCGGTGAAATAGCCGCGCCTTACGAATCGGGCCGAAATCCTCGACCGCCCGATGAATCAAAGCTCCGGCTCCATGTGAAAAGACGCCTGGGTGGCGGAAAAAGTCTGACGTTATTAGTTTAGCGGGCGGTGGGTCCCAGGCGCTGGGGCAAGCGGCAAGCGGCTCACCGGCCGGCAGGCAGCGCTTGTCCAACGACGTCGACAGTAGGATATTGCGAGATTGGAGGATTCCAGTGGCGGATCGGCGGGTAGATCGAATAGAGCGTCGCTTGCGCGCCCTTGGAGGCAGGGCGCGCCTTCAGCAGATCCTCGAAGGTATCCGTGAGGAGGAGGGCAAGCCGGATGTTTCCTACCAGTCTGTTTATATCGCGATTCAGCTTGAGAATCAGCGCCTGGATGAGCTTGGAGAACGAACCCGTTTTATAACGTCGCGGGACGGCGAGGAAAGGGTTGGATCCGACTGCGTGAGAAAAGCGACCTTGCGCCACGCGCCCGTGAACTGGAAGAGCAAATCAAGGACAAGAACGAGAGCGTCGGTGGAGACATCCGCGTCTGGCTTCAGGGAATGAATTGGCGAACGTTCGAGTCAACGTTTCTCACAAGAGTTCTCGAGGCGCTTGGCTTTCAGGACGTCCGCATCACGCAAGCGACGCGCGACGGAGGAGCGGACGCGCGTGTAACCTATCGCCGCGGGATTGTCGAAGCACTAGCCATCGTTTCGGCAAAGCGGTGGACTACGAGGACGGTTGGGGTAGAGGAAGTCCGAATGTTGCGTGGGCTGCCCGGAAACGAGGACACGGCCATCGTCGTGACGACTGGCGGGTTCAGCGCAGACGCGTTGGGAGAATCGAGGCCCTCACAGAACCAACGCGCTGTATACCTGATTGACGGCGAACAACTGGTCGAGATCTGCAAGCGCAATCAGATTGGCGTCAAGAAGGTACAACTACCAGACCTGTTGGTGCTTGATCCCGAGGTCACCCGCGATCCCGGGGGGGGCGAAGATCCGGATGAGACGGACTCCGAATTGTCCGACGCTCCAGCCGCGTACGACGCCCCGTCTGCGCGCCGGCTTCGAGACGAGATGCTCGGCGATTCCGAACGTGGCCTGTCAGCGGAGGAAGTCGCGGAGCTTTCCGGGTTCGCGCTTAGCACTGTTCGTAATTACCTTAGTGACCCGAAGAAGAGGAAGACGCTCGGGGATGCCATCCGCTCGAATGCGCAGAACAGGGCGCGTGCCTTACAAATCGTGTCCGAGCGACGAGAGCCGGCCAGCGGCGAGTGGCCCGGCTCAATCTGACCCGCCGCCCCTGTTCGCAGAGCGCTAACATAGCAGAGGATGCTTCGCCTGCGGCTCAAGAACCCCGTGCCAGCGCAAATTGCGCACCACTATCCGTTTCCGCATCTCGCTCCTAATTCCCCCTGGAAGCCGAGGATTCACGTACCCACCAACCGGCGGTTTAATATCGTAAGCCTTCCCCAAATGGACGGCTCTTACGTCGCCTCCGTGGTGGAGGAACCGAGCATTATCGTATATGACGAATCACGGAAAGCCGCTGAGGAGAAGGCGTCCGAGCGGTTCCTCGAGAGCCCGGACCCCCACGCATACCGAGATCACCCCCTCGCCCGAACGAAGACGGTAACCATCGACATGGAATTCGATGAGGAGACTTCCTCGTTCGTTACGTACGTCAAGGAGCTTCACGGCATATCTACGTTTGGTGCTAATGAGATGGAGGCCCTGGACAATACTGCGGAAATGATCCGCGGTTATATCAAGTCGATGGAGGCCAACCACAAGAAAATCCCACTCTCCGCCGCCAAACTGACAGACCTCAAGCAGCTTGTCGGGCTTGGCTAACGTGTCAAGCGTCCCCGCAGTGAATGGCAAGCAAGCCGTCCGTGCTCTTGAGAACCTCGGATTTCGACTGGATCGTGTGGAGGGCAGTCACCACATGATGGTTAAAGGCAAGCATCCGCGAACGATCCCGATTCCAGTACATGGGTCGAAACCCTTACCCAAGGGGACGCTCGCCAGCATCATTCGGACGGCAGGCGTGACGAGGCAACAGTTCCTCAGAAGCCTGCGCTAAGTTTTGAGGACGGACGGCTTCGCGCTGGTCGGCGGTGAGCTTGAACAGTGCGGAGAAAACGGCCAGGGTCAATTCCACGGGGAAAACGGCATCGCCGCCGAGGGTGGCCGCGCCTTCCATGGTTTCTGGCTTGAGTTCCTCGGTTTCGCCCTCGGGCTGGGGTGGACCCCAAGGGTGAGACAACCAGTTAACCCACTGTTCGCCGTCCGCTGAAAAACCATTGTACGGCGAGTCACGCCCCGGACCTCTTGCTGGGCGATCACTCAGGCGCCAATCGGCGCTGCCGCGTGGACGCGTTGGCCAGCGCGCGTCTTACAGGATCAAACCAGCCCTTGCGATTCGAGCCGCTCGCGTAGACGGAGGGCCGGGGTGAACTCCGGGTCGAGCTTCATCGCTGCACACCGCGACGCCGAACGCGAGAAACGGTTCGAAGCGAAACTCAAACGGCAAGCACAACAACTCGGCTACAAACTGGTACCAATTGAAGAGAGACCTGCCGCGTAACCGGCTGAATCGAAAGGGTCGCGGGGGGAGTTCCGCAGAGGACTTCAGCGGCGCGGCCGAACGATTTCTCGGCTGCGATCAATTACAACGGAAACAATCCGCAGGTCTTCCAGCATCGGGCTGAGTCCCACGCCCTCGCGGGCTCGTATAAGTCCACGTACGACGAAGCCGGTCAAGGTGACGGCTCGTCGTCGGGTGGGGCGGCAACCGCAGCGCGGTAGGCGGGGCTGGCTGCCAAGTACTCGAGATACCGCTGTGCGGCCGTCAAGTCATGCTCAGAGATCCGATCCACCAGGTCGTGAAGCGCATCGCGACTCATCGATGACCTCTATCTTCAGGGTAACCGATGGGGAATCCGCGCGGCAGGTCCACTAACGATTCAACTGCGCCTGCCGGATGCGAAACAAGCTGCCAGCCGACCGGATATACACCGAATCGCCCGCCAGAGCCAACGATGCGAAGACCGGCTCGCCCAGCGAGTTCGTCGCCAGGACCTCGAAATCCGGGCCGGCTTTCACCACATAAGTATCGCCGTCGTTGCTGGTGATCATCAGTTTGCCATCGAAGGCCACGGGCGCGCCGGTGAATTGGCCGGGCTGCGGGAAGCGCTTCCCTTCGTACTTCACCTCGCCCGTAACGGCATCCAGACAACTCAGCAGGCCCGCGCCGGTCATCACGTAGAGATAGTCGCCATAGAGAATCGGCGAGGGAATGTATCCGGTGCCTTTATCGTATTTCCAGGCGATGCGCGGCTGGTCCTTGGCGGGGTCCAGGCGAATCGCCATCACGATCTTCTTCGGGAAACCGCTCGATACGTACACCATGCCGTGGCCGAATACCGGCGTGTGCACGGAATTGCTCTGGAGTCCTTCGGTGCGCCAAAGCTCTTTGCCGGTGCGTGGATCGTAGGCCACCACGTCTTCCATGGCGGGGACGATCAACGCCGGCTGCTTGCCGGATTCCACGATCACGGGGGTGGTCCAGTCCACGACTTCCTTGCGCGGAGTTTTCCAGGCGATCTTGCCGTCCGCCGTCGATACCGCGGCTAGGAACGATGTCTCCCCTTCATCCTGATCGGCCAGGATCAGGATCTTGTCTTCGAACAGGATCGGCGAGTCGCCCGGTCCTACCCCGAGCGTGGCAATGCCGCCTAGTGACATCTTCCACAGCAGGTTGCCGTCGAAATCGTATTTATACAGGCCCTGCGATTCGAAGTAAGCATACAAGTATTTGCCATCGGTCACCGGGGTGGGCGAGGCATAGGTGTTGAACTTGTGGATGTCGTCGAAGACCGCGCCTTCGTACGCGATGCGCTCCCAAAGCTGCTTGCCGGACGCTGCGTCGAAGCATAGGACCTTAAGCGTGTGCTTGTGCGTCCCGCCCACGCTATCGGGATGGCGGAAGGGCTGGCCGTCCATCTTATGCTTGGGGGGCGCGGCGCCTGGTATCACGTCGCCTTCGATATCCGTAGTGAGGAAGATGCGATTACCCCAGACCACCGGCGAGGCGTGGCCGCGTCCGGGTACGGCGGTCTTCCAGGCGACGTTTTGATCGTGACTCCAGGAGGACGGCAGGTTCTTTAGCGGAGAGACGCCGTTGGACGAAGGGCCGCGCCAGCCGGGCCAATCGTCGGGACCGGCGATGGAGCGGGTAACGGCGGCAAGCGCCAGGAGGGCAAGAAATAGGGCGCGCAGACAGTACCTCATGGCAAGTGTATCAGGTTGGACGTGAAGCGGGGATGTTCGATAGGGCCGCTCTGAAGTTCGCCTTAGTGGGGCGGGCTCGCAGCCTGCGCGGGCTCGCAGGCCCGCTGTTCGGCGAGCTTCGCTCGCAGACGCGGCGCATGGCGCCGCTCCACTGCCACCTAATGCCGGACCACCGTCAGTGTGATCTGCGATGGATGCTCCTTCGAGTGGTGCACCGCGTTATGCGCCACCACCCCCTTCACCTCGTCGTAAGTATTTCCGCCGGTGTTGAAGTTCCGGTCGAAGCGCGGAAAATTGCTGCTGGACACTTCGATGCGAATGCGATGTTCCGGCGCGAAGTAGTTGCTGGTGGTCATGGGCTGCAGCGCAACCTTATAGACCTTGCCCGGCTCCATCCATACCGGCGGCTTCTCGTACCCCTCGCGATAGCGCACGCGCTGAATCGTCTCGTCCAGGTTATAGGCTGTGCCGTCCGGGTAGACGTCGATCACTTTCACGGTGAAATCGGTGTCTTTGGCGTCCGACGATACGTACAGCGTCGCGTCCATGGGGCCACTCACTTCGATTCCCTCTTTCAGCGGCTCGGTCGTGTAGACCAGGATATCGGCGCGCGCCTCCATCTTGCGTTGATCGAACGCGCCGCCGGCCACCGCGTTGCCCGTGCAGCAGACGTTGCCGCCGTAAGATGGCACCGGATTCGTGGGATCGTACACGAACCCGTCGGGCGCGTCCGCGGCGGGCGCAGCCGGGGCCAGCTCGCCATCGCCATAAAGGCTGTTGGCTTTCCCGCCGCTGGCCAGAAACAGAGTCTTCGGCTGCGCTCCCGCAGGCGGCCAGGTGTCCGCGGTCTGCCATTTATTCAGACCCATGGTGAAGTATTTGACTCTGGGCGTTTTCTCTAGAATATGGTTGTCTTCTCCCTTCAGGAAATGATCGAACCATCCATAAGTGAGGGCGTCGTAGTCCAGGCGCGCATCGCCCATTTCGCGCTCGCCGACCACGGTGTGTTCGGTGGCCCGCTTGTAGGCGCAGTGCAGCGTGGGCGCGATCACGGCATATTGTTCGTTGGCGATCTCCGGCTTGGCGGTCTTGCGCACGTTGTTATATGCGGCCAGGTTCGGCCCGATCGATACGTCGTACCACGACATGAACCAGAATCCGGGCACGTTGATGGTCTTATCGTCGTGCCACAGCCCGCCGCGGTACCATGCGGGATCGTTCGGCGTCCGCATGATCATCGCGCCGCCGGTGGAGACTTCCTCGCGGTCGGCGAAAATGCCGTGCGGGCCGTCGACCGCCTTGATAATATCCATCTCCGGCAGGTGCTGTAGCGCCTTCGACCAATCCACAGGCGGCAACTGCTCCGCCAGATCGAATGCTTTCGACGCGCGGGCCAGGTCTTCCTGCGACGTGTTGGGCGGAAACATCGGCCGGACGGTGTTCTGCTCCCCGTAGAGCCAGGTGATGAACAGCATCTGCACCGCGCCGCCACGAAACCAGTTGCCCTGCTCGTAATACGGCCCCACGCGTCCCACACCCGCGCCGAAGCCTTGCGGGATCATGGCCGCGAGCGCCGGGTTCCCCTGCGCCGCGACGCCCAATTGCCACTCGGCCGTCGAGGAACACCCGATGGTGCCCACCTTGCCGTTGGACCAGGGCTGCGACGACATCCAGGCGATGGCGTCGGCGCCGTCGGTGAGCGGCGGACCCAGAATATCGTAATTGCCTTCGGAGAAGAAGTGCCCGCGCTCATTCATTTCGACGAATGCGTAGCCGCGCTTGACGGCGTCCAGGGGCGCTTTCATATCGGACGGCACGCCGTTCTTGACATCCCAATAGTTGAAGTTGTACGGCGTGCGGACGAATATGATAGGGTACTTCTTCGACGTATCCTTCGGACGGTATACATCGGCCGCCATGCGCTTGCCGTCGCGCATGGGCACCATCGCCTTGCGCTCGACAATCGCCAAGGACTCCATCTCTTCCTCCAGCGCCTTGCGCGCTTCGGCAAGTTGCGCCGGCCCTTGCGGCGGTTGCGCGGAAGCCATGGGTAGAGCGGCGGCGGCCATGGCCGCCAACAGGAGAATTCGCAGCATCTACGAAATTATACGCTCTTTAGCTGCCCGTTGAAGTTGGTGTTGAAGATCAGGCTCATGCAGGTGACCCCGGCTTCGGCCTTCTGCAATTCGGAGACGTCCATGGGCAGCACGCGCCAGCCGGCTCTCTCCAGGATGCGCGCGGTTTCCGGAAAGGATGCGGGGACGATCGCCGCGTCGCCGATGGCCAGCACGTCCGCCGCAGCCGGCTCGCCCGGCGCCACCTCGATCACGCGCGTATCCGCGAACGGCCGCAGGTCCACCCACTCGCGATTGGCCAGCAGGGTGTCGCGACCCAGGTATGTGCAAGCCGATTTGAGGTGCAGGCAGTTTTGCATTTCCACTCCGCTCACCGCGTATCCGAAGGGCGCCAGTGCGCGCCTCAATTGCGTAATGCCTTCATCGTTGCTGCGCGCGGATCTCCCCACGAACAGCCGGTAGCCGATCGTCACCAGGTCGCCGCCTTCCAGCGTTCCGGGTTCGGCGATCCAGCGCAGTGGACGAAAGCGCGCGACTGCCGCCGCCAGGCTGACCGATTCGCGGCGCCGCGACTCCGCACCCATGCGCGTCATGATGGCGATTTCATCCAGTACGATTGCCGGGTCTTCCACAAAAACCGCGTCCGGCAGGTCGGGCAACGCCGGCAGCGAAACCACGGCGATCCCCAGCGATTGCAGGCACGCTTCATATTGGTCGTGTTGCGCGATAGCTTTGGCGATGTCGATAGGCTGGCGTTTCGCGAACGCCAGTTGGCAATCGTTCATCGACGCGCTGACGGCGCGGGTGATGGCGGTAAGTGGCATGCAACCCGTAGTGTATCTCGTGGGGCCGCCAGTAGTGATGAAAACCCCGTGGGGCAGGCTCGCAGCCTGCGCGGGCCTCGCAGGCCCGCTCTTCGCGAGCGAAGCTCGCCTTACACAGGCTGAAGCCTGTGCTACACAGGCTGAAGCCTGTGCTACCTGCGGGGTAGCCAACCTGTCGATTTGCGAGGTGCGGCGCTAAAGCCGGCTAAATCCCCGCGCGGGATAAATCCCGCCCCCCAAGGCTTTGGGTTTCCGCCCTTGGTGACGCCACACAATTCATCCTTGATAAACGCGCCAGAACACGTCCCGGAATTTCTGCATCTCCGAATCGGTGCCGATGGTCACGCGCAGCATGTTGTCGAGCGGCGGGAAGGGGCGCCCCACGGCCACCCCCATGGGCGGCATTTTGCTGACGAACTCGCGCGCGTTGCGCCCCACGTCGATCATCATGAAGTTCGCCTGTGTATCGATGTACGGCAGCTTGTGCTCGCGCAGCCAGGCGCACAATTCGCGGCGGACGCCGGCGTTGATGGCGCGGCGCTCCGGAATCAACGTCCGCGATTCCGCCAGCGCGGCCAAAACGGCGCGGATGGCGATGATCGAGAGCACGTTGTTGCGGAACGGCTGCATGCGCCCAATCAACTCCGGCTTGGCGCCCACGAATCCGGCGCGCACGCCCGCCATCCCGTAAATTTTCGAGAACGTGCGGGCTACCACTACGTTCTTGCCTTGCCGCACGTAGGGCAGGGCAGTCTCCAGGTTCTCCGACTCGCCGAAATGGATATACGCTTCGTCGATCAGCAAAACGGTGTCCGGCGGCAGGTTCTCGACCAGCCACGCCACTTCCGCTTTTGGCGTGATGGAAGCCGTGGGGTTGTTGGGGTTGCACATGTAGATCAACCCGCCGCGTGCCTTGGCGGCGGCCTCGGCCAGCTTGCGCACGTCGGCTGAGTAGTCCGGCAGCAGCGGAACTTGGACGACTTCCCGATGCATGGCGCGCGCCACTTCCGGCGGGCCCTCGTAGGTGGGGTGCATCACGATCATGGGCCGGTCCGGCGCGGTGAACGCTTCCACGGCCGCATGCAACAGCTCGCTCGATCCGCAACCCGCCATGATGTTTTCCGCCTGCAGATCCTCGCTGCGCGCCAGCGCCGCGTAAAAGTCGCGAATTTCCTGGTAGTGATAGCGGCCCGCCGACGGCAACACCTCCGCCATGGCGGCCAGAGACGACTTGGGCGGCCCCAAGGGGTTCTCATTGGCGTTCAGCCACACCATGTCTTTGGGCAGGTTGCCTTGAATCATGGCGCGCTGCGCATAAGCCATCTCCGGCAGCATCCGCCCCACTGCTACGGCCGCGCCGATGCGCGCGGCAAAATCTCGTCGAGTGATCATCGCGCCTCCAGTATGACCGGCGTCCCGGGCGGTCACGCATACGAGAAGTATAACGCAATCCAAATCGATGTTTTTTCCGCTCGCCAATGGTGTAACCTAACTGGTTTGCCCGTCATCGTTAACACATTTGACGCACTTATGAACAGGCAAATCCTTTTCTTGGCCCTCGTCGTGGGCTCCGCAGGCGCCGCCCGCGCCCAAGTGGACGTGCTCACGTCGAACTATGACAACAACCGTACCAACGCCAACCTGAACGAAGGGATTCTGAATACCAACAATGTGAATCCCACGCAGTTTGGCAAGCTCTACGCCTATCCCGTGGATGGCCAGGTGTATGCCCAGCCGCTCTACGTGCATGCCTTGAACATGCCGGCAAACGGCACATTGAACGTGCTCTATGTGGCGACCATGCACAACAGCGTATACGCCTTCGACGCGGATGCCGCCAGCGGAACGGCGCCGCTGTGGCAAGTGAATCTCGGAGGCGCGGTCGATCCCTCGTCGTTCAACGTGGCTGGACAGGCGCCCTACACCGATATCCTCCACGAGATCGGCATACTAAGCACGCCGGTAATCGACCGCGCCGGCAATACGATTTATGTGGTCAACGAAACGCTGGCAGGCGGCAGCCCCGCGTTTTTCTTGCATGCGCTGGACCTCACGACCGGG
>Ga0181526_10003661_pt1 | contig 12367 bp, 8 predicted proteins | sample PEATcosm2014_Bin_35_FD_119750 | JGI IMG/M metagenome (GOLD analysis project Ga0181526, IMG submission 119750) | Peatland microbial communities from MTU Mesocosm Facility, Houghton, MI, USA - PEATcosm2014_Bin06_30_metaG | ecosystem: Environmental > Terrestrial > Soil > Wetlands > Peat | place...
ACGCTGTTCGACACGCCGTGCCCGGTCTGCCACGGCACCGGCACCGAGCAGAAGGTCCGCTCGGTCAAGGTGCGGATCCCGCCCGGGGTCGAGAGCGGGCAGCGCATCAGGGTCAAGGGACGGGGCGCGCCCGGGCAGGGCATGGCGCCCCCCGGCGACCTCTACGTCGTCGTGCACGTCTCGCGCCACCCGGTCTTCGGGCGGAGCGGGCGCAACCTGACCATCACGGTGCCGGTCACCTACCCCGAGGCGGTGCTGGGCACGACCATCACGGTGCCGACGCTCGACAGCAAGGTGACGCTCAAGGTGCCGCCGGGCACGCAGTCCGGCAAGGTGCTGCGCGTGCGCGGCCGCGGCGTCCCCGCCGGGTCGGGCCGCAACGGGAAGAACACGGGCGACCTGATGGTCAAGGTCGAGGTCGTGGTGCCGACCGAGCTGACCGACGAGCAGAAGGCGGCGGTGGAGTCGCTGGCCGCGGTGAGCGAGCCGGCGCCGCGCCTCGAGGTGGACGGGTGACGTCATGGACGGCATGAGGGAGCGGATGACGGAGCGCCGGATGGACCGCGACGCCAACCAGGCCGTCTACGTCATCTCGGTGGCGGCCGAGCTGACCGGGATGCACCCCCAGACGCTGCGCATCTACGAGCGCAAGGGCCTGCTCGACCCGTCGCGCACCAGCGGAGGGAGCCGGCGCTTCTCCGAGCGCGACCTGGAGCGGCTGCGCCACATTCAGGAGCTGACGTCGACCGGGCTCAATCTCGAAGGGGTGCGCCGGGTGCTCCAGCTGGAGTCCGAGCTGGCCCGGCTCCGCGCCGAGCTCGTGGAGGTGCGGGCCCAGGCCCTCGAGGCCGTGGCCGCCACGCACCGCCAGTACCGGCGCGACCTGGTGCCGCTGCGCCAGTCGCCAGTGCCCTACCGGCGGAGTGCGGGGGCGGGGCAGTGATCGAAACGACAACGCACGACGAGATGAGAGGGGCGGGCGCATGCCGATAGACCCTGAACGCTGGACCAACAACACGAAGGCCGCCTTCAGCGCGGCCACGGGGCACGCGGCGTCCTCCAACCACCCGGAGCTGACGCCGGCCCACCTGCTCGACGCGCTGCTGCAGCAGCAGGAGACGATGACGCGTCCGCTGCTCAGCCAGGTCGGCATCGACCCCGACGTGCTGGCCGGCCGGGTGCACGAGCAGCTGGCGCGGTTGCCCCGCGCCGAGGGCGGCTCGGAGCCCGGGCTGTCGCGCGACGCGCGGGCGGTGCTGGAGGCGGCGGACCAGAACCGGCGCGACCTGGGCGACGACTACGTGTCGGTCGAGCATCTCGTGCTCGCCCTGGCCGACCAGATCGGCGTCACGAAGGACGCGCTGCTCACCGCGCTGCGCGCCGTGCGGGGGAACCACCGCGTGGCCACGCCGGATCCCGAGCAGACCTACCAGGCCCTGGCCAAGTACGGGCGCGACCTGACCGAGGCGGCCCGCGAGGGCAAGCTCGACCCGGTCATCGGGCGCGACGAGGAGATCCGCCGGGTGATTCAGGTGCTGTCCCGGCGCACCAAGAACAACCCGGTGCTCATCGGCGAGCCCGGCGTCGGCAAGACGGCGATCGTCGAGGGCCTGGCCAACCGGATCATCGAGGGCGACGTGCCCGAGGGCCTCAAGGGCAAGCGCGTCATCGCGCTGGACCTGGGCTCCATGGTCGCCGGCGCCAAGTACCGGGGCGAGTTCGAGGAGCGGCTGAAGGCCGTCCTGAAGGAGATCACCGACGCCGAGGGGGAGATCGTCACCTTCATTGACGAGCTGCACACCATCGTCGGCGCCGGCGCGGCCGAGGGCGCCATGGACGCCGGGCAGATGATCAAGCCCATGCTGGCCCGGGGCGAGCTCCGCCTCATCGGTGCCACCACGCTCGACGAGTACCGGACGTCCATTGAGAAGGACGCCGCGCTCGAACGCCGCTTCCAGCCCGTCTTCGTGGGCGAGCCCTCGGTGGAGGACACGATCGCCATTCTGCGCGGGCTGTCCGAGCGCTACATGGCGCACCACAAGGTGCGGATTCAGGACGCCGCGCTGGTGGCGGCGGCGGTGCTGTCGGACCGCTACGTCACCGGGCGCTTCCTGCCCGACAAGGCGATCGACCTCATTGACGAGGCGGCGTCGAAGCTGCGCATTGAGATCGACTCCATGCCGACCGAGCTCGACCAGATCTCGCGGCGCATCCGCCAGCTCGAGATCGAGAAGCTGGCGCTGGAGAAGGAGACCGACGAGGCGTCGGCGGAGCGCCTCGAGCGCCTGCAGCTCGAGCTGGCCGAACTGGGCGAGCAGCGCGACTCCATGGCGGCGCACTGGGAGCAGGAGAAGAGCTACCTCAACGCGGTCAGCCAGCTGCAGGAGGAGAAGACGCTCAAGGAGGAGGAGGCGGCCCGGCTGGAGCGCGACGCCGACCTGGCCGGCGCGGCGGCCATCCGCTACGGCGAGCTGCCCGAGCTCGAGCGCCGTATCGGCGAGGCCAACGAGGACCTGGCCAAGCTGCAGGCCGGCTCGCGCTTCTTGAAGGAGGAGGTCGACGCCGAGGACATCGCCGAGGTGGTGAGCCGCTGGACCGGCGTCCCCGTCTCGCGCCTCCTGGAGGGCGAGGTCCAGAAGCTGGTCCGGTTGGAGTCCACCCTCCACGAGCGCGTGGTGGGCCAGGACGAGGCGGTCTCCGCCGTGGCCAACGCCATCCGGCGCAGCCGCGCCGGGTTGAGCGACCCCAACCGGCCCATCGGGTCGTTCCTCTTCCTCGGGCCGACGGGCGTCGGCAAGACCGAGCTGGCGCGGGCGCTGGCCGAGTTCCTCTTCGACGACGAGCGGGCGATGATCCGCATCGACATGAGCGAGTACATGGAGAAGCACGCCGTGTCGCGGCTCGTCGGCGCGCCGCCGGGCTACGTCGGGTACGACGAGGGCGGGCAGCTCACCGAGGCGGTGCGCCGCCGGCCCTACTCCGTCGTGCTGCTCGACGAGCTGGAGAAGGCCCACCCCGACGTGTTCAACATTCTGCTGCAGGTGCTCGAGGACGGGCGCCTGACCGACGGCCAGGGCCGCACGGTGGACTTCACGAACACCGTCCTCATCATGACGTCGAACCTCAAGGGTGAGCCGTCGGACCACTTCAAGCCCGAGTTCATCAACCGGATCGACGAGATCGTCCGCTTCCGCCCGCTGCGGGAGGAGGACCTGGCGATCATCGTCGGGATTCAGCTGGAGCGCCTGCGCTCGAGGCTGGCCGAGCGGAGGCTGTCGCTCGTGGTGACCCCCGAGGCCGAGCAGTGGCTGGCCCACGCCGGGTACGACCCCGACTACGGGGCGCGCCCGCTGCGCCGGGTGCTGCAGCGCCAGATAGAGGACCCGCTGGCGCTGGCGCTGCTGGAGGGCAAGTACCTCGAGGGTGCGACCGTGACCGTCGGCGTGGACGACGACACCATCGTCCTGCGCTAGGCGTCGATCTCGCTCTGCCCGAGGCCCGCCACCGTCCCCGACGGGGGACAGTCCGCGATGTCGATCACCACCTCTGACGCCCTTCACGGCGCCGGGTGCCTCCCTCGGCCGGCGCGAACGGCGTAGCCTCCGGGGTCGTGTCGGTTGTCGTCGGTCGGAGGGGCACGGGGGAAAGGCTCGGAAGGATCAAGTGGGTCCTCGCGCCCGCGCTCATGGTCGCGGCGCTCCTGGCCAGCAACTGCGGGGGGGCGTCGGGGCAGTCGGCGTCGGCGACCTACGTGCCGGCCGGCCAGATCCCCAAGGCCGATCTCCCCGATTTGGGCCCCCACGGTGCCGGCGGCATCAAGGCCACCAGCGCCACGATCCCGCTGGCCAAGCAGAACCCGACCACCGCGCTGTTCTCCGCGGTGGCGACGTTCCAGTCGTGCCTGACGGGGCGCGGGGTCACGTTCGTCGGAGCGCCCAATCCCAAGGACCCGTCCACGAACAATCCGACCTATCTCAAGAACCTCGTGGCGTGCGCGGCCCAGAGCCACATCCTCCAGGCGCTCAAGAGCGAGCAGACGGCCCAGGACAATCTGACGGCCGCCCAGGTGAAGACGGAGAACAAGGACTACCTGAAATGGCGTACCTGCATGACCGCGCGGGGATGGCGCATCCCGACGCCGACTCCGGATTCGAAGGGATTGCTCTTCTCCTTCGGGGGCACCGGTGGCGGCTCGTCCGAGCAGATGACGCCGCCGCCGGGACAGAGCCTCATCTCGAGTCCTGACCTGCAGGAGTGCGCGGCCAAGGCACAGGGCCAGAGCTCGTAGGAAATCCCAGGGGGTTCATGCGTGACGCGCAACCAGAAGATCATCGCCGTCGTGGTCGCCGTGGTGCTGTTGGCCGGGGGAATCGCCTTTGCGGTGTCACGCGGCTCCAGCTCGGCCGCCCCGGGCGAGGTGGTCGTCTTCTCCAGGGTGCAGGCGCGCACGCTGGAGAACACCGTGGCCCTGAACGGAACCCTGGCCCGCAAGCAGATCCGCAACATCACGGCGTCGAACGAGGGCATCGTCACGGCCGTGAAGTCGACCAACGGCTCGACGACCCATGTCGGCCAGGTCATGTTCTCGCTGAGTGGCCGGGACGCCATCGCGGAGCCGGGTGCGCTGCCGTTCTTCCGGGCGTTGGCGCCCGGCGATCAGGGCGAGGACGTGCTGGAGCTGAAGCAGATCCTCGCTGCCTCGGGGGACGATCCGGGCTCCATGGACAACTACTTCTCCCAGCAGACGCAGTTCGCACTGGCCCAGTGGCAGGCTCAGCACCACTATCCCAACTCGACTCCCGCCAATCCCGAGTCGGTGACCGTCTCGCTCGAGCAGGGGACCGGGTACAAGGTGGGCACGCAGAACTCGGCCGGGTTGATCATCGGACCACCGGCCGCACAGACGACGTCGTTCGCCTCGACGGGCACGACGCCGGCCACCTTCGCGTCGTACCGGACCGAGCTTCCCCACATCGCCCCCGGGATCACGATCCAGTCGGTGGACAACCAGGTGGTCCAGGGCGAGCCGGCGTCCTTCGTGATCACCGCCGATTCGGCGCCGGCCAGCGCGCTGACCGTGAACCTGACCTCGAGCGGCACCGCGGGGAGCAACGACATCGTGACGCCGCCGACCACCGCGACGCTGGCGGCCGGCGCCACGCAGACCACCGTCCAGGTGCAGACGCGGGCGAACAACACGGTGGAGCAGGAGCCGACGATCGTCCTCTCAATCGCCTCCGGTACCGGCTACACGGTCGGGTCGCCGAGCTCTGCGCAGACGACCGTCACGAACACCAACGTGCCCGCGCTCACGATCTCGGGCGGCACGACGGTGAGCCCGGGCGGCTCGGCCACCCTCACCGTGACCGCCAACCAGGCTCCTCTGCAGAACACGCAGGTCGAGCTGAACGTCTCGGGCAGCGCCAGCCCGGGAACCGACTACGACCCAGTGAACCCCATCGTGACGCTGGCCGCGGGCACGACGACCGCCAGCGTGAGCATCACCACACTGAACAACAACGTCCTCGGACCGAACAAGTACATCGTGGTGTCGTTGGCCCCCTCGCCGACGTCGTACAGCGTGGGTCAACCGGGATCTGCCGTGGTCGAGATCAGCGGGAACGCCGCGCAGCCGATCGCAACACTGAGTTCAGCGACGACGTACCTCCAGAAGGGTGAGCCCTACGACGTGGCGGTGGGGCTGAGCCAGGCCGTCAGCACACCCACCACGATTGCGCTGACGTACGGTGGCAACGCCGCCGTCGGGACCGACTACACCGTCCCAGCCGGCACCATCGTGGTGCCCGCCGGCCAGACGTCGGTGACGGTGCAGATCCCGACCGTCACGAGCGACACGGTCGAGGCGGACAAGGTCCTGACCGTCTCGTTGGCTTCGAGCGCGGGCTACCAGATCGGCTCCCCGAGCAGTGCCACTGTCACCATCACGTCCCAGGTGCTCCCGACGCTGACCATCACGTCCAACAGCTCCACGGTCGCCCAGGGCGGGGCGGCCTCGTTCACCATCACTGCCGACCAGCCACCGGTGAAGGACACGTCGGTGAGTTTCGCCGCCGAGGGAACGGCTCAGCCGGGTCAGAGTTACGTGCCACTGACCGGGACCGCGCTGCTCAAGGCGGGCCAGACGCAGGTCACCGTCACGCTGCAGTCGATCCAGTCGAACGTGACGTTCGAGCCGACGGACATGATCGCCGGGAGCTGGCCCACCCGGGTGGGCCAGGTCTACCTGAAGGCGGGGGCGCCCGTGACGCCCGGCTTGGCCATCCTCTCGCTGACGGAGCCGGATCTGTCCGTCACGCTGCAGGCCACCGCCGCCCAGCGCAGCGAGTTGGCGGTGGGCCAGCACTGCACGGTCCAGATCTCGGGCGAGAACACCAGCGGGACAGGGGTCATCACCGAGCTCGACTCGGCGCCCACGACCGTGAGCGGCGCGGCGGGCGCGTCCCAGCAGGTCTACGAGGGCAGGATCGACGTCTCGGGCGTCACCGGAGCCGACGGCTCGGCGGTGTCGATCACCGTGGTCAACCAGCAGGTCACCGACGCCCTGACGGTGCCGATCTCGGCAGTCAAGCAGAACGGGTCGGGGGCCGACGTGGTGCGGGTGATCAACCTCGCCCTGGGCGGCCGGATTACGGAAGTGCGCGTGACGACCGGGCTCACCGAGGGCTCGTACATCCAGATCACGAGGGGCCTGCACCTCAACCAACTCGTGATCTCGCAGGTCAATCAGTCATCGTGAGCGCCCCCGGTCCGGAGACGCCCCCGAACGGCACGGACGCGGTCGGCGCCACACCCCTCCTCGAGCTTGAGTCCGTGTCACGGGTCTACGGGGAGGAGGTCGAGGTCTATGCCCTGCGCGACGTGTCGCTCAAGATCCTTCCCGGCGAATTCATCTCCATCGTCGGGCCGTCGGGCTCGGGCAAGTCCACGATGCTGGGCCTGCTCGGCGTGCTCGACCTGCCGACGTCGGGCACTATCCGCATCGCCGGCCAGGACGTCAGCGCGCTGGACGACCCCACCCGGTCCAGGTTGCGCGGGGACTCCATCGGCTTCGTGTTCCAGCAGTTCCATCTCATCCCCCACCTGACCGCGCTCGGCAACGTGGAGACGGCGCTCCTTTACCGCGATCTGCGTCCGAAGGAGCGCCACGAGCGTGCCCGTGCCGCCCTGGACCGCCTCGGGCTGGCGGCCCGGGTGGACCACCGGCCCGTGCAGATGTCGGGCGGGGAGCAACAGCGGGTGGCGCTGGCCCGAGCCATCGTCACCGATCCGCTCATGATCCTCGCCGACGAACCGACCGGGGCACTCGACTCGGCCAATGCCGCCCACGTGCTCGAGATCTTCGCCGGCCTGGAGTCTCCGGAGCGGGCGGTGGTCATGGTGACGCACGACCCGACGGTGGCCAACACGGCGCGCCGGAAGGTGTCCATGCGCGACGGCGAGATCGTCGCCGACGAGCAACGGGCGGACGTGATCCCGTGAGCCAGCTGCGCGACCTGCTCGGGGTGGCGTGGTCCGGCCTCAAGGCCCGAAAAGTCCGGACCCTCATGATCATGCTCGGGCCGGTGATCGGCGTCGCGGCCATGGTGAGCGCGATCGGCCTGACCGAGAGCGCCAAGGGTGAGCTGCAGGCGCAGCTGGCCGACCTCGGCACGAACCTCATCATCGCCCAGGCCGGCGGTACGTTCGGTTCCCAGAACCCGAGCTTCCCCCTCGACGCGGTGCAGCGCGTCGAGAACGTGTCGACCGTGACCGCCGCGGCGGCCACGACCAACGTATCGGGGGTGGTAGCGCTGCCCGTCCAGGGTGCCAGCAACTACTACGAGGCCTTTCCGGTGCCGATCCGTGCCGCGGACGACAGCCTGCCGAGAGTCCTCGATGTCCCATTGATCGACGGGCGCTGGCTCAATAGCGCGGACAGCAACCTCCACCTCAAGTCGGTCGTGCTCGGCTCGGGGATCGCGAAGCAGTATGGGTACCTGCCCGGCGAGATCCGGACCATCCGGCTGAACGGGACGAACTTCGGCGTCGTCGGTGTGCTCGGGTCGGTCGCACTGGACCCGGACCTCGACAACGCGGCCTTCGTCACGCAGTGGGCGGCGAAGCACATCCTCAATACGAACGGCCATCCCAACCAGGTGTATATCCGTGCGGTGCCGGGCACGACGCAGGCCACCGCGAACGCCATCCCGACCGCGATCAGTCTCGGGGGCACCGACCAGGTGTCGACGCAGATCCCGAGTGACGTCCTCCAGGCGGCCGCCCAGGCGAACCGGACCCTGCAGGAGGTGGCGCTGCTGGCCGGACTGCTGGCTCTGACCGTCGGCGGGATCGGGATCGCCAACGTCATGTCGATCTCGGTGATCCAGCGCTCGGCGGAAATCGGCATCCGCCGTGCCGTCGGCCACAGCCGCTCCAAGATCGCCGCGCAGTTCCTGCTCGAGTCGCTCTTCGTCGGCGTGCTCGGGGGCATACTGGGCGCGGTGCTCGGCGTGGCCGTCGTCTACGCCGTGTCGTCGTTCGCCGGGTGGGTCGTCGTGATCTCCTACGCCGACATCCCGATCTGGATCGGCCTCGCCATCATCGTCTCGGTCGTGGCGGGGCTCTTCCCGTCCATTAAGGCTGCCCGTCTGGAGCCGCTCGAGACGCTGCGTCTCGGCTGAGCCGGCGCACCCTCTCAGCCGCTGGCGCCCAGGCCCCCGCTCGAGGTCCCACTGCCGCCGGTCGTCGTGCCGGCACCACCCGTCGAGCCTGCCGATGTGCCCCCGGCCGGTGTCCCGGCGCCGGCGTTCGCGCCGCTGCCGTTGGTGCCGCTGCTCGAGCTGCTCGAGCTGCTCGAGCTGCTCGAGCTGCTTGTCCCGGCCCCGCTCGACGCGCCCTGGCTCCCGGCCCCGCTTGCGGTCGTTCCACCCCTAGAGCCGCTGGTCCCGGCACCGGAGGTCCCGGCACCCGAGGTCCCGGCACCCGAGGTCCCGGCACCGGAGTTTCCCGCACCGGAGTTTCCCGCACCCGAGTTTCCCGCACCCGAGTTTCCCGCACCCGCACCGCTCGCAGCGGACTGGCTGCCGGCGCCGCTGTTGCCGGTACCCGAGTTCCCCGAGCCGGAGTTTGCAACTGCGCCCGAGTTCCCCGCCGCCGTGTTCCCGGTTGTGCCCGAGCTGCCGGTGCCGGAGGTGAAGCCCGGCCCGTTCGGATTGGACCCCACCGGGCCGCCGTAGTTGGTCCCGTCGCCGGACGTCACCAGCTTGAGCGAGATCCCGAGGACCACGAGCAACGCGATCCCGACGATCGCGAGAGCGACGGGCCTGGCCTTCCACCACTCCGGCTCCGTGCGCACGGGAGTGTCATCCGCGGTCGGGCCGGGCGGCACCACGGGTACCGGTTCGGTGATCGGTTCCTGGTCGGACTGCGGCGTCACGGCGGCGGGCGCCGTTCGGACCTGGTCATCGGCACCACCCTACGAGTCGAGGACCCCGCTCGCCCGGACGCCCACGTCCCATGGATCCGTTTGCAGTCACTGAAGTCCCTGGGCGCCGAGATCGGGCCTGGTGGATCAGGAACCCACCTGGTGCGCGCATCGCCGTGACGCGACCTGGGCGCCGTCCCCGGCCCGCACCCGATGTCGATCACGCAGTCGGCGGGGGTGGGCCGGGGGTTGGCGACCACGGAGGCCATCGGGCCGCGACCGAACACGAGGCGCACGGCATTCACGACACGGCCGATCGCCGAGTACGGGTGACCGGGCCATCGGCCGTCGGCACCGCCGTGGTGTCGATGGGCCGTCATGGTGGCCGCCGCGGTGCTCCGTGCCGGCGGAGTCTTCCGCCGCTCGCCTATGCCCGTGGTCCGCAGCCTTGTCGTCCGGCCATGGACAGAGTCGTCGGTCGCGGTGCCGTCGCTGTTGTCACGTGGTTGTCACGGTCGAGACGCGCACGCGACCTCCTCGGCCGCACGAGAGGACGCACGGACAACGCATGCACCAAAGTCTCGTTGGTCCTGGAGGGCCACGCGCCGCTCAACTATCGTTGCCGCCGATAGCGCACTCGAGGCGTCGGCGGTCGGTTCCTGAGGCTCCTTCTCCTGAGACGAAACCCGGGAGGCGGACATGCCGCAGTCGTTTCGTTGGTGGAGGTGGCTGGGCGCACTGACGCTCGTCGCCGTCGGTCTGCTCGCCGGTGTCTCGGCGGCCGGGGCGCAGAGTGCGAACGGCGTGCAGGGTGCTGCAGCAGTGTCGATCCTGCCGAGAAGCTCTGACGCGGTATCGGCACCCACGCTGTCCGGCGGGGGATGGGCGCACCCGCACTCCGTCTCCTCGGCGCAGCTCCACACCGAGCCCCCACAATTCGTGACCCCTCCCCGGCCACACGTGGGCGGGGTGCAGAACGCGGCTGCGTCGTTGAACTGGTCGGGGCAGTACGCCACCGGGACGACGTTCTCCGAAATCCAGGGCGAATGGAAGGTGCCGACGGTCCAACCCACGCAGGCCACCGAGGCGTCGGGCACATGGATCGGGATCGACGACGGCTCGGGAAGTTCCGACGGAGACATCATCCAGACCGGCACGGGACAGCTCGCGCAGGGAGGCAGCACCGAGTACTACGCGTGGTACGAGCTCTACCCTGCGCCGCCGGTGATTCTCGGCCAGGTCGCGCCCGGCGACCAGATGGAGGCCGAAATCGTCCAGAGCTCCGGGACTGCGTGGACCATCGAAATCGTTGATGTCACCGAGAGCGTCGGCGGTCCAATAGACGTGACCTATAGCGGCCCCGCCACGACGGGGGAGTGGATCGAGGAGGTCCCCACGGCGGCGAGTGGACCCCAGCCCTACCTCGCCAATTTCGGATCGGTCACCTTCACGGGACTGGGCATCACTCCCGCCGATCCCAGTGCGGCAGTCATCACCCCGCTGGACATCGTCGACGGCGACGGGAACGTCATCTCCTCCACCGGGGCCATCACCCCGGCCCCGGCGTTCACCATCACCTACGTGCCCGAGCCCACGACCACCGTCATCTCGGCCGGCCCGTCGCAATCGGCCGCCGGGCAGGCGGTCACCTACTCCGCCCCGGTCCAATCGCCGGGTCCGCCGCCGACGGGCACCGTGGCCTTCACCGACGGTGGGACCGCCCTGTGTACGGCGACGATCTCCAACGGGGCCGGGTCGTGCAGTGCGACGAACACGCCCGTGGGGAACGGCACCGTGACAGGGCAGTACTCGGGTGACGCGAACTCCGGTCCTTCGAGTGGGACGACGAATGTCGTCGTCACGCCGCACGGTTACTGGCTGGTCGGCTCCGACGGAGGCATCTTCACCTTCGGATCGGCGCAGTTCTACGGCTCGACCGGCAGCCTCAGCCTGCAGCGGCCCGTCGTCGGCATCACGCCGACGGCCAGCGCCAACGGCTACTGGCTCGTCGCGTCAGACGGCGGGATCTTCAGCTTCGACACGGGCTTCTACGGCTCCATCCCGGGTCTGGGTCTCCATCCGGCCGGCTCGGGACAGCCCCACAGCCTCAACGCGCCCATCGTCGGCATGGTTCCGACGGCCAACGGCGGTGGCTACTTCATGGTGGCCTCCGACGGCGGGGTGTTCTCGTTCGGAGACGCCAAGTTCGAGGGCTCGTGCCCCGGCATCGGCGGCTGCGCCGGCAAGGCGGTGGCGGTGGCGCCCGACGCCAGCGGCAACGGGTACTGGGTCGTGACGTCGACCGGGAACATCTACACGTTCGGCGACGCCGCCTACTTCGGCGCGCCGGGGCCGCAGAGCTCGGCCATCACCTCCATGGTGCGCACGCCCAACGGCCAGGGGTACTGGATCCTCGACGCCGACGGCCAGGTCTTCCCCTATGGGAACGCGGCCGGTCTGGGCAGCGTCGCCCCCAACACGACGGGGGGCCTCAACCCCGCCACGGCCATCGCGGCCACCTCGGACGGCGGCGGGTACTGGGTGGCCTCGGCCTCCGGGGCCGTCTACAACTTCGGCGACGCCCCCAATGACGGGAGCATGCTCGGGACGCACCTCAACGGGGCGATCATCGCGGCCACCGGGTTCTGAGCCGCTGAGCCCGCCGCCGCCCGCCCCGGAACCGGCGAGGTTCGCCCGCCCTGCCCAGGCGGGGACGTGGTCCGGGGCGAAGACGGCCCCCCCAGCAGCGTCCGGGTGATCCCTCGGGCCCGACGCGGGCCGATACCCCCGGATCGGGTGCCGAAACGACCCGCTCATGCCGACCCCCATTTCGGGGTCGGGTACACTGGTGCGTAATCCGAAGCGACTTGGCGAACGGAGAGACGCGTGCCCGCAACCGTGGTGGTGGGGACCCAGTGGGGCGACGAGGGGAAGGGCAAGCTC
>Ga0181526_10003662_pt1 | contig 12366 bp, 9 predicted proteins | sample PEATcosm2014_Bin_35_FD_119750 | JGI IMG/M metagenome (GOLD analysis project Ga0181526, IMG submission 119750) | Peatland microbial communities from MTU Mesocosm Facility, Houghton, MI, USA - PEATcosm2014_Bin06_30_metaG | ecosystem: Environmental > Terrestrial > Soil > Wetlands > Peat | place...
AATGCGAGTGAGTGCCGTCACCACATCGGCGACATCCTGCTCCGACATGGCCGGCGAGAGCGGCAGTGAGAACGTGCGCTCACCAACGAATGTGGCGTCGGGAAAATCCGAATCCTTGAATCCCAACTGCTGCCGATAATACGGCTGCTGGTGCACGGGAACATAATGAATGCCGACGCCAATGTTCTCCGCTTCAAGCGCAGCAACGATTTCCGCACGGCCGACGCGAAGCTCCTCCAGTTTGAGCAGCGGCGTGTAAAGATGGTAAGCGTGCCGCGAATCAGGCTCGGTGTCGGTCGGAAGCATGAGCGGCAGATCCTTCAGTTGCTGGTTGTATAGTGACCAGACCCGCTCGCGTTGCCGCCAGTGGTCCTCGATTTTCGCAAGTTGCGGCAAACCAAGAGCGGCGGCCAGATCGGTCATGTTGTACTTGAACCCGGCGGCGATGACCTCGTAACCGCTGGGACCTCCCACGAAGCGGCTCCACGCGTCGGCCGTCATGCCATGCAGGGAGAGAACTCTGGCAAGCTTAAACATTTGCGGGTCGCGGGTAACGACCATACCGCCATCAGCAGTAGTGATGTTCTTCGTGGGATAGAAGCTGAAGCACCCGGCATCGCCCATCAAACCTGCCGGTTGGCCCTTATACGTAGCCTCGATGGCGTGTGCACAATCTTCAATAACGCGCAGCCGGTGTCGACGAGCGATATCCAGAATTGGGTTCATCTCACAACTGCGACCGCACATGTGTACAACCAGGATCGCCTTCGTCTGCGGAGTGATTCGGCTCTCGATTTGTTCAGGATCAATGTTGAAGGCGTCACGACGACAGTCCACCAGCACCGGCTTGGCCCCGGTATGCACGATGGCATGGATGGTGGAGCAGAAGGTCATCGCGGGGGCGATCACCTCATCGCCAGCACAAATTCCCATCGCCGCAAGCGCCAGATGAATCGCCGCAGTGCCGCTGCTGACGGCCAGCGCGTATGGCGTTCCCTTGTACCGCGCAAATTCCTGTTCCAGGCGCTCGACGCGCGGCCCCAACCCAATCCACTGGCTGCGGATGCACTCCGCAACCGAGGCGATCTCCTCCTCGCCGAGCACCGGCGCGCCAAACACCAACCGGTTTGCGCGCGAGCGAACCGGAGCTCCGCCCGCGATTGCCGGCAGACCATCGGTGTCCGAGTAGATTGCTGTTTTTTCGCCCGAAAGGGGAGCGCGTCTCATTGGAATGGTTTGCTGATTGTACCTGATGCGAGCTGCACGCTGACGCTGCGACGCTGAGGATCAGCAGGACTGGATGGTGATTCGCTCAGCTATACTGCAAAGAGGTCGGTTGCCGGCTGGCCTTCAGAACCTATGCCCTTGACCGTCGCTCACGCAGCCGCAGCGCTGCCATTTAGAAAATTCAACCTTGTCTGGTCCGCTTTCCTGGTGGGCAGCATGGCACCCGACTTTCCCTATGTCATTGGTAGCACTCGGTACCGGGACTTGGGCCATTACTTTCCCGGCGTGGCGCTGTTTACATTACCCGCATCGTTCGCTGTCCTATGGTTCTACCACTGGGCCATCAAAAGACCTGTGACGGAACTGCTCCCCATCGGCATGCAGCAGAGACTTCGAGACCAGTTGGGAGAGTTCAGCTTTGATGGTGCCGGCCGAATGTGGGCAATAACGGTTTCCATCATCTTGGGAATTGCGACCCATTTGGTGTGGGACTCGTTCACCCATGCTCACACTTGGCCGTGGCTGCATTTCGCCTGGCTGCGGTACGCGATCAAAGTCCCGCTCGTGGGCTGGATGTCGACGTTCATGTTCCTTCAATATGTGAGCACCTTTGTGGGATTTTTCGCCCTCGGAGTGTGGATACTCATGTGGTATCGGGAGACGGCACCGGTTCCTATCGCTTCCCTCCCGCCGCTCAAGTCGCGCGTCTCACTGGCGGTAACCATCTTTGCGATAGCGATCGCGGCGGGACTGCTCCGGGCGTGGCTGCTTATCGGCGCCATGCCCCGAACCATCAACCACTGGGATTGGTTCATGCTGAACTTCGCCGTCACAGCCATTGCAGTGGCATTTTGGGAGCTGCTGTTTTACTGCCTTTTTATGACGTTGCGTCAATACACCGCACAACCGGCCAAGCTCCGCGTGACGTAATCGCCCAATGTTATGCCGCTGGTCAGCGTAATCGTGAACGTTCGCAACGGGGCTTCGACCCTGCGAGAGGCCCTGGACAGCGTCATGGCCCAGACTTTCAGCGACTGGGAGGTCATTGTCTGGGATGATTGCTCCAGCGACGGTAGCGCGAACATCGTCGCTCGATTCTCCGACCCGAGAATTCACTATTTTCTTTCGCCGCAAGAGACTTCGCTCGGCAAGGCGCGCGACAACGCGATCCGCGAGGCGCGGGGCGAGTGGCTGGCTTTTCTTGATCAGGACGACGTCTGGATGCCTCGCAAACTCGAGATGCAGATGGCGCTCGCGGACCAAAACATTGGGATCATTTACGGGCGCACTGTCAGGTTTTACCCCAGCGGCATGCAGCGCGACTACGACCAGGCACACGAGTTCAAGCTCCTGCCGGAAGGCGACATCTTCACGCAGCTCTTTAGCAAAGGCTGTTTCATCGCGATGAGTTCCGCTGTCTTTCGCCGTTCGGCTGTGAAGGAACTTGGCGGAATACCGAAGGAAATCCAGATCATCCCGGACTATTACCTTTATACTGCGGTGTCGCGCCGCCATCTGGCACGGGCCGTACAGGAAGTCGTCTGCCGTTACCGCATGCACGGCGCTAACACCTCGCGGCTGGCTGCGATCGCTATGCACCAGGAAGCGTTGTGGCTGGTTGACCATTGGTCCGATTCGCTTGATCCGCGGATGGTCGCCCTGAGCCGTAAGCGACATTCCACTGCTATCGCGTTGGAGGAATTGCGAAGCCGAAGCACTGCGGTTCAGGGGATTTCCCGCCTGCTTAGCCAAGGCTCTGTCACTTCGCAATTGAAGCGGCCAGTCATGTTCGCGTTTCACATCGTGCGGCGAAATGTACGGGCTCCGTATTGGAAGGCTCCGAACAGTGAAACCTTCGAGGGTGGCCACTCGGCAAGCGGTGCCACGGCGGCCGCTCGTTCAAATGGCGTGGAAGATTGATTATGCCCACACCGGTGCGATCGCCGAATCATGTTGGGCAGTCGCCAGAACTTTCTTTCGCAGGACGAAGCTCAGCACCGCTAGAAATAGCAGGGCATACGAAGCGACTGTTGCCCAAGCCGCTGCATTGGCATGGAACCGTGGGATGAACACGAGATTCGATACCACATTCAATGTGGCGGCGCTCGCCAGCGAGTACAGCACCGCCCGGTCATATCCACGGCTCACCAGAACGGTCCACAGCAGCGAGAAGCAGAAATCAAGGGGCAGGGCGATTAGCAGAATTCGGAAGAGCCCGGCAGCGCCGAGCGTCGAACCGTAAATCAAGGTAAGAATCTGCGGAGCCAGCAGCCCGATTGCGAACGCCGTAGCTGAGGCGATGACCACAAGGCCCGCGAGTACAAGTAACAGGACGTTGTGCGCACGCGCCCCCCCTTCCAGTTTCGCCAGATGCGGATAGAGAGCGTCGGTCAGCAGCCAAAATCCGGTCAAGATGACATACAGCGGCTTGCAGGCCGCGCTATATCGCCCCACTTCGTTCGTGGTGGTCATAGCGCCGAGGAGCAGGATGTCGGCGTTCATGAACACCATATTCAACAAGTTCGACAACCCAAGGGCAAATACTCTCGTCGGGCGCAATTCCTCGGCGGCGGTGGTAAGAAGCGAATCGGACGGCCGTTGGCCGGGTAATCGGCTCCAACGCAGCTTCCAGATAATCCAAAGAAAGACTGCTCCCAGAAACGCGCTCAAAATGTTGGCACCAGAGATCGAGGCGATGGGACGCATCGTAAGGCGCATTGCCGCAATCGCGAGCCCCACATAAGCAACGCTCACCCCGCCGCGCCAGAGCGAAAGCGCCCCGAAGTGGCCGAGACCCCAAGCGACCCAGTCAAGCGCGAAGGCATAAGGAACCGCGGCGAAGTCGAAGGCCAGTACACATACACGGGCTTCCTGCGGTACGGGGCCGATAACCGCATACAGAGCGCCTAAGGCCACGGCCCCAGCGGTCAGGACCACGCGTCGCTTCAGGACGAAGGGCACAACATAAGAAACCAGTTCTTTGTTGCGCGCCAGAATGCGCGCTCCGATCAGCTTCAGTCCCTGGTCGGAAAGCTCCATTACATAAGACGCCACCGTCTGTGCGAGGGCAACGATGCCAAGTATCTGCACCCCAAAATGGCGAGAGACATATACAAACAGTGCAAAGGTCGCGATTCGCCCAAAGACCTCGCCTGTAGCCAGCCGAACGAAAGAGAGGAACACGATGCGAATCTTCATTGTGGCATGTAAGCGGCAGGAACCCTGCTCACGAAAGATACCAACTCAGATATGCTGTAATCCTCTATGCCTTTGGTCAGCGTCATCATGAACATCCGTAACGGGGCCGCTTTCCTGCGCGAAGCCCTGGATTCTGTGATGGCGCAAACCTTCACGGATTGGGAGCTCATCGCCTGGGATGACTGTTCCACTGACGACAGCGCGCAAGTCATTGCTGAGTATCACGACACGCGAATTCGTTATTACCTGTCGCCGGAGCAAACGCCGCTGGGAAAGGCGAGAGACAATGCCATTCGCCAAGCCAAAGGAGAATGGCTGGCCTTTCTGGACCAGGATGACATTTGGACGCCAACCAAATTAGAAAAACAGATGGCTCTTGCCGAGCCCCATGTCGGCATAATTTATGGGCGTGCGGTACTGTTCTATCCCAATGGGCGCAGGCGCGACTACGACCAGGCGCACGAATTTATGCGGCTGCCCGAAGGCGACATCTTCAGCGAACTGTTCCGCAGCGCGTGTTTCATTGCCATGAGCTCCGCCGCACTTCGCCGTTCGCTGGTGGAAGAGGTTGGCAGTATTCCGAAGTGGGTCGAATTGACTCCGGACTATTATCTTTACACCGCGCTTGCGCGACGTTATGCGGCGCGTGCAGTACAGGAAGTCGTCTGCCAATATCGGGTGCACCCGGGCAGCATGACCCGCTCCAACCGGCGCAGGTTGTATGAGGAACCGCTGGCGCTTGTGGAGCGATGGGCAGACCAACTTGATCCGCAGATCGTTGCCTATCGTCGCATGACCTACTCCACCGCCCTCGCCTATGAGGAGATGTGCAGCCTGCGAAGCGCTTTTCAAGGACTTGGCCGGCTACTCACGCGAGGTTCGGTGAGGTGGCTGTTGTCCCGGCCTTTTATCCACGCTCTGCGTGAGATCCGGCGAAAGGTGCGCCGTCCGTCCTGGGAGGCATCGCCGGCTCAAACTCAAGAGCACGGTGTTTAGCCGAGCCAGGAAGTTTGTCTTCGAGGAGGGCAGCAGCCATTGCGGCCACCTCCTTCTTCGGCGCGCCCGGGCCCTTGATGACGCGCTTGTCGGAGGTCAGATGGTATCCAAGAATTTTGGACCAGTACCGGACCCCAATTCCGAACCGCACTAGTGACTTCGTTAGGCGACTTCCGCCAAAGTAGTCGTAGCGCGCGCTGAAATCCGCCAGCGCCTGTCGCTGATCGAGAAGCGAAGCAGGAGTGTTCTGATTGATGCTCTGGCCGCCGAAGTGAATCGCCTCTGCGCAGGGCGCGTAGTACACCTTGTATCCCTCGCGATTGAGCATGTAGTTGTATGCCAGATCGACGAGCGCCAACCGGAAGCACTCATCGAGCATTCCAGCGCGCTTCCAAGTAGAACGCCGAATCATGTAAACCGATGTGCCAATGCTTTCTACTTGCTGCGCCCGGCTGTAGTCAAAATCGGTGTTGTAGTAACGGTTCATCAGACGGCTGTTGGGAAATAGCTTGTGCCAGTTGAGGGTCTGCAGAAAGAACGTGCTCAGGCCGGCAAAGCTGCGAATGTGGTGCTGCACAGTGCCGTCTGGATTAAGCAGCTTCGGACCGCAAACCGCAGCCTCCGGATGGGCGTCCATGAACTCCACAAGCGCCGCGAACGCGTTGCTGATTAACATGGTATCGCTGTCGAGGAGGCACACGTAGCGCGCCCGCGACATGCGGATCCCCAGGTTACAGTTCACGGCGTAGGACTTGGTGGCGGTATTTCTGACCAGAATTACCTTGGGAAATTCATCGGCGACCATGTCGGCAGTCCCATCGCGTGAATTATCGTCAACGCAGATAACTTCGAAGGTAATCCCGTGGGTGTGCCGGTAAATCGACTCGATACAGTTCTTTAACAATCCCCGCGTATTGTAGCTCGAGATGATTATCGTTAGATCGAGAACTGGTTTTGTCATTCCGCCTTCCCTGAACATCAAGAGGCTGTCCGCACCGGAATGCTGGTCACGGTAGTATTCACTTGCCCCGCGTCGAGCAACACGGAATTGGCGCCGACAGTTATATTGTCGCCGATAGCGGCGCCTCCCGGCGCGGTCCAAACCACGCCAGCAGAACGTCGATTCTCATTCTGGGCCACGACTCCGGACGTTATCCCAATTTGAATTGCTTAGTCCCCGGTGTGACTCGCCAAGAGACAGGGTGACAGCCGACGCCACTTGACCGCTTCCTCGTACTCTACTGACAGTCGCGGTAAAGGGCAAGTGTTGCCGCACCACACTTCTCCCAAGTGTATTCCAGTGCGAGTTCCCTGCCTCGCTGGATCGCCTGCTGGCGCTCCTCCTCATCATTGATCGCACGCAACAAGGCACAGACAAAGGACGATTGGTCTGCCGGGTCGAAATAGAACGGGGCGTCCCGGCAAACCTCAGGGATAGAGGAACTTCTGCTGGCCAACACAGGACAGCCCGCAGCCATCGCCTCGAGCGGGGGCAGTCCAAAGCCCTCCCATAAGGATGGGTACACGAAAAGCTTGGCTCCGGCGTAGGCTTCCGCCAGCAAGCCATCGGAGGCCACCGGGATACCAATGATGCTGCCAGCCAGACCCAATTTAGCAATCAGGTCTACCTCCTCCGGCGTCAGTGGTCCTCCACCCAGCACGAGCAAGTCGAATGACCGATACAAACCGCTTTCGCGAAACGCCTTAAGTAACCCGGTAAAATTCTTGTATACGGAACGTCCGCTGACGTACAGCAGATACTCGCGCCGCAATTTTTCTCCAAGTGCCCTGGCGGATGCCGGACAGCGCGGAAGTTGCGGAACGCCATGATAAATGACCCTGGTTTTAGCAATGTCCACATCGTAAAAATTAAGCAAGTCTCTGCGGCTCGATTCACTGATGCAAATAATTGCGTCCGCGCTCGCAAAGAGCACCTTCTTCGCCCGCAGCACCTGCTTCGCATGCCGAAATACCGGGAACCTTTCGTAGATGCAGTCATGATGTGTCACCACAATCCGTCGCGCGCGGACGAGAGGCATGATTCGGTGATGTGAGGGGTGATACACGTCAAACTTGCCACGAAACGGGGCGATGGAGTTCCCCAGCAGTTCGTTAGTGGTGTAACGCAACATTCCGCGACGTAGCGGGCCGCCGAAGCTCGTAACGCGAACATTGGCCGATGCCAACGCTTTGAACGGATAAACCGTGGAATTCATCCCCAGGAATAGCTCGGTTTCCACATCCGGAAGTCCGGAAAGATAACGCATTAATTCGTAGTGGTAGCGGGAGGCGCCACCAGCATCTTGTAACGAACAGAGTTGGTGGTCATAATAAATCCGCATTCCGGACTAGGCCGTCGCTTCCGGCTGGGGTTGCACCCCGCGAGTGAGTTCCGCGCTGGTTCGTCCCATCCACGCCAGGCTCGCCAGAAAGATAGCGTAGGAGATCAACGTGTTCACGGCTGCGGCCATGGCCCCGTAGCGAGGAATCCCCACAAGGTTAAGAACCACATTGCTGCCGGCGGCGACGGCGGTACATACCAACACCCTTCGTTCCATACCCCATGCAATGTAGGCGTTGCTCAACCAGGATGTCAGGAAGTCGAGCGGAATGGCCCAGGCTAGTAGCAACAACAGAGGGCAAGCCATCAGGAATCGATGGCCGAACAGAACATTCACTACAGTCTGTCGTGAGGCGGCCACGACTGCAGCAATGGCAATTCCCGCGGCAAGCAGCGGCAGCAGTATGCGAGGCGTCAACATTCGCACTCGATCTCTAAGGTCCTGTCGTGCAAACTGGGGGTAAACGACAGTGGTAAGCAAGTAATACGTGATCAATACCTGATTCAGAACGCGGTAGGCTGCGCTGTAAAGGCCGACTTGTTCGGGATTCGCCATTACCCCCAGCATAAGCATGTCGATGGTGTTAAAAGCCAGATTGCCCAGCCACGCCAGCCCCATAATGCTGGTCTTCTGCCACGCAAGCGATTCGCTGATCGCCGCGATCGTTTGGTGTTGCACATCCTCGGCAGAGTGATGGCTTCGCCACCAAAGCCGAAACGTCAGAACCTGCAGTGCATGACCGATTGCATTACCCAGCACAAGCCACCAGAGAATTCCGCTACTCCTCCGACCCAGCACCAGACATACCAAAATGCTGGCTGGGACCGCTGCCTTGGCAAAACCGATCAGCTGAAGTTGCTCCCTGCCCCATGCCGCCCACTCCAGAGAAATCGCATAGAACCCGCTGATGGTTGCGAAAACAACCAGGAAGATCTTCATATCGACGGTTAGGTTTGTGAAAACTGCATAAAGCGCCATGCACGGCAATACGGCAGCTGCCATCAGCACACGCCGCTTCTGCACCCGCTTCGCAATCTCACGCCCAGCTTCCGGATATCTCGCAAGCAACCGAGCACCGACATGTCGCAGGCCAAAATCTATAAGTGGCTGCAAATACTGCGACATGCTTTGGGCGAGTGCGAACGCACCCAGCACCAGGACCCCGTACTGATGACCGAGCAGGATGATGACGGTGACTGAGCACAGCCTCGCTAAGAGCTCGCCCGATCCCAGATGGAGGGCGTTTCGAAATACGCGTTGCACAGAGGGTGTCATATACTGCTTTTCGTTTGGGTCGACGATCCACTCAGTCTTTCGAGTTCCCTGGGGCCAAACATGTACCCTTGTAAGTGTCCCGCTGCGCGCTGAATATAGGCTCGGGCTCGCGGCGAATCTCCCTTTCCCAGGCTGATAACGGCGCCGCCAAGGGAACGAGCCAGAAATTGGCTCAAATACCACCACGAATAGCCATGGATCCGCAACACATACCCGACGCCCAGCGAGTAGGATTGCGCTATTCTTTGGAACCGCTCGAGTGATTGAAGCTCTGGATGGTAAACCACCAGACTTGGCTCGTGCCACATCCGAAATCCGAGCTTGAGAATACGAATAAAGTAATCCATTTCCTCGCCGGATTGGTAGCGGTAGGGCGAACCCACGCCGATGTTCTCGTCAAAGAAACCGACCGCTTCTATGACTCGCCGCCGGAAAAAGGCAGTGAATGAGATGGTGCAGTGCCAGACGTTCTTTATTGTGCACCGACACGCACCAGGCCCCCATTTAGAGGCCATGATTCTGTCGTCCTCGGTGCGGCCGCTGGTGAACAGCGCATCGAACTCCGGGTGTACCTCGAACCAATTTGTTACTGCGGCGAGCAGTTCTCGCGGGTACCAGCAGTCGTCATCGGGAAAGGCTATGATTTCGCCCTGCGAAGCACGGATGCCGACGTTGCGTCCGAGTGACAACCCTCGATCGGAGCGGAGACGGCGAACCTTGAGCCGTGAATGTCTTTGAAGAAGCGCTGCCAGCCGATCGTCAGAGTTCTGGTCCACAAGAAGAACCTCGAAGTCCTGATAGGATTGAGAATCAAGACTGGTCAACAAGCGTTCCGGTTCCGCTGTGCGATTGAGGGTAGGTGTAATCAGCGAAAGCATCAATACTTTCCGGCTCGGCGGCAGTAATAAAGGAAGCCCTTACCGGCCTTCCAAATCCGGAGACCACTGGGTGATTTTCGCCGCGGCAGCCGGACGAGATAGAGCAAAATATTGGAAGATATACCAACCCGCGATCACCGGGGTTATTACGATAGCAGTTCTAATTAGCATTGATACCCAGATTAGAGATCCTCCTCTTGGCATCAGAAAGACATCAGGAAGAATGGCCGCAACGAAAAACAAGCCTATGCAAGTTTTGCTGCACGCATGGAAAAAGCTCAAAAGGAAGCCTATCATCAGCGATAACAACGCGACCCCGAATACTCCTGCGATCAGATAACCATCCGCCAAGTATGATCCACCGGTACCGAACCCGAGCTTAAAGAGGTTCGGATTCAAGAATGCTGACATGTCAAAGACAAATGACCAGCCGCGGACGTATTGCGATTGATCATTCGAAAAGAATTTTGCTCGCAGGTCTTGGAGAGCATAAGAACCCACATACGGCCGGAAAAGTGGCGCATATCTGACGGCGACCTCGGTTACATCCAGTGATATTCCCTGCTCTGCGACGAAACGCCCTATATCCAACGGGGACGAATCGTCCCCAACGCGGGCAGACTGGATCATGTTCGCAACCAATATGAGACCGACTGCTACCACCGCCAACCGAAGAATTTGGGGACGCTTTGTGGACTGGATCCGCGCGACATACCAAAGCGCCAAAACCAGGGCGAATGTGTCCATTCTCGTTCCGGTCAGCAGATATAGGACGGCGGTCGCGAAATAGAGAAATGTCACCGTCCAAATCCATTTCTTTCTGGTCTCAAAAACAAAAATCGCAACAAAGACGGGGAACACGAACAAGGAAATCACACGTACAATCGGCGGCACGCTGGCAGCCAAACCGCTGTAGTCCATGAAAAAGACCTGATAGCCGCCGTGCTGTTGCCCGTAACGAAGATATAGGTAGTTCTTGAGTAATTGGAACGGAAGGCAGCAAAAGAAAAGCAGGTATAGGTAAGGCAAGTAGTCACGAACAGGAGCATGGCTGGGGGGAGCGAGCCGATGGTACCTCCACCTGCATGGCGCGTAAATGCAAATCGCCGATAGGGTGATTGACAACAACACCACGCCTGTTTCGTCGCGAGTTATGTCGAACGGAGTGGCACGCATCAGCCAAACTCGATAGAGGTCGCTATCCGTGACACCAAGGCAGTATCCAATCAAGCGCCCGCACTGAAGGAGCATCAGCGCGCAAAGGAAGAGAAAGCAAGGATGTCGGCCCCGGTCAAGACGGACCCAGGCCAGCACTATGAGGTAGGTGAGAAGCAGCACCGTCAGCACCGCCGCTCCGTTGGGCGTAAGCCAGCCAAACAGGAAACACAGCGCTCCGACCCCGACGACGCATAGGTACCCCAGCATCTCAAAGACTGCCGTTGGCACCGCCGGGAGGACACGCCCAGAAGCCGGGAATGGCTGAGTGCATGAGCTCATGACCGGGACGAGAACTTCAGGGCGTGCCGCAAAAGCCCCAGACGGGCGGCCTCGTGCGGGTCCTGCTGCTTCCGGCGCAGCAGTTCCGCGACTAGCACTCCAACACAGGCCAACAGGAACGCAGTAATCGTAGATACCAGGACGATGAGCATCCGCTTGGGACCGGACTTTTTTTCAGGTTCGACTGCTCTGTCAACAACCTGGACCAGGACTGCATTTTGACCCTCATCAATGCGGGCCGCTTCCAGTTGTTTGCCCAGGAAGTCGTAAAGCGCTTCGTGATATTTCACCTCGCGTGCCCTGCGAAGATATTCCAGTTCGGCTTCCGGCATCTGCCGAGCCGGGATCGCGATGTCGCCGTTCCCCGCGGCAGCGTCGCTGCGCTCCAGTTTGGCCAACTGGCCTCGCAACCCGGCCAGTTCGGTCTCGGCACGCTTCAGATCGGGATTGTTCGGGGTTGCGTAGGAACGCATGGTTTGCAGTTGCACTTCGTGGCTTGCCACCTGCGCGCGCAGGTCAGCGATGCTGGCGATGATCGCCCTGCCCTGGGCGTCAGGCTGAAGCAAGCCGCTTTTCTCCTGTGCCTGCTTCAAAGCCAGCTCCGCGGCGGACAATTCCTTCTGTTCCGCCTTGATTTGCCGTTCGTAGAAGAGCCGGCGCTGGCTGGCCTCCGTGATGGCCAGATTCTGGTTCAGGTTGTAGAGCTCTTCCACATAGGCATTGGCGATTTCCGCAGCCCGCTTAGGATCGTTGTCTGTGACCGAAACGGAAATCAACCCTTCTTTCGTGTCGAGGATTTCACTACGCTTGTCCAGCTTCTTACGCGCGTCCTGATAGGTCTTCGCCCGATAGACCTTGCGAAGATCGAAGCGGTTAATCAAATTGTCTTCAATAGTCCGGCTGGTCAACATCGCCACAAAAACGTCGGCCGGGTTCTTCAATCCGAGATCGCT
>Ga0181526_10003663_pt1 | contig 12362 bp, 5 predicted proteins | sample PEATcosm2014_Bin_35_FD_119750 | JGI IMG/M metagenome (GOLD analysis project Ga0181526, IMG submission 119750) | Peatland microbial communities from MTU Mesocosm Facility, Houghton, MI, USA - PEATcosm2014_Bin06_30_metaG | ecosystem: Environmental > Terrestrial > Soil > Wetlands > Peat | place...
GACAACGCGGACAATTCCAGCCATGAGCCGTTCCAGGCCGCGCAGCGCAGCGCGTACCGGGGCCGGTGCGTCGCGTTCGTTCGGGCCACCGGGGACGCCGGGACCATCACGATCACCGCCTCGGCCGATGGGCTCGCGGACGGCCGGGTCGCGATCGAGGCGGCCGCGCCCCCGCATTGATCCGGGGCCGGGCGCAACCTATCACCCGCCCCGCCGTCTGCCTCGTCAAACCCCAACCCCATGAAAACCGAAAAATCGTCCTACTCCATTCGGGCCCTGGCCCTCCTCTGCGCGCTCGCGGCGGCCCCCGCGGTCACCTCGCGCGCCCAGGATGCCGGCGCGCAGACCCCCCCGAGGAGCTGGATCGACCCGGACACGGGCCACCGCGTCATCCGCCTGACCAACGAGCCCGGCTCGGACAGCTTCTACTTCAACGTCAACCCGTACACGCCGGACGGCAGGCAGATGGCCTACACGACGGCCGACGGGAGCATCGGCATGGTCAACCTCGCCAACTTCGAGACACGGATCGTCGTCAAGGGCCCTGTCCGGGCGGTGGTCGTCGGCCACAAAACCCCGACCGTCTATTATTCGAAGAAGACGGATGACCCGCTCGTCCTGGAGCTCTGGTGCACCAATGTGGACACCGGCGCCACGCGCAGGATCGCCGTCCTGCCCCGCCGTGCGAGCGTGGTGACGATCAACTCGGACGAGACCCTGGGCGCGGGAACCTTCATCGAGGGCGATGCGACCAGCGAGGGCATCTATGGCGGGAGGGCGGCCACCCCGTCCCGGATGGGCAGCCTGAACGCCGGCGAGCCGCTGGACAAGGGCCAGATGATGGCCCAGCGCCTGGCCGCGAGGCTCCCGATGACGCTCTTCACCCTGGACCTGGCCACGGGCAAGACCCGCGCCGTGATCGAGCACAGCACGGACTGGCTCAACCACCTGCAGTTCTCGCCGGTCGACCCGAACTTCCTCATGTACTGCCACGAGGGATCGGGCTGGCGGGTGGACCGCATCTGGACGATCCGGACCGACGGCACGCAGAACACCATGATCCCCGACGAGCCGGGCAGGAACCGGATCCTGGAGACGGAGCTCGCCGGCCACGAGTGGTGGAGCCCCGACGGGCGCACCATCTTCGTCGACCTGCACTTCATGAAGGGGGTGGTGGGCTTCCTCGCCGTCTACAACCTCGATACCAAGAAGCACACCTGGTACCACTACGAGCAGAACCAATCGGAGATCCACTTCAACCTGTCCCCGGACGGGAAGACCTTCTGCGGCGACGGCTCCCCGCGGCCCGGCAACCAGGGGATCTTCCTCCTCCACCCGGTCGCGATCCCCGACGACCAGACGCTCGGCACCGACCTGATTGCGTGCGGCGTCCTCCAGTCCGAGATGCTCTGCAGCACCGCCAAGACGGCGATCCACGCCGCGCACAACTACCGGCTCGAGCCGAACGCCAGCTTCACGCCCGACCAGAAATACGTCGTCTTCCGGTCGAACATGTTCGGGCCGGACTACGCCTTCGCGGTCGAGGTCGCGAAGAACTGAGCGGCGGGCGCCCTACTGCTGCTGCTGCTGCCTCGGGGCGCGCTCCTCGTAGTCCTCCCTGGGGGGCGGCGCGGCGGGCACGTCGGCCGGCAGCTGGTCGGCGCACAGCGCCAGGAGCTCGATCGCCGAGAGCGAGTCCTGGGCGACGCCGTTCGTAGAGACATTGGTCTCGTCAATCGGGTTGAGGACGTCGGGCCCCTCGACCCGCTTGGTCGCCTGGAGCGAGTGCTCGAACCGGTGCATCCCCCCGGCGATCCCCATGACGGCCACCTTAGCGAAGGCCGGATTCTTGGTCTCCATGTAGGCGTAGGCCGCGAGGCGTCCCGGCCCGGCGTACTTGCCGTCAGCCCCCTCGTTGCCGGTCGCCATGTCCTTCAGGACGACGTCCTTCGGCGCCATCCTGAGCCGGCAGTACTGCGTCCAGGTCTTCGTCCACGCGGCGTTGCCGATCAGGTCGTTCAATTCAAAGACGACCTCGGCCCCGCCCTGGATCGTCGCGAGGTTGTAGTCGCCCGCCACGTCGGAGACCTGGTAGAGCTTTCCCGTGTCCGGGTCGTAGCCGTAGACGAGGGAGCGTCCGCTGCGCGCCCCGAGGGGCATCTTGTTCACGCAGTCCAGGCCCACGTTAATCTTGTCGCGCCACTTCGTGTCGCCCGTCCGCTCCCACTCGGTCATCCAGTTGCCCGCGAAGGCGAACCAGTCGGGCCCGAGGCGCACGCGGGCCGGGTACTGCCTCTCCCTGTCGGTTGCCGGCTGCGCCTCTCGCATAGGGTCAACCTGCGCGACCTTGTAGTCCACGTTGACGACCTCGTGCATGACGTCCCCGACGCGCTCGTCGGTGGAGAGGTAGTAGTAGAAGCGCTGCCAGGCCGCCTGGCTGATCCGCGCCTCCTTCGCCCCGTCGCCCCATTCGACCACGTTGTGGCGGGTCCCCAGCCCGGCGAACCGGCCCAGGTGGTACACGTCGGCCTCGCTCGTGTTGCGGGTCATAGCCTCGGCCATCCTGTAGATGTCGGCCCGGCCCGTGCGCAGGAAGCTGTACCAGAGCCACATGGGGCTCGCCAGCTCGGTGTTGTCCCAGGCCATGCCTCCGAGGTCATAGCGCCAGACGTGGCGCACGGGCTCGTAGGAGTGCATCACGTTGCCGAAGTTCCAGAAGCCGTACCAGCGGCGCTGCTCGACCTCCTTCTCATAGACCGCGATTAGCCCGTCCATCTGGTCCTCGATGAACTTCTTGAAGGCCGTGGAGCGGTCGGGCAGGCTCCAGATGCCGAAGACGCCCGTCGAATGGAGGTATTCCGGGGACGCGACGGCCACGGCCGGATCCTGCGCGGCCATCGCATTTGCCGCGGTCTCGTCCTTGGACGGCAGCCCGGAGCTCGCAAAGAGCGTCAGCTCGCTCGTCCGGGCGACGCCGGTCGCGGTGCTGAAGCCCGGCTGGACGTCCTCGTAGGATGCATCGAGCCCGTGGGCGCGCGTGTCGTAGTGGCGCATGTCCATGGACGGGGCGTCGGGCGACCACAGCCACGCCAGGATCTCGGCCTCGGGCGTCCCGGCGTGCTCGACCTCGAGCGAGGCGGGGTAGGACTGCCAGAAATTCCTGATGCTGACCGCAAGGCCGCCCGTGACATCGCCCGCGAAGACGAGGCCCGAGGCGCGCCTGCCGGCGCCCGCGGCGAGCCACGTGCTCTGGGCGTTCGTGCGCTTCATGACGGTGAAGCCGTCGGCGTTGGGCTGAACGAGCTTGAAGCCGTCCCAGACCGGCCAGTCGGCGAGGAGGTTCTGGCCGCGCGGGCTGACGTCGGCGCGGTTGGGGACGCGCTTGCCGGCGACCTGGTCGGGAAAGACGTCGCGCGGACGGGCGCCCGGGGCGCCGCCCTGCGGGTCGGCGACAAAGCGCCCGCCCCGGCCCACCATGGGCTCGACGGGCTCCGACCACAGGCCCTTGCCCTCGCCCGAGAAGCGGACCTGGCGGTTCTGGACCTCCTCGCGCATCGGCACGTGCACGCTGAGGGCGAGCCCCCGGATGAAGTCATGGTCCTGGTCGCCGTCGAAGATGATCGTGTGCACCATGCGCACCGAGTCCTGCCCGGCGTAGAAATACAGCCGGACGACGAAGGGCAGCCAGTGCCGGTCGGCCGAGGCGGAGTAGTGCCTGCCCTCGACCTTGACGACGGCGCGGACGGGTCCGGACTGCTCGACCGTCACGTTCTCGACGCGCCCGTTGTATGCCGTGCGCGAGGGGGTGTCGGCGGGGCCGCCGTCCGGGCCGTTCTGCAGGATGCAGACGAGGCGGGCGTTTCGCGCGATGACCCGTCCCCCAATGGTCATGCTGTCGATCAGGTCGTCGCCCCAGAGCGGTATCCGGCACTGGAGGGCGCCGGTGTCGATCTCGACCGTGGTTTCGCTCTTGTGCACCTTGACAACCGGCCCGGCCGAACCGGTCGCCGCGCCCTGCGCGGAGAGCTTGAGGGGCCCGGCGGCCTGAGCCCCGGCGACCGTCGCGAATCCCGTCCACTTGATCGAGCCGTCCGGCCAGTAGGCCAGCGTCCAGCTCTGCAGGGGAAGCGCCGCGCTCGCGGAGCTGAGCGAGAAAGCCTGGTCCTTCTGTACCGTGCCCCTCGGCCACGGGACGCCGAAGCTCACGCCCTGCGAGACGGGTGGGGCGGCGTGGTCCAGCCAGTCGATGGAGACGTCGGCCGGGGCGGCTCGCAGAGGGGCCGACGCCAGTGCTGCCAGGGTAACGAGGAGGATGGGGTTATTGTTTTTCATTGAAATGTAACAACTTAGGAAAATCCCAATATGGTGCAATGGGACGGCCGGTCCCGTCCTGTCTTGGACGGAATGGCAACAGGGGTTGGGTGGAGGTCTCTTCTTTACCTCAGGCGAGCAGTCGAAGCAGGAGCCAGAAGCCGCCCAGGATTGCCGTGGATAAGACGCAGCAGGCCGCGAAACCGACCGCGTCTTCTTTCGTCCACCTGCAGAATTCCCAGTTTGAGCCCGGGAAAAGCTTGAGGTGGTCGAACCGGGACGGGCTGCGCGCCGTCTCCTCGACCGCCTGGAGGTCCAGCTCGGGCGTGGCCCCCACGGGCGTCTTCATCTTGCCGTAGAACCGGTCCACGCGGGCGGCCTCGGTCCGCGGGGTCAGGTAGCTCACCCCGATAAGCACGGCGAAGGGGAAGAGACCATCGAAGAAGAACTGCGCCGCTAGGATCCCCCCCGCAGACAGGCTGTCGACCCGGAGACCGATGCATTTCAGCAGATAGAGCTCGAAGTCAAAGCGGCCGCGCCCCTCGGGGGCGCCGCCCGGCGCCCGGCCGACGGAGTCGAAGTACAGGGGCACCGGGGCGCCCCTGGCGTCCACGAGGTGGGAGGACAATTGGACAAGCTCGGGACGGCTCCTCACCGAGGGGACAAGCTGGGCGCCGAAGGGCACGATCATGGCGGTGACCAGGCTCAGGATCACGCCCGCCCAGACCGCGGGCGCCGTCAGGCGCCGCCAGTGGAAGATCATGAAGATGGCGGCGCCAAAGCCCACGTTCCCGTAGAGGATGAGGAGCATGATCGACTTCAGGTTGTTCATCAGGGTCGCGACCACGACGCTCAGGGCGAGGACCGCGATCATCGCCAGCCGGGCCGCGCCGAAGGCCTGCAGGACCGTGCGGCCCGGCCGCGCGTGGCCGTAGAGGTTGCGCACGAACAGGCCCGACACGGTCACCGCCTGGGCCGCCAGTGACGACATGTCGGCCGCAAGGATGCCGGCGACCATGAGGCCCCGGACTCCCGGCCCGAGGAGCACCCGTGACGAGGCGCCCCACACGGTGTCCGGGTCGGCCAGGCGCCCGGCGCCGCTGAAGAGCGCAATGGCGATAAGGCCGACGAACGCCCAGAGGATGATCATCAGCCGCTTCGCGTAGGTGCCGCTGGCCATGCCGAAGCGGGCCGCGAACTCGTTTCGGGCCGAGCCCAGGATGGTCATCTGGGTGAGCACGCTGTGCATCTGCACGATGCTGACGAACACGACGGCGACCACGGCCCACCCGGTGAACTGCGACTGGGCCGTGCCGCCGAAGATGTCGGTCATGCCCGGGGGAATCCTGCGGGCGAGCTCGTGCCAGCCGCCGGCGGCGTGGATCCCGACCGGGACCAGGATGAAGGAGAAGACGATGATGAGCGTCCCCTGGAGGGCCTGGTTCACGGCCGCGGACGCGAGCCCGCCGGAGACTATGTAGACGCCGACGACCGCCGTATACAGGAGGTAGAACTGGAGGGGCTCGAAGGTATGGCCCATCATCGCCGAGGTCACCTTGTAGCCCACGAAGTTGCCGAAGCCGATGAAGATGACGGCCACCCCGGTCTGGTAGACCGCGTAGAAGCTCGCGAGGGCCTTGCTGGCGAAGCGGTCCTCGAAGAGGTCGCCTCCCGTGACCAGCCGGACCCTACGGAACCATGTGGCCATGAACCAGTAATAGGGGTTCATGAACACGGTCTGGAATGCGATCCAGATCCCGGAGATTCCCTGCTGGTACACGACACTCGCCGTGCTGACCGCGCCGTTCGCGTCGCAGGCGTTCCCGAAGTTGAGGAAGAACTGGAAGAGCTTGCCGAGCCTGCGCCCCGCGAGGAAGAAGCCCTCCTCGGTCTTCAGCACCGCGGCCCGCACCCCGACGACCATGATGATCGCCAGGTAGGCGACTATGACGGCGACATCGGCCCAGTGAATGCCGGGGGACGGGCTCACCGGGGGCTCGGGGATCGGGTCCGGTGGGATTGGGTCCGCAAAGGTCCCCGCGCGGCGGGGCGGCTGGGAATCGGGGAGATTGTCATTGGGGTGGGGCGGGGTGTCCGCTCGGCGAAACGGCCCCGGCGTCCGTCAGGAACGTGCGTTGGGGAAAATCCGGGTGCAAAGCGAAAATGCGCGGGCCTCATGCCCGGGCCACGAGGGTGGGGCCGTCGCGCCAGAGAGCCGGGATGACCGTGAGGGAGGCCGCGGCCGGTATGCCGCGCTCGTTGCGCTGGAGCTGCGCGATCAGGAGCTCCACACTGCGGGCACCGAGGAGCTCCGGCCGCAGGTCGAGCCCCGCGCAGGGCCTCGACTCCGTGGTCACGTTGAGCGAGACGAATCCCGCCGTCTCCGGAACCCTCGCGCCGCATTCCGCCATCCAATCGACCGCCTCCGTCCAGTGCCCGAGCACCACGTCGGGCTTGTGGCGGCTGAACCATTTCGTGAACGGGACGCGGTCGAACGCGTCCATGATCAGCGGGGGGATGCCGCCGGATTTCCCGCCGCTGCGCTGGTAGGCCAGAAACGCGCCCTCCCACCGGTGCTGCAGGCGCTCGTCCTGGTGGCGGTGAAGGAACAGGCCCGGTCGGCGGTACCCCATGGTTTCCAGGCGCTTAAGCGCCCCCGTGAGCGAGCGGAAGTGGTCGCTTGCGATCGAGTGCAGCGCGGGGCGCTCAATCATGTAGTCCAGGTAGATTCCCGCATAGCGGGACCAGTCCAGGCGGGAAAGGTCCGGCTGCTGCCAGGCCGGCAGCAAGAGGACACCCTGGATCCCGCGGGACTGGAGGATCGAGTCAAGGCGCTCGACCGTGACCCCCTCCTTGCCCACAAGGAACGCCTGCAGCTTGTAGCCGAGCTCGGCGGCCCGGGTGCGCGCGCCTTCTATTAGCGCCTCGTGGTAGCGCGCCGAGTTGCTCGGCCTGTCGGCCTCGTCGATCGTGACCGCGGCCATGCCGCCCCGGAACGCCTGGGAGCGCGAGCGCCTGATCTGCGACATGACCGCGCTCGCGAGCGGGTTCGCGCGGTAGCCGGCCCGGCTTGCCGCCTCGCGGACCCTCGCCGCGGTCTTCTCGTGGATGCGGGGCAGCCCTCGCAGCGCCTCGGACACCGTTGTCCGCGAGAGCCCGAGCTGCCGGGCCAGCGCGCGAATCGTGGGGACGGTGGATGGCATCAACCAAAGCCGTTAACCGGGCACCCCGCGGCCCGATGGGTTCCGGATGGCGGCGAGGGGGAAATCGGCTCCGACCGTTCCCCCCGCGACAGCAGGAGATTCGGGCCGTGCAGCCGGCCGGGTTCGGATAGTGGGATTCCTCTCATCCAATTTTTTTTGGGGCGGGTCGCAAAAACGGTTTGGAGCCAAGTATCGGCCCCGGGTATCACCCCAATTCATCTGACTGTCAGATTCAATCGAAATTGTACCTTCGGCACAGATTACATGTTCTTTACGCGCCAACACCCACACCAGAGACCCTGGCGTACCCCCACCCCCGCAGTTTTCAGTCTGGGCAGCCTGCGTGCCCACCCAGTGAATCCGCCCAGCCAGGTCCCCGGAACTTTCCTGACCACACTCACACAGACAAGCACCAGCCATATGCTATCCCCTATGAAGCCAAACCGTGCGTTTCTCCGGCAGCCCGCCTCGCTGCTATTCTCGATAATCCTCGCCGGCTCCATGTGCCCGGCCTACGCCCAGACGGCGCCGACGGACACCACACCCACCGCCACGGCGCCCGCGCCGGCCCCAGCCCCGGCAGCCGCCGAATCCGCGACCGCCAATGAGAAGGTCCAGGTGCTGACGCCCTTCGAGGTGAATGCCACCAAGGACCAGGGCTACTTTGCGGCGAACACCCTGGCCGGCACGCGCCTCAACAACAACATCGCCGACCTGCCCTCCTCGGTCACGGTCGTCACGAAGCAGCAGCTTGAGGACACGTCCTCGCAGAACATCAACGACGTGTTCCGCTACGAGGCGAACACCCAGGGCGTTAGCACATTCACACCCACGACAGGCACCTCCGCCTCCCGCTCGAACGTCGTCGACAGCCTCGCGGGCAGCGCCGGGACCCAGAGCTTCGCCGGCACCGTGGGCTACAACAGCGCCCTCGACACCGGCAACCGGGTCCGCGGCCTCGCGGCTGCCGATCTCGAGGTGGACAATTTCTTCTCCCTCTACCGCATCCCGTTTGACTCCTACGACCTCGACTCCCTCGAAATCGAGCGCGGGCCGAACTCGATCATCTTCGGGACGGGCAGCCCCGCCGGCATCGTCAACTCGGACACCACCCAGGCCAACGTGGAGAAGCTCAGCGGGACGGCGTCGATCCAGGGCGGCAGCTGGGGCAAGGAGCGCGAGACCTTCGGCCTCAACATCCCCGTCATCAAGGACACGCTGGGACTCTATGTGGCCCAGGTGTACGACTCGGAGGGCTTTAAGCAGAAGCCCTCGTCCGACATCACGCGCCGGGAATACGCCGCCTTCACCTATTACCCCTTCAAGAGCCACAAGACGAAGTTCAGCGGCATGATCGAGAGCTTCAATGAGTACTCGAACGACCCCAACTACATCACCCCGTTCGACTACGTGACGCCGTGGATCAACAGCGGCAAGCCCGTCTATAATCCCGTGACGGACATGGTGACCTACCTGGCCACGGGCGCCACGGTCGGACCGTTTGCGATCTCGAGCACCTATCCCAATTACGCGGGGATCCTGCAAGCCAACCTGGGGACAACGACCTCCCCGTATTTCGTCCCCGGACTCGCGTACTTGAGCTCGGGCCACATCGAGGAGGCCATCGAGCAGGGCAACGTCGAGAGCGTCTTCAAGGGTGAGGAGAACGGCCTCAACGGCTTGACCGCCACCGGCTTGAACGATGTGCCGACCGTGTGGTCCGGCGCGCCGTCCACGGCGACAACGTTCATCGGCACGCCCGCCCAGAGCCTCATCTACTCGGAGCGGATGACGCAGTCGGCGTCGGGCGGCGTCCCCGGGTTCGTGTCGCCCTTCATCACGTCCGGCACGTTCAAGGGGAACCCCGTGTATGCGGTCTACCAGACGCCGGACGTCGACAGCAAGAGCGTCTACGACTGGAGCACCATCAATGTCGACTCGATGGACAATACCCAGACCAGCGCGACGACCTACAACCTGAACTTTGAGCAGGTCATACTGCCGAACCTCACGTTCCAGCTGTCGTTCTTCCGCCAGGAGCTCCACCAGATGATCGACTCCCCGTCGGACCAGGCTGGGGCCGCGCCTCTGTACGTCGACACGAACCAGTTCCTGCTGAACGGGGCGCCGGACCCCCACACGGGCCAGCCCTACCTCGATATCTACCAGGCTGACGTGTATTCCTTCCCCGAGATCAACACCAACTGGCGGGCGATGCTTGACTACGAGCCCGACCTGAGGGGCCACGTCCCGAGCTGGCTGGAGTGGCTCGGCCACCACCGGTTCCTGGGCCTGTTCTCGCAGCATGACGACGTCCAGACGGGCCTGCGCTTCCGTCCCTCCATCGACGGCGGCGATCCGAACTACCTGCCCACCTCGACCCAGCTGTCCGCAGTCTCGGGGTATGGGACCACGGCAAATTCCGCGCTCGAGCAGGAGTTCTTCATGGCCCCCGACGGTGCGGCGCCGACGGGTCAGGGCACAATCAGCCCTGGTTTCCTCAACCGCCCGAATCTGGGCGGGCCGACGAATGTCGGGATTCAGACCTACAACTACGTCACGAGCCAGTGGTACACGGCTAACGTGCACGTGGACTCGGTCCTCTACGCGACAGGCGGTCTTCAGGAGAACCTCCAGGACTCAAAGACATTCTTCTGGCAGAGCTTCTTCTTCGACGACCGGGTCGTGGGCTCGATCGGGATGAACGAGGACCAGGTGAAGAACAGGAACACGATATTCCCGTCGGTTAACCCCAACGTCACGGAATACCCGAACGGCTACGCGCCGAACCCGGCGCTGTGGTACAACGAGGGCCCTTGGACGGACCTCGGCGGAAACACGAGCACGTCGGGCGTGGTCCTGCACCCCTTCAAGAACTGGTCGATGATTGACGGCGCGGCCTCGAACGGGAACATATTCGCCGCCGTTCTCCGTACGATCAGCTTCACCTACAACAAGTCCGACAATTTCAACGCCCCGCCGGCCTTCTACACCGATTACTTCGGCGTTGGGCTGGCCAAGCCGGCGGGCAAGGAGAAGGACTACGGGTTCGAGATCGCGACGCCGGACAACAAGTTCTTCCTGCGGTTCACGTCGTTCAACACGACGAGCGCGAACGTTCTCACCTCGTTCACCTCGACGACCCGGGCCACCTATCCCGACACCCTGATGAAGGACTGGGCCCAGGCGGTCGTCGCCGTTCAGAACGGCGAGAATCCCACGCTCGCGAACTTCAACAACACGTCCGTCTTCCCGATCACGACGGCGGAGCAGAACCAGATCTCCGCGCTCACCGGGGTTCCCTACACCTTCGGCGGCAACGTCGGCGGCAACGGGGAATACGTGAACGTGAACGGGACAGAGAACGGGCAGGCCAAGGGCTACGAGGTGGAAGCCACCTACAACCCGCTCCCGAACTGGACCATGAAGGTCACCTGGGGCAAGCAGCTGACCACCGTCAGCGGCGCTGGCGCCGTGGGGCAGGCCTGGGTCAACTACCGCCTGCCGACCTGGTCGACCGCGTCCGCGCCCCTGCCCACCGTGTACACGCTGTCCAGCGGGAACCTGATGTATCTCGGAAGCTTCTGGCAGGGCTACGGGTTCGACTCCAACACTACGGCCGCGCCTTCGAGCACCCTCTCGAATGACACGGCCCAGGCCTACTATAACGGCACTGTGGCCACCGTCCTCAGTTCCGACGAGGCAAACAACGGGACTTTGGCGCCCAACCAGCGCGAGTACTCGTGGGCCTACCTGACGAGCTATACGATCGATCGCGGCCCGCTGAAGAACATCTCCGGCGGCGGCTCCCTCAGGTTCGAGGGAAGGGCGACCGCGGGGTACTACGGGAACACCGCGCTTCTCAACTCCTCGGGTGAGATCTCGGCCCCGAACATCAATGAGCCGATCTACATCCCGGCCAAGTACCACGTCGACCTGTTCCTCGGCTACCAGTTCAAGATGCCCTGGGACGACAAGATCAAGTGCAAGCTGCAGTTCAACGTGGCGGACCTCACGTCGAGCGGCTACCTGCTGCCGATCGCGTTCAACTATGACGGGACTTCGGCCGCATACCGCATCGTCGCGCCGCGCGCCTACTCGCTCCAGGCCAAGTTCGACTTCTGAGCAAAGCCTGATGGGCCATCGCAAGATGGCCCGGCGATGGAAACGGGGCCGCCCTCAAGCGGCCCCGTTTCCATTTCCGCCTTTTCCCGGCGTGCCGGCCAATTGAATCCATATGCCGAATACGGATCCGGCCGCAAGGCGCCGGAAACCGCCCCGGGGGAATCGATCGGAGGGCCGCAGGGGTCGTGAATCTATTGTAAAACCATTGAATTTCCCGAAGGCCGGGTGTGTCCGCGCCCGACTCCGCCCTGGATTAGGAAAAATGATAACATAAGAAAATTAATATCAACAAGTAGCGATATTTTACTGATGATCTGACTGTCAGATTCGATTGAATTTGAACCTTTTTTACGAAGCCACTTTCCTGCCCTTGCCAGCACCCGTAATTGATCCGTAGAACCTGACATACCCCAGTTTACCCTCGGCCTGCAAGTTGGGCGTCTTTTGCGCCCTGTCTGCGGGCCTTAGCCGTATACGCCCAAGATCCTAGGTCCCCGACGGTTTTCCCGACTACCCACAACGCCCCACCAAAGGCACCAGTTTGTCCCCCTACCACCATAATATGAAAGCAATCCGTGCAATGTTCAGGCAGCCCGCCTCGCTGCTCTTCTCGGTCGTCTTCGCCGGCTCCCTCGGGGCCCAGACGACGCCCGCCGACAACACCGCGCCCGCACCTTCAGCCCCGCCTGCGGCCGCAGTCTCGGCCGACCAGTCCACGACCGC
>Ga0181526_10003672_pt1 | contig 12350 bp, 10 predicted proteins | sample PEATcosm2014_Bin_35_FD_119750 | JGI IMG/M metagenome (GOLD analysis project Ga0181526, IMG submission 119750) | Peatland microbial communities from MTU Mesocosm Facility, Houghton, MI, USA - PEATcosm2014_Bin06_30_metaG | ecosystem: Environmental > Terrestrial > Soil > Wetlands > Peat | place...
AACACCACGGTGACGGGATAGCCGTTGGTGGCCGGCACGTCGGTGAAATATTTGACGTAGCCGCCCATGAAATCGTTGTTGTTCTGCATCAGCAGCACGTCGATGCGTTGCTCGTCCATCGCCTTGCGCACCGCCGCCCAGCGCCGTTCGAGCTCGGATGTGGAGATCGGCGCGTTGATGCGTTCGGACGGATCGGTCATGGCGTGCCCTCAGTGTTCCACTCGGTAAACCATATGGGCGAAATCCCCGGCCAGGAAGCGCCGCATGTTCTCTTCTACCACCGGCAGGGCGCGGTCGGGATATTCGTCGTAAAAGCCGCCGAGATGCGGCGTCAACAGGAAGTTCCGGGCCGCCCAGAAGGGATGATCGGCGGGCAGCGGCTCCTGGGCGAACACGTCCATGGCGGCGCCGGCGAGGCGGTTCTGGCCGAGCGCCTGGAGCAGCGCGCCCTCGTCCACCACCCCGCCATGGGCGGCATTGACGAGATAGGCCGAGGGCTTCATCGCGGCCAGGACTTTCGCGTTCACGGTGTGCTGGGTCTCGGGCGTGGTCGGGGTCAGGATCACCAGGAAATCGCAGGCGCGCGCCGCTTCTTCCAGCTCGTCGCGGCCGTAGACGCGCTCGAACCCCGCGACCTCGCGCTTTTTCGAGGAGACGCCGATGACGCGCATGCCCAGCGCCTTGAGGCGCGGCGCCAGGCCCATGGCGATGCTGCCGACGCCATAGATGGCGGCGGTCTTGCGATCCAACAACCGCGAAGGCCAGCGTTCCCAGGCATGCTTGTCCTGATTGCGCACCGCGCGCGGCAGATCGCGCGCCAGCGCCAGCATGGATGCCATCACCGACTCGGACACCGCCGCCTCGTGGATGCCATGGATGCGGGTGACGATGGTGTCGCGCCGGAGATCCGGATGATCGGCGATGCCGTCGACGCCGCTGCCCAGCGCCTGGATCCATTTGAGGTTCTTCGCCGCCGCGATGACGCGCGGCGCCAGCATCGGCCCGAAGGTCAGCAGCACATCGGTGGCGGCGATATAGGGATCGACCTTGCTGTGATGATCGACCGAATCGACCGTGATCTGCGGGAACGCCGATTTGAGCCGGTCGGAATAACGCGCCCGGACCTTCTCCGGCATCGCCAGCAGGATGAGCAGGCGGGTCATCGGGACGCTCTCTCCGTACTGGGTCAGGCTTTGGTCTTGATGACCGCCGCCAAGGGCGGCGCCACCCGTACCCTGGCCAGGCGCTCGCGGTCGGCCTTGGGATTGATCAGGAAGACGCCCAGAAAGCCACCGATGGCGGTGATCACGCCGACCAGGATGAAGCCCTGGGTAAATCCGGCGTTGGGCGTCACCGCCCCTTCCAGGGAATAGCCCATGGCGGCGGGGGCGATGAAGCCGGCGGTGGTGAGCAGCGCCGTATAGATGGTCAGCACCGCGCCGCGCCGGCGGGTGGGAATGATTTCGGCCACCATGGCGAAATTGAGCGGCGCGGTGTTCTGCGACAGAATGAAACCCAGCAGCAGCAGCGCGATCTTCATGGCGCCCAGCGGCGTGACGGCCATCACGACCAGGCACAAGCCGGCCAGCAGGGTGCTGACCGATCCGAACATGCCGCGCGCCCAACGGCTGCTGACGCCCCGCTTCAGCATCACTTGCGAAATCCAGCCGACCAACGGACTGCAGATGCCGCTGGCGATCCAGATCATCGACACCAGCCAGGCGGCATTGGCGCTGTCGATGCCCATGCCTTTGATGAGGAAGGCCGGCAGCCAGGCGACGATCAGCGTCAGGTTCCAATAGAGGACGAAATTGGTGATGATCAGCCCCAGCATGGTGGGCAGCGTCATCAACCGCCAATAGCTGGCCGCCGCCTCGATGGCCGCGCCGTCCTTGGTTTCGACGATGCGGTCGGTGATCGGCCCTTCCTTGGCCAGCGCCATCCATACCGGCACGAACAGCAGGGCCACCAGGCCGAGCACCCCGAAGGCGACATGCCAATCATAGGTCCTGATCACCCAGGTCAGCGCCGGCGCCGACAGGAAGATGGCGCCGGTGATGCCGATATGCAGCACCCCGGCCGGGAAGGCGCGGCTGTCCTGGGGAAACCATTTGAACATGAAGTGATGCGCCACGCCGGTGGCCGGGCCTTGCGACGCGCCCAACAGGATTCGGGTGGCCAAGAGGCTATAGAAGCCCAGCGGGCCGACCACGGGCAGCAGGCAAAGCACCCAGGCCGCCGCCATCACCGTCATGACGTGCTTGCTCGGCCAGCGGTCGGCCATGAAGCCGACGACGATGCCGGAAATGGCGAACAGGGTGAAGAAGCTCGATCCCAGATAGCCGAACTGCACCGGGCTCAGCTTGAGTTCCTGCATCATGGGCAGCGCCGCCAGCCCGAGAATGGCCTTATCGGCGTAATTCAACCCCATCATGACGGCGCACAGGGCCACCATGAGCCATGCCTTGGCCGGCGAAACGGTAAGCTGCATGTTCGTCCATCCTTTTTCCGCCCCGCCAGAAGCCCATGAGGATGGGCGGGCGGGTCATCGATCAGAGCCCGAGAATGCGCTCGGCGTTTTTGTGGAAGATCTTTTCCATCACGGTTTCGGCGTAGCCCAGTTCGGCCCATTCCTTGAACAGGCGGGCATAGGGCATGCTCGGGTAGTCGCTGCCGAACATGATCTTGTCCTGGAGCCGGGCGCGGATGTCGGTCTTGAGCTGGGCCGGGAAATATTTCGGCGCCCAGCCCGACATCTCCCAGAACACGTTGCCCTTGTGCAGCGCCACCGCCGTCATCTCGTCGACCCAGGGCCAGCCCGGATGCGCGGCGATGATGGTGAGATTCGGGAAATCGGCGGCGAGTTCGTCGAGGCAGGAGGGATGCGCGTGACGGATCTTGGCGCCCATGCCGCCCGGCATGCCGGCACCCATGCCGGTGGTGCCGACATCGACCATCACCGGAACCTTGAGCGCGTCGATCGCCTCCCACAGCGGATAGAACCGCCGCTCGTTCATGGCGAAGTGCCCCATGATGGGATGGAAGTGGAAGCCCAGCATCTTGAGATCGAGGATGGCGTGGCGCGCCTCCTTGATCGCCGCTTCGCCTTTCAAGGGATCGACCGCGCCCCAGGACTGGATGATGCGGTCCCGATGGCGATTTTGCATGCCCTTGACGTAATCGTTGCTGCAAGGCGGCGTCTTGGCGGTGGTTTCGAGGTCGAGCGCGACCAGCACCGCCTCGACCCCGGCCTCGGTGAAATCCTTCACCACCTCGTCTTCCTGTTTCCAGGTCCAGCTGCGATTCCAGTACTTGGCGAGCGCCTCGACATAAGGGCCCTGGCATTTGATCCAGGGCTCGGTGTTGGGATAGCAGTGCAGATCGATGATGCGCATGACTCAGCCCGCCTTTGCCGCCGGCCGCGATGCCGGCAATTTGGATACCGTCTCGACCAGCGTCTTCTTCGACACCTTGCCGAACGTGGACAACGGAAAATCGTTCATGATCTCGAGCCGCTCGGGCAGCTTGAACTTGGCGATCTCCTTGGCGGCGAGAAAGCGGACCAGCTCCTCGAGACCCAGGGTCTTGCCCGTGTGCGGGATGATGCAGGCGCACATGCGCTCGCCCAAGGCGGGGTCGGGCAATGCTACGCAGGCGACGTTCTCCACCGCCGGATGCTGCAGGATCAGGTTCTCGATCTCCTCGCACGATATCTTCTCGCCGCCGCGGTTGATCAAATCCTTCTTGCGGCCTTCGACCATGTAATTGCCCGAGGGATGCTGGCGCATCAAATCGCCGGAGCGATAGAAACCGTCCGAGGTGAAGGCGCGCTTGTTGTGCTCCACGGCACCGTAATAACCGCGCAGGGTATAAGGCCCGCGCGCACATAGCTCGCCGACTTCGCCGAAGGCCACTTCCCGGTCCTCGTCGTCCAGAAGCCGCACCTCGTCGTCGGGCGAAATCGGCCTGCCGACCGTTTCCAGCCGCACGTCGTCCGGATCGTTGCGGCGCACGAAGAACAGCATGCCTTCCGACATGCCGAAATTCTCCTGCACGAATACCGACGGGATGAGTTCCTTGGTCTTGATGCGCACTTCGGGCTGGAGGCGCTGGCCGCCGCTCTGGATAAAGCGCAGCGAGGAGGTGTCGGTGCGCGTCACTTCGGGGCTGTTGATGAGCCGGATCAGCAAGGCCGGCACCACCTTGATATGCGTGACGCGGTGCTGCGCCACCAGGGGAAACATGTCCTCGGGCCGGGTGGTCGGGCTCAAGACCACCTTGCCGCCGTTGAAGAAGAAGCCCTGGATGCCCGGGCAGGCCAAGGGCAGGTTATGCGCGATCGGCAAGGCCAGCAGCAGCACGGAGTCGCCGGAAACCTCGCAGACCTGCGCTGCGGTCTTGGAGTTATAGGCATAGTCGTTATGCGTGCGCGGGATCAACTTGGGCACGCCGGTGGTGCCGCCCGACAACTGGAAAATGCAGGGATCGGTGGGGTCGATCTCAATTTTGGCCAGTTCCGATTTGGGCAACGAAGCCGGACGTTCGATCAACTCGGTCAGCGACATCTCGCCCGGCCCGGCTTGGCCGAGCACGATGCGGAACTTGAGGCAGGGATTCTCGTCGGCGACGCGCTTCACCATCGGCCCGAAGGCGAAATCGCTCTGGCGCTCGGGATAGACGCAGGCCGCCGCTTGGGCGATTTTCACGAACTGGCCGATTTCGTTGTAGCGGTGGGTCGCCAGCGCGGCGATGGGTATGCCGCCGATCTTCTGGAGCGCGAAATAGAGCAGCACGAATTCGGCGACATTGGGCAAGGGCGGCACCACGCGATCCAAGGGCTTCAACCCCAGCGCCAGCAGATTGAGCGCGAGATTGTCGGTGATGCGGTCGATATCGGCGTAGCTGTAGCGCCGCGCGCCGTCGATCAGCGCGGTGCGGGGCCCGAATTTCTTCCAGACTTCGGCGAATTCCACGGCCAGCGATTGGTCACGCCAATAACCCTTGGCGCGATAGCGCTTGGCGTATTCGGGGGGAAAGGGAATGACGCCGGGCAGCATGGTTCAGGTCGAGCTCGCGAATCCGCCGTCCACCACGATGATCTCGCCGGTGACGAAACGGTTGCCCTCGATCAGCGACAGCATGGTCTCGGCCACGTCCTCGGCCGTCACCACGCGCTTCAAGGGCGTAAGCTTGGCGCGGCGGCCCATCAGATCGTCGTATCTGTCCTTGAGCATGCGCTTCATCCAGTCGCCTTCCATCCAGCCCGGCGCCACGGCGTTGACGCGGATCTCGGGGCCGAGATTGAGCGCCAGCGTCTTGGTCAGGTTGACCACCGCCGCCTTGCTCGCGGCATAAGGCAAGGGCTGCGGCCCGGGACGAAGCCCGACGATGCTGGCGGTGTTGACGATGGCGGGATGGGCCGATTTGCGGAGCAGCGGCAGCGCCGCGCGCGTGACCGAGAATATCCCGCGCACATTGACGGCGAAGACGCGGTCCCATTCCTCGACCGTCATCGCCTCGAAATCCTTGGGCTTGACCTCGGTGGTGGTGCCGGCGTTGTTGATGAGGGCGTCGAGATGGCCGAATGAGGATTCGACCTGCTTCAGCATGGCGCGCACGCCCGCATCGTCGGCGACGTCGCATTTGCACAACAATGTCTTGGCGCCCAGCTTTTGCGCGGCATCCGCGGTTGCGCGCGCGGGCCCCTCGCTGCGGCTGTAATTGATCGCGACGTCGTAGCCGGCGCGCGCCAGCGCCAGCACGGCAGCGGCGCCGATGCCGCTCGCGGCGCCGGTAACCAGCCCAGTCTTGCGCGCCGGATTAACCCGCCCGTTCACGCCGCCTCCCCAGCCGTCCCTATCGACACGGTATTATTTATGAACATGTTCATTTTTAATCCGGTCGATGTTATTGTCAAGCGCCATCATGCAAACGACGAGGCCCGCGCTTGTCCAATTCCGCCCGCCGCATCGCCGCCAAGCCCGCCCCCGCGGCGAAGACCGTCTCGCCGGCAATCGGCCTGCGGGAGCGCGGCAAGGCGCAGAAGCTGGCCAGAATCCGCCGCGCCGCGCGCGAGCTTTTCATCGAGAAAGGCTACGACGACACCACGACGCGCGCGATCGCGCGCCGCGCCGGGGTCGCCCTGGGCACGCTCTTCATCTATGCCGCCGACAAGCGCGACCTGCTCTTCCTGATCTTCATCGACGAACTCGAGGACGTCGCCGCAAGGGGTTTCGCCGAAGCGCCCCGCAACGACCCTTTGCCCGACCAGCTGGTTGGAATCTTCCGCGCGTTCTACGTTTTTTTCGCGCGGCAGCCCGATCTCGCGCGCTTCATGCTGCGCGAACTGACCTTCTACCTCGAAGGCCACGAGGCGCGCCGTTTCCAGGGACACCAAGAGAAAATCCTCGCCGATTTGGCGGCTCTGGTGGACCGGGCCAAGGAAGCGGGACGCATCAGCGCCGACGAGGACAGCGCCATCGCGGCCCGGGCGATCTGGGCGATCTATACCGCTGAAATCCGGCGCTGGCTCGGCGACGCGAAACACGCGCCCGACCTCGCCCGCGGCCTGGCCGAGTTGCGCCGCGTGTTCGCGCTGCTGATCGCCGGATTGAAGCCGCGCGCTTGACAAAATTGGGGCCGGGACCAATAGTCAAATCGTTCTAAAAAAAAGACCAAGAAATCCGGGACAATCCGCAAGGGAGGGATAATGCGTTCCATACAACTCGCGCTGGCCGCCATCGTGGCCGCCGCTTTCGCTTATGCGCCCGGCGCATTCGCCGATCCGCTCAAGATCCGCACCAGCTATGTCGTGCCGGTGGCCAATTGGGCTTCGCTGTTGCCGGCGAAGGCCGATCTCATGACCAACCTGAACAAGACCTATTCCCTGGATGTGACGCGCTTCCAGGGCACGCCGCCGATGATCACCGCGCTCGCCAGCAATCAGCTCGACATCGGCGATTTGGCCTATTCCTCTTTCGCGCTCGCCGTGCAGAACGCCGGGCTCACCGATCTGCGCATCATCAGCGACGATTTCCAGGACGGCGTTCCCGGCTATTACACCGACCAGTATTTCGTCCTGAACGACAGCGGGATCAAGACGGTCGAGGATTTGAAGGGCAAGGTGCTGGCGACCAACGCGGGCGGCAGCGCGGTCGACATCGCCATGCGCGCCATGCTGCGCAAGCATCACCTCAACGACAAGACCGACGTCACCATGGTCGAAGCCGCCTTCCCCAACATGCGGCAGATGCTGGCGGAGCATAAGGTCGACCTCATCCCGGGCGTGCTGCCCTTCTCCTACAATCCCGACCTGCTCAAGATGGCGCATCCGTTGTTCAGCCAGAAGGACGCGGTCGGCCGGACGCAGATGATCGTCTGGGCCGCCCATGCCGACTGGCTCAAGCAAAACCGCGCCGCCGTGGTCGATTTCATGGAAGACGTCATTCGCGTCATGCGCTGGTTCCAGAATCCCAAGAACCACGCGGCGGCGGTGCAGATCGCCGTGGATACGACCAAGATTCCCGCCCCGGTTTGGGATTCCTGGCTGTTCGTCAAGGGCAAGGACTATTACCGCAACCGGAGCGCGTTGCCGGACCTCAAGGCGCTCCAGGCGAATATCGAGACGCAACGGGAACTTGGCTTTCTCGACAAGGACATCGACGTCAGCCAATACGCCGATCTCAGCATCGCCAAGGATGCGGCGGCGCGGCTGAAGAAATAAATCCGGCTGCGGGCGGCACAACAAGGGGCGGGCCAACGGGCTCGCCCTTTTTTCTTCAAGGCGATAAGGAAGGCCCACCCGCCTGCAGCCGGTAGCCCACCCCCGGCTCGGTCAGGATCAGGGCCGGGCGCGCCGGATCGGCCTCGAGTTTGTGGCGCAGATTGCGCACGAAGACGCGCAGATACTGGGCGTCCTCGGTGTGAGCCGGGCCCCACACTTCGGTCAGGAGATGGCGGTGGGTGAGCACCTTTCCCGCATTCACCACCAGCGTCTTCAACAGATCGTATTCCTTGGGCGAGAGCCGAACCTCCTCGCCTTTCCGCTTCACCAACCGGCGCACCAGATCGACCGAGATATCGCCCAGCACGAACACCGGCGCCTCGCCCTTGGCCTGGAAGCGGTGGCGGATGGCGGTGCGCAGCCGCGCGATCAGTTCCTCCATGCCGAAGGGCTTGGTGACGTAATCATCGGCGCCGAGATCGAACGCCGCGACCTTGCTCTGCTCGTCGCCCCTGACCGACAGCACGACGATCGGCAAGTCCGAGATTTTGCGGATGGCGCGAATGACATCGAGCCCGTTCATGTCGGGGAGCCCCAGATCGAGCACCACCAGATCGGGCTTGCCCTCCGCCATCTGCTTCAGCGCCGCGGCGCCGCCATCGGCCTCGATGACGCGATAGCCCTGTGCCGACAGGCTGGTCTTGAGGAACCGGCGGATCGGCGGTTCGTCATCGACGATCAGCACGGCCACTTCCCTAGCCATGCGCCCGCGCTTCCATTGCCGACTGTTCCTCTTCGATGGGAATGCGGATGGTGAACACACCGCCGCCCTTGCTGCGATTGCCGGCGGTGATGGTGCCTCCCATCGCCTCGACGAAGCCGCGGCAGATGGCCAGCCCCAGCCCGGTGCCGGCGCGCTGCCGGTCTTGGGCGTGGACCCGATAGAACTTGTCGAAGATTCTTTCGAGATCGCCGGGCGGGATGCCCGGCCCCTCGTCCTCGACACGGACGACGACCGAGCCGTTCTCGCGATGCGCCGAAATCCGCACCAGGGATTTCGGCGGCGCGTATTTGGCGGCGTTGTCGAGGATGTTGAACAACGCCTGTTCGAACAGCAGGTAATCGAGCCGCAGCATCGGCAGATGCGGATCGATATCGATCTCCAGGCGGTGATCGACCAGGATCTTGGATGCGCGATTGAGCGCCGTGCCGATGATCTCGCTGGCGTCGATCATCTCGGGATTGAGCTGGATGGCGCCCGATTCGAGCCGGGTCATGTCGAGCAGATTGCCGATGAAGCGATTCAAGCGCTCGGCCTCGGACTGGATGGTCGACATCAACTCCTCGCGCGACGCCTTGTCATAGGCGTCGCCGTAGCTGCGCAAGCTGGTCATGGCGCCGATGATCGAAGCCAAGGGCGTGCGCAGATCGTGCGAGATCGAGGTCAGGAGCGCAGCGCGGAGGCGCTCGGTCTCGGCCTGGACGCGCGCGCGGTCGACGTCTTCGGCCAGGGTAACGCGTTCGATCGCGACGGCCACCTGATCGGCGAGCGCGTCGAGCAAACGGCGGCCGTCCGGCGTCAGCAGCGGGCCGGGCCGGTCGCGGTCGATGCCGAGCACGCCCACCGGGCCGCGCCCGGTCCGCAAGGGCAGGAACAGGCGCTTTGCGCCGGGCAGCGTGTCGGCGCCGCGGCCGGCGGCGCGGTTGTGCTCCCAGCTCCAGCGCGCGGCGGCGAGATCGGCTTCGTCGAGTTCGTCCTCGGGCGGATATCCCGCGCGCACGGCGATGCTATCGGCCTCGGGCAAGAGCAGCATGACCCGCACCGAGAGCATGAGCGCGATCTGGTAAACCGTCGCCCACAACAAATCCTCGAGCTTGCCGATGCCGGCGAGCTTGCGGCTGAAGGCGAACAGCTCCTCGGTGGTGCGGGCGCGATCGCGCGCTGTCACCACCTGGTTGCGGGTGCGCGCGGCCAGGTTCGACGCGATCACCGCCACGATGAGAAAGAAGAACAGCGCGACCACGTTCTCCGGGTCGGCGATGGTGAAGGTGTAAAGCGGCGGCAAGAAGAAGAAATTGTAGGCCAGCACGCTGATGACGCAGGCATAGAGCGAAGGCAACAGCCCGTAGGTCACCGCCGAGATCAGGATCGCGGTCAGGAAGACGAGCGCGATGTTGACGACGTTCAGGTATTGCTGGAGGACGAAGCCGATGCCCAAGGCCGCGGCGACAATGGCCGTGGTCGCGATATAAGGCGTGATGTCGAAAGGCTCGGGCTCGGCCTGGGTGCGTATGGTCTTGGCCGGCAACGCCTCGCCATCGTCTCCGGCGATGACATGGACGCTGATATTGCCGGCATGGCGCACCAGATCGTGCACCACCGAGCCGTGCAACATTTCGAACCAGCGCGAGCGTTCGGATTTGCCGATGACGATGTGGGTGATGTTGTTGGCCTGGGCGTAGCTGGTGACATCCTCGGCGATGCGCCCGCCCGGAATGGTGATGGCCTCGCCGCCAAGCTTCTCGGCGAGGCGGAGACTGTCGGCGATGCGGTCGCGGTCGCGTTCGTCGAGGCGCTGGTAGCGCGGGGTTTCGACATAAAGCGCCGTCCAGGGCCCATGCAGCCGGTCGGCCAGGCGCTTGGCGTAGCGGATGAGGGCGGCGCAGGCCGGGGACTCGCTGACGCAAACCAGCACGCGCTCACCCGCGGCCCACGGGCCGCTGATGGTGTGCGCCTGCATGTAGGTCAACATCTGTTCGTCGACGCGTTGCGCGGTGCGCCTGAGCGCCAGCTCGCGCAACGCGGTTAGATTGCCGGGCTGGAAGTAATGCCGGACGGCGCGTTCGGCCTGTTCGGGGACGTAGACCTTGCCTTCCTTGAGACGCTGAATCAGGTCTTCGGGCGAAAGGTCGATCACCTCGATGTCGTCGGCGCCGTCGAGCACGCTGTCGGGCACGGTTTCGCGCACGCGGATGCGGGTGATCTGCGCCACCACGTCGTTGAGGCTTTCGACGTGCTGGATGTTGAGCGTGGTGTAGACGTCGATGCCCGCGACCAGCAGTTCCTCGACGTCGAGATAACGCTTGGGATGGCGCGAGCCGGACGCGTTGGTGTGAGCGAGTTCGTCGACCAGCACCAGCTTGGGACGCCGCGCCAGGATGGCGTCGAGATCCATTTCCTCGATGACGCGGCCCTTGTAGTCGATTTTGCGCCGATTCACGACCTCGAGGCCGGCCAGCAGCGCCTCGGTTTCCTTGCGGCCGTGGGTTTCGACGAATCCCACGACCAGGTCGGCGCCTTCGCGGCGCTTGGTCTGCGCCGCTTCCAGCATTTCATAGGTCTTGCCGACTCCCGGCGCCGCGCCGAGGAAAATTTTCAGCCGGCCGCGGCCCTCCTGCTTGGCCTCGGCCAGCAGCGCCTCGGGCGAGGGGCGCGAATCACGCGTGGGGCGGTTCGGAGCGGCCATGCCCCATTATAGCAATACCGGCGCTATTTCGCGCCGAGCGCGTCGAGGGCGAGGTTGAGCTTCAGCACATTCACGTGCGGCTCGCCGAGAACCCCGAGAAAACGGCTCTGGGTATTGTCGGCGACCACCTGGCTGACCTGGTCCGTAGACAGGCCACGGGCCTTGGCGACGCGCGGCACCTGGAACAAGGCCGCCGCCGGGGTGATATCGGGGTCGAGTCCGCTGGCCGAATTGGTCACCAGATCGACCGGCACCGGCGCGGCCGGGTTCTCGGCGTGGAGCTTGGCCGCCGCGTCCTTCACGCCGTCGACCAAGGCCTGGCTGGTCGGCCCCAGATTGGAGCCCGAGGAATTGTCGGCGGCGTAGGGCACGGAAATGGTCTTGGTCGGATCCTTGGGATCCGGCTCGGTTGTGGCCGAGGGCCGGCCGTGGAAATACTTGTCGGTCTCGAAATCCTGGCCGATCAGCTCGGAGCCGATGACCTTGCCGTCCCTTTCGATCAAGCTGCCATTGGCCTGATGCGGGAACAGGATTTGCGCTATGCCGGTCATGGCCAGCGGATAGGCCAGACCGGTGATGACCGTCATGACGACGATCATCATGATGGCGGGACGAATCTGTTTCAACATGGCGGAACTCCTCAGGCCAAACCGATGGCTGTAACGATCAAATCGATGAGCTTGATGCCGATGAACGGCACGACGAGGCCGCCGACGCCATAGAGCCAGAGATTGCGGCGCAGGATGCTGGCGGCGCCCGCCGGACGGTAACGCACGCCGCGCAGGCTCAACGGGATCAGCGCGATGATGATCAGCGCGTTAAAGATGATCGCCGACAGGATGGCGCTTCCGGGGCTATGCAAGCCCATGACGTTGAGGACGGCGAGCTGCGGATAGAACGCGATGAACATGGCCGGGATGATGGCGAAATACTTGGCGACGTCGTTGGCGATGGAGAAGGTGGTCAGCGCGCCGCGGGTCATCAGCAGCTGCTTGCCGATGGCGACGATCTCGATCAGCTTGGTCGGATCGCTGTCGAGATCGACCATGTTGCCGGCCTCGCGCGCCGCCATGGTGCCGGTGTTCATCGCCACGCCGACATCGGCCTGGGCCAGCGCCGGCGCGTCGTTGGTGCCGTCGCCGCACATCGCCACCAGCTTG
>Ga0181526_10003676_pt1 | contig 12344 bp, 5 predicted proteins | sample PEATcosm2014_Bin_35_FD_119750 | JGI IMG/M metagenome (GOLD analysis project Ga0181526, IMG submission 119750) | Peatland microbial communities from MTU Mesocosm Facility, Houghton, MI, USA - PEATcosm2014_Bin06_30_metaG | ecosystem: Environmental > Terrestrial > Soil > Wetlands > Peat | place...
CACCGCCTCCAGGTCGAAGGTCTGGCCATACGGCGCCTTCACCACGTCGGCCACAAGCCCGTAGGCCTTCGCCAGGTCCACCCAGCGCTCGCCAAACTTGCCCGCCGTCAGCACCAGCACACGGTCGCCCGCCGAGGTCAGATTCGAGACCGAAGCCTCCATCGCTCCCGTCCCTGAAGACGACAGCAGCAGCACATCGTTCTTCGTGCCTACAAAGACCTTCAACTGGGCCAGCACCTTCTGAAAGAGGGCGCGGAACTCCGGCGTGCGGTGGTGAATATCCGCCGCCGCCATGGCAAACTGCGCCGCCGGAAGCAGCGGCGTTGGCCCGGGTGTAAACAAGCGCGTCTTGCGAATCATGGTTTTCTCCTCGTCTGGCAATTCTTCAGTTCATTCCACTCAACCTGTCATCCTGAGCGACCGGAGCGCAGCGGAGGGAGTCGAAAGACCTGCGTCTCGGTCACCCTGAGCTTGCCGAAGGACCTGCGTTTCGGCAATCAACGCACCCGGCCATCTTGCGATGCAGCTTCGGGGACCGGAACTGGGGCCAGGTTCGACGCCCATCCCGGTCACCGACAATCACATAATACACAAGAATGTGGTTTTTGTGAACAAGAATCTGTGGAAAACTTATGTTAGGCCCAGTTTTGGGACTATACCTACCTCCGCGCCGGAAAACAGGCGGCCGCGGCGATCCGGGCGAGCCAAGACCCCAAGATCGGTCCCATGAACGCCGCCGAACTCATGTACTTCGCAAGTCGATGCGGATGGCAGAGCTAATCCGCTGGCCAATCTGGCCCCGCATACGACGCAAGCACAGCGCCTGTTGCCCGATCCAGAAGCATCAGCTTTGTGCGCAATGCGGGCAGGGCAAGTTTCAAATTGGCGCCGGTCAGTCTATCCGTTATGTCGACATGCTCATCTCGAGAGGTTTCGGAAACAAACAGGTACAGCACTGAATCCTTCAATACCTCCGCCCTCACCAGAATGCAGGGAGCCAGATGAGCGGCTTCGAATTCAGGCGCAATGCCGATCCTGGACAAGACGTGCCGGTACACCGCGGCAGCAATGTCGGGAGACTCTGCCAGTTCCACCGGAGCGGCAACTATGAAAATCTTTCCCTTTCCGTGCTTGACTTCCATGTAGGACCGCCCATCGGGAAGCACCAAGGTCTCCAGCGCCTTTTGCGCGGCCGATGCAAAGCTCGCCTCTATGCTTTCGTCGCCGGTGTCGATGGTTGTGTTCCGATAGTCAAGAGTTGCAGTCGTCGCGTCGATCCCCAACTGCCGAAGCCTGTTTCTCAGCTCCCAATGCTCATCGCGTTCCGCCGGCCCCGTCAGCAGCAGGTTTCCACCGTTGTCTACATAGGCCATGAGCCGTTGCCAGGTCGCCTCCTGCAGAACTTGCGCGGACGGGAGGACGACCAGCCTGCTTCCTTCGATATCGTCAACCCGATTCTCACTTACCATTCTGGCCGGAACATGACACGAATAATTCATGGCGCGCACCGCCCGATGCTGGGCATCCACTGCCATGCCTCCCAGCACTGAGAACTGCGCGGCTTGCGAAGTAAGAATAGTTACTTCTTCCGGAATTGGTTCGCTCAGGTGGCCTCGCATTGCCTGAGCAAACGTTGCGTAGGCGCTCAGCACCTGAGCCTCAGGCTTTTCCGTGCCATCGGGACGCACAGCACCAATGGTGACTTCCTGCTGGGATCGCATGAGAGCGTTGACATTCCACAGCCATTCGATCGCTCCGGCGCCAGTCCCAACGGCGATGCCGAGCTTCTTCTCCAGCAAAGCGGCATCCGCCTGTGGACTGCGCCGGGGACGGCCATCGGGGTCGACCTCCGTCATCACCCCAGTCTCCTGCACCAGTACAGGCATACCCGCCTGCCTGGCCGCCAGCGAGTCCCACAATAGGTCGTCATTCATCCACCAACTGTGCATGGTGGTAAAGTCAACAGACTTCTTGAAGAACGCTGGCGAGGGCGAAGCCAGCGCGCCGCCCTCGTCCTGGCCGATTGTGACGAGCTGCTCGCTACCGGCGCCGCGTATTGTTTGGCGCATCCTCTCTGCCCAGACCGCGAAGTTCTCCTGCGCAAACAGGTTGAAGTCATAGATGGCCAGCGGACGGCCATCCTCGTTCGCGCTTTGCGCGGCCATGTCCCGGTCGCCCGGCGGCGGAATGGGGCCCTCCGGGAACGAAGCTCTCCAAGTAGACTCGATCGCGCCGCGGCTGCCATACTTATGCATCAGCCACTTATTCCATTTGTCCGCCTCCGCCGCGTCCCCATTCGAGTGTGTGCCGAATAACCTCTTCGGGTTGTCGAAGCTCGGCTCGTTGATAACATCCCATATGAGATATGGAACGTGCGAAAACGGCCGAACCATCGACTCGACAAACTCACTCTGTCTGCGAACGGCGTCCTGATCGAGATACGGGTTCACTCCGCCAAAGACCTCCGGCATGAAGGCAAACAGGTTGAACTGCACCGGGAACTGATGCTTCCGCGCAGTCATAAGAAACGCCTCCATGGTTCGCCGCGTCCGCTCGCTCGCCACCCCGGTATTTCCCGTTACCTGGTCCCAATCGGTCCACAGCCCAGTCCTCAGCATGTTGATGCCGTTTTCCGCAATCTGCTTCATGTCCGCGTCCCACACATATGGGTTGGGATAGCGGAAATAAAGCCTCTGGGCATCGCTCGCCATATAGGTTGTGCCGATAACCTCGATCGGCTTTCCGTCGATGCGAAAGTAGTTCTTATTCACGGTAACCAAGGGTCCGGATTGGAGGTACGCTTCGTCCCGCACCCAGAATGCGGTGCGGTAGCTTCCACACTTATCCTCACTGCAAAATAAATGCACATCCACGCGATGGAATCCCGGGCGGCCCGACGATGTCAATGTGGCAGTGGCGGAGCCGCGATTGGAGGATGCGCCGAGGTCCAAGTCTTGCCTTGCCTCCTGCTGGCCTTCATAACTTACTGCGATCTCCACCCTCGAGGGCCCTGCCGCCTTTTGAAACTTGTTCCACTCGATTTCAAACTGCCACGGCTCATCCGGCAGAAAGAGAGCGTAGGCCGGAGTCGCGCGCAGCAGCTCGGCGCCACTTGCCGCTTGTTTGGCAAGCCCCTCAATGAACGCGCCTGCGCGCCTGCTTTCCAGGAATGCCTTGTCGATCTCACAATTCAACATCACCCAGCGTCCGCCCGCGAAGCGATTCTGATAGTGGTCAATCTCGACAATGGGAGCAGCCACGCGCCTCCCGTTGCTTGTTCCCCAGAGCAAGGTCTTCAGTTGCGAGTCAACACTTCCGCTTGCGCCAGTGCGAGTGGATGTCTCCTGCTGACTCAGGCGGATTACCATGCTGTAGGCGCGCTGCCATCGAAGTCCCGAGAAATCGACGGCCGCTTCATCCTCGTTGAGCACCGAAGCCAGGTGCGAAGATCCGGGCGTCTCCTGATAGTCGGCGATCAGGAGTTCTCGCGCGAAGGCATAGGTCTCTGGGAGAAGCCGCCATTCGCCATTTTCAAACCGGGCAGGGCGTGTAAACGGCCGGCCTCCAAGCGTCAGCAAGTTCCCGCCACGCGCTGCAAAATCTTCGATTGCCTGCCATTGATCGCGGGGAAATGCCGAGCCATAAGGCAGGATGAGTAGACCTGCGGTCCGATCGCTCAAATGGGCATTCAGCTCCGCTGCCGAAGAAAAGATTGCAGTGGGAAGCGCCTGGTGGAGGAGGGTCGCCGGGACTGGCGCGGTATCGATGAAAGGAAAGCCTGGTTCATCCAAAACGACAATGCCGGTAGAAGTCTGAGCGCCGAGGCAAATGGCAAAGGCAGCGAGGCAGAAAAAAGCGGAGCAACCTAAGATGCGTTTCATCATTTCCCCAACCCTCTGGCAGCGGAGAGCGCAAAAGGCCCGCGATCCGGCCCTTGAAGCTGGAACACATCCTACAGGCGTCACCGTTTTCAAGCCAAGTAGCGCATCGCATCTCCGAAGGTTGAAAAAGTGGCGGGCCAGTACCGCGACCGCGTAGATTTGCGGTTTCCCAGGTCCCAAAAGCGGGACCTGGGGCACCCAGGCTCATGGGAGGGATTAGGAAATCACCCGGTCGCGGTACTAGCCTGAAGTCGGCTCGCCCAATGCGCTTGCTCCCGGCAGCAGGCGCAGCTTCTGCAGCTCGGCGAAGAGTTCGGCCACCGAGCGTTGAATATCGGGCGCCAGCGTGCTTCGCCAGAAGCGAACCAGGCTGCGCGCATCGCCCGGCGGCATGGCCAGCAGCACGCCGAGGTTCTCCTCCACTCGCGCCACAGATTGATAGGCATCCTGGCTCCCGAAGTACAGCCGGTTCCGCATCAGGGCCTGCATCTCCACGCGCAGCCGCGCCAGCGAGTCGCGGGCAGCCGCGCTCAACCCGAGCCCATCCGCCAGAGCTTTCAACTCCTGCTCGCAGGCATGAATCGCATCGTCGGCGCGGCGAATCTTGCGCAGGCACTCCACATGCAACAAGGCAGGTTCGCCAGCCTCGATTTTGCGTCGGCCATAACCCGCCACCAGCCCGAAGTGCTGGAAGACCGCGCTCAGTTGCTCGCGATTCAGATTCTCGGATCCAAAGAAGTTATTGAGTGTGCTCAGCACCGAGCGCAGCTCACGGACGTTGCCCGGCCAGCGATGGCGGCATAGATCGTCCAGAATCTCTTTGGGCAAGCTGGCGCTCGACTTGGTGACGTCCTGCCACACCTCCTGGGCAATCAACTCCAGATTGTGCGCATCGTCGCGCAACTCGGGCGTAATAATCACAAACTGCCGCAGCCGGTAATAAAGATCCTCGCGAAACTTTCCGCCTTGTACCATGCTCCAAAGATTGCGATTGGTGGCGGCAATTACCCGCGCGGAAACCGGTGTATTCGTGACTGCGCCTATACGCCGGATATACCCATCCTGCAAGCTATGCAGAATCTTTGTCTGGTGATCGAGCCTCAAATCGCCAACTTCATCCAGAAACAGCGTACCGTCCTTCGCGGCCTCCCATTGACCGATCTTTCCGGTCTTCAGAGCATCGGTAAATATACCCGGCTCATAACCGAACAACTCCGACTCAAAAAGTTCACTCGGAATGGCGCCGCAGTTGATTTCGACATAGGGCATGTTCGGCCGTCCCAGGTCATGGATCGCCCGGGCCACCACGCCCTTTCCTGTGCCTGTTTCACCCAGGATCAGCACCGGATCCTTGATAGGCGCCGCGCGCAAGATCAGTTGGCGCACCAGATGGTAGGGTTCGGATTGGCCCCAGAACCGCCGGCTCAACTGGGCCTCGCCAGGCAGCGGCCTCAGCAGGCGCGCGAGCGGATTCTCAGAGGAGAGAGGCTCCAGCGACTCATCCTCTGACAAAGCACTGCCCCAAACAGCGTTGAACACCTTTTCGCCGACGCCGAGAAGATAGATGCCTTGCTCGCCGGCTTTTTCTGCGTTCTTAAGCAGCCTGCCGGCGGATTGTTGCAGCCGTCCGGCCGAGGTGAAATCCGCATCGATGAACGGAATCCGGCCGCCGTGGCCCAGCAACAAAGTTGACAAGGCTTTCCGCCCGTCTTTCTGGTGCCGGTCCTTGAACAGTTCGGAGCATTCGCCGAACAAACCCAGATCCGAGGCCCGCACAACGACCACGGCAGGCAGACGGCCTTTGCCGACAGCCTCGCGCAACTCTGCCGGAGCGTCGATCTTGATCCGGACCTGCAACTTGTCATGGCAGAACAATGCGCCTTCGATGGACATGACGGGGCGGCCTCGCTAAGGGGTGATGTCGAATAGCTTATCAGCCCGAAGGCGCAGGTGGGAGGATTGCCCGGACGGAAGGGTCGGCGCGAAGAGCCTCTCCCCGCGCTCCCATGCGGCGCCGCCAGGGTCTCGCGTAGAATACAGGGTATGCCAGCTTATCGGTCACGAACCTCGACACATGGACGGAATATGGCCGGGGCGCGCAGTTTGTGGCGCGCCACCGGGATGCAGGACGGCGATTTCGGCAAGCCCATTATCGCCGTCGCCAACTCCTTTACCCAGTTTGTTCCCGGTCACGTTCACCTCAAGGATCTGGGCCAACTGGTGGCCGAAGAGATTGCGCGCGCGGGCGGCGTTGCCAAGGAATTCAACACCATTGCCATCGACGACGGAATCGCGATGGGGCACGACGGCATGCTGTACAGCCTGCCCTCGCGCGAGCTGATTGCCGACTCGGTTGAGTACATGGCGAATGCCCATTGCGCCGACGCGCTGGTGTGCATCTCGAATTGCGACAAGATTACGCCGGGGATGCTGATGGCATGCTTGCGGCTCAACATTCCGGTCGTCTTTGTCTCCGGCGGTCCCATGGAAGCGGGCAAGGTCAAGCAGGGGAACACCGTGAAGACTGTGGACCTGATCGACGCCATGGTTCTGGCGGCCGATCCCAAGGTGAGCGATGCGGATGTGGAAGAGTACGAACGCTCCGCGTGTCCCACCTGCGGCTCCTGTTCCGGCATGTTCACGGCCAACTCGATGAACTGCCTGGTCGAGGCCCTGGGCTTGGGGCTTCCCGGCAATGGAACCGTGTTGGCGACGCACTCAGACCGGAAGGAGCTATTCCTTCAGGCGGGCCGCACGATTGTCGATCTGGCCAAGCGCTATTACGAGCAGGACGACGTTACCGCGCTTCCGCGCAGCATTGCCACCTTCGAGGCCTTCGAGAATGCGATGACGCTGGACATTGCGATGGGCGGCTCGACGAACACCGTTCTGCATCTTTTGGCCGCGGCGCAGGAGGGCGAAGTTCCCTTCACCATGGCCGATATCGATCGCCTCTCGCGGCGCGTACCGAACTTGTGCAAGGTGGCTCCGTCCGCACCGACCGTGCATCTTGAGGATGTGCATCGCGCCGGTGGAGTCTTCGGCATTCTTGCCGAGCTTGACCGCGGCGGCCTGCTCCATCGCCAGGCGCACACCGTGCATTCTTCCACTTTGGGCGAGGCCATCGACAAGCTGGATGTGAAGCGCGCCGTAGCTCCGGCGATTGCGAAGTTCTATCGTGCCGCGCCCGGCGGGGTGCGGACAACGGAAGCGTTCAGCCAGAGTGCGCGATATGAGGAACTGGACCTGAATCGCGAGAGTGGCGTGATACGCGATGTGGCCCACGCCTTCAGCAAGGACGGCGGCCTGGCGGTGCTCTTCGGGAATATCGCCGAAGACGGCTGCATTGTGAAGACAGCGGGCGTGGATGCGGCGCATCTTACCTTTGCCGGTCCGGCGCGCATCTTCGAGAGCCAGGATTCGGCGGTCGAAGCCATTCTGGGCGACAAGGTAGTTCCCGGTGACGTGGTGCTGATTCGCTACGAAGGCCCGCGGGGTGGTCCGGGAATGCAGGAGATGCTTTATCCAACGAGTTATCTCAAATCCAAGGGATTGGGAAAAGTCTGTGCTCTGGTTACCGATGGACGCTTCTCGGGCGGCAGCGCGGGGCTTTGCCTCGGCCATATCTCTCCCGAAGCGGCAGAGGGCGGAGCGCTGGCGCTGGTGGAAGAGGGCGACAGCATTGAGATCGACATTCCCAATCGCGTGCTGCGCGTGGCATTGTCCGGCGCGGAACTGGCCAACCGGCGCAAAGGTGTTGAAGCCAAGGGCACTGCCGCATGGAAGCCCGCGACGCGCGACCGCAAAGTCTCAAAGGCGCTACAGGCTTATGCCGCAATGACCACGAGCGCAGCGCGCGGCGCGGTGCGAAACGTGGCTCAAGTGGAGAAGTAGGTGGAAGGGGAATCGACCGAGGAGCGGGTCGCCCGATTTTTGCGGATTCGGGCGGCGGCCGGTCAGCCGCGTCTTTTGCATGAGTGAGATTGCCGCCGATCCGGCAAGGAACGGCAGCAATCTCAGCCCTTCTCCTTCAGCTCCTGCTGCAACTCCTCGAGCAGATTGAGCGCCTGCAGCGGCGTCAGAGAGTTCACGTCGGTGGCTTCAATGCGATCGACGATGCGCTGCGAGAGCGGCGTAAAGATGGTCAACTGGATGGGCTCGGCCGTCTCCACCTGGACGCTTTGCCGCTCCTGCTTCTCGTGCTGGCGCAGCACCCGCCGGGCGCGCTCGATTACCGCCGCGGGAAGTCCCGCCAGGCGCGCTACCTCGATTCCATAACTCTTGCTGGCCGCTCCCGGCTCAATGTTATGCAAAAAGACAATTCCGCCCGCCGTCTCCTTTACTCCCACGCGCAGATTGCGAACGCGGGGCAGCTTCTCGGCCAGCATGGTCAGCTCATGATAGTGGGTGGCAAAGAGGGTGCGCGCGCGGGTCTCGGCATGGAGATACTCGACCGTCGCCCAGGCCAGGCTCAATCCGTCGAAGGTGGCCGTGCCGCGCCCGATCTCGTCGAGCAGGATCAGCGACTTATTCGTCGCCGTGTTAAGAATCGTGGCCGTCTCCGTCATCTCCACCATGAAGGTGGACCGGCCGCGGGCCACATTGTCGCTGGCCCCGATGCGCGTATAGATGCGGTCCACCAGCCCGAAGCGCAGACTATCTGCCGGAACGAAGCTGCCCATCTGCGCCATCAGAACTAACATGGCGGCCTGGCGCAGATAAGTGCTCTTACCGCCCATGTTAGGGCCGGTGATAAGCAACAAGCTTGGCCCATCGCCCGCCGCGTTGAGATAGATGTCGTTGGCGATGAATCGCCCCTCGCGCGTCTCCTCCATCCATTGCTCGATGACCGGATGCCGGCCTGCCACGGCTTCAATCACCGGCTCTTCGACGATCGCCGGCCTCGCATAGCGCCTGAGCGCGGCCAGATGCGCAAAGTTAGCCAGCAGATCCGCCTCGGCCACGGCTGCCGAAGCGCGCCGGATGCGGCCGGCCTCGGCCAGCACCGCGCGCCGCAACTCGACGAAGATGCGCTTCTCGATCTCGATGCAGCGGTCGTGCGCAGTGAGTATCTTGCGCTCGTACTCCTTCAGCTCAGGTGTCGTAAAGCGCTCGGCATTCACCAGCGTCTGCTTGCGCTCGTAGTCGGCGGGAGCCAGGGCCATGTTAGCCTTTGTGATCTCAATGTAATAGCCAAAGACCGAGTTATAGCGGACCTTCAGCGAAGCTATCCCGGTCCGCTGGCGCTCCCGTTCCTCGATGGCCGCGATGGCCTGCCTCCCTGAGGTCGAAATCGCTCGCAACTCGTCCAGCTCCACATCCACGCCGGAGGCAATCGCGCCCCCGTCAACCAGGGTCAGCGGGGGCTCCTCGACCAGCGTGGCGGCAATCCGCGCCGTAACGTCTTCAAGCGAATCCAGACGCGCGGCCAGCTGCCGCCACTGCGCCGCCCGCATGGCGTCAACCGCGGTCTTCAACCCCGGCAGCCTGCTCAGGCTGGCGGCCAGCGCCCGCACGTCCCGCGGCCCCGCCGAATCCAGGCTGAGCCGGGCCAGCAGCCGCTCTAGATCGAGGATTCCAGAAAAGGCGCCTCGAATCTCCTCGCGCTTGAGCAGGTCTCCATGCGCCTCCGCGACCGCCTCGTAACGAGCCTCCAGCGCGCCGGCATCCATCAGTGGGCGCAAGATGGTGCTCCTGAGCAGGCGCTTTCCCATTGGCGTCTGGCACGCATCGAGCGTGTGGAAGAGCGTGGCGCGGCTGTCCTGGCCCAGGAAGAGCGGTTCCACGAGTTCGAGGTTGCGCACCGTCACCTGGTCCAGCTCCAGCGCCGTCGAGTGCTCCTCGAATTTGAGGCTGTCGATGTGAAGAGCCTCGATCTTCTGTGTGGTGCGCACGTAGTGGAGCACCGCGCCGGCCGCAATCGCCGCGGCATCGTGCCCGACCAGCCCAAACCCCTCCAGCGAGCGCACACTCAGTTGCCTTGCCACCAGGGGTACAGCAAACTCCCTGCTCCACACCCAGTCGGGAACGCGCGTCCGCGCGGGAATCCGCTCAAGCTGCGCGGGCATCTCGGCCGTCTCAGCCAGCAGCACCTCGCTCGGCGCCGCCTTGACAATCTCTTCCACCGCCTGCTGCCGGGCCGCCGCGCCCTGAAACTCGGCGGTGCGAAACTCGCCCGTGGAAACGTCGAGCAGCGCAATTGCGCAAACCGGCTCGCCCTTCCTCGCGCCCTTGCCTTGCGCGGAAGAACCGGCATCGGTGAAGGGTGCGGGCTTCAGCCCGTACGCCGGTTCACCAGATTTGTCGCGGGCCTTAGCCCCTGCGGGAATGCTCTCGGGGCGCCAATCCGGCCCGCTCTCAAACAGCGCCGCCAGAAAGTTGTTCTGCTCCTGTCCCAGCGCGGCGTCCAGAGCGGTTCCCGGCGTGAGCACGCGCGTTACCTCGCGGCGGACAATCTTCTTTGTGAGCCTGGGATCCTCCATCTGGTCGCAGATGGCGATGCGGTAGCCCTTGCGCAGCAGGCGCGTCAGGTAGCTCTCCACAGCGTGATAGGGAACTCCGCACATGGGCTGGTTTCGCTCCCGGTCGCGCGCGGTCAGCGCCAACTGCAGCTCACGACTCACCGTGACCGCGTCGTCGTAGAATAGCTCGTAAAAATCCCCCATCCTGAAGAACAGCAGCGCATCCGGATTCTCGCGCTTGGCCGCCGTCCACTGGCGCATGAAGGGGGTCAGCTCCGCCGGAGCCGAATTCGAAGGGGGAGACGCCGAAGCCGCGAATTGAATCTCGTCGCTGTTCACGCTGCCTTCAAGAGTATCGCGATGGGACGGGTGAGGGGTAGGCTGCTCTGCCGCCGAGCGCAGGAGCCAAAGAATTCCCCATGAGTACACAGCGGGGAGATATAATCTTGCCGTTGTATCAATCCCGGCCAGAGTGATTTCAATTCATTCAGCCTGCGAGGCCCCATGATCCCAGTCCATCGAGCTCTTCTCGTTGCGGCAATTCTTCTCGCCACGCCTGTTCTGTATGCCAAGAACCAGGTAGACGCACTGCAAGGCCAGATCGACAATCTCTACAATGTTTCTAAGGCGCAGCGGCCCGCGGCGCTGGTCAAGCTGGCCACCGATATCCGTGCGCTCCCAGCAGGCAAGCCGAAAGTCACGCTCGCCGACAATCTGGCTTCCAAAGCCAGCGAAGGCGACCCCGGCCTGGATGCGCTTCAGGCCGTCGCGGACACCCTTATGCAGGCCCTCACCGAATCCCCGATTCCAGCCAAGAAGGACTGGCCGGCAGGGCCTTACTTCAATCTGGCGAGGCTGGTTCGCTACGAGGGCGTCACTGCTGCCCTCAAGGATCCGATGTTTGCCAAGGCCGCCGATACCCTGGTCAAGAACGAGGCGGATATTGAGAAGGTCGATTTCACCCTCAAGGACACGCAAGGGAAAAAGGTCACTTTCTCGCAATTCCGCGGAAAGGTCGTGCTGGTCTACTTCTGGGTCGTACCGTCCAAATGGTGCGAAGCCTGCCAACAGGAGACGGCCGCCGAGATGGGCGATATCGAAGCCATTTACACGCACCTGGCGTCCCAAGGCCTGGTCGTCCTGGCCATCGACTCCGAGGATGTTTCCGTGTCGGAACTGACGAAGATCCCCGATTACGTTCACGATATGGGCTATCACCTGCCTATCCTTCTCGATCCGGGATCAAAGGTCGCCGATCAGTTCCACACCGACCGCGGCACTCCCAGGAGCTTTGTCATCAACCGCGAGGGCAAGCTGGTGGCCGAGGGCATCAACATGCGCACCCAGCGCCAGTTGTTGAACATGCTGGCACTTGCCGGCATCCGTCCCTGATCTTGCTCGGAACCCCAGGTCGCGCCGCGGCGGCAGGCCTGGGGCGCCTTGATTCAGACCAAGAACGCAGGCCCAGCCGGACACTTTCCCTCGCGCCTCAGCGTGAGGCGTAGCCGGTCGTTCCCAGATCTGGCCCCGAAGGCGGCTGCGACGAAGCGCAGGCCTGATGGCGTACGGGCGCGAACGTCAGTCCGCGGCCGGGGGACTCTGGAGAAGGTGTGGCTAACGAATGTGAGACAAGTTCTAAGTCCCCTTTTGGCCTTAGTGAGGCCGCTTGAGTACGCAGGTCGGTGAGGAACACATCGTAGATAACGCGCCCAACGGCGTCCCCCTTGTCCGGATTGACCGTTCCTCTGTACCGAAACTGGTTTCCAAAAGCATCCTTGAATCGAGACTCGCGGTAGCTGAGCGCAATGGAGTGGATTCCGATGTCATCCAGGTGATGTAGCTCGTCAGGCTGCGAGATCCCGTCGTGGTTAGAGTCAATCCACACCAGCAGCTTTGGCCACACCGCGTCGCGGCTATCGATAATTCCGTCGCCGTTACCGCCATTCTCAGGCTCGTCGAAAACAGCTAGGGCCAGGAACCCATTTGGGTGGCGGGACGGGGG